>Ga0180121_10000864_pt1 | contig 12867 bp, 11 predicted proteins | sample AntDrymUQ5402106_2_FD_129676 | JGI IMG/M metagenome (GOLD analysis project Ga0180121, IMG submission 129676) | Polar desert sand microbial communities from Dry Valleys, Antarctica - metaG UQ540 (21.06) (version 2) (version 2) | ecosystem: Environmental > Terrestrial > Soil > Desert | place...
ACTAATAACCGCAGAGGAAGAGAAACGACTTGCTCTATAAAGAGCCGTCGTTCACTCTTCCTTGCTATCAGTAAAAGTGTCAACTTTTTTCAGGACGTGACACTGATAGCTCATTGCCCATTGCTCATTGCTCATTGCTATAACCCCCATTCAACTATTCCTCCCACTAACCATAGGTACGAATGAAAAATTATCAAAGTCTTCTTCATGTATACTTCCATCTCCCAGTTTTGTGATACGGATCATACGTTGCACAATTCCTTCTCCTACCGGAATCACCATATAGCCATTCGTTTTCAACTGGTCTATCAATTTGGGGGGGATAAAAGGTGCCGCCGCTGTGACGATCACTTTATCAAATGGTGCATAGGTAGGTAGGCCTTCATACCCGTCTCCGTAGAAATATTTAATATTTGGATATTGCTTTTTCAATATAAAGTTCCGATGTTCTTCGAAAAGTTTTTTTTGCCTTTCAATTGTAAATACCATTGCGCCCATTTCAGCGAGTATGATTGCCTGATAACCACTCCCGGTGCCAATCTCCAATATTTTGTGATGAAGTTTCAATTCAAGCAACTGGGTCTGATAAGCTACCGTATACGGTTGTGAGATTGTTTGTCCCTCTGCGATGGGAAACGCCCTGTCTTCGTATGCTACTTTATCAAATGCGGAATCCAGAAAATAATGACGGGGAACTTTATTCATTGCTTCCAGCAGTCGTTCATCGGTTATGCCTTTTTGCCTCAGCTGATCGATCAGCTTTTTGCGTAACCCTTTATGACGATAGCTGTCTTCGTATTTTCTCATAAAGTGGTAAAGATACAGGAATGGGGGGTCTGGGATTGGGTTGCTGGTTGCTGGTTGTTGGTTGCTGGTTGTTGGTTGCTGGTGGCTGGTTGCTGGTTGTTGGTGGTGGCTGTCACATTTAGGTGGTAGTTCTGAACTGGTAAAAAATAAATTAGAAATTACTTTCAGAAAATATTTCAAATGCGGAAATTTGATACCTGATACCTGATAACCCAATACTCAGTCAAACCTTCAAAACAAAATTGTCCCTGGGAGGAATAGTAATATTCTTTTTGAGATCCAGTGAAAGTATTTTCTTGACAGATTTGATAATGTCTTCAAAAGAATACGGTTTTACCACATACAGGTTGGCACCGAGTTTGTAACAGGAATTAATATCCTCCGGGTTTTTAGAAGTGGTATAAATGACGATTGGCAGGAGATCATATTTTTTTACGGAACGAATTGTTTTCAAACATTCCATTCCGGATTTAAACGGCATATTCAAATCAAGGAAAACCATATCAGGCAATGTATCCTTATCAAGAAATTTCAATAATTGCCTGCCATCTTCTGCAAAAGAAAGCAGAATAGGTCTGTCAAGGATATCCACTGCTCTGGTAAAAAGCAATGCGTCATCCGGATCGTCATCCGAGAAAAGTATATGTACGTTTGGGTTGTCCTGCATCAATGGTACATTATATGGGTTACGGTCGACAACATTCATGACTTGGGAACTGATCGGGTTTGAAAATGCCAATTAATAGTAGATTTTTTATCTGGTCAAATATTAAATACCATTCTAAGTACTTTTACTTATAATATAATCGTTAAATGTGTAGAGTGCATGGATGCAAACAACTTAATGAATGTCAGGTGACAAAAGCTTTCTAATTCAATTGAAAGCTACCATTCTTCAAACGCTGCGAGAGAAGTCTGTTTCATAAAAACTCCATCACCGTCTTCACAACCTTATTTTCCTTATAAATCCGGCGATGTCCTAGTCCTTTCGTGATAACAAAAATGATATGTTTATGAAGGTCTTCCTTTACCTGCAAAGCATCTTTGATAGAGGTTACTTCATCTTCTTCATCATGAATCCATAATACTTTTGCTTTTATTTTTTTCATTGCCCTCCTAATGGAATAATAGGATGCTGGGAAGCCTCCCAGTTGTATGATTAGCTCGTCAAACGCAGACCTGATACTGGAATTGAGTTGCAAAAAATGAAAGAAGGAATCAATTGCAGACGTTGTTTCGGTTGCGGGAGCAATGAGAACAGCTTTTGTTTCTGATGTATGTTCTGTTATTTCCAGTAAATGAGAAAGAGCCAGTCCTCCGAATGAATGAGCAATAAAAGATTGAAAAGGTCCGAACAGTATTACTACCTGTTGCAGCATTTTTGTATACATGGGTAAGTTGACTGATTTACCTCCTGATCTCCCATGAGCTGGTGCATCGAAAGCCACCACTTCGTATCCTTTCCGGATGAGCGGTACAATATACCGGTCAAAATTCAGGCTGCTAGATTCAAACCCGTGTATGATAAGAACTTTCACCTGGCAGGGATCATTCCATCGCATGCCCTTTACAGTAAGTCCTTCTATCTCAAATGTAAGTTTTTCACCTTTTTCGAAAATCGGAGGAATTTTTTTTCGCACCGAACGATGAGGTGTACAAAATAATCTGAAAGCAATTGCAGCCGCTTTACTGGGTGAAACTAACGCCATAATGTTAATTCGAGCTCTGATGTAACCAATCGCTATTTTTTGAGACAATTTCATTTTTACCTGCAGTTGCATTTTTATAGCTTGCAATTTAAACGCGATTATGCGAATAGTGATGATGGGTTCCGGAAATGCAGCAACAGTACTCTGCCGTTGCATGCTAGCAGCCGGTCACCACATGGTACAAATTTTCGGTCGTACAGCAGAACATGCAAAAAGTCTCGCAGTTGAAATGAATTGCTCGTATACAACTGAATCTGGTTCCATTCGAATTGATGCTGATCTGTATGTACTGGCCATTCCAGACAGGGAGTTAACCGAAGTATGCGATTGGCTTTCCCTGGATAGAAAACTGGTTGTGCATACTGCAGGATCTGTTGGTAAAGAAATCTTAAGTACCGTTACAACGAACTACGGAATTCTTTATCCGCTTCAAACATTGAAGAAAGAAATAAAAAATGTACCTGTGATTCCTTTTTTAGTAGATGGAAATACAGTGGAGGATCTTACACTGATTTACGATTTTGCAAAGACACTTTCACAGCAGGTCGAGGTCGCTGATGACGAGAATCGCCGGCAATTGCATCTTGCCGCAGTGATCGTAAATAATTTCACCAATCATTTATATTTTCTTGCACAGGAATTTTGTGAGAAGCAGAACATCAGCTTCCAGTTGCTTTTACCTTTGATTGAAGAAACAGTTGTAAGACTTCGCCATTATCCTGCTAAAGATCTGCAAACAGGTCCTGCAGCAAGGAATGACTATAATACGCTGGAAAAACACCTGCAACTTTTAGAGAAGCATCCTTCACTCAAAGAAATTTATCAATTGATTACTGATAGTATTCAATTCTCGATTAAGGGAAAAAATAAATGATTGTATCATAATGCGCCAAAAGGTCTTAACAGCTAAAAATAATTTTTATTCTTATCCGATCCTTGTTCTCGTTGCAATGATAGTAGTAGTCAGTCCAAGCATCGCAATGAGTATAAATGACAACCGCAGGCTTGCTGCTTCCGCAATAAAACCAATGATAGGAGGGCCGAATAAAAATCCCAGATATCCAATAGTAGAAACGGCGGCCAATGCCACACCGGGAGACAATTTCCTTGATCGTCCTGCAGCACTGTAAACTAAGGGGACAACTGAAGATACACCTGCACCTACAAGTAAAAATCCCAGGATAGCTGTAGGGAGATTTGGGAATATAATTGCAAGTAAAAGACCCCCGGCTATCACTACACCGCTGATCTGCAGAATTCTTGTAATACCAAGTTTTGTAGTAAGCCAATCTCCAAAAAAACGGCCGGTAGCCATTGTCAACATAAATGAAGTATATCCCAATGCCATTTGAGCTTTTTCCACCTGTACCACTTTCTGAAAATAAATACCACTCCAATCGAACATTGCCCCTTCACAGGTCATGCAACAAAATGCAATCATTCCAAGTTTCAGAATGGAGCGGTCCGGAATTGCAAAAACTACATTTTTCCCCTGCTTGTTTGCATCAATTGATAAAGTATACCTGGATGCGATCAATACGATCAATATGGCAAATCCACTGATGATATAAAAATGATTTAATGGCAATACAGCATAATGGATCATGACAGTCCCAATTGCTGCACCAGAAAAACCTGCAAGGCTCCATACTCCATGAAAAGAAGCCATAATGGTCCTTTGGTATAATGCCTCCACACCAACAGCCTGTGTGTTCACAGAAATGTTTAAAAGATTGCCTCCTAAGCCGAAAATAAAAAGTCCCCCGATCAATTGCCAGGTTGTATTTGCCGACCCCAATAAGAGCAGACAGGATGCATAAAGCAACGATGCAGTAATTACCACGAGACGGCTTCCGAATTTTGCGACAAACCATCCAGAAAGTGGAAGTGAAACCATCAGCCCAACCGGTAAGGCAAATAAAACACCTCCCAGTTCTGCTTCATTTAAACCCAATTGCTGCTGAATGTGCGGAATTCTTGATGCCCAACTGGAAAAACAAAGTCCCGCAAGGAAAAAAAGTGCAGCAACTGCAATCCTGGAAGCTTTTTTTGATATAAGGGAAAGGGAAAGTGGGATACTCATTTGTTGCTACCAATATTTTGCCCTACGGGCAAGGCTGAAGATTTTTAACAACCAAAAATTTGGTTTTTACTTTGTTTCTAAACAAGGCTAATAAAATTGGAAAGAAAATACACACCTGCAATTTGTACCATACGGACAAAATATTGGTAGAAACATATCCCCCCTGCATCCCGTCCCGTAGGGACGAAATACTGCTAGAAAAATATATTACGATAACATTCTTCCTCATTCCAAATTTGAACAATAGATCATTTTTTCTTTTTATGCAAATATCGCTCACGGATGATGATCAGGTGATGTGCTATATGTCCCGCGCAAATAAATCCGAGACCCACAACATTCATATAATTGTTATTGGCAGTTCCTTTCTCGTGAAGCTGTTCATCATTCAGGGAAGAAAAAAACAATTCGGTGGATCCACGTAAAGATTTGAATTCCTGCAGCATTTTTTTCCACTTTCTATTGGCACAATTCGAAGTGATAGCCCAGCTGTTTTCATCAAAACCGGGCAGGGGAGTAGGATCTTTTCGGGAAAACCACAATGCCCTTGAAACGAACACACGCTCCGCATCAATGAGGTGTTGCAATAATTCTTTGATCGTCCATTTACCTTCGGAATATGCGTAATTAATTTTATTCTTTGGAATGTTTTTAAAAAGTTTCCGGAATTGCCTGCTGTTTTTCCGCAATGCTTCCTGCAGATCTTCTTCCTGAATGGCATTGATATATTTGAAAAAAGCCTCAGGAGCCACTGCGTTTTTGCGTTCAGCCATAATCATTATTTCATTAAAAATAAAACAAAAAGCCGGACAGTAACTGCCCGGCCTTTCTATAGGTATTTTTCGTTACCCTCTTTTGTTACTCAATATTGCTTTCGGAGCTTTTGGAGCTTTTCTTTCTGGTATACTCCTGGATTCCGGTACAAGTGTCGCCGCAATTTTCGCAGCTTCGTATGCATTGATCACACCGCCTGTTTTGCTGATGGACGCCAATTCTACCATTTCGTCAACTCCGGGCTTTCTGATCTTCGCAGAGGGCATAATAGCAGATTTTTCTAAACTATATTTCACTTGTTGAGGTGTTAAGTATGGAAAATAGGACAGCAGAAAGGCTGCCGCTCCGGCAACTACGGGTGATGCCATACTCGTACCCTGTGCATTTCCATATGTATTGCCTCCGGGGATAGTGGAATAGATCCGAACCCCTGGCGCAAATACGTCTACCTGATCTTTTCCATAATTCGAAAAAGAAGCCGTGATACCACCGGCTTTTTCATCTCCGCTCGCACCCACCGTTATCCAGTTAGATGCTTTACGGTTCAAGGATTTAAGGATGGCATTAGGATAATTGTCCATCGTATCGATGTTCTTCGCATCATTCCCTGCAGCGTGCACTAGCAATACCCCTTTTTGTTCGGCATATTTTACGGCGTCATCTACCCAATGTTTTTGGGGAGAAAAGTCTTTACCAAAACTCATATTTACTACTTTCGCACCGTTGTCGACAGCATATCTTATGGCTAGCGCGATATCCTTATCATGTTCATCTCCATCCGGAACAGCCCGGAGCATCATTATCCTGACATTATCTGCAATCCCATCGATGCCTTTGCCATTCTTTCTTGCGGCTCCAATAATCCCGGCCACATGCGTTCCGTGAAATGGTGTGGAGGCCATCACGTCTGGATTACCATAAAAACGATCGTTGATATCTTCTTCATTATCTCCTACAATTTCCGCCCTGTAATCCTTTGGAGGCCGGATCTTGGTTTCTGCTTTTGTTTCTTCACCGGTAAGTTCACTATTGAAGTCTTCCAGGAATTGCTTGTTTGTAAGCTCCATCACCTGGAAAGTTTTCATTGCATATAAAACAGACCGCTTAGCTTTTTTTGCATCTTCTGATTTTGGCTGATAGCTGTCAAGATCATTGCCCGTATAGGTATCCTTTCCCATATCTTGTCTTAATACACTATCCTGCAAAATTGTTGTATTGTATATTCTTCTCAGTGTAGGTATATCAACTCCGGTAGTAGCTCCCTGGCCTTCGATTTTTTTCTTTGCTTTAAGCCAGGTATTGTATTCTTCCAATTCATCAATGCTTAATACAGAAGGATCGATTGACTTCCCTGCAAACTTGACTTTAAGCTTATGATAGACCCTTGCACCTTCATAGGAATCTGACTTCACATTACGTCCGTCTTTTCCTCCTATGAAATTCCATCCGAAAACATCGTCAATGTAGCCATTGCTATCATCATCTTTATTATTACCCGGAATCTCTTTTGGATTTCTCCACAGCACATCCTTGAGGTCTTCATGCAAAGTATCGATACCAGAATCAATCACAGCTACTATTACTGTTTTTCCTTTAAGATTTTTCGCCTTGATGAATTCATACGCTTTGTCAATGCTGATTCCTGAAAATCCGTCTTTTGTATTATCAAGAAGATGCCATCCTTTTGGCACGTCGGCCCTATTGTTTTTCTTATCCTGCTGGGCTGATGCACCTGCTGTTATAGCTATGGTGATTGCAAGCCCCGCTGCCTTAAAAAATTGACTCATGTGATTAATTTAGACTGATTGGTTTAGACTGATTATAAGATGTGTTTTAGACGTATAACGTTGGTAAATCAGGTGTCCACTGTTGGTTTTTTACAATTATTAACGAAAAAGCAGCTATTCAAGATCGGAGAATCGATAAATGTATAAAAAAGAAATCTTCGGAAGAAGAAAATTATGCGTGTGGAAAATGGGATATTAAACACGATCAACAGTAAAAACTTTCAAAAAGCTGTAGTGTATTAATGAAAATTATTGCAACTCACCCATATTCATTAGGTTATCAAACTATCATAGTTAAATTATAGATTTGAAAAACTGTTTTACAATTCTAAACTTTTATCAGCTTCAATTCTACCCGCCTGTTTTTAGCGCGACCTTCTTCAAAATTATTTGGTGCAATTGGTTGCTGCATTCCAAAACCCTTAGCCTTTAAACGTGATACTTCAACTCCCAGGGTTTCCAGGTATTTTTTTACAGCAAGGGCGCGCTTTTCAGACAATTTCAGGTTGATTTCAGCCTTTCCCGTATTGTCAGAATGTCCTGAAATTTCAAGATGCAGATCGGGATTATTCTTTAATATAACGGCTACTTCATCCAAAGAACCAAACGAGATGGTTGAGATTTTATCGCTGGAACGTTCATAAAATATATTCCTTGCTGCAAGATTTACAAGTTCAACCATTTGCTCATGAGCGTCCGGACAACCGTTATTTTTAACTGTTCCCGTTTCATTGGGACATTTATCTTCTTTATCATTTAACCCGTCACCATCAGTATCGGGAATAGGGCACCCATTGAATTCCCGATCTCCGGACACATCCTTGCAACTGTCTGACTCATCATTTAATCCGTCTCCATCTGTATCCGGAACCGGGCATCCGGCATACTTACTGTTTCCACTGACATCTATACATTTATCTACTTCATCATTTACACCATCCCCATCAGTATCCGGAATTGGACAACCTATATATTTAGCAATTCCGGCTCTGGCCGGACAACTGTCTGATTTGTCAACAATACAATCACCATCCTGATCAGGACAACCGTTACTGATGATTGAGCCTGCTATTTCCGGACAAGTATCCTGATCATCAGGTATGCCATCCAGATCTTTATCACGAATCTTTTTTTCGATAAGGCTCCCTTTATTCAGGAAAAATCCTATAGAAATGCCTGCAACCCGGTGCCGGAAACTGCTTTTGTAGGGAGCAGTGTAAAAATTACTCAGGCCCTGGCTTATAAAAGCAGATACGAACAATTTGCTGGTTTCAATTCCAAATCTTGCATTTAACCCGATATCAGTGGTTTTGATTTTGTTTTCGCCGCTGCCAGTTTCTAATTTTCTGATATCCTGATTGAAATCACTTGACGCATTGAACCTGGTTTCTGTTATTTCCTTACCATTGTAAAAAAGGCCAAGGTAAGGTCCTGCAGATACAATTATATTTCGGGTTTTACCGAATGAGAACTTGAAACAAATGTTTAGTGGAAATTCAATATAATTTACCGAAGTATTTTTTCTGGAAAGAATCGTATCAGTTTTAACGGCACTTAGTGAATCATACAAACGGAAAAATTTTTTTCCTTTCGACTGATAAACGATTCCCGGTTGAAATTGCCAACGTTGATCTGCGGTTAATGGAATCTCGCCTAAAATTCCAAAATGAATTCCTGTTCTGCTGCTGTAATATGGTTTAGCGGCGCTATCCCATACATTCACCTGATTCTTTTCGATCACTTTAGCAGAACCCAGGCCACCGATCAAAGCAATTCTTTGAGAATTACCGGAGAGACCGATTATAAGAAGCATTAAAAGCCAGCAAGCCGTTTTTTTCATAAGATGGATATCTATAATTAAACGGCTGTATACCTTCTGGTAGTATAGTTCCTGAAACTTTTATCAAGTCAATTGGATCCAAAATTACTTATACATGAAATTTGATCCCCTGAGCAAGGGGTAAGTTCTGAGAATAATTGATAGTATTGGTTTGTCTGCGCATATAATTCTTCCAGGCATCACTCCCGCTTTCCCGACCTCCCCCTGTTTCTTTTTCGCCCCCAAATGCTCCGCCTATTTCAGCACCTGAAGTGCCAATATTTACATTGGCTATGCCGCAATCACTTCCGGAAACTGATAAAAAGCGTTCCGCTTCGCGCAGATTCAGGGTCATGATGGCAGAGGAGAGTCCCTGCGGTACACTATTCTGTACCGCAATCGCTTCCTCTATCTCGCGATATTTCATCACATACAAGATCGGGGCGAAGGTTTCATGTTGTACTATCCGGAACTGCGATGTAACTTCCGCAATACAGGGTTTTACATAACAACCACTCTCATATCCTTTACCTGTAAGAATGCCACCTTCAACAATAAAATTTCCTCCTTCTTTTTTACAAGCCTCTATTCCATCAAGATATTGCTTAACTGCATTTTGATCAATCAGCGGACCGACATGATGTTGCGCATCGAGCGGATCCCCTATTTTTAATTGTTTATAAGCCTGCACCAGTTTTTGAGTAACGTCCTTATAAATGCTTTCATGAATAATGAGGCGCCTTGTTGTAGTGCAACGCTGACCGGCGGTTCCCACAGCCCCAAACAAGCTTCCCAGAATCGCTATATCCAGGTCTGCATGCTGTGAAATGATGATGGCATTATTTCCACCCAATTCAAGAAGGGTTCGGCCCAACCTGCCTGCAACCATAGAGCCTACAGCCTTACCCATTTTTGTAGACCCGGTAGCTGAAATGAGTGGAATTCTGGTATCTGCTGATAGCCATTCACCTATTTCCCTTCCTCCGGTCACGAGGCAGGAGACGCCTTCAGGTACTTCATTTTTATTGAAAACGGCTGCAGTAAGTTTTTGTACGGCAAGGGCGCAAAGAGGTGTTTTTTCTGAAGGTTTCCAAATGCATACATCTCCACAAACCCATGCCAACGCTGCATTCCAGCTCCACACTGCAACCGGAAAATTAAAAGCAGAAATAATACCAACAATGCCCATTGGATACCATTGCTCATACATTCGGTGTCCGGGTCTTTCGCTATGCATGGTAAGACCATATAACTGCCTTGATAAGCCTACGGCAAAATCACAGATGTCGATCATTTCCTGCACTTCACCATATCCTTCCTGAAGGCTTTTACCCATTTCATAAGATACGAGCTCCCCCAATCTCTCTTTGTTATTTCTCAATGCCTCTCCGAGCTGCCGGACAACTTCACCACGTCGGGGGGCTGGCCATAATTTCCATTGCTCGAATGCCTCTGATGCCTTCGTTACCACCTGTTCGAAAGTTTGCTTATCAGCGCCGGTTACGGAGCCGATAAGTTTACCATCAACGGGGGAATGTGATTGAATTTTTTCTCCTTCACTCTCCAACCAGCGATTTCCTGTTGATACGCCGATATTTTCTTGCGAAAGATTTAATTTTTTGAGGATATCCATTTAAAATGAAAATGAAAAATGAGATCAATATTGTTCTGATTCATTAGGAAAGTCATTTGATTTGACGTCGCGGATATAATTTTGCACGGCACCTGTTACCTGTTCGTGCATATTCAGGTACTGACGTAAAAATCTGGGTTTAAATTCCGTATTGATTCCAAGCATATCATGCATTACAAGCACCTGACCGTTACAATTCTTTCCCGCACCGATCCCGATCGTAGGGATGAGTAAGTCACTTGTTACCTGCGAAGCAAGTGTTGCAGGAATTTTTTCCAGTACAATGGCGAAGCAGCCAGCCTGCTCCAGTAATTGCGCATCTTTTCTGAGTTTTACTGCTTCTTCTTCTTCTTTCGCTCTTACTGTATACGTTCCAAATTTATAGATCGATTGGGGAGTGAGCCCCAGGTGTCCCATCACCGGAACACCGGCAGCTAAAATTCGTTTTGCAGATTCTAGAACTTCTTCTCCTCCTTCCAGTTTTATTGCATGCGCTCCCGTTTCCTTCATGATCCGGATAGCAGAGGCCAGGGCTTCTTTCGAATTTGATTGATAACTACCGAAAGGAAGATCGACTACTACCAGGCATCTTTGTACACCCCTAATGACCGAAGATGCATGATAAATGATCTGATCAAGCGTAATGGGTAAAGTTGTTTCATGACCTGCCATTACATTCGATGCGGAATCGCCCACAAGTATTACGTCAACGCCTGCCGCATCAAATATTTTTGCAAATGAGTAATCATATGCAGTAATCATTGAGATCTTTTCACCGTGTTCCTTTAACTTTTGTAAAGTGTTCGTAGTAACTTTTTTTATATCCTTTGGAGTAGACATGAAAGCGAAGATAAAGGAAGATGTTTCACACAAAGCCAGCTTTGCGTGAAACCTACTTTACAATGGAATTTTTCTGCAATTCTTCGTATAAATGTTGAATCAGTCCGTCTGCCAGTCCGATCTTGGGAACATAGATTTCCTGAATGTTGGCCCACCGCATGACGTTCACATAAATAGATAATGCAGGTACGATAACATCGGCACGATCTTCGCGCAGATGATAATTTAGTATACGTTCTTCGACAGAGAAAGAGCTTAATTCCTTATAGTAATCTTTTAGTAATTCAATTTGAAGGGGCTTGCCTTCTTTTCTTTTAGAAAGTGAAAAAACCTTGTTGATGTTTCCTCCCGAACCAATCGCTATAATATCATCTTCATGCTGTTTTGTTTCGCGCCGGATGAAATCCTTCATATCATCCCACATGTATTCATCCACCTGATTCTTTAGCAAACGAATGGTTCCTATATTAAATGATCGTTTGAAAACAAGTTTGGTATCTGCAAAGAAAGTAAGTTCTGTACTGCCTCCTCCCACATCGATATACAGGTAGGAGTGATTTTTATCCAGGTTTTCTGCAATATGATTTTCGTAAATGTAACTGGCTTCGGCATCTCCAGTGATGACTTCTATCAAAATGCCAGTTTCCTCTTTAACGCGTTGAATAATTCTTGCAGCATTTTTTGCATCACGCATTGCGGAAGTGGCACAGGCTTTAACGTGAATGACATCGTATACTTCAATCAGTTGCTTGTAAGCCCTGATCGTTTTAATGATCATCTCCTCTTTTTCAGGTGAAATCTGCTGATTTTCAAATACATCAAATCCCAGACGGAGAGGTACTCTTACCAGGTTACACTTTTGAAACGAAGGTTTGCCATTTTCGGAAAGTAATACATCGGATATTAATAATCTCGCTGCGTTACTTCCAATATCAATGGCTGCCAGTCTCATGTGTCAGTAATGGTTGGTGGAAGACCTGGTCAATCTGCTCATTAGTTTCTTCCAAGACAGGTTTTGATGTAGAACTTTCCACTGGTTCAGTTAACTTTTGTTGCAGATAATTATAAATATCCACCTGCGAACGAACTTTTCTTTGTGATTTATTTCTCACATAATGATTACTAAGCTCGTTGTCCAAAATTCTGGCTTTTACGTTATCCTTTAGTTGTATGTCCAGAATATTTTTCAACACTTTCTTAATATCCTCATCAAATATCGGGCAGGTGGCTTCTACACGATGGTCAAGATTTCTTACCATCCAGTCAGCGGAAGAGATATATACTTTTTCATTTCCGCTGTTATAAAAAATAAACACACGGGCATGTTCCAGGTATTCATCAATAATACTGATTGCTTTGATCGGATGGATGATTTTTTTGCTTTCTGTAAGCATGCAGAATATTCCACGCACGAT
>Ga0180121_10000865_pt1 | contig 12856 bp, 7 predicted proteins | sample AntDrymUQ5402106_2_FD_129676 | JGI IMG/M metagenome (GOLD analysis project Ga0180121, IMG submission 129676) | Polar desert sand microbial communities from Dry Valleys, Antarctica - metaG UQ540 (21.06) (version 2) (version 2) | ecosystem: Environmental > Terrestrial > Soil > Desert | place...
AAGCCGCGTAGCCGCCCGCGCGCTTCCTCGCGCGGGCGACCGAAGTCGTAGCGGAAACCGAGATTCAGCGTCAGGCGAGACGTGACCTTGAAATCGTCCTGGTAGAAGGCAGCGTAGGACATGAAGCGGTGGCCCGGGTCAATCGTCTGGTTCGAGTTAAAAGAGAACTCCGGTCTACCGGTGATGAGGCTGGCGATGGGCCAGCCCTGGGTGCCATCGTTCGTGTTGGCGGTCTGGTTGCTTCTGAAGTTGAAGTTACCGCCGATGTCGAAGTGGGCCGCGTTGTTCAACTGCTGGAGTCGGAGCTCGCCGCCAAACTTCATCGTATGGCGGCCACGGATGAGAGTTGCCACGTCGCTCAGGTGTACCGAGTTGTCGCGCACCCTGTTGTCGAAGAAGGTGGAGCCGCCGGCCTGGTACGCGCGCGGGTCGGTCGAGTTCACGGGGTCGCCGTAACCGGGGAACCCGATGAGCGGAAGGCCCCGATCCTGCGTCGCGGTTGGGCGGAGGCCGAGATCGCTTGCCTTCGCAACACCGGACGAGAAGTTTCTATTCGAGACGTCAGAGCGAGAGAAGCCGGCGTTGAAGTGGTTAATGAAAGTCCCGGTCAACGTCCAGTCGTGCTGCAAGCGGGCGTAGTAGGACTTGAACAACTGGTCCCAGACGCCTTGTGCAACGAAGGGCGGGGCGAAGCGCGGGAAGCCACCCTTGATGCTCGGCAGCTTGCGGAAAGTGTAACTGAAGTTGAGCGACTGCCGGTCGGTGAGGTTGTGCGTGATCTTCGTTACATAGTAGTCCGTCCTCGAGGTGGCCTGCGAGTTGGCCCTGAAGTTACGGAAGACGGCGGAGCCGTTCGGCCCCGTCTGGTTCGGTGCTGGGAAGAGGTTGACGAAGTTACGCCCGATGGCGGAGATCCTCGCACCGCCGAGGTACGTGTCCAAGCGGTTGCCGGGGATAGCAGTGCGCGCTCCCGGGTTCTGCGACGGATCGAAAATCTGGACCCCGCCGGGGCCGAAGAACTGGAGTACATAAGGGTCAGTTAGCAGTTCGCCGAAATCCCCGTTGCGCATTCTCAACGTCGGAACCGTCAGCTCCACCGACTCTGACTGGAAGGTGCGGTAGCCGCCGTAGTTAAAGAAGAAGAAAGTCTTGTTCTTGCCGCTCCACCACGACTCGCCGCCCTCGCCGAAACGTGGCAGGTAGATGGGTCCGCCGACCGAGAAGCCATAGTCGAACTGCCGGTCGAGCGGTCTCTTGAGGCAGCCGATGTTCTGCAAACGGCACGTCGGATTATTGGCATTCAGAATCCGGTTGCGGTCGATGTTAGCGTTCAGGGCGTTGTTGATGTGGAAGAGGTAGGCCTCGCCGTGGAAGTCGTTCCCGCCCGTCTTGATCGTAAAGTTGATGATGCCCCCCGTCGAGTTGCCAAACTCGGCCGAGTAGCTACTGGTAGAGACCGTGAACTCCTGGAAGGCGTTCGGCCCCGGCGCGACTTCCGAGAAGAAGGTGCCGTTCTCACCGCGCCGCGTCTGCGCCCCGTCGATCAAGATGTCCGCGCCTAACCCCTGGCCGCCGTTGATGCGAAAGTTGGTGGCGTTCGTGCCGGTGCTCCCTGAGGTCGTTCCTGTACCCCCGGGTGTGTCGTTAGAAACGATGCTGCTGTCCAGGAAGATAAACGAGAGAGGCGAGCGCCCGCCGCTCTCGGCCGCAACGAGCAGGGGCAACTCCCTGACTTGTCGCTCACTGACGTTAAGTTGCTGCACTGGCGTGTCGGTTTGAAGCACCGGGACTGTATCATCCGAGATCGTCACAGTCTCGCCCACTCCGCCGACTTCAAGCTTGATATCGGCCGTGCGTGTAACTTGCACGGCGACTTTGATCTCCAGGGTCGCCGTTTTGAAGCCTGCAGCCTCAACTGTGAGCTTGTACGTGGCCGCCGCCAGTTGAGGTACGGTGTAGTTACCTTCATCGCTGGTGACCGACTCACGTGCCTCGTTGGTATCGACGTTCGTTACAGTTACTTTCGCCTGAACGACAACCGCACCCTGCGGATCTGTCACCCGGCCGATAATTGCACCGCGATCGCTTTGAGCAAGGATTGGGGAAACACACGTAAACAAGAGTGCGAGCAATCCAATAATAGTTAAGGTACGGGCTTTCATTACGACCTCCCAGGAAGATAAAAACGCAAGCAACAGTTCGTCTTAAGACAAGAAGCTGACTTTCGTCAACACCAATAACGCGCGTTAGAGCTATACAGAACGGAGCAGCAAAGCCTCTGGCAACTAGTAGCGGGCGAGCCGACAAAGACGGGCGATAGTTTGACTAACAAAGACCGGGAAACGATCGAGACTCTGGTTGCGATTCAACGCCTTAATAAAGCTCAGGTAATGGGCGCGCTACATAACTGGTCCGTGTGTAAAGCTCTCTGAAGCGCTTGGAAGTTTTGTTCATTTACACCACAAATGAGCATTAAGTCAAGGATTTTCTCTAAAAAGGTGACGGATTTTACCAATCTGGTGGATTTTCCTTCCTGTTGAAATCTTGGAATTGTCGACGACCATCCTGAGGTTTTGAGATTGCGATGCGCCGTCCCTATTGCATGCGAAGCTGCTTGCCAACTCCATCAGAAAACCCGTGGTCCATACCGTGGTAAACTTCTTGAGAGTGAGACACCTAAACGCAAGGGAGCCCGCTTACAATGCCTGAGAAATTTTGTCATCTTGAATTTTTGTTGGCCTTCGGCGTTCTCATGTCATGCCCCGCGATGGGTTCGGGACAGCAACTACTTCCTTCCACGCCCGGGGAACCTCAGGGCGACATCCGTCAGGTGCATGATCCGGTCATCATTCAGGATGGTGACGTATATTATCTTTTTTCAACGAGGGCGGGCATTGCTATACGCTGTTCGAAAGACCTTATCAGCTGGCGGTTGTGCGGCGACGTATTCGCTCACCTTCCGGAGTGGGCCGTAAAGGATGTGCCGGGGCTCAGAGGTCTGTGGGCCCCTGACGTAATCTACTTCAATGGCAAGTACCACCTCTACTATTCGGCCTCCACTTTCGGCAGCAACCGTTCCAGTATCGGTCTGGCTACGAATCAAACGCTCGATCTCGCAAGCGCCAAATATCGGTGGGTGGACCAGGGGAAAGTGATCAGCTCATACGCTTCGGATGACTGGAATGCGATCGATCCTAACGTCGTGCTTGACGAAAAGAATCAACCCTGGTTGTCGTTCGGAAGCTTTTGGGGAGGTATAAAACTCCGCAAACTCGATCACGCAACCGGCAAGCTTTCATCTCAGGACCAGACTCTATACGCCCTCGCCAGCCGAACCCGAACGGCAGAGTTACCGGGTGCAATCGAAGCGCCAGCCATCGTTCGGAGGAAAGGGTACTACTACCTGTTCGTTTCTTTCGACTTATGTTGTCGTGGGAAGGACAGCACTTACAACATTCGCGTCGGTCGCGCGCGGCATATCACTGGGCCATACATGGATCGAAGCGGCAAACTGATGATGGAGGGCGGCGGCACGCTGGTCGTGAGTGGCAAAGGCCGGTGGGCTGGACCTGGTCACTGTGCGGTCTTACAAAACAAGCAGGGCGATATGCTGGTCTATCACGCTTACGATACAGAATCGCGTGCTATCCCCACACTGTGGATTGCGCGCCTCTTTTGGGACCAGGAAGGTTGGCCCAGGATTCCAAGTCCATCGCCTGAAGACTAGGCCCGCCGCACGACGATCCCCTTGGCAATGAAAGGGGCTACGGCTTCGTCGGTTGCGCCCTTGTCGGTAATAAGGATGTCGATGTCTTCTATCGAGCAGATTAGAGCGGTGCCGATGGCCCCGATTTTCCGATGGTCAGCGACGATAATTTTCTGGCGTGCCTGACGCATCATGGCCCGATGAATCGTAGCCTGGTCAGGATAGTTTGTTGTGAGACCATGTTCGAGATGGATCCCGTCGACGCCGATGAACACCTTGTCTACGAAGATCTCGCCGACGCTTTCGATAGATGCAGGCCCAACCAGCGCAAACCAGTCGCCGCTCAGAAATCCGCCCGTCACGATGACCTTCAGGTCATCGCGGTGACTTAGCTCCATAGCCACGTTAACCGCATTTGTCAGAACGGTGATTCCCTTGTGGAGACAAACGCTGCGGGCAACCTGCGTCGCCGTCGTTCCAGCGCCGATGGCAAGAATGTCACCGTCACTTATGAGTTCAGCCGCGACAAGACCAATGCGTCGTTTCTCCGCTCCCCGCTGCCGCTCCTGCTCGTGATAGTAGGATGTGTGACGAAAGGGCTCATAGAGCATGGGCTGGATGGGGACAGCGCCGCCGTGGCTTCGGAGCAACAACCCACGTCGCTCGAGTTCGCCAAGATCGCGGCGAATCGTTGCAGTCGACACCTTCAGGCGCTTAGCCAGCGGACGGACGGAGACCTTACCGGCGCGCAGCAGTTCCTGCAAAATCATCTGGGCGCGTCGCTCTGTAGCAGAGGGTTCGTCGGGCATTTAGTTCCCAGGGTGTATTGCGGCAAGTGACACAGTGAACTGCAACATCAAAAACTGATGGCGCGCTATTCCGCCACAGCATGAGGGGCGCTTGGTTGCGCGGCTTGTGGAAAGAGTGGTTCCCCACGCGGGGAAAGTCGCTTGGGCCATCTTTCAGTTTGACCTCGCATATTATGGACTTGCGGTGAAGAGGTCAAATGAAACCGACCTGGCGCAAGAGGGTCATTCGGACAGCTCCGTCCCGGCTAGGGTTGCGGACTCTCGATCAACTTCAGGATTACGCTTTCCTGATTGCGCTGTTGGCTGCGTAAGTCGTCGGCGCGGGCAAACATTCTCTTGGCCGCTTCTTTTTCGCCTAGCTTTGCATACACCAGTCCGAGCTGATAGTTCGCGCGCAGGTCGTTGGAGTCGAGTTCAATGGCGCGCTCGAGTGCTCTCCGGGCCTCAATATACTTGCCCGCTTCGCGATAGGCAGCTCCGAGCGCCGCGTGCGCCGCCGCGTGGCCAGGACTCGATTGAACAACCCGCCGAAACGTGTTGATAGCTGCGACGCGGTCCCCCACTTGCTCGAAACTTACACCAATCAGATACTCAGTATCGGGATCTGCTTTGAGACTGAGACTACGTTGCAGCGCCGCCCTTGCATCCGTAATTAGTTCCTGCCGGAGCAACGCCGCACCGAGCAGATAAAAGCCCGAAGGATCCTGCGGTTTCAAGGCGATGTAGCTCCTCATTAGGCGTGCCGTCTCAACCGTCTCGCCCTTCTTCCAGCGCGTCGCCGCCAGCGCATAGAGATAAGCTGCTTGACGAGGGTAGGTTTGGTGCAGCCGTTCGAAGGCAGGTAAGGCATCGAGGAGCAAATCCATCTGCAGGGTTGTCACGCCAAAGTCATAAAGCACTTCGGGAGCATCAGGTGCGATGCGGCGGGCTTGCACAAGATGAGCGAGCGACTTTTCCAGATTGCCTGTAGCGCGTGCGACGTTTGCCAGCGCACGTAAGGTCGTTACGTCATCAGGCTTGATTTTCAATGCTTCCGAGAGATGCTCCTCAGCCTTGTCATATCGCTTCCGCGAGGCATTGATTATGCCGAGGCCGTACAGCACCGGAAACGACGCGGGCGTTTGCCGGTGAGCCGCCTCAAGCAGGATAAGCGCTTCATTGCTTAAGCCACCCTTGGCAAGAAGTAGCGCGAATTCTGCCTGCGCCTCCGGCTTACTCGGCCTGAGTTCGCTAAACTCGCGTGCGAGCCGGCGCGCTTCCTCGAGCCGGTTAAGGCCGATCAGCGATCTCAGCAATACAGGGAAGTAGTCGTTGGTGGCAGCAGACCGTGGAACAAGTCGCAGATACTCGAGCGCCCGTTGGTAGTTGCCACTGTTTGCATTTAGCGTTGCCAGGTGAAGCTTGATGTCGACCCGCTGGGGCGCCAGCCGGTGTGCTGACTGAAATACCTGCAAGGCCTCAGACGTTCGATTCAATGTCAAAAGCAGCTTGCCAAGGTTGAGTTGAACTCCTACATGGGCCGGTGCAGCGGCGCGGGCCAGGCGAAACAACCGTTCAGCCTCCACAGTGTTCTGTTCCTGAGCGCGCACGACCCCAAGCAGATTGAGGGCGTCGGCGTCGCTTGGCGACTCGGCCAGCACAGAATTGAGGAGACTCTCCGCCGCCGGTAGGTCACCCTGACTAATAGCGTTAATCGCTTCCGCTAAACGGCTGAGATTGATGTCAGAGCTATGCGCCGTTTGCCCTCGTACCAGTGGAATCGCAACGAGCAAGACAAGCAGCACGACTGCATTTGTAAGTCTCGTGGCGTTGCTCGTCGGGTTGCCGCATTGGCGCGGTTTTCCAGAAGTGGTAATCGAACAATGCATACCATTCACACGCCTGTTCATTCTACGCGAAAAACTGCCACCGATCAGCGGCAAGTATAATTGAGGAGTTATCAGGTGCAAATGTGGAGGTGAGTTGCGCGGATATGATTGTGCGTTTCTACAAGGACAATTTACGTTGAGATTAGAGCATCTGAAGAGGACTTAGCTTGAACGTTGCGATAGTCCAATCTGAGCTTCAGTGAACGTCTTCATTGCGCGAGCTTCAGAGTTAAGAGTCTTCACTCTGAAATGTTCAACCGAATGCTCATTCTATTTCAGCCAAGTTAGGAAGGAATTGATGCCTCTGATATACGCATTACAGCAGGCAGGGGACATGCCTTTTTGCCTAAGTGTCGTTACTCGGTCGCTAAGTTGACTCTTGGTTAGCGGGTCTTGTAGATTGAAGGCCCGGAAAGATTGTTCATAGAACAACTTGGTATTATGCGAGGCATTAGTTACGCAGCGTTTCTCGGTTACGAACTGTTTGAAAAGAACTTCGAGACTCATACGCTCAATTCTCCTGTCGAATTAGCGTAAGTCACTGAATCAAAAGGGGCCGTAGCTCAGCTGGGAGAGCGCATGACTGGCAGTCCTAAGCCTACGGTTTTCTTATCCTTAACAATCAAACAGCTTGCAGCCAGCGAGGATTTTAGGGACTTTCCGGTTTCGTTACAGTTTGTGATCCCAACCTCACAGATGGCGGCGGTTTTTTCCGGACACAAATTGGCCACAACCCTTTAGCCATCCAGCGAACCTGTGATTCTCTGCTTTGAGATTGCGGGCAATACAAGCTTGAAATGAGAATGGAATATGATTTCACCACGCCTCTCCCGTCAAAGTTCAGTTCCGAAGAAATTGCCCGTTATCTTGTCTAAATAGGCCCGAGCCTCAAATTGTTCTTTGGGGAATTGCCCGTCCTGGGTCGTCTTTAGAAAATGTTCGAAATCTCGTTGTGCCTGAGAATAGTCACCTTTTCCAAGAAAGTTAACTATGCCCAAACAAAAATGCAATTGGATTTTCCCGGGTTCTTGCTGAAATGAATTCCTCCACTTCAAGCCATGTACTACTAGGTACTCCCATGTTCGCTACCATTCGATATGCTCTTAATGCGTCCGTGAGCTTACCTGAGTACGCGAGTAAGAAAGCGTCGCTTAAGCGCCATGTTGGGTCTACTACCCTCGCGATGCGACATTTATTTATCTCTGCCCTTGCTGCACTAATATCACCTTTAGCAAACCAATTGACGGCTCGTAATAACCATACATCATAGAAATCCGGTGATAACCGTTCGGCTTCGCCTAAGTGATATTGAATCTCATCTACCACGGACGCACTGCGGGTTTTTCTCCATTCTTGATGAAGCTCTCGGGCTTCCATGACGTGAGAAGAAACCAAGTTGTTTGGAATTCGCTGCCTCATCAATTTGATAGAGCGTTTAATGAAGGGTGGAATATCTCCCTTCACTGTAAGTTGGGGGCGCAACTCCTTAAAAAGCTTCCGTGCATAATCGTATTGACGGGAAAGAAGCGCGGCTGTCGCTATGATGTAACGAACGGATAGCGTTACTGATGCCGCATGAACTTCGAAGCCTTCTAAGTCATTATCTTGAGAAATGTAAGTCCTTGTTGGCAGCAGCTCTTTCATCTCGGCGGAGAGCCGTTTACTGATTTCTTCGGGTATCAGGTCGTGAGTGACCATGGAATCTAAATCTAGGACATAGGTTGGCTGCTTTTTTATGTTTCGCAGTCTCGCACGACCGAAAATTAGGAAAACACACCCAGTCTTCGCTAACACCCGTGCTGCTTGATCTTTGGTCTTAATTTTTTCCGCTAGGTGAGGGGGCACGTCCACTAATGCAAATCCGGGCTCTATGGATGTGGAAGAAAGTTTTTCAAGAGTGAGGATGAAGTCATTGGTAATCTGTTCCCTTCGCACACTACCGTCAGTATAGATTGCGACCGCGAAGCCAAGTTTTTTGCGAGGCGCTTTAGGGTATCTCTTTTTAACAACCCATTTTAAGAACCGTTCGATGTAAGGAAGAGATTCTTTAGCTGTTTTGATTGCTGTAAAACCGTCAACTGCCATATCAAATTAACATGAGCTTATCATACCGAGCCCCCACGATCCGCCAGTACGGACTGAAACGGGGAACACACTCAAGCCTGAAGGACGCCAACGAAGGTTATTCGGCTTGGATCGCACCCGTTTGGTTTGAGTAATAGTTTGCCTAGTAGAGGAAGCTTAGACAACACCAGAGAAGCCTGTGGGCGGAACGTAACGCAACTACAACCTCGCCATCATTAACACTCGCGAACGTTGACTAGAACAATGGAAAGTTATACTTTGTGTTCTCAATTTAGAAGGCTGAATTCTCACGAGCCCTGCTTCCCCTCGCATACTCGCTAATCCAGCCGCTTCTCCCACAACCCACTCGCGTGTCCCAAGGGGAAATCGATCCCAGACGACAGGCTCCGGGGAAAGGTACGATGAGACGCATCACCTACCGGCAACTGGCGGAAGGCATCGAGGTAGCGGCGTGAGTAATCAGCGTTTTGAAGGAAGAAAAATGGTGACATCCGGCTCTGGATCAAACACGCCGCTGGGGAAAATACTGGTTGTTGACGACGAACTGGAGCTGAGAAGGGTTCTGGTTGAATCACTTCAGAGACAAGGTTACGAAGTCACCGGTTGTGGTTCCGGGGACGTTGCGCTCGCTGAACTGCGCGCACGAGATTTCGATCTGCTACTGACAGATCTAATGATGCCTGAAATGGATGGCCTGGCCTTCCTCAAAGCCGCTCTCGAAAACGATCCTCAACTTGTCGGCATCGTCATCACAGGTCAGGGCACCATTCAGACTGCGGTCAATGCAATGCAGATAGGCGCGTTCGATTACGTGCTCAAGCCTTTCCGGCTCGAGAACCTCCTCCCGATATTGAGTCGAGCCCTCGACACTCGGCAACTGAGACTGGAGAATCTCCAACTGCGCGAAACGGTGTCGATTCATGAGCTGACTCAGACGATCTCTCTCACGGTTGACCCGCAGACAGTGCTGAGCAAGCTAACTGAGGCCGCCTTGCAGCAAACTGGAGCGGACGAAGTTTCTGTCCTTTTGCCAACCCGCGAGGGTAAGGAATTTTACGTGGCCGCCGTTCGGGGCAATCGCCGCGAACGACTGCTGGGCGCACGCATACCATTCGATCGCAGCATCGCAAGTTGGGTCGCTAGGGAACGTACTCCACTGATCCTAAATGGCGAAGTTAACGATGACCGTTTCGTGGCCCTGTGGCCACGACCGGCTATTCACTCTTCAGTCTCAGTGCCGATGCTGGTTGCCAACAAACTCGTCGGAGTCCTCAATCTCAATGTAATTAATCGCAGTCGCCCATTCGCTTTGGGTCAGATGAAGGCATTGAGCATATTGGCGTGCACGGCGGCGGCGGCCCTGGAAAGCGCCTCGCTCTACACCCAAGTGCAAACGACCGAAGAAAAGTATCGAACGATTTTCGAGAATGCTACCGAGGGATTGTTTCAAACTACTTCTGAGGGACGGCTCCTTACAGCTAATCCGGCGCTGTCCCGAATTCTTGGTTACGGCTCGCCTGAAGAGATGGTCGCAACCATCACCGATATCACGCACCAACTCTATGTTAATCCCGAAGATCGCGCAGAGGCCGCTCGATTACAGGAAGAAGCCGGCTCTCTGGTGGGCTATGAAATAGCGGCTTACCGGAAAAACGGTGAACAAATTTGGATAAGCGTGAATCGGCGCTCAGTTCGAAATCAAGACGGTCAACTGATTTATTTTGAAGGCTCTGTCGAGGACATCACCGCTCGCCGGCAAATCGAAGAAGAGAAAAACAGGACCAGGCAACAGTATGAATCGTTAGTCCACACAATTGACGGCATTGTCTGGGAACTGGATTTACAAACCTTTACCTTTACTTTCGTCAGCAAGCAATCCGAACGAATACTCGGCTATACGCCGGAGCAATGGTTGAGTAACCCGGGCTTTTGGGAAAATCATCTGCACCCGGACGATCGCTCCTGGGCCTTTGAAATCTCCCGCGATGCAGCGGCCAAAAGGTTGGATCATGAATTCGATTATCGAATGATAGCGGCCGATGGTCATGTGGTCTGGTTGCGCGACATCGTGACGGTGGATAAGACGGCCAATGAACACCCTCATCTGCGGGGAGTCATGGTAGACATCACGGAGCGCAAGCGGGCGGAGGACGAATTAAAGAGAAGCGAAGAGCGTTATCGCGACCTGGTCGAGAATGCGCAGGACCTGATCTATGAGCACGATTTGGAAGGCAACTACACCGCAAGCAACAAGGCAGGGGAGCGGATCACTGGCTACCCGCTGGAAGAAATCCTTAATTTGAATCTGGCGAAGACAGTTGCTCCTGACTATCTGGAGAAGGCGAAAGAGATGCTGCGGCGCAAACTCGCCGGTGAAGGCGTAACGGCTTATGACCTGGTAGTCATCGCCAAGGACGGTCACCGCGTTCCAGTCGAAGTAAACACCAGGCTGGTTTTAAAAGATGGCGTTCCCGTTGGCGTTCAAGGTATTGCGCGCGACATTACCGAACGCAGGCGGCTGGAAGCAGCGTTGATGGCGAGCGAAGAACAACTTCGCCAGTCACAAAAGCTGGAAGCGATTGGCCAATTGGCCGGCGGGGTAGCCCACGACTTCAACAATCTATTGTTGGTAATCGGTGGGTATTCGAGCATCGTGTTAGAGAAGCTGCCGAAGGACAGTCCTCATCTTTCCAGCATTGAGGAAATAAAGAAGGCGAGTGATCGCGCGGGCGGTCTGACCCGTCAGCTGCTTGCGTTTAGTCGTAAACAAATTCTGCAACCCAAGGTGCTGGATCTCAACCTTGTAGTTACCGATCTGGAGAAGATGTTGCGGCGATTGATAGGCGAAGATATTGACCTCCTTACCGTCACCGATCCGGGACTGGCGAAAGTGAAAGCCGATCCCGGGCAGATCGAGCAGGTGCTGCTAAACCTAATCGTAAATGCGCGCGACGCGATGCCTAGTGGCGGGAAACTCACGGTCGAAACAAGTAATGCCGTGCTCTCTCCCGATCACGCTCAGCGCCATGCAGCGATACCGGGCTCTTACGTGATGCTTGCGGTGAGTGACACGGGATGCGGTATGGACGCTAGTACGCAACATCGCATCTTCGAGCCTTTCTTCACTACGAAAGGCCCGGGGAAAGGTACGGGACTAGGTCTGGCAACCGTCTACGGTATCGTCAAACAGAGTGGCGGAAGCCTCTGGGTCTATAGCGAGGTCGACCACGGCACCGCAGTCAAAATTTATCTACCGCGCGTAGATGAGGTGGTCGTCAGGGAAGAATCGGGCCCGCTAAGACGCATGCCTAAAGGTACCGAAACGGTCCTGGTGGTCGAAGATGACGAGCAAGTGAGGGTGATCCTGACGCACATCCTTGAAGGGCAGGGCTATCACGTGCTTGCAGCTTCAAATGGGGACGAAGCTCTCTCGATCTCACAGGACCTCAAGCGTGACATCAAGCTGATGATTACCGACGTTGTGATGCCCCGGATGAGTGGTCGGGAGTTGGCGGAACATGTGCTCGATCTTCGTCCCAGCCTCCCAGTCCTTTTCATGTCCGGGTATACCGACGATGCAATCGTCCGTCACGGTCTCCTGGATGAGAAATTGAACTTCATAAATAAACCTTTCGACTCAGCCAGCGTGGTCAGAAAGGTGAGAGAGGTGTTGGATCAGCCCGCATAGCCGCGCGGCAAAATCCTTTCGCCTGCAGAACACCTAACCAAGAAGACTAGTCATCTATATCGAGGGGGAAAGAAAATCAAATGCGAGTGATGGTTATTGACGATGAAGCTCAAGTACGCGGTTTTGTGAGCCACGTGTTGCAGGATGAGGGATGGGACGTCAGCGAGGCCTCGTCTGCCGAGCAGGCCTTTGAGATGCTTCGCGAGGGAAATTGGTCCGCGGTTTTCTGTGACGTGGTGCTGGGCGGAGCCGATGGATTTAGTGTTTTGAAACGCTTCAAGTCAGAGTTGCCGCAAACAAAGGTGGTCTTGATGACTGGACACGGCAGCGCCATGGGTGCGTTCGACGCGACCGCGTTCGGAGCCTACGACTACCTCTTAAAGCCTTTTACCGTTGATTCCCTGAAATCGCTTTCTTCCGCGTTGGCCCAGCGGCTGGCAACAGGTGATCGTAAGCAGACGGCAACAAGTGGGCATCAGCGGTTGTTCCCCAAGAAGAGAGCGAATGTATCAGCCATCGATCTAGTCGGATCCAGCGGGGCGTTGATCGAAGTGATGAAGCAAGTCGGACGGGTGGCAGGAACCAGCTTGCCCGTACTTCTGACGGGTGAATCAGGCACGGGAAAAGAAGTGGTAGCTGCGGCCGTGCACCAACGCAGCCAGCGCGCGCAGAAAGCCTTCGTGGCCGTGAACTGCGGCGC
>Ga0180121_10000866_pt1 | contig 12845 bp, 7 predicted proteins | sample AntDrymUQ5402106_2_FD_129676 | JGI IMG/M metagenome (GOLD analysis project Ga0180121, IMG submission 129676) | Polar desert sand microbial communities from Dry Valleys, Antarctica - metaG UQ540 (21.06) (version 2) (version 2) | ecosystem: Environmental > Terrestrial > Soil > Desert | place...
CGGGCGCGCCCCAAAGAATCAGGGAAGGAAGGTTGCCGGCGCCGTCGATTAGCCGGCGCAGAATTCGCCCTTCGCCGACAAGGTGGCTCTGGCCTACAAACTCGGCCAACGAACGCGGACGCATTCGGTCAGCCAGCGGGGCCGACGCTACGACCGTCGGCTCCTCGGGCGATTTGCTAAAAAGGTTTCCTGTGGTTGAATACGCCATTGCAAAAACAGATGCACGTAATTATCGCCGAAAGTCTATCTTCGCGCGACTGCTCATTTGGCCCGGCTTTATCGGGTAAAAATACGAAATCTTAAAGGGAACGCCGCCCGCTGGATGTTCGTATATTCAGCCGAGCCAACATAACCCGCCAAAATCAAGGGCCGTGGCGGTAGACGGGAAGATTCGGGAGTTAATATGAAAGACGGAACAGACATCATAAGAATAGTTGGAATCATCCTTCTAGGGATTTTTGTTTTCGCGGTTGGCGTGCCAATCGTACTGACCGCCGCCGGGATAACTTTGGGCATCATCAAGATTCTTTTCGGTATCGCGGTGCTGGTTATCAAGCTGGCTGTGGTTATTGCAGTAGCTTATCTAATCCTCGTCGGCATTCGCGCCCTGTTGCGCTGATCCCACGCGAGCCCTGTTAATACTGCAACTCTTGCATTTGCTCACCAACCCTCAAACTCTTCGGTAGTGTCCTACTGTTCAACTCTTTGCGTGAACTTTGCGTCCTTGGCGCTCTTGGCGATTAATTGTTTTGAAGGATTTTTTAACCGCAAAGTAGGCAAAAGGATCCGCAAAGGTGCGCAAAGAATTCCCCAGATTAGGACAATGCCAACTCTTCCTCCTCTTGACCGAAAGCCCAGCATTGTCTTGGAAAGCGAGCGTCGCGAGCTCGGATAACCGCCGCGAAGGTCGGCGCGAACGTCCAAGCTCTCAAAGAACGTGAGGTTGCAAACGATGCACTCGCCGTGACAACATACGACTTTGAGCCTCAAGCGAGTCTACGCGTAGCGGAAGAGGTTCTCGATCGCGCCCGCGAAGCATTCAGACGTTAAAGCGAAAGTGAACCACGTCGCCTTCCTGCATGATGTAGTCTTTGCCTTCTAATCTCGTTAGTCCTTGTTCGCGTGCCGCTACGTTGGAACCCGACTTCAGCAAATCTTCATAACTCACGACTTCCGCTCGAATGAAGCCTCTTTCGATATCCGAATGAATGGTGCCAGCGGCCTGCTGTGCGCGCGTGCCTTGCGGAATCGTCCAGGCACGCACTTCTTTTTCTCCTGCAGTCAGAAACGACATCAGACCCAACAAGTGGTAGGCGCTCTTGATGAGACGATCAACTCCGCTTCCGGATACACCCAGGCTCTTCAGATAATCTGTCCGTTCTTCTGGAGCCAATGAGACGAGCTCAGCTTCGAGTTGAGCACAAATCACCAGGCACTCCGCTGCCTCCTGCTCGGCGATCGCCTGCACGGCCTGGACGTGTGCGTTAGCCGCCGGATTGGCGAGCGTGTTCTCATCGACGTTGGCGGCATATATCGTGGGTTTCATCGTGAGCAGAAAAAAGTCGCGGGCGACAGCGCGCTCGTCATCGGTTAGAGATACAGTGCGCGCGGATTTACCTTGCTCAAGTGCCGGCAGCAATTTTTCTAAAACCGACAACTCGGCCCGAGCATTCTTGTCACCACCTTTGATGTTCTTCTGTGCCTTCTCACGACGCCGTTCGGCGGTCGCCAAATCCGCAAGCGCAAGTTCAATCTGGATCGTTTCAATGTCACGCGCAGGATCAACTGACCCTTCCACATGAATAATTCCTTCGTCCTCAAAAGATCGCACGACCTGGACCACCGTATCTGTCTCGCGAATGTTCGCCAGAAACTGGTTGCCCAGTCCTTCGCCTTTTGAAGCCCCACGAACCAGGCCGGCGATGTCGAGGAATTCCACTGTGGCAGGAACGATGACAGTCGTTTTGACAAGTTTTCCGAGCGGTTCGAGTCGTTCGTCAGGGACGGCCACAACGCCCACGTTCGGTTCGATTGTCGCAAATGGATAGTTTGCAGCCAGTGCGGCCGTTTGAGCGGTCAGCGCGTTAAAAAGCGTAGACTTGCCAACGTTTGGCAAGCCCACAATACCTGCACGTAACATTTATTATTTGCCCTCGGCTTTGAAACTAACCGATAACATTCCGCGGCGCAAACGCGCGAAAGTTGGGTCCTAAGCTGCTCGTCGTCCTGGTGATGGTTCGCTTTAGATCGCCACCATCTCTTAGGTCCGGAGGACCGACAGTTAGTAGCCCCGTCAGTGAGGACGGGGACCGAATCGTTTGATGGCCCAGGCCCGAAGGGCCGGCACGAATCCTGCCGCACCTTCGGAGCTCAGTAGCTAATCGCCGCATCTACCGCGCCCTCACGGACGCGGCTACTAACTGTCGGTCCTGCGGACCTAAGAGTCAAAATGAACCAGACCTGCTTCCGGTGCGACTGCGGTAAGTGTTGGTGTTCGCGTATAATCCCGGCGAAATTAATCAAACTTTTAGTGAACCTCAGAAAAGGATCAGACGGGAAGGCAGTACATCATCGGTTAACCTTCCGTCGCTGATTGTGTGATCATCTCGCTTGCGCTAGTGCTGCTCGCCACTGCCGGCGGCACATTGGTCGGTTACCTTTACGATGAAGGCGCCGCTTTCGCCGCTCGGCTCTGTGCCGGAGCCTGTATTGGGATAACGGCTCTCGGGTTAGTTGGTTTTGTGTTCGCGTCGTTTCTTGGATTGACGCCCCTATCAATCTTCCTCGCGCTCGTGGTCGTAGTCTTCCTGCCACTCCTTGTTTTGAGGAATTTAAATCGCAGAGTCATCATTCAACAGGATCTGAGGGCCACCTTTCGAGGGATCCGTAGAGTATATCTCGATCCCGGCCGTCTGCCGCTGGGTTACATAGTTTTCTACCTGGTCGTCGCAGTGATTCTCTGGGTGGTTTTTCAACGCGCAATGATCGTGGCGCCTGAAGGCATCTACACCGGGATTTTGAACAACTTCGGCGACCTGCCGTTTCACCTCAGCGTCATTACCAGCTTCGCCTACGGTAATAATTTTCTGCCGGAAGACCCAACGTATGCGGGCGCGCGGTTTACTTATCCGTTTCTAACTGATTTTGTCTCCGCGATTTTCGTTCGCTGCGGCGCCGATTTGCGCCACGCGATGTTCATCGAAAACTTTGTGGTAGCCCTTGCTTTCGTCGGAGTACTTCATCGTTGGGCACTGGTGATGTTGCGGGACCGGCTGGCGGCGATCATCACACCGTTAATAGTTATTCTGAATGGCGGTTTCGGCTGGGTGTTTTTGTGGAGACGAGCCACCGAACACTTTGGTGATTTCGACGGATTCCTAAGAGCGCTGCCACCGTCCTTTACCGTCATTCCGGATACCACCTGGCGCTGGGGAAATGCAGTTTCCACCTTGCTAATCCCGCAGCGCGGATTTTTGCTTGGACTTCCGCTAGCGGTAATGGTGTTTACTCAGTGGTGGCTGGCAACGGCTGATGCGGAGACTGGGGGACACGGAGACGGGTCGGCAACGACTGACACGGAGATAAGGAGACACGGAGACGCGGCGAAAGAAAACAAACTTCGGAAATCCCAAAAGAAAAGTAAAAGGCGAGATGTTCAAAAACGAGGGAGCGACACGGGCGTCCCCGCGTCCCCGCGTCTCCGAGTCTCGTCGCTCCATCGCATGATCGCCGCGGGCCTTATCGCGGGGCTTTTACCCCTGGTGCATGCTCACAGTTTCATTGTGGTCATGATGGTTGGCGGTTGCATAGCCATAGCCGTTTATTGGCGTGCCTGGCTGGCGATCGCGGTCGGCGTTTTGCCTTTGGTTTACGTTGGCATTAATGCCTATCCGTTGGTGCCACGTCTTAATCAACACATCGCGCTGGTTGGCATAGCGGCGGCAGGCGTGCTCGTAGCCTGGCTGCTATTGCCGCGAAGTCAGCGCACTCGTTGGACCTGGTTTTTCGCGGTAGCCCTAATCATCGCGCTGCCGCAAATGTGGTGGTCCACGCACAACAGCTCGGTCGATTCAAGCAAATTCTTCGCCTGGGAGTTTGGTTGGGACAGGGGCAAGGAGGATGTGCTGTCCTTCTGGCTTAAAAACACCGGCTTGTTCATTCCCCTGACCCTCGCTGCAATTATTTGGCGCAGTAAAGGAGAATATCTTGTCCCGCGCCGCGTAGTAGTTTTCCTGGTGCCGTTTAGTTTGTGTTTCATTGTTCCCAATGTTTTGAAAATGGCGCCGTGGATTTGGGATAACATAAAAGTGCTGTATTACTGGTGGCTTGCGTCGGCGCCTTTGGTGGCGATCCTGCTGTCCCGTTTGTGGCAAAAAGGCGGGTTGAAAAAAGCAATCGCCGTGATTTTATTCGCCTGTGTAACTACGGCAGGAGCCCTGGATGTCGCGGCCATCGTGATCAGATCAAGCAGGTACCAGGTGTTTGACGCGCCCGGGATCCAGTTTGCCGATTTAATCAAACAGAAGACCACGCCGCGATCACTTGTGATGCACGCTCCGGTTCATAATCATCCGGTGTTTCTGACAGGAAGAAGATCTCTTATGGGCTATCCGGGACACATCTGGACCCATGGACTCGATTACGTCCAGCGAGAATCAGAGATCAAAAGAATCTACGCGGGTGGGCCTGAGGCCGCAGCGCTCTTGCAGAAGTACCGAATCGATTACGTGGTGGCCAGTCCACTTGAACGCAATATCATGACGGTGAACGACCAGTTTTTTTCCAAGTTTGAAATGGTAGGAGAAGTAGGTGGGTACCGCCTCTACAAAATCACCTAACGCCAGGGATGCTGGTCGCCGGCCGACCGAGTCGAGCCTGTCGAATAAGCCGGGATTAGGCGAGTTGCCGGCGGACGAAGTTGCTGCTGAGTTAGACGTCTCGAGAGGGACGTGGCTCGTCGCCGGCGCGGCGATCCTCGCCCTGGCTGCTTTTCTTCGGTTCTACGATCTCGATCTGGTTCCGCTTCATCATGACGAGGGTGTAAACGGCAATTTTCTGGTGAGGCTGGTACGCGAAGGGAAATACTTTTACGATCCGAGAAACTACCATGGTCCTACGCTCTATTACTTCGCGGCGGTTTTTGCCTGGCTGCTGCGGCTTCTGTCGGGACCCAATGCGCAAAATAGTTATGGGCTTACGACGGTGGCGATCCGCTCGGTGCCGGCACTGTTTGGCCTGGCGACGGTTGGTCTCATTCTGACCTTGCGCCGGAATTTGGGAACGATAGCTACCCTAAGCGCAGCTTTCCTGTTGGCCATCTCACCCGGGGCAGTTTATCTCTCGCGCTACTTTATTCATGAAACTCTTTTCGTCTTTTTTACGCTGGGGATTGTCGTCGCGGTGCTTCGCTATTACGAGAATCCCCAACCAGTTTATTTGATCCTCGGGGCCGTTTCGGCGGCGCTTCTTTTTGCCACAAAAGAGACCGCAATAATTTCCGTTGCGGTGCTGGTGATCGCGATCTTTTGTACTCTCATCTATCGTGTAATACGGCGTTCACTTGGCTTGGATGGCGTGGCTCCCCCAGCTCCCTTGAGGGGGAAAAAGAAGCGGCGAAGTTCTGGGGCTGCAGCCGCTGGGAGCGAACAGGGCGACTTCGTCGAGAGAGCCGGTGGGCTGATCAATCTAACCGTCTGGCTGGCGGTAGCGTTCGTAGTTTTCGTTGCAGTCAGTATTCTTTTCTACTCTTCCTTTTTTAGAAACTATCCGAATGGTGTTACGGATGCACTCAAGACTTTCGAGTTCTGGACCAAGACCGGCAAGACGGCCCACGTTCATCCATTTGTAACCTACATTTGGTGGCTCATGCTTCAGGAGTCGCCTGTGCTGTTTCTGGGCGCGGTAGGCGCGCTGATCGCGCTCCTCAAATCCGTTAAGCCGTTTGTGCTGTTCTCTGCTTTCTGGGCCTTTGGGCTCACGACTGCGTATTCCTTGATTGAGTACAAGACACCATGGCTTTCGCTCAACTTCATCGTCCCCTTAGCCCTCATCAGCGGAGCCGCGATTCAGTGGCTCTATGACGAACTTGGCGAGTGGCGCCTAGGCCAAGACCGGCGCGTCGCCGCAATTGTGGTGGTGCTCCTGGTGTCGATTGGACCGTTGCCCTTTGTGGCCGGCATTTTCGAACGGGTCGCGCGTGCGGAGGGACAGAATCCGAAGTCCGTGCTCGATGCGATTAAACAGGAACCACGCTGGCGGACACTGATTCCAGGTTTTCAGACAGTTGATCTCAATTTCTTAAATTACGATAACGACAACCGGCATTACGTTTACGTTTACGCGCACACGCGCAGAGAAACACATAAGTTGTTGAATGAGATAGATCGAATCGCCAAGCGAACTCGTGAGGGAGGCAAGCTGGGAATAACGATCGTTGGACCAGAATACTGGCCTTTGCCCTGGTATCTCCGCGATTACACTCGCGTGGGTTATCACGGAAGCATAAGTCCCTCGAATGAACCCGTCATTATTGCGGGTTCCGGCCAGGCCGAAGACGTGGCCGCCACTTATGGGGATCGTTATAAACTGATTCACTCAGGTTTCAATGCGGCAGGTAGCTTTCCTTTGCGTCCTGGCGTCGACCTGCTTTTATACGCTCGGCGCGAACTCGTCCCGTAGTCCGAATTTACTACCGCATGGCGGAAGTACCTATCACGCGGCAGCGACCAGACCCGACCCAGATTGCCCTATTCGAACAGAGGCCCAACGGAGAAGTCGAGTCATTCAACCCGCTCGGCTGGCTCTTTGACGCGATTTTCCCGCGCGAGGAGGAAGCCTAGACGCAGCTACTAGACCGCAGAGTCTGAAGGGGGCGTCCTCCGTGGGCGCCCGCGTTGGGTGCATGATGCGGGACGGAGGGACGTCCGTACAACGATTCGGCCTCTACTCTTAAGCACCCCGCGGTAACATTGCTGTCTGCTTCATTAAAGTATGCTAACCTCAAGTTTTAGTTGACATTCTAAGCAACTCCAACTTATATTGGCACACCCGTGCGCGCCTTCCGAGACCTTGGCTTTTGGGACCCAGGGCTTGGCAAAAGCAGACGATTCTCGCATGTTCAAACTGAAACGCCTCGAGATTACCGGCTTCAAATCCTTCGCGGACTACACCCAAATACTCTTCACCGGTGAAGGAATCACCGCCATTGTCGGGCCTAATGGCTGCGGCAAGAGCAATGTCGCGGATGCAATTGCCTGGGTTCTCGGCGAACAACGGGTTAAGCACTTGCGCGGCGGCGCGATGCAGGATGTCATTTTTCAAGGATCGCGGAATCGTAAACCGAGCGGCATGGCTGAAGTTGTCATGCACATGGTGCGCGATGAGGCGGAAGAGCACGAGCCGGACATTGAGGACATCGATTCAACGCTCGAACAGATTGATGACAATGTCATAGAGCTTGAGACCGGCATCCCGGAAGTCGCCTTTTTGGAGAATCACGACTCGCAAGCAATTGTTGTCTCGGCAGACCACGCTGAAGCTGACTCCACGGACGCAAGCGTTCCAGAAGTTGCAAGCGAAGCCGACATTCCTGCAGATGCTGCCGCAGAGCCGGCAGTGACACCGAAAGCACATCACAAAAGACATTGGCGGCGCCGGAACCTTGCTCTGGAGTTTGCTCCAGGTGAAGCCGTTTCGGTAACACGACGCTTGTATCGCTCGGGCGAGAGTGAATACCTCTTGAACGACAGACCCTGCCGCCTGCGCGACATTCAGGATCTGTTCTCAGGAACCGGACTTGCCGGTGGCCATTACGCCATCATCGAGCAGGGCCGGATTGGTCAGATTCTCTCCGCTAAGCCAATGGACCGCCGCACGATCATCGAAGAGGCGGCGGGCATCACGAAATTTCGCGTGCGCCAGCGTGCTACGGAAGCACGCCTTGAGTCTGCGCGGTCAAACCTTTCTCGAATCTCCGACATAATCTCCGAAATCGATCGTCAAGTGAACAGCCTCCGGCGTCAGGCCGCAAAGGCGCGGCGGTATCGAGTGTCCCGCGAAGAGTTGCGCGAGCTCTTGCGCCACGTCTACGTGGCCGAGGACCAAAAACTCACGACGCTTCTCGACGAAACGGAGACCAAGCTAAACGAGACGAGCGCTCTGGAACGCCAGGTCGCCGAAGAATTAACTCAACAAGAAGAAGCCGCCCGAAAGGCAACGCAGGAGGCACGCAAAACTGAAGGCGTTCTTACTGAAGTGCGAGCCGCCGCCGCGGAGGCTGTTCTCCGGCGCGACCGCCAAACGCGCGAACGCTCCTATCAGGAAGAGCAGGTGGTTTCGCTCGAGCAGCGAAAGTATGAAGTGGGGGCTGAAATCGAAGCGTTGGCTGAGCGGCTGGTCCTGGTCGAGGCCGAATGCAAACGGCTGTTGGAAGATGATGTCAGGCTCAGAAGCGAAGCCGATCTGAGTGCCGCAAACTTGAGAACGGCCGAAGAATCTTATGCCGGCAAGCTGGCCGTCGCCGCGACGGCTGAAGCTGAAATCGAAGGCGCGCGCGCCGACCTTCTCAATCACACTGTCATAGCAGAGCGGCTGCGGGAGATAGCGCGCCAACTTGGGGGGACCCTTGAACGACTTGCCGTCCAGGCTGAAGGTTTGGCGCGTGAAGGAGAACGCGCAGCCACGCAGCGCGCCGAATGTCAGGCCGAAGCTGATGCCTTCGGCAATGAAATTTCTACCGCTCGAGAGCGTATTGCGAAACTGAATGCCGAGCGTGAACAAGCCGTGCACGCCGTGATTCAGGGGCACGAGGCGGTCAGCGATACCGACGCCGAATTGACTCGCGTTCGGAACGAGTTTTCGCGAACCAAACACCGCCTGGAGAGTTTGCAGGAGCTCGATGACCGGCGTGCCTATTATTCTTCCGCGGTGCAGATGATGTATTCCGCGGATAGTGCACCGCGCGACTTTCACCTAATCGGCACCCTTGCCGATGCGCTCAACGTAGAAGCCAAGTGGGAACGGGCCGTTGAAGGCGTGCTGGGCTCTTCTTTGCAATCGATTGTAGTGCCTACTCCCGATGATGCGGCCCGCGCGGCGCATTGGTTGCGTGAGAACAACGGGGGCCGCGCAAGTTTTCTGGTGGCTGGCCTTCACGGTGGCAGTCAGGAAACCAATGCCCAACATCACTCATTAGCATGCAAGGTTGAAGAACCTTCGGCCCTATCCATCTCCTTCGACGGCGAGGAAATTTCTGAAAGTCTGAGAATTTCTGATCTCCTGGGCGCACCACGAGAGCTCGTGTCAGTTTTGCAGCGTACGCTGCCCGAGAAGATGAATGCGCGCCTCGCCGCCAATCTTGACGACGCCATGGCGAAGTCTTTAGCGACGGGAGAAGTTTTTGTCACGCTGAACGGCGACTGGGTAGCCAGTGGACAGTTTGTCAGCGCTGGCGATGCTCGAGCACTCGAGGAGGGCGCCGGCCTGCTCGCATTCAAACGCGAATTGCGAGAGCTGGAAGCGCGCGCTGAAGGGTTAAGAACTGAAGTGACCGCCGCTGAAGAGTCAGCCAAGCAGGCGGGCGCTCGTTTAGTTGAGCTTGAAGACGCGGTCGTGACTCTCAACGAAGCCATTGGACGAGAAGAGCGAGAGGCCATGGCGCGAGAGCTGACAGCTTCGGGGTTGGCGCATGAGATTGAACGCGCTGAAAGGCACACGCGCGTTGTCACGGATGATGCTGGAAGAGTTGAGCAGGAACGAGTCGAGGTTGAACGCCGTCGCGTTTCCATCATCACAGACGCCGAAGCAGCTGAATCGGCGCGCCTTTCCTCGGCAAGCGCCGTGACCGCTACCAGCTCTGTTTTGGCTGAGGCACGCCGGGCGGCGGAGGTTGAGAGTGAAGGGCTGGCCGGGCAACGTGCGTCCGCTGCGGCCGCGAGTGAAAGAAGACGCAGTACTGCCGGTGAACTGCGGCGCATGGAAGCCGAATACGCCGACCTGGCGGGACGCGTAGAGCGTCACCGCCGGGAACTGGTGGAGATGACTGAGCGCATAGAGATATTGCGCGAGTCGATTGTTGATCTGGAATACCAGGCGAGCACCGTCGAAGAAGAACGTGCGCGCGAAGAGCAGGAAATTGTCGCACTCACGGGTAGACTTGAGGAGGCCCGTCAGGAAGCCGACTCGCTGGCGACAAGACTCTCCGAGGTTAACAAGCATGCGGCGGAAGTACGCGATTTGCGAGCAGCCATAGAAGTGCAGCGCGCCGAAGCTCAGGCTCGCCTGACATTTGTCCGTGAAAACTGCGCGGCCGAGTTGAATCAGTCGCTCGAGGATCTGGCGCGGGAACAACCAATCGAAGACTCATTCGATTTGGAGTCGGCCCACGCCCGAGTAGAAGAGCTGCGGGCGCGGATAGAAGCCTTTGGCGCGGTCAACATGATGGCGCTCGAGGAACTTTCCGAGTCGGAAGAGCGGTTGTTGTTTCTCAGTACGCAGCGGCAGGACATTATCGATAGTATTTCCTCGACCGAAGAAGCGCTGCGCGAGATCAAACGGCGCTCTCGCGAAAGGTTCCGTCACGCCTTCGAGCAGATCAATAAGAACTTCGGCGAGTTGTTTCAGGAACTCTTCGGGGGCGGTCGCGGCGAGATGAGTTTGATCGAAGCCGACGATGTTCTCGAATCGGGCATTGACGTGATCGCACAGCCTCCCGGCAAGCGGCTGCAAAACGTGCTCCTGCTGTCAGGGGGCGAGAAAGCAATGGCGGCGCTTGCGTTGATACTGGGAATCTTTCATTACCGTCCGTCACCCTTCTGTTTGCTTGACGAAGTAGACGCTCCGCTTGATGAAGCCAATGTTGGCCGCTTCACCGATAAAATCGTCCAGATGTCGGCTGACACGCAGTTCATCGTCATTACTCACAACAAACGGACGATGGAGATGGCCCGCGCACTTTACGGCGTGACCATGGAAGAAGTTGGGGTCTCCAAGCTTGTTTCCGTCAAGTTTGAATAACCGCTGGTATTTCCTCCTTAAATCTTACAGAGCAACCGCAGATTTTCGGTGATAAACGCGGATCCGGAACTATCCGCAACAATTTACTGTGATACCGGAATTTTGCAGTTTGGACTCCCGGAGTTGTAATGAGTATGTGGCGTTGGCGTAAAATACGTTCGTGAAGTTTCGTGTTATTTCGTGGATCGTTCGCATTGGTAGCTAAAGAGACGATCCACGAAATTACACGAAATAACACGAAACATTTTGAACCGTTCGCTCATCACTCATCGATCTGATCCGCATTTATCCGCGAAAATCCGCGGCCTTCGTCTTTTCTTTTCTTGGAGCTTTCGCTTAGAATAGCCCGTCGAAATTGATTGGTGACCACGCGAAGTTTCAAACACCTGAAATTACTCCCCGCTGCGTTCGTTCTTCTGGGCGCGGCGGTTTTTGGTGTTGCGCAACAACCTACCGACGGCAAGCACAATGCTCGGCCCGAAGCCTCCGCTCCGGCGCCGCCGCAGGCTCCACCCGACGACAAAAAAAACCCTCCGGCAAAATTTTCATACGAGTTTACGCACCCTGAATTCTACGTGCGCCACATCGTCATCGAGCATGATGCAAACGGGCGAGGGCGAATCGTTTTTGAACGGCTACATCAGGAAACGCCAATTGTTGAGCCCCTGGAATTCTCATCTACGACCATGGCGCGCATCTCCGGTTTGTGGCAGGCCCTGGGTTTTCTGGACTCTCAGGAGAATTATCAGTCTGAACGTCAATTTGCCCATCTCGGCACGATGCGGTTGAGCATGGAACAGTACACGCGAAAGCGAAGTGCAGAATTCAACTGGACCAAAAACCGGGATGCCTTCGCACTGGTTAACGAGTATCGCCGCGTCACCGATCAAGCGATCCTGGTGTTTGATATTTCGGTGGCCCGCGAGACCCAGCCGCTGAATGGACCAAAGTTGATGGAGGCGTTGGAGCAGCTTCTGAAGCGCAACGGTTTATCCGATCCTCGACAGTTAGTTCCTCTGCTAAAGGACATCACCAGCGACGAACACCTCCCTCTAATCGCCCGCAACCACGCCGCGCGGTTGATCAAGAAAATTGAGAAAATGAAAGTGGCGAGTTGATCGCAATCTATGTTCGGGCCAAAGCCAAAACGCCTACTCAGAGTTCCTCAAAGTTTTGCATCCATTCCTGAAAAACGGCGATGGCTTCATCGCGTCGTCCGATGGCGACAAAAAACTCGGCGGCGGGTTGAAAAGTTTCAAAGTCGTACGTAACTTCGGCTACCTGCGACGCGACCCGGACAAAAGTGGCTTTCAGTTTTGGCTCGATAAACTTAATCAGTTTGACGGCAATTTTGAACGAGCCGAAATGGTCAAGGCCTTCCTTGACTCAGGCGAATACCGACAACGATTCGGACCGTGATTCAAGGGGGCGGGAGCAGAAGGATGCGAACTTATCCCAGGCCTCTCTATCTACAAATTCGCATTTGCTAACGCGCAGAATTCGATCACACGGTTTTCGGCCCAGAAGCGATCGGGGTCGTTCTGCCGGTCTGCTGTGATGAACGCGACGTGGCCGCCGCGTTCGGGATCGACCAGGAGGACGTAGGGGTTATTGGTGATTACGGGATCACGCAACGGTGCGAAGGGAATAAACGGATCGTCCTGGGCGTGAATAATCAGAGTGGGTATGCGGATTTGATCGATGACACGTAGAGAGCTAGCCCGGTGATAGTAGTCATCGGCGTCCGCAAAACCATGGGCCCGGGCGGTGAAGCGATCGTCAAACTTTTTAATGGTGCGCAAGCGACCCAGGTTACTAATGTCGTAAAGCTC
>Ga0180121_10000867_pt1 | contig 12840 bp, 11 predicted proteins | sample AntDrymUQ5402106_2_FD_129676 | JGI IMG/M metagenome (GOLD analysis project Ga0180121, IMG submission 129676) | Polar desert sand microbial communities from Dry Valleys, Antarctica - metaG UQ540 (21.06) (version 2) (version 2) | ecosystem: Environmental > Terrestrial > Soil > Desert | place...
CACAAATCTTGAATTAGAATCAAAAAAAGAAGTACAAAAAAAAAAAAATAATACTGTAATATTCTTCCCGATTTTTGAAGATTCAAATTCGTTTAACATCCCAAAATTTAAAGAAACCCTGCCAAAATGTGAACTCGGATTACCGGTTCCTCCGAAAAATCTTTGGTTAGGATATGGTCCCGAAATTAAAGATTATCTTTATGGGAAAATACAGGTTGATACGATGCTCAAAGTAACAAAAAGTTCGGACTTTGATTTTGAGGGACAGAAATTGAAAATATTAGATTTCGGTTGTGGCGCAGGCAGAATGATTCGTTGGCTTAAACCTTTTTCAGAAGATTGTGAAATCTGGGGTACAGATATTAGTTCTGAACATATTTACTGGGCTAATCAATATCTTAATCCTCCATTTAATTTCACAACCACTACTACAATCCCACATTTACCCTTTGAAGACGGATATTTCGATTTTGTTTATTGCGGATCTGTGTTTACTCATATTGATGATTTAACAAATGCTTGGCTTCTTGAGCTTCGAAGAATATCATCAAAAAACAGCCGTTTATACATTACAATAAATGACAATCATACTTTAAAGCTCCTGGAAACAAACCCCATCTATAATAAAATGTGGCTGGCTAAATTTATTTATTCAAACTCTTTATTCCTCGAAAACAAAGATAACTTTGGTAAATTTGTAGCGGGAAGAGGTCCTGAATCACAGGTTTTTTATGACTTAGATTTTTTTTGTGAATCAGTAAAAACCTTTTATGATGTAATCTCTGTTACCAAAGAAGCATATGGATACCAAACCGGAGTATTGTTGAAAAGGAAATGAACTGTAACTCAATTACGATTTACTTTAACTTACTTTGATTCTTAACTTTAAACAAATAGTTAAAAAAAAATAATGATCAAGACCTTCGCCCGCAAAATAATAACTCCTGAAAAATTCAATGATTTTACATTTTCAAAAAAAAAGCACTTCGAACTTTTTAAAGAAAATAATTATGACGAAGAACTGTTCGGGAATTCAGTAGATCCGGAAAATTGTGACCTGAAAGTATATCAGGATTTGTTTATGTATTCATTCATAAAAGATAATATTGAAAAGGGTTCAAAAATACTGGATGTCGGGGGAGGTGACTCCCGAATGTTGAAACACTTTAAGAATGACTACGAGTGCTGGAATATTGATAAGCTCGAAGGAGTCGGTAACGGGCCAACAGATATAGATACATCTGGTTTTAGATTGGTTCATGATTATATGGGAAATTTTAATGATGAATTACCGAATAATTATTTTGATCTGGTTTTTTCAATTTCAACACTAGAACATGTTCCTCTGGACGATTTTAAAGCTTATGAAAATATTCTTAAAGATATCAACAGAGTTTTAAAACCGGGAGGCTATTCTGCTCATTGCATTGATGTGGTCTGGAAAGATGATTTTGTCTGGACTAATAAGATAATGCCTTATTTTTTTGAAAATGAAAAAATGATAAATGATTTTATTCCGGTTAATAATTTAATGGAAGATCCTGATTTATTTGTGATGGCTGAAAAATATTATAAAAGAACGTGGCAGGTTACAACAGGAAAAACTTATGAGGATTTCGGCAAACCCATTTCTTATAATATTTTATGGAAGAAACATCAACAACTTCATAATTTCTGATTTCCTAATTGGCATAACAGAATGTAGAAAGGAAAGGTTTTGTCGAACTATTGGGTTTTATGGAATTTAAAAACTGATCGATTAGTACAGGAAATACATTTGGAAACCGGAAGAACAATAAGATCACCTGTAATTATTGTATTTTAGATTTCCTGAAACTATAAGAAATCATAAGTCCGAAAAGTATGACAATTGGCAATTCTATACCCGCTGATCCACAGGATTTATTTTTCTTATCAGATTTTACGGTGGCTGTTAAAATAACATCCTTTGTGAAATCCGTATTTTTGGTATTTAGCGCCCAGGTTGCTGTGTTATCTTTTATTGCTCCGTTGGGAGAAATTATTGTATTGGCGCCATCAAAAGTAAATATATAGATTAATTCACCAATTAAATTAAGCTGTGCTAAATTTTTCAGTATGACCCATTGAAAAACCATGCCAGAATCAGTTTCTACCCAGCTTGCTCGAATGTCTGAAAAACCTTTGGCTTCGGAAATTTTGTTAATATCCTTGAAATCGATTTCCAGCACCATATGTGTCATTCCCTTATCCTTGTCATTAAAAATTTTTACGCTCTTAACTTCTGTGTTTTCAGAAGTAAAATTAGTTTGCGCTTCACCTTCAGTGAATCCATAATTCCCCATGACTGTGGTCTTCGCAATATTGGAATCGGATGTAAAGTATGATAGTTTAAAAGATCCCGAACCGTCAGATTTTATTATCGAAGGTTGATAAATATTTACTGCTCCGATGAGTAAAAGAAAGCAAACAAATGAAGAGAAAATTAATCCCTTAGTAAAAAAAATATTCAAATTTTACAAACGCTTTAATTATTTAAGTATTGAATGTTTCAATACAGTCTTTTGGTTGACTTGATGCATTAACTTCAATTAGAATTCTTACAAATGCCGACCTTATCGAGCTTTCGTTTTAGCCCTTAAAAACAAAGCTAACCCTCCTAAAAGTAAGAAAGGTAATTCAAGGCCAAATAATCCGCAAGATTTTTCTTTTCCACTGGACTTATTACTGGAATTATTACTTCCATCTGATTTAATATTTGCAAGGAAAACTACATCACTGCTGGGATCAGAATTTTTTGAGCCTAAGCTTCTCCATGTAACTTTATTTCCCTCCATTCCTCCGTTAGAAGATAATACAGGGCTTTCAAAATCAAAAATAAAAGTTAAGCTGCCAAAATCTTTATACAGTTCTGGATCTTTAGATAAGATGTATTTAAATACGTTGCCAGAATCTGTGGGTTCGATATTTGCAACAACATTACTAAAACCGGGTGTTTCCGCCAATGCGTTTATATCCTTAAATTCTACATCCACCGTCATGTAATAAGTGGAATCATTAACGTCATAATTGAGCTTTGCAAGTTTGACAGTTGTATTCGGTGATTCAAAAGTTTTTTTGGCTATTTCTTCGTTAAAAGATAAATTACCAACAGTATATTTGCGTGGCTTAAGAAAAGATTCCTTAGCGCTATATTGAACTCTCATTGTTCCTGACCCATCATTTTTTATTGTTCCCGTTTGATATAAGTCAACAGTACCCAAGAAAAATAACGGAAAAATTAAGAACATTAGAAGCTTTATCATTAAGATTTTATTAAGTTTCATTTTTTATTGTTTCTCCCTGTTTAAATTTTTTACAAATTAATCTTTCTGTAAGACAAGTTCAATATATTAATAAACTTCGATGTTTTATTGCAGGAGTAAATTGTTTAATTAAGGATATTTCTGTAAACTTAATTTCAATTAAAGCTTTCCTAATTGATTTGAAAATGATTTTTTTAAGAGGGCTCTAGAGTAATTTCGTAAATTGCCTCCCCTCTATAATTTAAAAAAACATTTTTATAAGTGGCATTTTGTTTGTTTATAATTTCCTTTATGGATACCATAAAATTGTCAAACACTTCTTTATTGTCGCATTGAAAAATAAATTTCTTAGAATTCATTAAAGTTGTTTTTATATAGTTCATATCAACAAAACTATCATCAAACTTTTTAGTCCACTTATTATAATAAAAGTAATCAGGGTATATATTTCGTAGGATAAAATAATATTTTTTTGTTTGACTCCCAGCTTCAGCTATGCCACAATATAATGCAAATTCTTTATTCGAAGAACCGGCAGTAACTATCACTACTGAATTTTTATAATTTTTTTCTAAATAGTCTATAGCTTCCTGCCCTGCGTGGCGCCACCATTCAAAATCATCGATATTTTTCCGTATGGTCTTTAATTGAAGAAGTGAAAAAGGAATTAAAATTATGTATAAATAGATTAGTTTTCTTCTTTCCCTAAAGTTTGGCAACAAAATTGTAATAATGCTGCCTGCTGTATACAAACAAAGTATAGATAACATATCTGCAGGGAGCATATAAATAATGGAAAATTGTTTAACGACAATAAAAATGTGGACTGTCATAGCAATACAAATAGCAATTAATAACTTGTAATATTTATTCTCTCTCATTTCACTTCTAAACCTTGGAATAAACTGTAATATAAAAGTCATTACAACCACTAAATAAGAAAAAGAGAAGAATATATCATAAAGAAAAATAATCTTTATGTATTCAAAAAAATTAGAGAAATCTATAAAATTATTTGGTCCCTCACCATATTTCCCGCTATTTATTAACAAAGCTTTCACCCAATTGAAAAATTGGTAACTATGTTCTAATGAAATTGCAGGGTAAACAAATATCAAAAAAAAAATCAAAGTCAGAAATAAAAACAAAACCTTAAAGGAAATGCGTTTTATTAATATAAACGGAATGACTAAAAGAGGGAAAAATGTTATTTTAGTGGCTAAACCAAGACCGCATATTACACCGAATCCTATTGTATATTTAAGGGTTTTTTTTGACGACAAATTTTCTTCATTAACAAAACAAATTGTTATAGCAATGAACAGTAAGGTTGTAAAAATTAAAAAAGTTTCGGGTATAGTACTTGCAAGTCCGTAATAAACACTATAAAAATAAAATGGAGTTAATTGTAAAAAGATAGCACCATAAATATTTCCGATTTTTTTATAGGATAAAATTCCCAGTATAAAAAGAGCTATAGCTATCATAATAACAAATAGCAAATGAATCTTTTCAATGTAAAACTCTGGTCGTGAAAAGACATCTCTAACGATATCTTTGTGTACATACTTTACTGTATGGGAAATTTTAATGACAATGGCGCCAATTATTTGAACCGTTGTTCCAGGATGGTCAAAATGTCCTACGCCATGACCTTTTAATTGTGCTAGATTAAGTGAATTTATCAAATAGGCATATGAAGGATCAGAATAATTTGCTAAATAGAATTCACCTTTCGTATTTTTATATGCTATCGCTGTAATCGTTAAGATTATCGGTAAGATGGTTAATATGGCATACGAAGTAATTTTTTTCATATTAAAATTTTGGTTATTTAAAGAGGTATCGGAAAAGATTGTCTAAGGAATAAAATAAGCAAGATAAAGAGCGAAAATATTGGTTTAAAAGAATTTTTCCTAATTATGTAAAATATAATTTTTTATAAAGGCAGATTCAACTTATAAAGTGCTCATGAAGCACTTTCCTTCACAGATTTGAGGAATCTCTTTGCGTTGCAAGCCCTATTTTTATCTGTTATTAATTACCTTACAATTGTCACATGATATCTCCTTTATATACAGAATTATTGAAAGATATTCCTTATATTGATCATCAAAACCTGTAGAAATCAACTATGCATCAAAAACTTAAATCCTGTTTTGTTGTTTTCCAAGAAAGTTGGCAAGTACTAACATTAGAATGGCATAAAATTTACTTTTATTTGTAAAAGTTAATTTAAAATGACATTTGGTGTATTCAATAATTAATTCAAACTAAATGAATATAGGCATAATAGGCTTTGGTTATTGGGGAACTAACCTTGTTAGAAATTTTGCTAATCAAAAAGAATGTGATCTAAAGATAGTCGTCGATTTTCGAAAAGAGCGGGAATCTTATTTAAAAAGCCTCTGTCCAACCGCAAAGTTTTCTACATCAATAGATGATGTAATTTGTAATTCTGAAATTGATGCAGTTGTAATTGCCACACCGGTTTACACACATTATGAATTAGCCCTGAAATCACTCCAAAATGATAAGCATGTTCTCGTGGAAAAGCCAATGGCATCTACTTCCGTCCAAGCAAAGGAATTAATTGAATTAGCAGATAAAAAAGGAAAAATCCTCATGGTAGATCACACTTTTTTATATACTGGTGCAGTTCAGAAAATGAAAAAGATTATTGACAATGGTGAAATTGGTAATATTATGTATTTCGACTCAACAAGAATTAATTTAGGTTTATTTCAGCCGGATATTAATGTATTATGGGATTTAGCTCCCCACGATATCTCAATTTTAAATTATCTAGTTCAAGAGAAACCCTACAGTGTCCAGGCAACAGGTGTATCTCACACCAAGAACGGAGTAGAAAACATTGCATATCTAAATGTAAACTATGAATCAGGTTTCCTTGCGCACTTTAGTTGTTCTTGGACGTCCCCAGTGAAGATTAGAATGTTGTTGTTGGGAGGGGATAATAAAATGATCGTATTTAATGATTTAGAGCCAACTGAAAAAATTAAAGTTTACGATACTGGATATAATCATAAAACAGATGATGAGAGGAAACAAATATTAGTAGATTATAGAACCGGTGATATTTATATCCCTAAATTAGAAACAAAGGAAGCACTGTCGTTAATGGCATCTGATTTTATTTCATCTATTAAAAATGGAAACAAGCCTCTTTCAGACTGTAAAGTTGGTTTGGACGTTTTAGAAATTCTCGAAGCTTCGCAGGATTCGATTAAAAATAAAGGAAAAGAAGTTTTAATTAGGTAATTTTAATAAGGAATTTTGTGCGTATAACGATTGCTTTGAGATAGGAGGAACTGTCACAGGGAGCAAGTTTATCCATTCAAATTTTCACCGGATCAACACATGGCAAAATAGTTAAGGAAGTTCTAAAGCATATTTGTTAGATGTAGTTCAATTGCAAAATTGTTCGCACACATGCTTTGTATCAATCTTCAAGATTACTATCACGAAGGTGAGGATTTTGGGGTAGAAATGAATTGTAATTCTTTGTTATATCCCCACACCTTAGTAGAATTCCGTTTTTTGGGAAGGAGGCATTGAAAATACAATCAAAATAATGTCTGTAATGCATAATTATCATGTACGCCTCATGGAATAAAAATATTTGATTTTCATCCCATGTACACATTTGAATAGAGGTATCATGTATTGTATTAACAATTTAAATATTACATTGAAATAAAGTTGTCAGAAATAAGTATAGAAATACTAAATACTAATATTGAAGAAAAAGAACTTTTGCAATATTTGGAAATATGCCCAACAGTAACTATTTTTCACCGACCTCGTTTTTTAAGTTATCATAATACTTCTAAGTTTGAAAAGCTTAAAGGATTTACTTTTCAGCACTTTATATTTCGAAGGAAGGGAAGAATTATAGCATTCATTCCAGGTGCATTTTTTGAATCAGATGATGGAATAAAAACCTTTCAAACTCCTTTCTATTCTTCTTATGGTGGGATAACTTATAATCATGAAATTACTCTTAAAAGTGCAGAAGATATTGTAGATGGTTTTATAGATTCGCTAAAGTCAATTGGAACATCTAAAATTATTATGTCTACAACACCTTCAGTTTATTTGGGTGAATTAAGTTCAAAAATAAATTATTTCCATTATCTACTAAAAGTTAAAGGTTTTGAGATCTTGAATTGTGATATGATTCTCTCAAGTAACATCACAGATGAAAATATAATGAATACATTAAGTACTGATAAGAGAAGGCAGGTGAAAGATTCATATAAATATAATCTAAATTTTCAACTAGAGAATTTTAGTGAAGAAATTTATGATTTATTACTTGAAAATAGAAAGAGATTGAATACTACACCAACTCATACATTAGATGAACTCCTGAAGTTAAAAGAATTATTTCCTGATAAAGTATTTGCATTTACTGCTAGAAAAGACCAAGATCTATTGGCGGGAGCCATAGGATTTTCAGTTAACAGGAATGTGTTTAATATTTTTTATGCTTTTGATAGTACTTCTTCCAGGCAATTTAAAGGAATGCAGTTCGTTTATTATAATGTTATGAATTGGGCTAAAGAAAACGGATTTCAATACGTTGACCTGGGTTCAAGCACTTTTGGTTTAGTGCCTCATTATCCGCTAATTTCTTTTAAGGAAGAGTTTAATGCAAATCCTTTTTTAAGAACTATTTACGGGAAAAATATTTTCATCAGATGAAGTATAAATTCAATTTTTTTCCAGCAGATCAGATTAAATTTAATTCACTACCATTTGCAGAAAACACTTTGCAATTGATAAATGATTACTTTAGAAATCATTTTGGGAAAAAATATGGCGTTGTAACAAATAATGGCAGGGAGGCAATGTCGTTATTGTTTAAACATCTCGGACTAAAAAAAGAAGATGAGATATTTATTACTACAACTTTTGATTATCCTAATGTGTCCTCTTGTGTGACTTGTACTGTTTTTAACTATTGCAAACCTTCTCGTGTAATGACAAATCATACAAAAGCTATTTTCGTCATTCATGAATTTGGTGTAATGCATCCTGAGCTGGAAAATTTAAGGTTGATTGCTAATGATCGTAAAATACCATTGATTGAGGATTGTGCACATACCTTCTTAAGCAAAAATCAATCGGGCGTAACATCAGGCAGTATAGGAGACTGGGTAATAATAAGTTTCCCTAAATTTTATCCTGTAAATAATGGTGGAATGCTATTGGGAAATGAGATATTCAATACTGAAACAAAATGTAACACGACAATACTGGATGACATGTCCATTGTTTTTCATGAATTGCCATTCAACTTTGATTATGCAAAAAAGAGAATTGAAATATCTCATCTATTATTAAAAGGAATTTGCCAAAATAGAATACAGCCTCTACTAAAGGAAAATGATTTTGAATCTGTGCCATGGTTTTTCCCAATCGAAGTCGATCAACCAGAAGAATATATACTCAAATTGAGGAGCATGGGGATTGAGTCTGGTCTTTGGCATGGCAGCAACGTAATCGTAATACCACTTCACCAATATTTTACAAATGGAGATATAAAAGAAGCAGTATCCATATTTAACAAAATTAACAATGGCAGCGGCAAAAAATTTTAAAAAAGGTAATAATTGTCAGATATCCGAAGAGACAAATTTAGAAAATGTCACTTGCGGAAATGATGTTGTAATCAATGAGGGTGTTCAATTAAAAAATATCATTATTGGAAATGGCACCAAAATAAGCCGAAACATTACTTTATACTCTCCGAATTCGGAAAAACCTATAATTATTGGAAAAGATGTTTGGCTCTCTAATGGTGTTTATGGAGAAGCAACCGGCGGCAAAATTACAATTGATGATTATTCTGTTATCGCACACTTTACGACACTTCTTACCAGTAGCGGACCGGGAGAAAAGAGCAAAATCATGAATGAAATTTATCCTGTTGAGTGCGGAGATATTCACATAAATAAACATTGCTGGATCGGTGCGCACTCAGTTGTGCTGCCATTCGTGACACTTCCTGAAGGAACTGTTATTGCTTCCAATAGCCTTGCACGGAAACAAGAATATAAATCATGGTCTGTTTATGCTGGGAATCCGGCATTATTTAAGAAATCTTTTGATCCTAAATATATTGAAGAGCTTAAGAAAAAACATAATTTTGAAATAGATGAATAATTAACGTATTCTTGGAGATTGTTTAGTTGAAGATTATCCATAGATGACACGGTCGGTTTGATTAATAAATAAAAATATCTAATGATTACTAATTAAAATAATAACTTAAAATTACAAAAAATGACAAACTCAAACTATAATTCTGATGAAATTGATGCACTGGAAAAAATATCAGATGAATACCTTAATCCGGATCCCGGAAGGATTGTAGACATAAAATTAGTTACTATGATGCTTGATGAGGTTTTACCCTGGATTAACGGACCCGAAGTTTTAGAAATGGGGGTTGGAGATGATATATGGACTGCAAGAATTATTAATAAAATTGGACGATCTAATATTGTTGATGCATCGGTTAAATTGCTTAAAACTTGTAAAGAAAAATACAAAGAGAAAATGCAAACATATGAATCGCTCTTTGAAAACTTCAAACCGGATAAAAAGTTTGATACTATTATTGCCTCATATATTTTAGAGCATGTTGAAGATCCTGTTTTAGTTTTGAAGAATGCCTCGGAGTGGCTTAATTCTACCGGGAAACTCATTGCAATAGTTCCGCATGCAGGTTCATTTCACCGAAGGTTAGCAGTTGCAATGGGATTACATAATAATTTAACTGACTTACAAGAAGTAGATCATCGGTTGGGGCATAGACGTGTTTATACAATAGAAGCTTTTGATAAAGATATTACAGATGCAGGCTATAACATCCAAAAGAGGACAGGTTTTTTTACTAAATTCCTACCTCAGGCAATGATGACAAATATGAGTGATGGAATGCTTAAAGGATTTATGAATTTAAGCATGCAACTTCCTATCGAATATGCGGCATCGATAGCCTTCATATGCACACCTAAAAGGTAGCAAAACGTTTTTTTATTAAGTAGATATTACCTCTTCCTTTTATGCAAAGAAAAGAGTTATTGAAGATAATAAATGATCTTAAGTTAAATTTAGAAGGAAAAACCATTTTAACGGAAGCAGCAACGGGTCCTTATATGGTCACACCTATACTTGCCTCATTATCAGGAGCAAAAAAGGTGTATGCTTTTACAAAAAATACAAAATATGGTACTGCGAAAGAAGTGTCTTTAAGTTTTAAAAAACAACTTGAAAAATTTAATATTAATAATATTCAGTTTATAAATATATTGGAACCGGATGTCATTGGCGAAGCAGACATTGTAACAAATTCAGGGCATCTGCGACCACTAAATGAAGACAAACTAAAACACTTAAAAAAAAATGCGGTAATTTCTTTAATGTATGAAAAATGGGAACTTAGAGACAGCGATGTAGATATAAATTATTGCAGGAAAAAAAAGATAACGGTTGGAGCTGTTAATGAACGGCACAAAAAAATTGATGTCTTTAGTTATTTAGGAGATATGTCTCTTAAACTCGCTTTTGATGCGGGTTTATGCTTATACAATAACAAATATATTTTATTATGTAATAATGATTTTGGTCCTTACATAGCACAGACGCTTTCTAAAGTATGTTTAAAGTTAGGAATAATAGCCCCAAAAAAAGATAAACACTTATATAAAAAACTTAATATTGATTGGCTTTCAAATTTTCCTGAAATTAATATCCCCGAAGAATATAGAGATACAAAAGGAATAGTTTTTACTGCATATCCATTTGACAAAACTTGGATTGGAGATAAAAATGCACCTATTCCAATTCAAAAAATAAAAGAAAAAATTGATTCACCAAACATCTTAAGATTTGCAGGGGACATTGACACTAATGTACTGAATGAAAATAATATAAGTTATCATCCGGCGGAAGTAAAGAGCGGCCATATGGGAATAATACCTTCAGAAATTGGATTTGATCCAATTATACGACTGCAGGCAGGTGGTTTAAAAGCAGGAGAATGTTTATTAAGCCGCAACTTCAATTTTGAAAAACAAGATATTGTTGAGCTCGTTTAAAAATATTTTATGAAAGAAGACCTTATATCAATCATAGTCCCGTTGTATAACGAGAGTGAAAATATTAATTATTTAATTAATGAGTTAAATAATAGTTTCAAAGATATATCAGGATATCAAATCGAACTGGTATTTGTTGATGATGGTTCAGTTGATGATACAATAGAAAAGCTTAAGAAAATAGAATTTAAAAATTACTCCATACAAATAATAAAGTTATCAAAAAATTGCGGCTCTCATGCTGCATTCAGAGCAGGTCTTACTAAAGCGAAAGGGAATATAATAACTATTCTGGCTGCGGACTTACAAGATCCTCCATCTCTGACAATACAACTTTATGAGGTATTATCCAAAGGATACGACATAGTTTGGGCACAAAGGAGAAAAACTACGTTGGGGTTTATAGAAAAATTTTTTTCTGAATTTTACTCGTTCCTAATGAGGAAATTAGTTTTGCCAAATTTTCCGAAAAAAGGATTTGGCTTAGTTATGTTTAATGATAAAGTAAAAGAAGAATTAAACAAAAACATTGAAGGAAACTCCTCCATTTTGTTACAGATATTAGGTTTTGGATTTAAGCAGAGCTATATTGAATATGATAAAAGAGAAAGAAAAATAGGGAAATCAAAATGGACTGTGTCAAAAAAATTCAAATTGTTAATAGATTCATTCGTTGGATTTTCTTTTGCACCAATAAGATTTGTATCTATAATTGGAGTATTTTTTTTTCTCATAGGCATATTCTGGTCTTTTTATATAATAATGAGAAAACTTTTTTATGACGATTTAGCTCAAGGATGGCCGATGCTTACATCGATTCTACTCTTAGGTTTTGGAATAACAAATATTTCATTAGGAATTCTTGCAGAATATTTATGGCGAACTTTAGATACTTCCAGACATAGACCTGTCTTTATTATAGATGAAGTTATTGAATCAAATAAAAATCTTTAAAATGAAAAATAAAATTACAAACAGCACTCTACTGGTCACTGGAGGAGCAGGATTTATAGGTTCATATTTGATTGAAGAATTATTGAATTATTCTCCGAAAAAAATTATAATAATTGATAATTTAATGAGAGGAAGTTTCGACAATATGAAGACCTTTATTGATAATCCTACTGTAAATTTTATTGAAGGGGATGTAAAAGACGAACGATTACTTGAAAAATATATTAAGGAATCTGATTATATTTTTCACATGGCGGCATTGAGAATAAACGCATGTGCTGCCGATCCCAAAGATGGATTTGAAACTATGGTGAAAGTGCCTTTTAATATCGCAGAGCTGGCAGTAGAATATAAAATTAAAAAAATTATTTACAGCTCTAGCGCCTCTATTTACGGACTTGCCCAGAGTTTTCCTACTCCTGAAACGGATAACCCATACAATAACCAGACTTTTTATGGAGCTGCAAAAA
>Ga0180121_10000868_pt1 | contig 12836 bp, 11 predicted proteins | sample AntDrymUQ5402106_2_FD_129676 | JGI IMG/M metagenome (GOLD analysis project Ga0180121, IMG submission 129676) | Polar desert sand microbial communities from Dry Valleys, Antarctica - metaG UQ540 (21.06) (version 2) (version 2) | ecosystem: Environmental > Terrestrial > Soil > Desert | place...
AGTGTTCTGGTAATGACATCCTTTTTAATATCTGTACCAGTGTAAAATAAATCCCGACTTCAACTAAAACGATTGTGCATTTCAGAAACACAATCGCGGAGTATGTATTTTCGGGGAATAATTTGGCAGAACACCAGAAAATAGTTTGTAGTACAGGAGGATAAACCGTATAATACTCAGGAGAATTCAATTGGAGGAACAACTCTTTTGTAATCCCGGGAGCAACCGGCATTTTCATAATTTCTGTTGGAAAGTGACTGAATGGATTGATGCCAATAGCAGTAAGCCTGCCATCCCATATAAAGCGATACACATCGTCAGAAAGATTTGGAACAGAAAATAGCAGGAGGCAGCGTAATAATATACCCATTACAACCAATTGCCGAAAATAGTAGAAAGAAAAAGTCCGGATCAAATGAAAATAAGCATAGAACAGACAGCTGAATAATCCAAATACCAGATAAAAGTTTTCTCTTTTGGTATGATAACAAAGCAAGTAATAACCAGCGCCGCTAAGAATTATCAAAAAGTAAAATAAAATTTTGTTCTTATAAGATTGCATTTCAATCATAGCGTAACAGTTGCAATGAATCCCGATATAGAGAGTCAGCATTGGCATTGTGCTTCCAATAGTCAATCCACAGCTTTTTTTTACGAAAGGCTTTTGTAGTTAGCATTCCATTATTATTTCTCCCCCCATCTGGATAAGTTTCCTGCCATCCTAATATTTCGTATGGGAAAACAGCCTGGAAAAAAATCTGTAATGTTCGCTTTGCTCCAGGGTAATGAATGGTGTACAATTGAGCGGAATCATCTTTTTTATTTATGGTATCTGGTGACAAACTTAGAATTGCTTCTTCTTCTCTTATCGGAGCATGCGATAATCGCTGCCAAAACAAACCTGGAATCAGTGAAACTTTGCCTTGTGGTAGTTGTGATGGATTGATACGTATTCGGTTCCAGAGCTCATCCTCCAACAAAACATCATCGAGCTTTTTAATCTGTTCGCCTTCTTTTTCAAAATACGAGTGGAGGTTCCAGGTGTAATTATTTCCATTCAGTCCCAATTTTGAAAAGGTATGCCCGCACCATTCCTGCGAAGAACAATCTGCTTTTAGCGTTTTAGCATCTCCATTTTTCGAAACCGGGGTGAAAACCGACAGCATCATAGAATAAGGGTAAATTCCGGTGAAGAATTTTTTTGTCATATTCATTTTCAATACCCGGACCTTTTTGCTGCTTTTCTCGGGATCATCCAACTTCACTAATTTTTTTATAGAAAAATCTTCAGTTACAAAGATGATCGCGGCTTCCCCATTTCTAATTTCGCCATACCGGGCCTGTTGTAAATTATAGCTGCTTAGCTCCGCTTTTCCGGCATACCATGTTCGTTTGAATGCATCAGAAGGTTGTTGTGGCGAATGTGCACAAGATACCAGAACACTCACCACAGATAAGGATACCCAATGTTTTATATAACCCAACTTAATTTCCAGCATTTTCGCCTTGCGAATCTGAACTAACCTTGCAAAATATTTATCCAATTTATCTTTCTGTTGCCTTGGTATGGAAGCCTGTCTGTGTTTTACGGCAAACACATATTGCAAATAAATTTGTGAAAATGTATTAGCCATATTGGAGCTTCTTAATATGGATTCCGAAGAATCCCATTTTAAACAAATAATCCATTAACTGAATTGAATCAACCTTCACCGGTATTTAAAAATAGTGGTTATGATCTTATAACCCGCGAGAACGGTCCCTTTTACAGTTCCGCTGATTTTGGAAAACCCTATTCTTTTGCGATAGCTGACCGGAACTTCCATTACTGTAAAATTAAGTTTAGCCGCTTTCAATTGCATTTCTACGGTCCATCCAAAGGTGGTGTCCTGCATATTCATGGCACACAGCTTGTCGTAGCGAATGGCTCTGAATGGGCCCAGGTCTGTATATCGAACACCATAGATGATTTTCATTAATCTGGTAGCAAGCCAATTGCCAAATATTTGCGGGATTGTCATCGATCCTTTTTGTTTATTTCCCAATGCTCTAGATCCGATCACCATATCAATTCCCTTAGTAAGAATAGGTTGTACCAACAGCGGCATTTCTTCGGGATGATCGGAAAAATCAGCATCAATAAAAACAACAATATCGGGTTCAGGCTGTAACCGTTTGATATATTCAATTCCTTTTAAGCAGGCATACCCATAACCTGATCTTGGTTCATGAAGAACTGTTGCACCAGCATTGCGTGCATTTGCATCCGTGGCGTCGTTTGAATTATTATTAACTACAATTACCTCTTGAACCAGACCGGGCGGTATATGGGTAATAACTTTTGCTATTGAATTCTCTTCATTATAAGCTGGAATAATGACAACTATTTTAGGCTTTTTAAGCATGCAATGCTATCAACGATTTTTTTCTTCTTTCCAGAATACTCAACCAAAAGACCATTAAAAACCCAGTGAACGCCATTAATAACAATGGAATACTTCCATAATTTTTAAAATGGAAAGCTTCAATCAATCCAAATAGGAAATAAAAAACCAGCAACCCTTCAATAATGGTCAACCAGTTGATAGGTGTTACTGCATATTCGCTTTTCATCATTTTTTCGTTTCCATTAATTGCATTGAATTTTGGAGTACGGACAAAACCCGATTTAATACCCAGATATCCCTGAATAATGCCAAAAGCATTACTTAAAGAAAGTCCTATGAAAAGCGATACAAAAAGTGGAAAGTAACATATAAACCCTAATACTCTTTCCCGGATATTGCCTTTTGTATTATTAAAATATGAAATAAAGTAATGAAGGATATAGATGGAAAAGCTGACTCCGACTACTCCTGAGATTTTGAAAATAAAATTGAATTGAGGGTACAATTCCTTCACAAATAACAGAGGTACTGTCAACAAAGTATATATGATGATACTGATGAAGCCAAAGCTGTAAAAAAGATGAAATATTCCATGCAACTTCACTGAAAGGGGGAGTGGTGAATTAAATAAAGCATTAAAATTTTTACGGGCCGTTTCAGCGCCTCCTTTGGTCCACCGGAACTGCTGTGATTTTAAAGCACTCACCAAAGGCGGTAATTCAGCAGGTGTGATAAAATCTTCCAGGTACATAAACCGCCATCCCTTCATCTGTGCACGGTAACTTAGATCAAAATCTTCAGTAAGTGTATCAGCCTGCCAGTTACCTGCATCAAGTATAGTTTGTTTGCGCCAAATACCGGCTGTTCCATTAAAATTAATAAAATAACCTGCAGCATTCCGGCCTTGTTGTTCTATGCTGAAATGTCCATCCAATGCGATAGCCTGCAATTTTGCCAACAGCGACATTTCTTTGTTGATGTGCCCCCATTTGGTTTGTACCATTCCAATGGAATGATCTGCAAAAAATGGAATGGTTTTCTTCAGAAAATCTTTAGAAGGAAGGAAATCTGCATCAAACACTGCCAGAAATTCTCCTTTGGCCAGACTCAAGGCATTCTTCAGGGCGCCGGCTTTATATCCTTCCCTGTTCTTCCTTTGAATGTGCAGAAAGGGTACATTTTGTTTTTGAAGAAATAATATTTTTTGCGCAATGATCCTGGACGTTTCATCGGTGCTATCATCGAGCACCTGAATCTCCATTTTACCAATCGGGTAATCAATCGCTGCAACAGCATCCAGTAATCTTTCCACCACGTGCAATTCGTTATAAACCGGAAGCTGTATGGTAACTAACGGCGTAAAATTTTCCTGGTGAACGGTCTTCTTTTTTTTATAATACGAACGTAGGTAATGAAAGATCAAATGAGCATCAAATAGGGAATGGAACAATACAAATAGTACGGCAAGTGCATACAATATGACCATCATATATACAAACACATCGAGCATTCAATTTCTTTATTCACGAAGGTATTCACAAATGAACTGTAATGTTATTATTGCCGATAGTGATAGGTTTGTCGATATTCCTTTCCGACTCTTTTCCGTTTTCCAATTTCAATACGCCTCTGGGACAAACAGACGCACAAACACCACAGCCTACACAGGAGGCTCTTGCAATATCTTGTCCGCGTTGAGCATACCAGCGAACATCGATACCCATCTCACAAAAAGTAGAGCAATTACCACAGGAAATGCATTGACCACCATTTGTTGTGATCCTGAATTTTGATTTAAATCTTTGAAATATTCCTAAAACAGCCGCCATTGGGCAACCGAATCTGCACCAAACCCTGGATCCCATTAATGGATAAAATCCAACACCAATCACTCCTGAAAATACTGCTCCAATGAAGAAGCCATACCATTGGGCAAAAGCTCCTGAAATAGATCCTAATATTCCCCCTTTATAATAAGAATTTAACCATAGCAAAATAGTTGTGATCGTAATAAATACCAACACACTGTGCACCATCCATCTTTCAATTTTCCAGGCTTTTAATCGTTTATCAGAAAGATGGCGGTAAGGATCTCCGGCAGTTTCAGCTAATCCACCACAGCCGCATACCCAGGAGCAATACCAGCGTTTTCCAAATTTATAAGTCAGGATAGGAGTAGCAATAAAAGTCATCATCGCTCCCCAAAAAACCATGAATACTCCCAGATTCCCTGATTGTATCAAAGAAGAAACATCAGAAGGGAAAAGATAATTATACTTAAGTGGCCAGAAATAAGAAAAATAAAATTCAGGTTCATTCAATTTTTTTAAAAACATCGGTAAGAGAAATGCAAAGCCCAATTGAAAGAACATCACTGAACAGGTACGAATAACATGATACCTGCTGTGACGATATCTTCCAATAAAGCGAATGCCCATAGTTAACACCGCTAATGTGTAGAATGCACCATACATAAACCATTGGTCGGCTGGTTTATTGCTTAGCAATCTACTGAGCGGATCAAAAATCCGTATCATTCCTTCGAACATCCATGAATACCAATAAATGACAATATAAAAACCCGTAAGCAGAATTGCAAGAACCCATGCTAAGCTTCCCTTATCGGTCATGCTTTTGAACATGATACCATTATTGCGAATGCCAGCATGCCCTTTGAAATAGGGTAAAGCATAAGAAACAGCACCCAGCGAAAACATCCCAAGTATGATTGTTAAGAATAAAAACGGAAATTCTTTACCTGCACCCGCCATCGCAGCTATCAATGACAGAATTGCAATAGCAATACAAATGCCCCCTACTTTCTGGAATATAGTTTGTTCTTTACTTTCTTCTGTGAGTGAAAGTGATGTGTTGATTGCAGGCATATGATTCATATGATATTTTAAAAAAACAGGTATTTACCAGGTGAACAAGGAGAAAATCTTTTTCCTTTTACTTTTCACATTTTTTCCGGTTTGTTTATTATAAGCCGCGAGAATTACATTTTCATACCGGTCATTAAATTCAGGATCAAAATTCAGTTGATGAAGGTTAGCTATTACTTCATCTATGTTTCTCCTTTCGTGAAGCCATTGATCGCAAACAGCATGTCGCAGCCGCATGCCTAATGCATTGATGCCGATAATTGCTCCGTCATCTTTATTATATACTGCCCTGAAGCAAATCCTGTTTTTATGATATTCCCAATAAAATGAACTCTCATTTTTTGATAGCTGCGGATTGACATTTCCATAAGTTTGATATTCGATATCAAAAAATTTGGCAGAGTTGAAGAAAGGGCCGGGATTATAGGCGGTTTTTTTACCGCAAAGTGTTGACGCGAGGGTCTCTCCATGAATTCTGCCTGTGTACCAAATCTGTTCTATCGCTTTTCTTCCTGCTTTTGGATTCCGGTGTTGTACGCAATCTCCTATGGCGTATATATCGGGAATGTTGGTTTCAAAAAATTCATTTACCAAAATGCCTCTGTCCGTTTCAATTTCTGTGCCTTTTACTACAGCAATATTAGGGCTGACGCCTACCGTAATACCAACAAACTCACATGGTATTTCTTCATCTGAAGTGGTAATAATCGATTTTACGCTTCCATTGCCATCCGCTTTTATTTCTTTTAAGGTGGTGGCAATCTTCAGATCTATATGATGTTCCTTAATATGACGTCCTACCAATTCAGCTTCTTCCAGTGGTAATACGTTGTTCCAGTAAGCTTCTTCACGAACTAAAAAAGTAACATGAATATTCCTTGACAAAAGCATTTCTGCCATTTCAATCCCTATTAATCCACCACCCACGATCACTCCTCTGCGAATGCTTTTAGTGTTGGCATTCATCAATTCCAGATCAGGCATTCCGTATAAACTTTGCACGCCTGTTAAATCTATTCCGGGAAATGTAGGCATATTTGAAACAGAGCCGGTTGCAATCACCAACTTATCATAAATAATAGGAGAACCGGTTTGTAACAAAAGGACCTTGTTTTTCAGATCGATCGAAGTAACATAATCCATCACCAGCTCAATACGGTTCTTCTTCCAGAACCAGTCCTCATACGGCTTGGTGTGATCATACTTCATGTGCCCCATGTAGATGTACATTAATGCAGTACGGGAATAAAAATGCTCCGTCTCAGAAGATATTACGGTGATATTATCTTCACTGCATTTACGGATGTTTCTTGCACACGTAATTCCTGAAATACCGTTCCCAATAATAACAAGTTTTTGAGGCATGGTGAACATTTAGGTATACTTCAATAAGGTAACCATGATTTTTATAACAGTATTGACTACATACGATAAGAAGTCAATCGCTCAGCTTTTAATAAATTATCAGTTCCAAGTGGTACGTTGTCCTTGTTAAAATACCACTTTCGGACTTTAGGAATTTTAATTCCATCTACGGTTAATATATCGTACAACATAATATGCTCCCCTTCATATGGTTGCCCTTTATAATAAAAACGGTAGCCCTGTAATGCATTTGTTTGAGGATCCAGATAAAATTTCCATAGTTCTTTTCCAACAGTTGTATCATATGCTACATGCATTACCTGGTAATTTTTACCATAAATGAGCTCGCGTGTAATGCTATCTGAAATGAAGGTCCCCTTATCTGTCAGCTTCATAGGCAAACCATATAAATACCCATAGAAGTTATGAATCCATTTTACACTTTCAGGAGTCAGATCATACTTTTTACGGTCTTCATTGCTGATCTCCTTTTTCCCGTCAATGTGGTAAAATGCTTTTCCATTTGACAAACCTTTTACAATCTCCTTACCGTTATCATGTGCAATGTGACAAAAATATCCAGTGGCGTTATCCATTTCTAATTCAAAAAAACTTTCTTTACCCGTTGTATCAGTAGTGCTTAAATATAGACGGGTTCTTAATGTAGACCAATTCTGTTGCAGATCATGGTACGCGATAGTTTTGTGTAAAAGTTGTTGTCCGGGATTTTTCGGGGAATTACAATAAGATAATATAAAAATAAATGCAATTAATTTTGTCTTTGGCACGTTGAGTGAAATTGAAATAACAATGTAAGCCGGAATTAACAGATTAGTCGCGTAATCTGACAAAACCTTACAAAAAGTATTTAATACTCCGCTACTTTCTTTCCCAAATCAAATGGACCTTCATTTGTTATATAATCGAACACATTCCAGGAATTATTTTTGATCATTCAGCTTCCAGTCGTAATCCAGAAAATCTATATCAGCATTTGCGGTCAGTTTCACATCTGAATATTTGTTTACAAATTCTACTAAAGAAGTTTTTTTAGTAAAATCTCCTTTGAACCAGGAAAATATTTTTGAAACCTGAGCCTTATCCGGATTGACCTTGTTTTTAGATTTATCACGCAAAAACACTTTTCCTGCATCATCCAGCTGCTCATCAAGTCTTGCTGCTGCAAAAGCTTCGCTTCTCAGTGCAGGACACGAGATGGACGCACAATTGACGGCAAAATGTATCCTGGGGTCACTCCATTTTTTTCGCAATATTCCATGCTCGATATTATTCAAATCATATTTTTTGCCACCAATATTAATAAATTTGATATCCCACGGTGTATTGATTTTATAAATTTTACCGCCAATATCCTTAATGCTTTTGACGGGATAATGTTGAACGATCAGTGAAACTGTAAATGCATTGTATGCATTGATCCAATAAGCTTTCTGCTCATTGTCGCTCCAGCTTTTTTGCGGAGGATTATTTGTAAGTATTTTCAAATATGCATCCAATTCGGCCTTCTCTCCTTTGAACCCTTTATAATTCACCCACCCGGCAGTATTGACATGCTTTTTGACCAACTTATCCCATTGTTGATGAGATGGAGCTTTTTGTGCATCTGTAGAAAAAAGTACAACGAAACAGCTTATAAATAGAACTAGTTTTTTCATAGCATTTTCCGGGTCTGCATATTGTGCGTAAAGAAATACTTGCTTAAAATTTATGATCCGGTTTGATGAGTTCCGGGTATTGCTTTTGAAAACGCTTGATACGGGGAATGCTTTCACCCTGTACATATGCAACGTTTGGATGCTGACGAACATAATCCTGATGATAATCTTCTGCTATCCAAAATTTTTCGAGCAAAGCGACCTTTGCAGCAATGGGCCTGCTATATTTTTTCTGCACTTCAGCTATGAATTTTTCTGCCTGCATTTTTTCATCGTTATTCCTATAAAACAGAATGGAGCGGTAGGGAGAGCCGTTGTCAGGACCCTGACCGTTAACCTGTGTGGGATCATGCGAAGCAAAATAAACCTTTAGTAAAGTAGCGTAAGATACGACTGCAGGATCATAATAAACCTGCACGGTTTCTGCGTGACCTGTTGATGCAATTTTTTCATAAGTGGGGTTCGATTCCTTACCTCCGGCATAGCCCGAAACTGCTTCTTCTACACCCTTCACACTTTCAAACACCGCTTCTACACACCAGAAACAACCGGACGCAAAGGTAGCCTGGTTGTATTTCGATAAGTCTTTTTGAGTTTTCTGAGGACTTGATTTAATAGGTTGTTGTCCACACGAAGTCAAACCAACAATCGTAAAAAGTGATAATAAGAATACCGATAATTTTGTCATAAGAATATTTAACACATTGATCAATTTCCTTTTGAATTGCTGGGCGCATTTCCACCTTCCGGTACAAAAATGAGCGCCGCGGAATTCAAACAATAACGTTTGCCTGTGGGTTTGGGGCCATCATCAAATACATGTCCCAAATGTGATCCGCTTTTACTGTCCACGACTTCCCAGCGAACCATTCCGTCTCCATTGTCTTTAACAAGACGTATAGCATCTTTGCTTATAGGTTCATAGAAGCTGGGCCAGCCAGTGCCGGAATCGAATTTTGTTTCGGAGCTGAAAACAGGTTGAAGCGATGCCGCAGAATAATATGTCCCTTTTTGATTAAAATGATCATACTTTCCTGTACCTGCACGTTCAGTACCCTTTTTTCTGAGTATATAAAATTGGTCAGGTGTTAATTTTTCTTTCCACTGAGCTTCTGTTAACTGCATCGGATAAGATTGTTGCTTTTCATTTACCGGCCTGGCAATCCTTTTATTGGATTGGGCATTGCTACAGGAAGTAAATAAAATTGCCAAAACGGCAAACAGAACAGGTAATCGTAACATAACATTCAAATTTTATCTATAAACGCATAAAAGAACCAGGAAGATTGAATCAATAAGGTAAAGCCTTGCTAATATTACTATTAATTGATGAGCTTAATCGTTTATTCTTTGTTGTGAAGGGAAACCTTTTTTATATCGTTGTTTTTGTCGACTACTTTCGATTGGTAGAATCAAATTGATTCAACAAAACCAAATTACTTACTTCCAATTTAACAGATGAAGTAACATAATTTTGGAAGAAAGGAGGCAGTATACATTCCAATCCTTAGCATTTAGTGTATTGTAACTATACAATCTTACATTTAAGGTGTTAATCATCACACTAACAGAAATCATTACCAATGAGATATGGCTTTCTCCTGTCTTGCCTGATCACTTTACAGTATTGTAATCAACCCTCTGCGGAAAAGGAAATCTCCCGTCAAATCGCAGTTGCCAATGGGATTGACAATTTCCCTAATGTTCAAATGCTTGAATTTATCTTTAATGCACAACGGGATACGGCTGCTCCTTCCAGCCGCCATTGGCAGTGGTTTCCGAAAACCAATGAAGTCGTATTTATCACCGACAGTGGTAATACCCGCTTCAAAAGAAATGACACTTCCACAACGGAACTAAAAAATTTGAATGCTCGTTTTACGAATGACGAATACTGGTTACTCTTTCCCTATCATCTTACCTGGGACAAGGGGTGTGAATTATTAGACAGCGGTATGCAGATAGCGCCGATAAGCGGGAAAAGCCTGAGGAAGATCACCACCAGATATAATGATACAGATGGTTATACGCCCGGTGATATGTACGATGTTTATGTAGACGAAAAACAGATCGTACAGGAGTGGGCGTTTCATAAATCCGGGGTCGCTGAACCTTCTCTGATGACTACCTGGGAAAACTATAAAGATTTCAACGGATTGCTCCTTTCACAAGAGCATAAATCAAAAGATGGAAAATTTCGACTTTGGTTTACAGGTATCCAGGTTAAAAACTAATTTGTTTTCGTACCCTACGATGTTGCTCGTTTTATAGGATTTTAATGCTTTTCACATTCTATTTACTGATAGTGATTTTAAACGAACAAATTATCCAACATTTATATACTTCTTTTCAAAAGAAAGACTTCAAATCAATGCAGCAATGTTATGCTGACAATGCAACATTCAATGACCCGGTATTTACCAACCTGAATGCGACGCAGGTAAGGGCCATGTGGGAAATGTTTTGTGTAAAAAGCAGGGATCTCAAAATAGAATTCGGCAACATCCACGCCACTGAAAAAAAGGGAAGCGCATCCTGGGTGGCTACTTATCTCTTTTCATCTACCGGTAAAAAAGTGGTGAATCATATAACGGCCCATTTCACGTTCGAAAACGGAAAAATAAAACAGCATACAGATGCATTCAACTTTTATAAATGGTGTAAACAAGCGTTAGGAGTCACCGGTTTATTATTAGGATGGACACCACTGATTAAAAACAAAGTAAGGGATAAGGGAATGAAAGCGCTGAATGAGTACATGCTTAAGAAATAACAATTTTTAATAAAATCTACATCGTTAAAGTGAGCCTAAAAGTTGGGCGGAAGTGCTAAATTCAGCTGCAAAATAAAACTAAGAGGCAGTGGAGAAGAGAAGCAATATGAACCCGAGTGCCCAACCTTCACAAAGCGCTTGAACTTTTACGTCATACAATTGCAGCAGTATGCAAAAACAAATGATTTCAAAAAAATAACCAAATTCAATGTCTCCGTCCCGTCAACTCGCTGCCATCATGTTTACCGATATTGTCGGGTACACGGTGTTAATGGGTAATGATGAACAAAAAGCATTTGGATTACTAAAAAAGAACAGGGAATTACAAAAACCAATTATTGAACAATACAATGGTCGCTGGATAAAAGAATTGGGTGACGGAGTAATGGCAAGTTTTAACACCGTTTCAGACGCTGTAAATGCAGCCGTAAAAATTCAGGAAGCCTGTAATGCTGCTAAAGAATTTAAATTACGGATCGGCATTCATTTAGGTGAAGTTGTTTTTGAAAATGATGATGTGTTTGGTGATGGTGTGAATATCGCATCAAGAATTCAGGCCCTTGCTGAACCGGGAGAAATCTATATTTCAGAATCTGTACATAATAATGTTTCAAACAAACAAGGCATTGAAACCAGATTTGTAAAACAGGAAGTGCTGAAGAATGTAAAGGACCCAGTCAGGATTTATGAAGTCCTTACAACCGGTAGTTTATCTTCCCGGGATAAGACTAACCACACCGAACAAGTTAAACATAATAAGGGTAAAAAAGCTTCAAAACGTCTCATCTTATATGGAGCAATTACTATTATTGGAGTTAGTCTGTTAATTTATTTTGTTATCCCTTTAATAAATAAGAAGAAGAATAATGGAGATAACAAATGGGTTGCTGTACTTCCTTTTCGTCTCATTAGCACAGATTCCAGTCTTGTATGGCTAAGCGATGGTTTCACTGAAGAGCTGACTACTTCTATTGCGGGTATTTCAGACCTGAAAGTGATATCGCCAACAACAATGATACAATACAAAAATTCAAATAAAAGTATTAAACAAATTGGAGAAGAATTAAAAGTTACAAACATAATTGAAGGCAGCATACAGAGAGAAGGCAACAATATCATCATCAATGCCCGCTTAATAAATCCATTTACAGAAGAAATAATCAGGAATTTTCCCTTTAGAAAAGATGCCAGTGAAATAAAAATTATTTATAGTGAAGTTGCACAACAGGTTGCTGATGTATTGAACGTAACACTGACTAGTGAAGAAAAAAACAGGTTGCAACACACAGTCAAAGTTAATCCCGAAAGTTTATATTTATACCTGCAGGGTATTTACTATATTAAAAGGTTTACTTATGTAGATGCTCTAAAAGCAATAGGCTTTTTTGATAAAGCATTGGAAAAAGATCCTAATTATGCGCCTGCATTGACTGGCAAAGCATTTGGAATATATATTCAGGGATGGAGTGGCGCTATTACCAGGGAAAAGACTTTCAAAGAGGTATCACCTATATTAAAAAAAGCAATTTCAATCGATTCAAATTTATCTCTCGCATATTCAGTTTACGGGTGGATAAGTATGCTTCATGATTGGAATTTGAACGAAGCAGAAAAACATTTTGTAAAAGCATACCAGATTGATCCGGGTGATGACATAGCAATATCAGGTTTAATGCATAGATATTTGTATGATAATAACCCCAAAGAATCACATAAATGGTGGGAAACTGGGAAAGCTACTTCTCCGAAA
>Ga0180121_10000869_pt1 | contig 12820 bp, 11 predicted proteins | sample AntDrymUQ5402106_2_FD_129676 | JGI IMG/M metagenome (GOLD analysis project Ga0180121, IMG submission 129676) | Polar desert sand microbial communities from Dry Valleys, Antarctica - metaG UQ540 (21.06) (version 2) (version 2) | ecosystem: Environmental > Terrestrial > Soil > Desert | place...
AACTTTGCTTTATCAAAATCTTCAAGAATAAGACTGAATCCTTTGATAAGATAGTCAATGCCTTTTATAGGTATTACATTGGCGATGGTAAGGATTATTGGGTGAGAGCCCCTTAGATTATATTCCGAAATAATATTTTCATCTTTCTTTAAATTCGCAAACTCGACCACATCGATTCCAATTGGAATTAGGCTTAGCTTATCATGCGTTCTAAAAAATTTTTCTATCATCTCTTCATTTTGGGGAATCACTGCGTCTGCAAGCCTTGTCCTTATTTTCCATGCATTACTTCCCCACCCCATATTTTTTTTCGTGTAAATCCATTTAATGCGTGATATTTTGGAGGCAAGCCCTTCAGAATAATCATCTGAGTAATTGTATGAATGAATTATGTCGGGATTTATCTTTTTAAAAAACTTGGAAAGTTTCAAAATATTTTTAACACCCCTCGCACGAGGCTTCATCGGAACTGTAAATGACGATATGTATATTGGCACGATGAGCTCCTGAGCTGCTTTGAACAATTCACCTTTATCGTGCCTGCAACATATACTCGTTTCAAAAATATTTTTATCGATCCTGGAAATTACATTTAATAATGCTCTGCCGCTTCCTGCAGTATTAAAGTTTGGTATAGTATAAAGTATCTTAATTTTCCTATCTGCCACAGTTTCCTATTGAAGAAATTATTTTATTGAATCCTGCTATATCCGAAATTAAAAATGCTATTCTATTTTTATTATTAACTGAAGCTACGCATTTTGTCATTCTGAGCCAAGTGGAGTGTACTGAAGAATACAAAAATACGCCAGAATCGATTCAAATAGAATAGTAAAGCTCTTTGTATTGGTTATCGACAATTTCTGTAGACCAATTAGCTACAGCTTTCTTTCTTGCTTCCATTCCTATCTTCTGAATAATTCCTTTATTCTGCATTAAACTTTCTATAGTTGACGCAAGTCCTTCAACATTGCCGACTGGAAATACATAACCATCTTTTCCATTTACAATCTGCGCTCTTGAAATTTCAGGGATGTCGGAGCCGATCACAGCAAGACCGCTCGACATTGCCTCTATTATTGAAATGGGAAATCCTTCCTGACGTGAAGGCAAAATAAATATTTCAGAACATTGCATGTATTCCTCAACATTGCTGACATTTTTTTCCATCAAAAGAATTTTTTCAGCAAGACCATTTGCTTTTATTTTATCTTTAATACAGGCAATATATTCGGGATCATACTTATAGGTAGGGCCAACAATGAGAAGTTTAAGTTCGGGATATTTGTTTTCTATTTTAATAAATGAATTGACTAACACGTGAACTCCTTTCCTTACATTAATTCCGCCTACAAATAATATTATAATCCCATCTTCCCAAATTCCTAATTTATTCCTTAGTTCTCTTTTATTTAATGAATCCAAGGACTTGAATTGAGTTACATCAACAGAGTAAGGGATTTGTGCGACTTTATTCATTGGTATTTCGGATTTCTGAAATATCTCTGTTATTACCTCCGATTTACTTACATATCTATCCGCCATTTTATAAAATAAATATCTTACATATTTTGGTTTCAAATATTCTTTCCAGTTTTTAAACATTCCAAGTGAAATGGGATCGTCATCCCCTATTAAAGAAGTTTCGGTGACTACTTTCTTTCCTAAAATTTTAGCAATAAGAATTGAAACTCTGTTAAATGCAAATCCCGAATTGAAATTGTGAACGAAATCATATTTTTTTCTTAGCTTCCACATTGGTTTTATCAAAGCCAGAAAGCAGTTAAACATGTGATTATACTGTTGAAAGTAAATGAGTACTCCTTTTGCATCTTTTGGATTTTCATGGAATTGCACAGAATGTACAAAGTCATACTTTGATTCACTTTTTTGATACACCCCTGTCCGATCCCAGCCTATTACTAAAACTTCGGAATCAGAGTTCATCTGTAGTCTCCTGGCATACTTAAAAGCTGCAACTTCAGCTCCTCCGTAAGCGGGCGGGAGTATTGCAACTACTATGCAAATTCTTAACTTTTCTTTTGAAGATTTGATTGTGTTATCTATAGAATAAATAATATTAATTAACTCAAGTTGACCGTCTCAAAGTACAAATTGTTAGTTGTGCCACGAATCATCATATTTTATAAAAAATTTTCATTCAACTGTATTCATTCAATCGCAAAATTCGTGGCACAATTGAGACTTTATTGTCATAGCGGTCAACTTGAGTTCATTAAAAAATATTTTCTTTATTGTACTTCCAAATTGTTAATTTCATTAACAAAATGATCAATCGGATTTGACGGAATTATGGCGCGGATATCCTCTTTTGCTTTAGCTCCTAATTCTTTCCACTCACTCCTTCTGCCCCATAATCTTTCCATTGCTTCATCGACAAATTCAGGATTAGGTGCTTTTGCCAGGAAACCGTTTTGATTATCTTTCACAACTTCCGAATTTCCACTAACATTTGTAACTATGGCTGTTCTGCCACAAAGCATTGCCTCAACAAGTGCAAGCGGAAGGCCTTCATATCTTGAAGTCAATATCAATGCATGGTTTTTTTTCCATATATTATCCGGACTGACGTGTCCTGCAATATTCACTTTATCAAGCTTAAAATATTTTTTTAGTTTATTAACGGAATATGTATGTTCCCCTTTTCCATAAAGATTAACAATAAGATTCCTGTCTTTCCATTTTTTTTCATTAAAAACCTGAAATAATATATCTTGTCCTTTTGCAAAGAATTCATGACGCGCAACATTCGCCAAATAAAAATTTTCACTTACCTGCGGATATTCTATACTATTATCATAATCGACATTAAAAGGATTGTAAATTATTTTAGCATTTTCAATTTTTTGTCCAATCTGTATTTCTGTTAGTTTAATATTTGCTCGACTTACAAAATAATTTATTGCTGCTTTAGGTAAAGCATTTGAAAGCCTTTTATTTAGAGAATCGGCAGGCCATTTAGCTTCATTCGCTGCCTGTGCAATTGTTACAAACTTAAAATTATGTTTTATACAAAATTCCATGAGATCTATACCTCCGGTATTACCTCCCTGATTTATTACAACAATTTCCGGATTGAAATCAAGAAGGAAACCAAAACCGTCATGGGAACAATCAAGCTGCATTGACGACGGTACCAGCCGATTGAATAATTTTTTGTTGCGTGAAACATCTGTATTATAAAAAACTTTGATTCCTTTAGAATTCAGATCAGTTATTGCCTCCGGCATCTCTTTCCATCTGGGTACACTAGCAATCACATGATAGCCCGCTGAAGAAAATTTTAACGCAGTGTAATACCATAAATATTCGCTTCCGCCCCAGGCAGATTTATTTGTAGAGACAAAAGCTATTTTTTTCAAATTAAAATTCGATTTGGATGAGACAATAAAATTTCTTTACGAAAAATTTATCCTGCTTGATTTTTGCTTTTCAATTTGCGTTCAGATTTACAATATAATTAATCAAATTACTGATTCTGGATTCAGGTTCCAGCTCATTTTTGAATAAACTTTTACATGCTTTGACTTTTGCGTCAAAGTCATTTTCAATTCGGATAAGTGCTTGAGGGAGTTCATTCATTATATCGATCGTTTCTCCAAAACGGTATTTATTATTCAGTTCTTTATAAATTGAATTTGAAGTTGTTATTGTTGGTATTCCCAACATCATGTAAGTTGAAAACTTTCCGGAAGACAATCCTATCTCTTCTATATTCTTTCCTGCAAACACGTCAGTAGTATTCGGGAAATAAGTGGCTATTCCAATGTGGCATTTCGATAAAAATTCTATGTATTCATTGTAATTATAAAAAGGCTTGTTGTGACAGGAAATATTACAATTAGATTTTTTTAGATTATCGATTTTAATTTTCAACTCATCTTTATCTTCCATAATATGATGTGTGTGCAACACGAGCCAAAAATCATTATTCCAGATGTCCTGAAAAAGATTTATTAATTCATGTATACCGCTCCAGTCCTGAAGGGTTCCGGAATAAACAACTATCCTTTTATCACGAGGAATATTCATTTCTTTGTAGATATCATAACCTGTGGAAGATATATCCATTTGTTTTGGTGAAACAGGTATGTGCAGAAATCTTGTATCATCTTTGAAATCGTTAACCTGTCTAAGAAGCTTTTCCCTTCTGCCGTCCTGTATTATCACTAAATCTACTTTCCTTGAATATTTCCTTTCTAATTTTTTGAGTATCTTTTTCTTCTGGATATGAAATTCTTCTTCAAAAAAAATTTCGAAAGAAGCATAGATAATTTTGACATTTATTAACTTTTTAATCCTACCGGCAATAACTAACCCCATTGGGTCAACACATATTATTGTTTTTACCTTATTTTCAATTTTTAAAACTTTATAAACCTGGTAATATTGCTTCAAGATTTTTGCAATGTTTTTCGGACTCTTCCCGGATTTATAGAAGTTAAAAGGAAAACCGCAGAAAATTAATTTGTCCTTGAGTTCCTCTGGAATAAAAAGCTGTTCAAAGCCAAAAAATAAAATTTTATATCCTTCGGCTAATAACTTTTCAATGAGGAGAATCAATGTAGGATTGCTGAAGGTATCAATCTTTGGAGTAACTATTGCAATTGTCTTCATAATCCGCTTGGAGTGTTAATTCTTATTTCTTGCAGCCGCAAAAACCGACCAGCTCTTATTATCCGGCGCCTTGCCGGTTATCCATGCTTCATAAGTAATTATTTCCATACCTCCAACATCTAAAAAAAATTTTAACTCCGGAATAAATAAATATCGCATTGAGTGTGTCTCTCTGATTTCATTCACAATATTATTTAGCTTTTCTTTAACACATACCCTGTAGTTAACGTCCACAATATTTTCATTTATATGCAATGAGGGTTCAGCATATCTTTCAACCATTATTTCTTCGTCTTCTAATTTTTTTATCCTTGCCTCAGGTCTTTCACTCAAAACCGCAGGTCCATACCAGAAATCAAATAAAAATATTCCGTCACTCTTTAAATGATCTTTAACAGTTTTTATTGTTCTGAGAAGGTCTTCATTCGTTTTCTGATAACTCATTACATGAAATAAAGAAACAATAACATCAAACTTTTTGTCAAGCCGGATATTTCTTACATCGCCCTGAAAAAACCTTAAAGTCTTATACAATTCTTTTTTTAAGTCCAAGTTTTCATTTGCAGTTTCGATCATCTTCTCGGAAAGTTCAATTCCCGTAACATCAAATCCCTTTCCGGCAAAAATAAAATCGTGCTTTCCTGTACCACAGCCGAGATCTAAAATATTTTTTGCTCCGGCGTTAAAACGATTTATGAATTTTTGAACATACTCCGCTTCTTCCAGATAATTTTTGTCCCTATATAGAAGATCGTAATATTTTGCATACATGTCGAAAACTTTTTCCAATGATTTTTACTCTATTTAGTAGTAAAAGAATCTTATAACCTTTGAGAAATTGGAGATTTGAATATTATTAATTACAGTCTCAAATAAAATATATAATACCCAAAAAACAAAAGTATCAATGACATTGATAATTTCTGATTCTTGAAGTCTGTATTGTAATCTAAATCATCTCTGGTAATTGTACTCTTAAGTCTTTTCTCCAATATAAACCCAGTCACCCATTTTCTTTTTGCAGGTGTATTTGTTCATTTTTATTACAGATGTTAAATAAGACTCTATCGGGAAAAAATTTATATGTAGATCCAATGTATATTTGAAATAACGCTGACAAGGTGTAACGATTATTAATTGCTTCTTCGCGACTCGTTTTAATTCACTGATTGCTTTGTCAAGACTCAAAACATGTTCGATCGTATGATGACAGGCAACTATATCAAATGAGTTATCTTCAAAAGGAAGATTCTCAATATTTCCCTTAACATAAGTTCCTCTGTTTAGTGTAACGTTATCATAAAGATCACAGCCGGTTAATTCAAGATTTGTTTTTTCTGCTACTTTATTTAGCCAGTAACCCCGTCCGCAGCCCGCATCCAACATCGAGTCGGCATGCTTATCCAGATTTTCCAGCATATAATCCACGCAGGATGAATTCAAATCAGTTTCTCTGTCATTTGCCCTGCAATCTAGATTCCGATAGGCTTCGGCGAATTCACTTTCGCTGAGATCAAATGCAACAGATTTAAAATTCATGTAAAAATTTACATTCTTCTTTTTATACCAATAATAAAACAACGGGTATATAAAATATTTATTGTCCCTGATCAAGGGTGGAATGCATTCGTCCATTACAAAACGAATTGTGTTTGTTATAGAGCGGTTCATTTATTTTGCACTTTCTTGAACATTTTAATAATGAAAATAAGCTTTATAAGATCTTTAGCTGCCTGTGAAAGAGTTTTGAGTGAAGCTCCTCTGGACTTTCCACCCAGCCTGTTGTGATATACAGACACCGATTCAATTATTGAATATTTTTTCATAGCTAATTTAGCGCATATTTCGCTTCCGATCAAAGAACTTTCCAGTTTCAGATCGATTTCTTTCAGGTCTTTGGTTTTGTATGCCTTTACCCAGTTCACATCCTTTAAATCAAGACTGAGCAGATATTTATTAAACAACTTATTAGCTTCTGTAATTATTTTTCTATAACGAGAATAGTTCCTCAATTCTTTCCTGTAAAATGATATAAAAGTTTTTTCAGGGAAGTTTATGAAAGGTTCAAGTTCATTTATATCAAACTGTCCGTCACCGGGAACTGCTACAACATTTTCATTTTTCGCATTTGCATATCCTGTCATTAACGCGTTACCTATTCCCATATTTTTAGCTAACCTGATATAATCTATTTTTTTACTATTCTTGAGAAATGGCATAATAACTTTTTCGGATCCGTCTACACTTCCGTCATCTACTACAATGACTTCACTACCAGTTAATTTATTGTAATTAAGAAAATTATTTACCGAGTCAATTACGATACCTATTGTCTTTTCTTCGTTATAACAAAAAATTATAATTGACCAGCTTTGATTCACGGGTCAATTGAAGAATAAACCTTGTTAATACTTAGCAGTACACATTTATTCAAGAAATATTTGATTTTTCTTATTTCCAATATTATTTTAATGTGCTTCCGAGAGATTTCACAATTTCTGAAGGGACAGACACAGAATTATTAAATTTATTTTCCCACAACTGGAGATGTATAGTTCCCTCTCCGCAAATAACTTCAATGCCATCAGTCAAGATTTTATAGATTCTGCCGGGTATCCTGCCCGCAAATGTTTTATTATTATTTTCTCCTAGACTGGATTTCATAATAAAATAACAATTGTCTTCATAAAAACAAAAAGCTCCCGGATATGGATGTGCAAGAGCTCTTATGAGATTGTAAATCTGTAATGAAGTTTGATGCCAGTTTATTTTCCCATCTTCGGGAATCCTTTTACAGGTGTAAGTCGCCTCCTTTTCATCTTGCTCCCTGATAGAAACAGTGTTTTTTTTGTAATTTTCAAAAAAGTCCAAGTAAAGATTGATGGAACACTTTGTGGCTTTATCATCAACGCTCCATCCGTAATCTTCAAATTGAATCGGGATTTTTTGCTGGGCTATAATTTTTCCGGAGTCAATTTCCCCTGCATTAATTTGAAAAAGAGTTACACCGGTTTCAGTGTCACCGTTTATTATTGCCCATTGTACAGGTGCAAATCCTCTGTATTTGGGCAAAAGAGAATGATGGGCTGCTATTATACCCAGTTTCAAAAATTCATTGAGTTTAGGATCAATTAAAGTTCTCCATCCATACACAATTATAAAATCTAAATTTGATTCCTGAATAAGTTTACAATCTGCTTGGGTTAATTTTCTTTTGATCGAATTCTGAACTCCATATTTATTAAATAAATCAGAAATCTTCCCGGAATATTTTTCTGCTTCGTGATCATCTTCTTTTAAAATTATTGCAAATGCCGGAATTAATTTTCTGTCAATGAGTTTTTCCATTAACACATAACCTCTTCGAGTTCCGCCTATATATGAAAATTTAATCAATAAAGAATTATTTGTTTTTTCTTTTCAATGTACTAAAACTTTTTTCCCATTATTCTTGATAAATATCTGAGAAGCTTCTTTTAATGCAGAAACAAATCTAATGCCTTTTCAATAAGTGCTTCCTTCGTGTCGTATTATATAATTTAAGTCGAAACATCACACGGTGCAAGTTACCATAGGTTATATTTATGTCCGGCTCGAACATTCCTAATTAATCCTTGTGAAATCACGTTTCATATTCCATTCTTTCAATTACATTTTTTCTGTGCTGTACATTAACCTAATCCGGTTAGTCATACATTCATTTACTTTTAAAAGTTTTTTTTAAACCGATAGTTTTAAAATATTGATAGTACTGATTCAGCAGATGATCTGATCTGTTCTTCAGTCAGCGCTAAACCGCTTGGAATATAAAATCCACGATTGGCCAAATTTTCTGAAACGGGATAAAATTCCTCTTTGAAGAGATTCATTTTATTAAAGACCGGCTGTAAATGCATTGGGTAAAAGAAAGGACGGGTTCCTATTTTCATTCTTCCTAAAATCTTCATAGCTTCTTTAGCATCAAAACTTAGGTTGTTCTTTAGGACAAGTCCGTAGACCCAATAAATATTCTCTGCAAATTCTGTTTTCTCCAATGGCAGATCAAAGTAAGGATTGTCTTTAAATAATTCATTATACATCTTTCCAATCTCTCTTTTCTTGGCAATAAATTCTTCCAGTCTTTCAAATTGAGCAACTCCGAGCGCCGCTTGAAGGTTTGTCATCCTGAAATTAAAACCTAATTCATAGTGAACAAATCTTTTTTCAGGTCTAAAACATAAATTTCGCAACGATCTGCATCGTTCTGCAATTTCTTCGTTATCAGTTACTATCATTCCTCCTTCACCTGTAGTTATATGTTTGTTTGGATAAAAACTGAATGTACTCACGTCTCCAAAACTACCACATGGCTTTCCATTATATTCCTGCCCAATAACTTCTGCTGCATCTTCGATTATTTTTAAATGATTTTCTTTGGCAAGACCAAGAACAGGATTCATATCAACAGGTAATCCATAAATATGAACGACCATGATTGCCTTTGTCCTCTTTGTAATTTTATTCTTAATCTGCTTTATGTCCATATTCCATGTGAGCGGATCAGAGTCGATTAAAACGGGAATTCCTCCTGCTCTAATAATTGCCGAAGCGCATGAGATAATTGTGAATGACGGCATTATAACCTCATCCCCTTTTCCGATTCCGCAAGCGATTACAGCTGCTTCAAGTGCAGCAGTGCCGTTGCATACTGCAATGCCGTATTTTCTGCCAATTCTTTTGGAAAATTTTGCTTCAAGCTCTTTTACAAATGGTCCTTCAGAAGATATCCAGCCCGTATCAATACATTCGGCTAAATATTTTTTTTCATTTCCGTTTAAAAGAGGTTCGTTAACAGGAATAAAATCCATTTTTAAATTATTCTTACCTTTTCTTTATCGATTCCTGTGAATCTTGTTTTATCCTCTTCTCCAGTGTACGGGCCCTGTTTTACTTCTATCATTTCTATTTCTTCCAAAGCTTCAAACCCATGACCGCCTGTTGCAAGAAGGATTACATCACCTGCATTTAATATCCTGCTTTCAAGATAATTTTGTTCATCATCGTAAAAATCCACTCTTAACTTTCCTCTCTTAAGGAACAAAACCTCTTGAGTAAACTGAACTTCCCTTGGAACGGGATTGTGCACGTGTGGCTCGATTACCTTTCCAGACGGATGATTCATATAAGCCAACTGCTGCGACAAATCGTTGGAAGTAAAGAAATGAATTCCGGGTTTATGAAAATCTCCCGGAATTATAATTGCCAGTAATTTCCCGTTATGTTTTATGTTATCGACCATTTATTTAAATTTAAATTGTTTCAGGGGTGTGATGAAAAATTAACATTCCCGAGGAGCTTAGATTGAAGAGAATATATCTTTCTAGCGTATAATCAGTATTAAATGGATGGATTAAATTGTAAAATTTATATCACACATTTTATTTAAGTCATTTTGAAAATTTTTTCTTAAAACTTTGCCTTAATATAATATCGAGATCGTTCATTAGTTTTTTATAGGTAAAGTTCTCGAGAATATATTTCTGCCCAGCCAAAGCAATCTCTTCTCTTTCATTCTCATTCTTAAGATAATAATTGATTTTATCCAGACAATCTTTCTCATCTTTAAAAGTTACAAAAATATTTTTAGGATATTCGTTTTTTAAATTTTCAGCCTCACGAGTCAGCAATAAGGATCCTAATCCCAGAACTTCGAACATTCTCTGGTTCACAGCCATTCCTCCCGCTACCATTCCGTAATCATTGAAAACGATTTTAGACTGCCTATATATCTGGAGCATTTCAAGGCCTGATGTAAGTCCATTCCAGCTTTTATTGATGGGATGATTTTCGGGGTATCTATTTCCATTATAACCCCACCATTTAAAATCTACTTTGTCTGCAAAGTATTCCACACATTTTGTTCTGTTGGACCAGTACCTGTTCCCAAGTCCTCCAATAAATGTAAGCTCGTGTTTTTTAATTCCGTTTTTCACTTCGCTTAAAATTCTTTCATCAAATCCGTTGTGATTAATATAAGAATGAACTCCATTTAACTCAAAAAAAGTTTTGTATGCTGTGGTAGAAGTCAGTATCAGGTCCCAATCTGTTGGTGACCAGAAACGTGGAATAGGTGTTGCGATTCTGCAGGTAAGCAGTATTTTTTCTGAAAATCCTCTCCAAAATTCACTGGGCAATCCTATGACCTCTCTTACTAGTATTACATCGGGTTTGTAATTTTTAATGTATTCAGCTAAAACATTCAATATCCATCTTTTCCTGACTGGTCTTACTTTATCTTTAAGTTTGTTTTTGATCTTTTCAATTTTTTTGCCTTTGCCATATAGTTCATCTGCTACCTTATCTATATAATAACTTGTAACGAAAAATTCTTCTGCCTCCCAACCATGGTTACGTAAATTATGTGTGTAAAAATCGGAAAAATTTCCCCTTAAAGAAATTATCCAATCGAGGAATTCTCCCCTGTTCATTTTCTTAACCAAAGAAAGGTTATCTTTTACTTTCTCATTTAAGAATTGTTCGGGATTTATTGTATCAAATTTAAGTAATCGCAGGGACATTTTTAAAGTTATTCTTATTAATATTTAATTCATCGTAAATTTTTATCCAATCATTTATAGCGCTACTGTAAGAAAAGTTTTTACTGATTAAAGGAGGATTGTTGATTGTTTTATTTTTTATTTCTTTAAAATTTTCAATAAGATATGGAATTAAATTTCTCAAATCATCAAGCGAGTCAATCTCTTCATAATAGATTCCAAGTCTTCTCAGTTTTCTGTAAGGCAGCCAGGATCCGTTCACTACAATACTGCCGGCAAAAAGTGACTCCAGCATTGCAGCATTCACAGCGTCTGTTTCCCGAAGATTAAGTTTGATCTGCCCTGAAATTATTAATTCTATTAAATCTTCTTGCGGCATAAATTCCGTGATGATTTTACAATCAAAACCTACTCTATTGCATTCTTCCTTCACTTTTTGCAAATACTTTTTATCCTCAAATTGCAAACCGTAAGTCATAGGTATGATTGCAAAAAACTTCCTTAATACATTTTTATCAAGTTTGTCCAATATTCTTAATATCTCAATGTGCCTTTGCTTTGACGAGCCGCTGTATCCTATGACTATTGCTATTTTATCATCGGCAATACTGTTTTTCTTTTTGAAATCAGAGATAGTTTGCTCATTATTTTTCATATTTATCAGATCAAGTTTGTTTTCATTTAAACCGAAATCAGCATAGCGGATTTTAGGTTCAAGCATTCTCCCGAATTTTGTAAGAAAAGTTTCTTTCATTTCTACAGTATTTATCGTGATAATATCAGCCCTCTTAAATGCCTCCAATTGTTTTAAATAATTCTCCACACCTACAACTTGGTATAAATCCGAACCCCAGAATGTGAACAATACTCTTTTATCTTTCCTAATAAATTTTAGTAGTGTCAGGAAGCCTGGCGCTAAATAATGAAAATGATAGACATCATAATTTTCCAACTGCTTACTTATCAGAATTGCATAAATATGATTTTCAGCATTTCCATTTATATAATTTTTTACCTCTTTCAACCTTAAAAATAAAAGACATTTAAGAAAATATTTTATTTTATTTTTATTTTTTATGATTTCTTTAAGGGAATATATCTTATCGGAGAATGACAGTTTTATGTTCCTTTTAGAAGGAAGTGTAATTATCTCGTCAAAAACTTTTCCATCTTCTTTGGTTAACTCATCTCCGCTTGGTTTGACAGGGTCTGCGACCGTTATTCTGACATTTTTTAAATTTTGTTTTAATGCTTCTGCAAAATTTGATATTGTATAAAAACTGCAGTGGCCTAAAAATATTAATCGCATAAATTTTTCATTACGACATGCAATAATTAAAAACGAATTTCAATTTGCCTGCTTCTTTCTGAAAATCTCCTGAGTTCTGCTGAATTCTTTCCAATCGCCAATATCCAGCCATGACATTTCACTTACAGGAAAAACTCCTACTCTACCATTACGCTTTTTCACTTTATTGATAAGTTCGGTAATATGAAAAAATGTTTCTTCCGGAATTTCTTTCAATAAATGCGGCTCAAGAATGTACATTCCGGAATTTATTACAAAAGTAATTTCAGGTTTTTCTTTCAGCTCTTTTAAAACATCGCCGTTTTCGACTTCGATCGTACCATATGGAATTTTGTAA
>Ga0180121_10000870_pt1 | contig 12813 bp, 7 predicted proteins | sample AntDrymUQ5402106_2_FD_129676 | JGI IMG/M metagenome (GOLD analysis project Ga0180121, IMG submission 129676) | Polar desert sand microbial communities from Dry Valleys, Antarctica - metaG UQ540 (21.06) (version 2) (version 2) | ecosystem: Environmental > Terrestrial > Soil > Desert | place...
AGACGAGATCAACGACGCCGTAGTCCAGGCCATGGCTGAGGTTAGCGTCGATATCTCTGCCGAGTACCCCAAGCCGCTCACCGATGAGTTCGTCAGGGCTTCTGACGTGGTGATCACGATGGGTTGCGGTGATGCCTGTCCGATCTTTCCCGGCAAGCGCTACCTGGACTGGGAGCTGGACGACCCGGCGGGCAAGTCGGTCGAGGAAGTCCGGCCCATCCGAGACGAGCTGGACCGGCGCGTTCAGGAGTTGCTCGCCGAGCTGGTGGTCGACGTTCGCTCTCCACTCACATAGAGCGAGTGTGCCGATGTCAAGTTTCTAGATCTCCAGCTCCACTCGATCTCAGACAGCAGGTCTGGTGGGCGGGCTACCGGTTCCGCCACGTGGGCGGTGTCCGTTGCCGGTGACAGCGGCGGCGTCGAGTGCCGAATATTCCGCCCGCACCTTCGTCCAGCGGCGACGCACGTACCACGCGGCGGCGAGCACGCATGCCCCCGCGATCACCCACGAGAACGGCTGGAGCGCCGCTTCCACCGTTTCCCAGCGGTCACCGAGCTCGTATCCGAGCCACGCCAGGGCGAACGTCCACGGCAGGCATCCGAGCACCGTGTAGAGCGTGAACCGCCAGAACGGCATGCGCACGACGCCCGCCGGCAGCGAGATGAACGTGCGGATCACCGGCAGCAGCCTGGAGAAGAACACCGCGGCGTCGCCGTATCGCTCGAACCATCCGTGGGCCTTGTCGACCTCGTGCGGGCGGATCAGCAGGTAGCGCCCGAACCGGTCCACGAGTGGACGTCCGCCGATCGCGCCGGCCCAGTACGCGAGCCACGATCCGACGAGGTTCCCGATCGTGCCGGCCAGGCCGACCCAGATGAGCGAGAGCTCCTCGCCGGGGGCCGCGAACCCTGCAGAGGCGAGCGCGCCGCCGAAGAGCATCGTCACCTCGCTCGGGATCGGCACGCAGGCCGATTCGAGCACCATCAATACGAACACGGCCACGTAGCCGTAGCCGGCGACGGTGTCGATCACGAACTGGTGCAGCCAATCAAGCATGGTTATTCAAGTCCTCGGTTCGGGAATACGAAGACCGTACCAGCGCGTTCTCCAGTCTCCTGAGACACGCCTCGGAGCGTCCGCGGCGATCCCACGGACTTGACACTTCTCCCCACCGACCCGTAAAGGTTCCCCGCCATGGCCAACGGAAAGACGCTCGTGGTCGTCGAATCGCCCGCCAAGGCGAAGACGATCGAGAAGTACCTGGGCGGCGACTACGCCGTCCGAGCTTCGTATGGGCACATCCGTGACCTCGGCAAGGGCTACGGCGGGCTCGGCGTCGACGTCGATCACGCCTTCACGCCCGACTACGTCGTGCCCGAGGATTCCAAGCGGCACGTGGGCGAGCTGAAGAAGGTGCTGAAGGCCGGCTCCGGCGACCTGATCCTCGCGACGGACTACGACCGCGAGGGCGAGGCCATCGCGTTCCACGTGGCGAGCCTGCTCGGTGTCGACCCGGCGACCGCCAAGCGGGTCACCTTCACCGAGATCACGCGCGACGCGATCCTCGACGCGTTCGGATCGCCCCGCGCGATCGACCTGAAGCTCTTCGACGCACAGGAAGCCCGTCGCATCCTCGACCGACTCGTCGGCTACCGCATCTCGCCATTGCTCTGGAAGAAGGTCCGTCCCGGCCTGTCGGCCGGACGCGTGCAGTCGGTGGCCGTTCGCATGATCGTCGAGCGCGAGCGTGAGATCCGGGCGTTCGTGCCGGTCGAGCACTGGAGCGTCGATGTTCGGCTCACGCCCGATGGCGACCCCACCCACCCGGAGCAGCCGTTCACCGCCCGTCTCACCCAGGTGCCCGAGGGCAAGCTCGCCGCATCGCCTGATAAGAAGGGCGTGCTGCTGGCCACCGAGGCCGACGCCGCCGCGCACGTCGAGCGTCTGCGGCGCGCGAGCTACCGCGTCGCGAACGTCGAGAAGAAGGAGCGCAAGCGGTCGCCCGCGCCGCCGTTCACGACCTCGACCTTGCAGCAGGAAGCAGCGCGCAAGCTCGGGTTCAGCGCCCGCAAGACGATGACGCTCGCACAGCGCCTCTACGAGGGCATCGACCTGCCCGGCGAGGGCTCGGTGGGCCTGATCACCTACATGCGCACGGACTCGGTGACCATCGCCGATTCCGCCCTTCGCGAGATCGCCGAGCTCGTGACGAACGACTACGGAGAGCGCTACTCGCTCGCCGAGCCGCGGCGGTACAAGACGCGCAGCCGCAACGCCCAGGAAGCGCATGAGGCCGTGCGGCCGACGAGCGTGCTGCGGACCCCGCAGCGGGTCGCCGCCACGCTCGATCGCGACCAGCTCCGCCTGTACACCATGATCTGGCGGCGCACGGTCGCCACCCAGATGGCCGAGGCTCGGTTCGACCAGGTCGGCGTCGATGTCTCGGCGGTCCACGAGGACGTCACCTACGGGCTGCGCGCGACCGGCCAGACGATGACGTTCGACGGCTTCATCCGGGTCTACAAGGAAGATCGCGACGAGGGGCCCGACGAAGACGCCGAGAAGACGCTTCCGGCGCTCACCGCCGAGCAGCTCTTGAACATGCTCGAGGTGCTGCCCGAGCAGCACTTCACGCAGCCCCCGCCCCGCTACTCCGAAGCCTCGCTCGTCAAGACGCTGGAGGAGCTCGGCATCGGCCGGCCGTCGACGTATGCCTCGATCATCGAGACGATCCAACGCCGCGAGTACGTGACGCTCGAGGAGAAGCGCTTCCGTCCGACCGACACCGGAGAGGTCGTGACCGACAAGCTGATCGAGCACTTCCCCGACGTCGTCGACGTGACCTTCACCGCGTACATGGAGAAGGAGCTCGACGACATCGCCGAAGGAGGCCTGCGCAAGATCACGATGCTCGAGGAGTTCTACGGGCCGTTCGAGCGAGCGCTGGAGAAGGCCGAGCATTCGTTCGAACGATTCGTGGAGGAGCTCGACGAGGCCTGTTCGTTGTGCCCGACCGAGGGGCGCGAGCCCGGCCGGCTCGAGGTGAAGCTCGGCCGCTACGGCAAGTTCGTCGGCTGCACGAACTATCCCGAGTGCCGCTACATCCGCAACATGGACGGAAGCGTGCGACCCGAACCCGAGATGCTCGACGAGATCTGCCCCGACTGCGGCAAGCAGCTCCAGCGCCGGGTCGGACGGTACGGACCGTTCACGGGGTGCAGCGGCTACCCCGACTGCCGCTACATCAAGAAGGATCCGCCCGTGTCGACCGGCGTGACGTGTCCGCAGTGCGGCGAGGGCGAGCTGATCGAGAAGCGCAGCAGGTTCGGTTCGATCTTCTATAGCTGCAGCCGCTACCCCGACTGTGACTGCGCGGTCGGGAATCCGCCTGAGAAGGACCACCCGTGTCCGGAATGCGGCTCATTGCTGCTGCGCCGTCCGAAGTCGCTCAAGTGCTGGGGGTGCGGCGCCGAGCTCGACCTCGAGCTCAACGTCACGAAGAACGGCGACGTCGAGGCTGAGACCGCGGCGCGTGAGGCCAAGGCCGCCGCCCGCGCCTCGCGCGCCGCCAGCAAGAAGAACGGCTCGAAGAAGGATGGCGCCAAGAAGACGACGGCAAGGAAGAAGAGCTCGGCGAAGAAGAAGACCACCGCGAAGAAGAAGACAGCGGCCCGCAGCGACGCGGTGGCCGGGGCCGCTCCCGTCCCCGAGGCCTAGCGCGGTCGTGGCATCGGTCGCCGACGAGGTCGCCGCGCTCCGCGGAACCCGTGCGGCGACCCTGAGGGACCTGCTCACCCACCCGTCATACTCCCGGTTGCTCGCCGCGATGACGGTGTCGTCGCTCGGTGACTGGGTCGGGTTCATCGCCGTCACGTCGCTGGTGGCCAGCCCGGCGATCTCGGGCTCCGCGGCCGCCGCCGGGCTCGCTGTGGGCGCCGTCATGACCGCGCGCATGCTGCCGGCGGTGCTCTTCGGTCCGTTCGCTGGCGCGCTCGTTGACTGGACCGACCGCAAGCGGATCATGATCGTCTCCGACCTCGGCCGTGCCGTGCTGTACGGCTCGATGGCCTTCGTCGGGGAGCTGTGGGCCATCTTCCTGCTCTCGTTCGCGATCGAGTGCCTCTCGCTGCTGTGGACCCCCGCACGTGACGCCTCACTGCCGAACATGGTGCCGAGGAGACAGCTCGCGAACGCCAACGCGATCGGTCTCGTGAGCACGTACGGCACGCTCCCACTCGCCGGCGGTGTCTTCGCAGTGCTCACTGCGTTCTCGACGGGACTCGCCGTGCGGGTGCCATGGCTCGGGGACCGTCCACAAGCGCTCGCCCTGCTGCTCGATGGGGGCACCTTCTTGTTCTCGGCCTACATGGTGAGCCGAATCTCGTTCCCGCCCAAGACGGGAGGACTCGGTGGCCGCTTCGATCTCACGCGCATCTGGAGCGACGTCGTCGACGGTGTGCGGTTCCTGCGCGAGGACTCGATCGCCTCGGCGATGACAGCCGGCATCGTCGTCGCGTTCGGCGCGGTGGGCGCTGTGCTCGCGCTCGGACCGATCTTCGTGCGGTCGCTCGGCGCCGGCGACGCGGCATGGGGCGTCATCGTCACCGCGTTCGGGGTGGGCATGGCGCTCGGCATGGCCGCGAGCAACCAGGTCGCGAAGCTCGTCGATCGCGGCCTGACGTTCGTCTGGGCCCTCGTGGCCGCAGCCGGGGCGCTGTTCGTGCTCGCCGCGATGCCCAACCTGCCGCTGGCCTCGGTCGTCACCGTCTGGCTCGGCGCGTTCTGCGGGCTGGCGTGGGTGAGCGGCTACACGCTGCTGCAGGAGAACGTCGAGGACGAGTTCCGCGGGCGTACGTTCGGCTCGCTCACCACTCTCTCGCGCATGGGGCTGTTCCTGAGCCTCACCGTCTTCCCTATCCTGTCGAGCATCTATGGCATGCACGAGTTCTTCGTGGGCGGGCAGCGCTTCGACCTGTCGGGCACCCGACTGGCCCTGTGGACCGCGGGTGTGCTCGCGGCGGCCGCCGGCCTCAACACGCGACGTCTGCTGCACCGCCATCGCCTCTCGCGGCCGGAACCGCTCGCGCTCGTGCCGAAGCTGAAGCGGCCGCCGGCGACCGGGCTGTTCATCGCCTTCGAGGGTGTGGAAGGCGCCGGCAAGGGTACGCAGATCCGTCTCGCCGAGGAGTACCTGCGCGAACGGCGTTCCCACGACGTGCTCGTCACGCGCGAGCCCGGCGGCACCGAGCTGGGGGAGAAGATCCGCGAGGTGCTGCTCGACCCGAAGACAGGCAAGCTCGACGCGCGCAGCGAGGCCCTGCTGTTCGCGGCGGCGCGGGCGCAGACGGTGACGAGCGTGATCCGCCCGGCGCTCGCCGAGGGCAAGATCGTGATCTGTGACCGCTACGTCGACTCGTCGCTCGCCTATCAGGGGTGGGCGCGTGGTCTCGGCGAGACCGACGTGCTGACGCTGAACGTCTGGGCGACCCAGGGGCTCTTCCCGGACCTCGTGATCTTGCTGCACCTCGAGCCCGAACGCGGCCTGCTGCGCTCGACCGAGGCGCCCGATCGCATGGAGCTCGAGGGGCAGGACTTCCATGCGAAGGTCGCCGACGCCTACCTGAAGATCGCTGAGGAGCACCCCGAGCGGTTCGTCGTGATCGACGCCGACGACTCACCGGGCGAAGTCTTCGTCGACGTGCGGTCGGCTCTGGACAAGGCGCTCGCGGACTACGAGCGTTCGAGCGCCGACGCGCCGTCGTGAGTCACAGGGGTGCTCCTCCGGCGGCTCGTCGTCCCCCACTACACTCGGCTCCATGACGGCGACGGTGCTCGAGCAGGTTCCCGGGCAGGAGCACGCGATGGCGTTCCTGCGGCGCGCGGCCGTGCGCCCCCATCACGCGTACGTGCTGGCCGGGCCCGAGGGCAGCGGCAAATCGCTCGCGGCACGGGCGTTCGCTGCCGCGCTCCTCTGCGACCTCGGAGGCTGTGGCGCGTGTCGCGACTGCCGTCTGGCGCTCAGCGATCATCACCCCAACGAATTCCTCGTCGAGCCCGAGGGGCGCGACATCCACGTCGACACCGTGCGCGAGGAAGTCTGTCATCCGGCGTCGCGAACCGCGCCCGAGCCCGGCCGCAAGATCTTCGTGATCCGCGAGGCCGACCGGCTCTCGGCCGCCGCCGCCGACACCCTGCTGAAGGTGCTCGAGGAGCCGCCGGCCGATGCCGTCTTCCTGCTGATGTCGGCGCGTGCCCATGAGCTTCCCGACACGGTGCGTTCGCGCTGCCACATGGTGACCTTCACTGCGCTGTCGGAATCGTTCGTGGTCGAGGTGCTCACGTCCGAAGGGGTCGACGCCACTCGGGCGCAGCTCGCGGCCCGCCTGACCGGCGGCAACCTGGGCCGCGCGCGCCGGCTCGCGACCGATGAGGCCGGCCTCGCGTTCCGAGATGCGGCCGTGCACGCGCTCGACCTCGCCTCGCGCGGCCCTGCCGGCGCCCTCGCAGCCGCCGAGGCGGTGCTCGCCGCCGCTGCCGACTACAAGAAGGGCATGAAGTCACAGCTCGACGACGAGGTCGCGCCCTTCCTCGACGAGAAGGGCCGTCCCGAGGACATGTACCGCGGCGCGATCCGTCGCATCGAGATCCGCTTCAAGCGGAAGGAGCGCCGCGCCGAGCGCGACTACGTCGACTGGGTGCTCCTCGGCGCCTCGGCCGTGTTGCGCGATCGCATCGCCTCGAGCGTCGGAGCGCTGGGCGACGAGCTGCTCAATCCCGACATCGAGCCCGCGGCCGATCTCACGGTCGTTCGCGCGGCCAGAGGCTTCGCCGGCCTCGAAGCGGTCCGGGCAGAGCTCGCAGAGGATCTGAACCTCAACACCCGGCTCGTGCTCGAGCGCGCGTTCCTCTGCCTGGCCGAGATCGCCGCGTAGGCTCGGGCGTAAGGCGCATTCGACCTAGCTGCCCGGCTCGGCGGAGCTGGTCTGCATCAGCGGAGCGAGCAGCTCAATGAGAGCGCCGGCTGCGAGCTCCGCTCCTGCCCCCTCGTAGTGCGTTCCGTCGGGTCGAGCCGGCACGCCGTCGAGATCATCGTCGCACGGGGAGGAGTCCACCGCACAGACCACGTCGGTGATCGAGACGAAGGCCGCGGAGCCCGGATGGCGTTGGGCGTACCGGCGCAGCATCGAGTTCCAGCGTGACGTGATGTCGTCGTAGTGAGCGATCTGGAATCGGACCCATTCGTTGCAGCGCTCATCGGAGCAGCGGGTCGTGATGGCCCACCCGGGCGGTTCGATCGCCACGAAGACGACGGTCGCGCCCTGCGACGTGAGCCGCGTGACGGCGAGATCCAGAGCCTTGTGCCGTTCCCGCCAGAACCGCGCCGAGCCCGACACCGTGAGCTGCCCCTCGTCCGTGAGGAACGACGAGACCGACCATCGGTCCCACCAGAGCACGAGGTCGGGGCCGACCCGTCCGATGAGCGCGTCCTGCTCGGCGACGATGGTGTCGCGGCACTCGTCGGCTTCCCGCACGGGGACCCCATCGAGGTAGGTGACGGTCTCGCCGGTCACGGGGCAGCTTCCATGGGCAGCGGACACGACGCGCCATCCACGCTCCGCCGCCTGCGCTTCGAGCTGTGGCTCCAGGTGATGCGGCACCGAGTCGCCCGCCAGCATCACCACGGGCACGCCGGCCGCAGGCTCCGGCACGACGGTCGCTGCCATGGAGATGCCGGCGACGACGACCAGCGAAGCCGGCGCGGCGGCGAGCACCCACCCCCGAGAGGATCGCGCGCTCCTCTCGTGTCTGCCGGGAAGCCGGCGTCGGCGCAGGGGCTGCTCGACCACGCGGAACGAGATCGCGGCAGTGCCGACCGTGAGCACCACGGCCGCGACGGCCTTGGCCACGGGGAACGAGGCGGCTGGGGCTCGCACGCCCAGCCAGAGGATGACCGGCCAGTGCCATAGGTAGATGCCGTAGGAGACGGCGCCGACCCAGGCGATGGGCGCCAGCGCGAGCCCGGCTGGGAGCGGGCCTGCCGTCCCGTGCCACAGGGCGGCGACGAGCAACAGGGTCACCACGCTCACGAAGAGCGCTCCGCCCCGGTAGTAGACGGAGCTTTCGGGCCGGATCAGCCACATCGCCGCGAGCAGGCCGAACGCGCCGATGAACGTCAGAGCCGGACCTGCTCGTTCGAGCGGTCTCCGTGCGCGCGGTGACGCAACGACGACGGCGCCCAGCGCCCCGAGCAGCGGTTCGAAGACCCGAGCGTCGGTACCCATGTACGCGCGCTCGACCGCGGCGGGGTCCCACAGGAGTGCGAGCGTGATCGAGGACAGGAGAGTTCCCACGCCCGCCAGCACGCCGATCGCGAGGCGCGGCCGTCGCCACCTACTCAGGGTTCCGAGCGCGATCAACGCCAGCGGCCACACGAGGTAGTACTGCTCCTCGATCGCGAGCGACCAGGTGTGCTCGAGCGGCGACTCGATGCCGGTGGCGTTGAAGTAGCTGCTCGTCTCGATGAATCGCCAGTTCCCGACGTAGGCGGATGTTGCCAAGAGATCGCCGCGTACGGCCTCTCGCTCCGTGAAGCTCGCGGTCATCCACGTGACCGCAGAGACCACCACCAGGAACACGACGAGTGCTGGCACGAGCCGCCGGATGCGCCGGGCCCAGAAGGCGGTGAGCGAGATGCTTCCGGTGCGGTCGATCTCGTCGAGCACAAGCGAGGTGATCAGGAACCCCGACAGCACGAAGAAGATGTCGACCCCGAGGAATCCGGCCTCGAACCCCGGCACGCGCAGGTGGAACAGCACGACGAGCGTCACCGCCACCGCCCGCACCCCATCGAGCGCGGGAACGTGCGCCGGGCGAACGCCCTCGTGCGGGCGTTCGCCCGAGAGTGCCGCCATCAGGCCGGGGTGCCGCGCACCCTGAGCTCGGCGAGGCCGATCCCGTTCCCTCTGCCCGGTTCTGTGCCGCGGAGCACCAGTCGCACCTGAGTGACGTTGCGCCTTCCGCGGCCGAGGTCGAACCGCGTGAGCCGGTGACGCCGCAGCGATCGATCGTGTACGACCGCCTTGATCCACTCGCCGCCGTCGGTACGGGTGAACAGGGTGAACGCGCGCAACGTGAACGGTCGATACCCCACGCATGAGGTCGGATCGATCACGATGCTGTCGAGGTCGACGGCCTGTGGCAGTCGTACGGTGACCGAGGCGAGCCGGCCATGGACCCGCTGCTTCGTCAGCCAGCCTGTGCCTTGGTCGCCGTCGAGCGCGAGGTCGACCGGGCACGTCGCGTCCAAGCGACCGCCGGAGACCGCGCTGGAGATCGTCGCCCCTCCGTCGAGCTGGATCCAATTCCGCACGACCACGGCGTCGAGCACGGCGGTGCCCGAGATCGGCACGTCCGGGGTCGCGCGCGTGACGTATCCGGCCTTCGAGACGAAGACGTTGGGATACCGATGGTTCGGCACGTCATCGACCGAGTACGTGCCGTCGGCTGCGGTCGTCGCGCTCAGCTCGACGGGGATGCCCGTCGCCGCCCCCGAGATCGTGACGACGGCGCCCTCGACAGGCTCGCCGGTGTCGGCGTCGACGATCGTTCCCTGCAGTCGCCCGCAACCGAGCCCGGGGCAGATCACAGGCAGGGAGAAGTCCTCCTTCGGCTTCGGGCCGCCTCCGGTCTCGGCGAAGAACCCCATGCCGCGCCCGGCGAACACGTTCCAGATGTCGGCGTGGTTGGCGCCGCCCGAGGCGATCGTGTCGGCCAGAAGGATCGCGTTGCGCATGTCGAGGAACGACGGGTTCGGCGGAGACAGCTCCATCGATCGCGTTACCAGACGCTCCGCAGGCAGCCTTCCCAGCGTGTCGCGGAGCTCCCACAGGGTCTGCAGCCAGATCTCTCCGTCGGCGTGCACCTCTGGAAACCCCGAGATGTGCCCGAAGTCACCGTAGGTGAAACCTCCGGGGCCTACGCCCTCCGCCGGGTGCGGCTCGGGACAGTCGGCCGCTGCGCTGTCGACCCGGCAGTCCGCGTACTGATACCTGATGCCGTCGCCTCCGGTGATGTACTCACCCACCGGCAGGTCGACCCCCGGGCCGTCACCTGCGTACCCCTCGGCGTCGAGCAAGTCGAGGGCGTACCAGTCGCTCCACGCTTCCCCCATCGCCGCGGATTGCCAGGTCCACAACGCTGGCTCGCCGTCGGGGGTCGTCACCAGACGGTGTGACAGCCCGTGCGTGTACTCGTGATAGACGATCATCGCGTCGACGCCGGCGTCGCTCGACGGGAACCCGGGACCGAACGGATAGTCGGGACCGTAGTCCTCCTTCCGGAAGAGGAAGAACCCCATGTAGGGAGATCGCCCGTCGGGCGTGGGGGCGATGAACGCGTTGTTCACGTAATCGGGCAACCCGGTCCTGCCTTGGGCGCCGAGCAACGTGGCCGCGAGCACGGGGTCGCCGTCGAGCCCGCCCTGGCCGTCGTCGTTCACGAGCTGGAAACTCCCGGCGGCTTCGGTGAACCCGATCGGATCCGCCTCGAGATGATCGTGGAAATGGTTGAGCAGCCAGTATGTGTTCGTGGCGTCCGCGACCCGGTTCGTCAGATAGCTGTAGGGCACCTTCGAGTTCCACGTGCAGTTCCAGTCGGGCGTGCAGTTCTGTTTCGGGCGGTCGTCCTCGAGCACCGCGGGCGAGACCCACGACAGCGTACCGGCGTCGATCGCCGGCACCTCGTCATGCACGCCGGGTCGGTCGGTGAACAGTCCGTGTACATCGGTGAACACGTGCGCGAAGTTGCCCGACAGCGCCGTCGCGTCGGCCACCGGGAAGGTCACAGGCGCCTGCACGCCGCCCCCGTTCGGGATGGTCTGGCTCGGGTAGTACGGCCAGGCGAGTCCCGAGCCGGTCTGGTCGGCGCCGACCACGGTGTTCCGAAGCCAGAGCACGCGTCCGGTGCGTCCGTCGACCACGGTGAGGTCGACTCGATCGGGCGAGGCGAACACCCGGGCCTTCCAGGCGAGTCGCGCGCCGCCTCCGGGCATCGGGTACAGCATGCGTTCGGCCGAGTCGATCGCGGTGTGGGTCGTACGGGCCGGCGCGCCGGCCGCCGTCCTCGCCGTTGCGAGCGCGTCCTCTCGGCCGACGGTAAAGCCACCCCTCGGCGCCGTGAGCCCGGACGCCATCGGGCCGCTCAGCACGACGAGGCGTCCGTCCGCGGTCACGGCGGCCTCGAGCCCCACCTGGAACGCGTCGAGCCCGGCCGCGCGTTGGGTCCACGACAGGTGATGAGTGCCGAGCACGTCGACGTAGTCCTGTCTGAAAGCGAGGGTTCGCAGGTCCGCCGCGGTCACGCCGAGCGCGTCGAGGTGGCTCCGCACGTACGAAAGCGCGATCCGGCGCGGCGGCTGGGCCGATGGCTCTGTGAGGAACCCGTCGAGTCGCGCGACCATGCGCACGGTGCCGAACGAGGGGTCCATCTGCACGACCGCTTGGGATCCGAGCTCGCGGACCAGTGCACCCCTGGCCGTGAGATCTGACGGGCCGGGCTCCTCGCTCTCACTGGCCGGGCCAGCCGGCGCGCTCACTCCGGTCGCGAGAACGAAGGCGCTCGCGAGGAGCGCCGCCCCAGCTTTCCTCAGTGATCGCATCGGGCTCCCTCGCCCTCGCCGTTCGTCGCGATGGTGCGCCGAACGGTAACACCTTCCGTGCGCTGAGTTGCTCCGATCGCTGGTGTTCTCTCGAGGAGCCATCACCTCGTCGAAGTGTGGTGCTGGCATCACTGGCAGAGCCGTGTCACCGTGACACGCTTCGAGGTGGAGGCGCATGACACCATGACCGTTCGAGTTCTCATCGTCGATGACCAGGCGCCGTTCCGCATGGCCGCACGCATGGTCGTCGACGCCACCGATGGCTTCGACGTGGTGGGCGAGGCCGAGACCGGCGAGGATTCCGTGACGATGGCCGCTGACCTCACGCCCGACCTGGTGCTGATGGACGTGAACCTCCCGGGCATCAACGGCCTCGACGCGACCCGGCAGATCCTGGCGGCAGGCGAGGGCGCGGTCGTCGTGCTGCTGCTCTCGACCTACGAAGAAGAGGAATACGCGCCTCGCGCCGCGGAGTGCGGGGCCGCCGCGTACATCCCGAAGGCGGTGTTCGGGCCTGACCGGCTCGAGGACGCGTGGGCCGCCGCGAGCAGCGACTCTTCGAGCGATCCTCTAGTCTGAGTCAGACTACTGGCACTTCGCCGCGCACCGTGGTCCCGTTCCCGGGCTCGCTCTCGACACCGAACGAACCGCCGATGGCATCGATGCGGTCGGCCATGCCTTGCAGGCCCGAGCCGTGGCTCGTCGCCGACAGGTCGAACCCGGCGCCGTCGTCGACCACGGAGAATTCGAGCGAGCCGTTGCGTTGCGCCAGCGAGATCGTGGCGCTCGACGCGCCGGCATACTTGGCGATGTTCTGCAAGGCTTCGAGGCACGAGAAGTACACGGCCGCCTCGACCTCGTGGTCGTAGCGTCCCACGCCGTCGGCTTCGACCTCGACGGGCACGACCGACTTCCTCGCCTGGGCCTGGAGCGCCGCGCCGAGGCCCTGGTCGGCCAGGAGCGGTGGGTAGATGCCGCGAGCCAGGTCACGGAGGTCGTCGATCGCTCCCTGGGTCTCGCTCTGGAGCTGGTTGAGCATCTCGTGGGCCTTCGACGCGTCGCGATCGACGAGCGTGTCGGCGAGCCGGAGCTTGACGCCGAGCGCGACGAGCTGCTGCTGGGCGCCGTCGTGGATGTTCCGTTCGAGCTTGCGGCG
>Ga0180121_10000871_pt1 | contig 12810 bp, 13 predicted proteins | sample AntDrymUQ5402106_2_FD_129676 | JGI IMG/M metagenome (GOLD analysis project Ga0180121, IMG submission 129676) | Polar desert sand microbial communities from Dry Valleys, Antarctica - metaG UQ540 (21.06) (version 2) (version 2) | ecosystem: Environmental > Terrestrial > Soil > Desert | place...
ATCGGCGTGCGGGTGGCGCTCGGCGCGCAACCGCGGGACGCGCGATGGTTCGTCGTCAAGCAGGGTGCAAAGCTGGTCGCGTTCGGTGTGATCATCGCGCTCCCGATCGCATGGGGCCTGATGCGACTTCTCTCGGGATTTCTCATCGGGGCAAGCGCGAGCGATCCGATCGCATTCATTGCCGCGGTCGTGATCCTCGGCACGGTCGCGCTCGTCGCGACCTACATCCCCGCACGCCGAGCCAGCCTGATCGACCCGATGGTCGCCCTGCGATCCGATTGACGGCGGCCCCGGAGCCCCGGTCTACCAGATGCGAGAAACCCTCCCCGATTCGGGGAGGGTTTTCCGTTTGCGCAGTTCGCGTACTGCCAGCCAGCTACTCGAGCGACTGTCCCCGGTTATCGGAGCTACTTCTCGTCGTCGCCCTCGTCCGGATTCACCGCGTCCACATTGATCCCGTTCTCGGCGATCTGGGTGAGGAGCTTGTCCGTCGCCTGCTCCTCATCGAGCGTCTCCTGGAGGAGTGCCTGCTGATCGGGGAAGCCGAGCGTGCGCGCGTAGGTGCGAACCGTTCCGTACCCCGCCATCTCGTAGTGCTCGATGTGCTGGGCCTTCGAGATCAGGCCCGCGTCAAGGACTTCGGGCTCCGGCTTCTCCTTGATCAACTCCTTCACTTCCTCGACGAGCCCTTCCATCCCGACGCACTTCTTTCCGCCGGGACGCTCGCCGAGCTGCTTGCAGATGCGCTCGAGTCGCTTCACCTGGCGCCGGGTCATCTTTTCGTGTGAAGCAAAGGCGCGCTTCAGCTCCTTGCTCGACGCAGCCTTGATCATCCGGGGCAGGCCTTTCAGGATCTGGTTCTCAGCGCTGTACAGGTCCTTGAGCTCATCGATGTACAGGTTTTTCAGCGAGTCGAGTTCCACAGAGTTCTCCAAGGGACGGGCAGATGTGATCGCGGGGAGCGGTGCGCTGAGTGCGCCATTCCTGCCCCCTGGCCGAGCGGCTCGCGAGTGAATGGGAGCGCGCGCGGCTGCCTATTGCAGCAATCGCGCCCTGCGCCGGCTCAATGCGGCGTGACGTGCCGTGAATCGCGAGGAACGGGAGCTGGTGCGGCGGGCGACGCACGCTCGGCGAGGGTTGGCGCACGGGTTGGTGCCAGGCCATGTTCAATGCTCTCCGCATGCTCGCCACTCCTTCGAAGATCACCCGAATGAAGCGCTTCCTCACCGCCTGTCTTTCGTTCGCACTCCTGGCTCCCCCGCTCGGCGCGCAGTCGAGCGAGTCCCATCTCGAGCGGGCGCGCCGGATCCTTCGCTCGACCCCGCTGGTTGATGGTCATAACGACTTGCCGTGGGCGATCCGTCGCGCGGCTGTGTCCCCGATGGATGTCGAGGCGTACGATCTGGGGAAGAAAACGGCGGGTCATACCGACCTCGCACGACTGCGGACGGGAATGCTCGGCGCGCAGTTCTGGTCCGTCTACATCCCGGGTGACATTGCCGATTCGGGGTTCGCGCGGGTGCAGCTCGAGCAGATCGACATCGGCCGGCGCATCGTGGCGAAGTATCCCCAGTTCCAGTGGGCGCTCACGGCTCCGGCGATCCGGGCGGCGTTCCGAAATCGCAGGATCGGATCGCTGCTCGGCGTCGAGGGCGGTCACGCGATCGAGAACTCCCTCGGGGCACTGCGGGTCTACTACGATCTCGGTGTCCGCTACATGACGCTGACGCACAACGTCACGCTCGACTGGGCTGATGCGGCCACCGGCGAGCAGCGTCACGGGGGGCTGACGCCCTTCGGAGAGGAAGTCGTTCGGGAGATGAACCGGCTCGGGATGCTCGTTGACCTGTCACATGTGTCCCCCGGGACGATGAGCGATGCGCTGAACGTCACTCAGGCGCCGGTGATCTTCTCGCACTCCTCGGCACGCGCGATCGCCGATGTTCCTCGCAACGTGCCTGATTCGATTCTTCGACGCTTGCCGAGCAATGGCGGAGTCGTGATGGTGACGTTCGTTCCGGGCTTCATATCGCCGGAGATCGTGGCGCGGGCGCGCCGCCGCCAGACCGCGGAAGGAGAAACCCGGACGCGCCTCGGGGGCGACACGGCCGGGGTCGGCCGCGAGCTGGCCGCGTGGGATTCGGCGAACGCGATGCCGCGTGCGACGCTGTCGCAGGTCGCCGATCACATCGAGCACATCCGCCGGGTGGCAGGCCCCGACCATGTCGGCATCGGTGGCGATTTCGATGGGATCGACGAAGTGGTCCTCGGTCTCGAGGACGTATCGACCTATCCGGCTCTGTTCGCCGAGCTCTCGCGCCGAGGCTGGGCGGAGCGCGATCTCCGGAAGCTCGCCGGCGAGAACGTGCTGCGGGTGCTGGAGCGAGCGGATCTCGTGGCGAAGCGGCTGCAGAAGGCAGGGCCGCCGTCGGTGATGAAGATCCGGTAGCACGAGGGCAGGGCAGCGTCGATCCGTGAGGCGTTGACAGGGCGTTGCGGGAGCGCGGGCCGACCCGTCCTCATCCGGGTTCCCGGCTCCATCCCTTCGTCCCCAATGCCCCTCCATCCGACGTGACCGCACGGACTCCGACGCCCCGATCGTCCGTCCCGATCACCGTGCCGGCACCGCTTCGTGCCGCCGTCCGCCAGCATGCTCCCGAGATCTCACTCTCGGAGGTACTGTCGGCACTGTCCTATGCGCTCGACCTGACGGAGGGTCAGCTTCCGGGGCACACGAACCGGACGTGCGTCATCGGGATGCGACTTGGCGAGGAGCTCGGCCTCCCGCCGGCGGAGAAGACGGCGTTGTATTTCGCGCTGCTCCTCAAGGACGCGGGCTGCTCGAGCAATGCCGCGAAGATGGCCGCGCTCTTCGGATCGGACGACCGCCTGGTGAAGCAGCGCATGAAGCTCGTGGACTGGCATCAGCCAGTGGAGCTCGCGCTGCGAACCGCACAGCTCTGCGGCGTCGGACAATCGGTCGGTGATCGAGTGCGGCATTTCCTCGGAATCGCCCGAACGCCGGATGTGACCCGCGAGGTCATGCAGATCCGCTGTGACCGCGGCGCCGACATCGCGCTCGGTCTTGGATTCCCCGGTGCCACGGCTGCCGCCATCCGTGCGCTCGATGAGCACTGGTGCGGCCTTGGCCAGCCCACCGGATTGAAGGGTGACAGCATCCCGGTTCTCGCGCGCATCGCCAACATCGCGCAGACGGTCGATGTGTTCCACTCGGCGGGCGGGGTGAGGGCCGTCACCCGGGTCATTCGGGCGCGCCGCGGGCGGTGGTTCGATCCGCAGCTCGTCGATCTCGTCCTTGGCTGGCGGCGCGACCGGGATTTCTGGCAGCGCCTGACGGGCGCGGTGCTCCGCGACACGGTGCTCGCGCTCGAGCCGGGCGCTCACATTCGGCGCGTGGATTCGGACGGACTCGATGTCGTGGCGATGGCGTTCGCCGAGATCATCGATGCGAAGTCTCCCTTCACCGCGCGCCACTCATTCAATGTCGCGGAATACGCGCAGCGGATCGCCGCGCAGCTCGGGCTCTCACCGGTGGAGCGGCGACGCCTCCACCGTGCGGGGCTGCTGCACGACATCGGCAAGCTCGGTGTGTCGAACCGCATCCTCGACAAGCCAGGGAAGCTCGATGCCGAGGAGCGCGCGGCGGTGGAGCATCACCCGCGATTCACCTGGGAGATCCTCCAGCGAGTCGACGCGTTCGGCGACTTCGCATGGCTCGCCGCCGTCCATCACGAGAAGCTCGATGGGTCAGGCTACCCGTGGGGTCTCGGCAGTGACCATCTCGACCTGCCGTCGAGAATCCTGGCGGTCGCGGACATGTACGAGGCCCTCAGCGCGGATCGGCCCTATCGCGCGGGCATGACGCACGAGAAGGCGATGGAGATTCTCATCCGCGAGAAGGGAACGAAGCTGTGCGCGACGGCGGTGGACGGCCTCGCCGCCCTCGGCGGGGGTATGGCCACGAGGTAGGGGTATGCGGCACGGCGGTTTCGCGCGCCTCGCGCTTCATTGACACCCGGCGTCGGATGCGACCGTAGTGGCGATGACTAAACCTTCCGACTGCGGCATGTGTCTCACCATGGCGTCCGAATTGGCTGAGGCTGCACTCGGCTCGGTCGGCATCGTCGCAACAGCCTTCGCCTGCGGAGCGCAGACCTCCCATGATACTCCAGTCTCGCCAGACCACCCAGCTGAAAGATCGCGTCCCTGTCGCTGATCTGCTCACCGCAGCCTCCGACAGTACGGAGCGAGCCGGTCCGGGATGCGGGTGCGGCGTGCAGGCCCTGCTGGGTGATGGGCACACGGCGCTCGACGTCGATCCGTCGACCAAGGATCGGAACCTGAAGCGACTCCGCCGCATCGAGGGGCAGGTGCGTGGACTGCAGAAGATGGTGGATGACGATCGCTACTGCGCGGACATCATGACCCAGATCTCCTCGGTGCACGAAGCGCTGCGCGCCGTTGGCCGTGAGCTCATGCGCAACCACCTGAAGCACTGCGCGACGGCCGCGATCAGCGCTGGCAATGGCGAAGCGGAACCGATGTACGACGAGCTGATCGAGATGATGTACAAGCTGAGCAGGTAGGGGCGAGGAAGGGAAGCACGATCGCCCAACCCGGGGGTGTCGCGGCACGAGGGCGCTGGCGATCTTCGAGCATGCATACCGGGAAGGCGGTTTTCAGGGACAGTCGCCTGCGGCATCGTCCGGGCGGCGCGAATGTTGTTCTGGCGGTGACGGGAGCGCTCGTGGTCATGACGCGCGCCGCCGCTGGGCAGGACACGACCTCGACGGCGCGATTGCCCACCGTCCAGGTCACCGTTACCCGGGAAGCCGCGCGCTCGCCGCTCGAGCTGCCATACGCCATCTCCGTGACGCAGCCCGACAGCCTCCGCCCCGGAGCGCGCCAGCTCGCGCTCGATGAGCTGCTGCTGCTGATTCCCGGAATCGCTGTCGCCAACCGGAACAACCCGACGCAGGATCCACGCATCACGATCCGCGGTTTTGGTGCGCGTTCGGCGTTCGGCGTTCGCGGGGTGCGCGTGCTGCGCGATGGCATCCCGCTCACGCTCCCCGATGGCCAGACACCAGTCGACTACATCGACCTCGAGTCGGTGGGATCGATCGAGGTCATTCGGGGAGCGGCGTCGTCTCTCTACGGCAATGCGTCGGGCGGGGTCATCGACCTTCGAACCGAGGCGCCACCCCCGGTGCCGTTCGGCGCGAGCGTCCGTGCATCCGGCGGCTCCTACGCCATGAAGCGACTGCACGGCACCGTCGGGGGAACGTCGGACCCGTTCAGCTACCAGGCGAGCGTGACCCGCACGGAGATGGATGGCTTCCGCGACTACTCCAGGCAGCGGACCACCCACGCCCTCGCGCGCGCGGAGCTGCAGCGTGGACCGATGACCTGGTCGCTTCAGGGGATCGGCTTCGACATGCCCGTGGCCGAGAATCCCGGGGCGCTCACTGCCGCACAGTTCGCGGCGAACCCGCGCGCCGCAGAGGCCAACACCGTGCGCACGCATGCGCGGAAGGATGTTCGCCAGGGACAGCTCAGCCTTCTCGCCGCGCACCGCGGTGAGCGCGGGCAGCTCTCGGCGTCGCTGTACGGCGGCGCTCGAGATCTCTACAACCCTCTGGCATTCGCAATCGTGGCGGTGGACCGCCTGAGCTACGGAACCGCCATCCGGGCGACGCTGGCACCGAGCTCGCTGCCCGGCGGCAGCCACCGCATCAGCGCCGGGCTCGACGCGCAGCGCCAGGAGGATGATCGCGAGCGATTCGCCAACTGCAACAACGGCCCGAACCCCATCTCACCCCTCTGCTCGCCGGCGGGGTCGGAACGCGGAGCGCTCCGTCAGTCGCAGCGCGAGATCGTGACTGGTATCGGCGCCTACCTTCGCGACGAGGTCGAGCTGAACGACTGGCTCACGCTGAGTGGGGGCGTGCGCGCCGACTTCACCGCGTTCGAGGTCGAGGACCGATTCACGGCCGGTGGCGACCCGGACGATTCAGGTGAGCGAACGCTCCCCGCGCTGAGCCCGATGATTGGCCTGGTCGCTCGACCCGGCGCGCTCGTGTCGCTCTACGCAAGCGTGTCATCCTCGTTCGAGACGCCGACCGCGACCGAGATGGGAAACCAGCCCGACGGCAGCGCCGGGATCAACCCCGACCTCGATGCGCAGCGCGCACTCTCCTACGAGATCGGGGCGAAGGGATTCTTCCTCCCGGCGATCGCCTATGACGGCGCGATCTTCTTCACCCGGGTTCGGGATGAGCTCATTCCGTTCGAGACCCCAGACGGGAGTGGCCGTCGGTACTTCCGGAACGCCGGGCGAACCGAGCGCCGCGGCGTCGAGCTCGGCCTCCGTGCCGAGGCAGGGCCGGTGCGGGCGGGCCTCTCGTACAGTTACGCGGACTACGAGTTCACCGACTACCGGGTCGTGACGGGTACCACCACCACCGTGTACGATGGCAAGCGGATCCCGGGCATCCCGGTGCATCAGGCACAGGCAAGCCTGGCCTGGGTGGGCTCCACGCTCCACGGGACGGTCGAGGGAGTCACCGCGAGCCGGACGCTCGTGGATGATGCGAACAGCGCGTCCGCCGCGGGCTACGGCATCGTGAACCTCCGGCTCGGAGGACGGGTCATGGTGCATGCGCTGGGTCGCATCGAGCCGGTGATCGGTGTGCAGAATCTCCTCGATCGAACCTACGTCGGCTCCGTGAGCGTCAACGCCGCTCCTGCGTTCGGCCGGTACTACGAGCCTGCGCCGGGGAGAACGCTGTTCGCCGGATTGACGCTTGCCCGATAGGCGCGCTCCCGGATGCGTGCTAAGTTTTTCTTCGCGCACCTACTGGACACCGGCGGCATGCAGCCCGCAATATGCTGGTGCCGAGGCCGTTGCGGCGGCGGTGATCCCACCGTTCGCGCCGTGGCTGGTCGCTCAACATCCACTTCGGGGGACACATGGCGGACGTTCAAATCTCCAATACTCCAGGCACTGATCGCGGCAGCTCGAGCTGGGTCTGGGCGATCGTGGTACTGCTTCTGCTCGCGATCGTCGCGTACTTCGTGTTCGGGATGGGCGCCGGTAGCGGTGACCGTACCGACATCGACATCAATACCCCGGCGCCGTCCGCTCCGGCGCCGGGTCCCGGCAGTGCACCTCCGCCCCCGAACTGATCGGAACACCTCCCGCGGCTGACGCGCGCGTCGGAGCGGGAAGCGGCCCGGGATCTTCACGATCCCGGGCCGCGATCATTTCCGAAACCATCGTGCGGTGCCTTCACATCGACTCGCGCAGCGTTCAGCGCGCGTCGTCGCGGGGGTTGGTGGCCCAGACCGTGGCATCGGTGACGAAGCCACGATCATCCATCTCGAGCATGCTTGCGATCGTGTGCGCGATGTCCGCGGCGTGCAGCTTGGTGGGATTGTCAGGGCGGCTACCTGGGCGTCCCGCCGTGGCGGCGAATTCGGTGAGCACCTCGCTCGGATTCACCTGCATCACGCGAACGTTCTTCGGCCGCAGCTCCGCGCGCCAGCACTCGGTGAGCCCGGTGAGCGCGAACTTGCTCGAGCAATACGCCGAGCCGCCGGCAGTGCCACGGGAACCGGCGGTTGAGGCGATGTTGACGATGCTGCCCCCGCCCTGCAGGACGAAGTGGCGCGCCGATTCGCGCGCGATGAGCAGCGCGCCGAGGACGTTCGTCTCCCAGACGCGGCGCATCATGTCGGCAGTGGTGTCGACCAGCGGCGCGAAGACGCCGAACCCTGCGTTGTTGATCAGCACGTTGAAGTCGCCGAGCTCGGCGATCGTCGTCGCGACGACGCGCCGGGCATCGTCCTCGTTGCCGACATCGCCGGTGACGGGGACCGCGCCGATCCTGGATGCGGTCGTGCGCAGGGCGGCCTCGTTGCGCGCAGTGATGACGACGCGACCGCCGCGCTGGATGAGAAGCTCGGCTGTGGCGCGGCCGATGCCGCTGCTGCCCCCGGTGACGAGGGCGCGGATGGAGGAAGGGTGCATTTGGTGGCTGGTAAGGAGTTCGGATGCCCGGGAAGTGCGCCGCGCAGGCGCCGGAGGTTATATAACAGAAGGTTCACTCACTCACTGAGGTTGCATGCGCACATCGAATCCGGCGCTGAAGGACGAGTACTTCCAGCGCAACCCTGCCGCGACCGCGGAAGGGGCCATGACCCTCCGGGGAACGACGACGAAGTCGTTCGTGCTGGTGCTGCTCGCCACGTTCTCGGCGGCATTCACCTGGCACGAATACATGAGCGGGAACGTCGGCATCCTGACCCCGGCGATCCTGGTCGGTGGGATCGGGGGCTTCATCATCGCGCTGGTGACGATTTTCAAGCCGCGTCTCGCGCCGATCACGGCGCCACTGTACGCGGTGTTCGAGGGGCTGCTCCTGGGAGCAATCTCGGCGCGATACGAACAGCGGTGGGCGGGCTTGCCGATTCAGGCCGTCGGCCTCACGCTGATGGTGTTCCTGGCGATGCTGACCGTGTACCGCACGGGAATCATCAAGGTGACGGACAAGTTCCGCTTCGGCGTGGCTGCGGCAACGGGCGGGATCGCGTTGTTTTATGTCCTGTCGTTGGTGCTCTCGATGTTCGGGGTTCGCATCCCGATGGTGCACGAGAGCGGGATGCTCGGCATCGGGTTCAGCCTCATCGTGGTCGGCGTGGCAGCGCTGAATCTCGTTCTCGACTTCGATTTCATCGAGCGCGGAGTCGCTGCACGCGCACCTGGCTACATGGAATGGTATGGCGCGTTCGGCCTGCTCGTCACGCTCGTCTGGCTCTATCTCGAGATGCTGCGACTGCTGTCGAAGATCCAGAAACGTTGAGCGACGACCATGGTGAACGCGTGACGAGTGGCTCGTTCCGTCGTCGGCGGGGTAGGAAAGATCAGGAACACCTCGCGTCTTCTGCGTGTTCACCTCGCGTCCGAGGACTCGCGGGGCGGGGGTTCTCACTACCGAGGAGGGCAGCATGCCTCGTTATCAGTTTGCGATCGTGAAGACCGACACCGTCCGTGAGGCGGGTTTCGTTCACAGTGAATCATTCTCCGAGGCCATCACGGCGATCAGTCAGCGCGTGCGGGCCGAGGCCGGCGATACACTCCAGATCGGGGTCAGCGGCTTTCCGCCCGCTCGGTACGAGTGCATGTTCGCCGAGAACGGCAATGCACGGTCGTGGAGACCGTCCGGTCTGCTGGCCGCTTAACGACCGCCATTCGTCGTGGCCACATAGACCGGATGCAATGAGCCCCTGCATGCTTTCGCATGCAGGGGCTTTGTCATTGTGTGGCCGTTGCGGTTACAACACCTTCCCGCAGGTCACGTAGATCTGGAAGCTGTTCGCGGCCGAACCGCTCGTGTTCCTCAGCGTTACGGCCCAACTGGTTGCCGTGGGCGCCGACCGTATGATCGTGGTCGAGCTGCTCGCGCCGTCGAGCGCATAGAAACCGCCGCCGAACGGCTTGAGTCCGACCGGGCAATCCATCGTGAAGGTCGTCATCGAGCTCGTGTTGACGCTGACGCGCTTCTCGAGCATCTGGTACTGCGACACGCCCGGATCACCCTGTGGTCCCTGTGGACCCATTGCGCCCTGCGGTCCCATCTGTCCCTGGGCGCCGGTCGAACCCATCGGGCCGGCGATACCCTGTGGACCAGCCGCGCCGGTCTCACCCTGCGGTCCCTGAGGACCCATCGGGCCAACATCACCCTGCGCGCCTGCGGCGCCAACTGTGCCTGCGGGACCCATCGGGCCGACTTCACCCTGCGGGCCGGCGGGGCCGACCGGGCCCATCGCGCCCGTCGCATTGAATGCGAACTGGACGTGCTCCTGGCGGCGGCGGCGATCTTCATCGTCACCGATCCCGTTGTTGCTCCTCGGCCGGGTGCACTCGGCAGGCGTACCAGGTGCCTTGATCCGGTACACGGTACCGGTCATCGGCACGTAGCAGGCGTACATGACATCGGCTGGGGCAGTCTGCGCCGCCAGCGGAGCGGACATCGAAGCGACGAGCGCAAGCGCGCTGACGATCGCGAGGAAGGACGCGTTGCCCGGCGAGCGGAGACCGCGCCGGCGGACTGGGCTGAACATGGGGGGCATCTCCTTCGAGGGAATGAGCACCGGGAACGACATCGGATCGGAATTCATATCTCTTCCGTTATATGCGACCAGCAGCGCGATCGAGCAGCGTCTCGGCCTGGTCGAGAATGAGCTCGACCGCCGAGAGATCATGGGCGAAATCGAGGACCTCCTGCGAAACGTCGGTCCGTTCGATCATCACGCGGGTACGGGCAAGGGTCAGCTCCGCGCGCGCGAGATCGCGTGCGGCGAGGAGACGGTTGAGCTCATCGAGGTTCGCCTGGAGCTGGGCGGCGTAGGTGAGGTCGGCGAGGCCGACCACGATCCGCGTGCTGGCATCGTTGACGGTGCCATCAACCGTCGCCAGGACACTCGCCGTGAAGACCACCGTCGGCTCCTCGATCGGGTCCGGCGACAGGGGGGTCCCATCGCTGCACCCAACGAGTGCCACTGCGCAGGCGGCCATGAAGCTTGACTTGAGAATCGAATGCAGCATTGCAACCTCCAGAGGGGCGATAGCGCAATCGATGAAGCGGTCAGGTAGTCCGTACATTAGACGATCCAGTGGTCGAGCTCGCCACGACCGATACCGATATTGCTGACTGATATTTATACAAGCTTATCGTTGCGGGCATATTATCGGGCTTATTTGCGGACATTTCTACTACCTAGGTCACAGGCACACTGGCAGGGCGCCAGCAGGAACGGCAGCCGCTCGCCGCATTTTCACCCCTCCTGGGGCTCCGTTGGATGCGCCGCGCGGTCACATTTCGCTGTGCGCTGGCATAACGGCTTGCAGGTCAATTACTTGAGCCCAGTCCCCGGAACCGGTGCGTGGGCGACTGGCCAGTCCCTGGCCACCTCCCGCACGTGACGATGAGCGCGATCGAGAGAACATGATGGACCACGAAGGCACGATCATCGTCGGCGGCGGGCCCATCGGCCTCGCGTGCGCGATCTCGGCGCGACGACGCGCTGGAAATCCACTCGTCATCGATGCCGGCGCGATCGTGAACTCCATCGTGCGGTATCCCGTGCAGATGGGCTTCTTCACGACGCCGGAGCTGCTCGAGATCGGTGGGCATCCGCTCGTCTGCTTCAGCGGCAAGCCTACCCGCGAGGAAGCCCTCATGTACTACCGCGGCGTCGTTCGCGCGGAGGGGCTGAGGGTGCGGACGTACACGCGTCTCATTGCGGCGAGGCGAAGCGGGGGGCGGATCGTCTGCGATGTCGACGGTCTCGAGGGGCCCCGTCAGCTCAGCTGCGACCGACTCGTTCTGGCGACGGGATACTATGACAATCCCCGTTCGCTCGGCGTGCCGGGGGAGAAGCTGCCACACGTCAGCCATTACTTCGACGAAGCGCATCGCCACGTCGGCCTCGACATCGTCGTGATCGGCGGAAAGAACTCGGCTGCGGAAGCATCGCTGCTGCTCTACCGGGCCGGTGCGCGAGTGACGCTCGTCTACCGCGGCACGACCTTCCCGCCGAGTGTGAAGTACTGGGTTCGCCCCGACCTCGAGAACCGGATCGCGGCGGGTGAGATCTCCGCCCGGCTCGGTGCGGTCGTCGAGGAGATCACCCCCCAGGCCGTCATCGTTCGGCGCGGCAACGGCGAGCGGGAGTCGATCCGCGCGCACAGAGTGTTCGCCCTGATCGGCTATCGGCCGGACACCGACCTCTTTCGCCGGGTGGGGCTCGAGATCGATGAGGCGACGGGCCGTCCCAGCCACGATCCCGCGACGCTGGAGACGAACGTGCCGGGAGTGTTCCTGGCGGGCAGCGTCACCGCCGGCTACCGAACCGGTGACATCTTCATCGAGAACGGGCGATTCGACGGCGAGCGCATCTTCGCGAAAGGGTGACCATGGATACGGACCAGAATCAGCCGGCTCGACCTCCAGCGCGCCCCGCTTCGGGGTGGCTCGCGGCGATGCCGCGAAGGTTGGTCATCGCATTCGTCGTGGTCGTGGCAGTGCTGGCGCTGATCACGGTCGTACGCATGGTCGGTGATGCGCGGGCGCTGATCAGCGGTGTCGCGGGAAAGACCACCCTCTCCCAGGAAGTCGTGGTCGAGCAGGTGCGCGCGGTGGCGAAGCTCGTCTCATCGGAGATGACGGTCCGCGATGTGGTCACCTATCGCAACACGCGCTATGGATCGACGAAGCAGGCGCTGATCGTCGTGACGGGAAAGATCCTCGCGGGCATCGACCTGGAGCAGGGATCCGAGGTGAAGATCGACTCGGGGCAGCGCCGCATCACGATCACGCTGCCGGAGGCCAAGGTCCTCGCCGTGGACATCGTCGAGCTACGGACCTACGACGAGCAGCGAGGGCTCTGGAACCCATTCCAGCCGGCCGACCGGGATGCCATCTACGGCGCGGTCCGGCGCCAGCTGCACCAATCGGCGGCGGACATGGGGATCGTCGCGAAGGCCAACGAGAGTGCCGCGCGGATGCTCGAGACGATGTTCAGCGTGGACGGCTACACGGCGGAGGTGCGGTTCGGGACTGTCGCGCCGGGGGTGCCGATCGAGTCGGGGCGGGTGCCGTAGTCGATCAACGTCAAAAGCTTCCTCATGAAGAGCATGAAGGGTCCATGAAGGGCCATGAAGAGGGGCAACGGCTTGTGTTGGCATCTCGGCGTCGGCCCCCCGCGCGCACCAACCCTGCCGCC
>Ga0180121_10000872_pt1 | contig 12807 bp, 7 predicted proteins | sample AntDrymUQ5402106_2_FD_129676 | JGI IMG/M metagenome (GOLD analysis project Ga0180121, IMG submission 129676) | Polar desert sand microbial communities from Dry Valleys, Antarctica - metaG UQ540 (21.06) (version 2) (version 2) | ecosystem: Environmental > Terrestrial > Soil > Desert | place...
GCCTGCACCTCTGAGAGACTGAGCTGAGCCTTTTCCAACATCACCGTAACCTGCAACTACCGCAACCTTTCCTGCCATCATAATATCTGTAGCTCTTCTTATTGCATCAACTAATGATTCTTTTCAGCCGTATTTATTATCAAACTTTGATTTTGTTACAGAGTCGTTAACATTAATTGCTGGCATGTTAAGTGTTCCGTTTTTCATTCTTTCATATAAACGGTGCACACCCGTGGTTGTCTCTTCTGACAATCCTTTTATATCAGCAATCAGCTCGGGATAATTATCAAACACCATATTTGTAAGATCGCCTCCATCATCGAGAATCATATTTAAGGTCTTCCTCTCTTGTCCAAAAAATAGTGTCTGCTCAATACACCAGTTAAATTCTTCTTCATTCATTCCTTTCCATGCAAAGACCGGAATTCCTGCTGCTGCAACAGCTGCTGCTGCGTGATCCTGTGTTGAAAAAATGTTGCATGAAGACCAAGTGATTTCCGCACCCAGATCTCTCAATGTCTCAATTAATACTGCTGTTTGAATGGTCATGTGAAGGCATCCTGCTATTCTTGAACCTTTAAGCGGCTTTTGAGATTTGTATTCTTCCCTGATGGCCATAAGTCCCGGCATTTCCGCTTCTGCGAGCCGGATTTCTTTTCGACCCCATTCGGCAAGAGAAATGTCTTTAACTTTATATGGCAGTACTTGTGTCTTTTCGATTGTTCCTGAGTTCAAATCTGATTCTCCTTAAGTTAGTTTTTAATATTATAAGATAAGACATATAAAGTTTTAAATAAATTAATTTATTTTTCTTCTTAATTAATCAAAACTGTCACACTTTTAATAGGAGAAAGTTTGAAATCTACTATTTAGGAAAAAATGGTCTGTTTGTTAAGAACTATTTTCTATTCATGTTCGATTCTCATTATTTCAAAAACATCTGTTAGTAATGGAATAAAATTCATTTTCTCAATTTCAGTAGAGCCTTTTGTATCAAACTTATAACTAAATATACGTTAACGCATTATCTCGCTAAGTAGATATAATCTTACTTAAGTGAAGCGGGATCAACAAATGCGTAATAGAAAAATTGTATTCCCTGTGATTTAAGAGGCGAGAAGTGACTTATTTTCAATTGCAAATTTCATGAGACTGTAACTGCCTTTAAGATTGAGCTTATTGCTGATATTCGTACGGTGATTTTCAACTGTTCTGTGGCTGAGAAATAAGACATCGGCTATCTCTTTGCTGGTTTTATTTTCTGAAATAAATTTAAGGATTTTTTTTTCTGTAGGAGTTAAATTGTCTAAAGCGGGATTGCTGTTTTTAAGTTCGTTAATTTTTTTCCTTCTGTTAACTAAGAAATTTGAAACTGAAGGGCTGATATAATAATCGTCATTTGAAACGCACATAATACAATCTATTATATCATTGACTGCGCTGTCTTTTAGGACATATCCTTTAATGCCAAGGTTCATTGCTTCGTCGAAAATATCTTCTTCTGCATACATTGTCAGAAAAATAACTTTCGTGTTCAAACCCTTCATGGCTCTTAGTACATCAAGCCCAGTTTTTTTAGGCATATCAATATCGAGTATTGCAATGTCAGGTTTCTTTTCCTTGATAACCTCAAAAGCTTTTTCTCCGTTGTCGGCTTCACCAATGATCTCAATCCCTTTTTCCGATTCCAGTATCTGCCTTAAACCGTTTCTGAATATCGGATGGTCATCTGCAATTACGATTTTTATTGTAGTACTCATTTAGTAGTTGCATTGAGAAGTTTTAAATTATGATTTCGTTACTAATCTGAAACTCATACATTTGAGTCATAAAAATAATCAAGCACACTAAAGTGTAATTAAACCTTTACGTATGGGTACAAATAGTTTTACGGCCGTTCCTTTTCCTAGAGTAGATTCGATTTCCATTCTTCCGTTGAAAAGTTTTAAACGTTCGTTTATTCCTTTAAGCCCGAACCCGTATTTATCTTTGCTTTCGTTAACCTTACCCATGTTAAATCCCTTCCCATTATCAGAAATAAGAATCGAAATATGGTCTCTACTTTTGTTAAGATTAACAAGAACTTCCTCTGCCTGCGAATGCTTGACAATATTGTTAACGCATTCCTGTATGATCCTGTAAAGGCTTATTTCAACATCTGAGCTTAATATTTTGTCTATCAGGTCAATGTTTGAAATAAAACTTATTCTTGTGGATTTTGAAGCCCTGTCGATGATGGACTGAATGGCCTTTGATAATCCAAGTCGTTCAAGCTGATAAGGGTGAAGATTATATGCAATTTCTCTCACGTCATTGATAGTAGAAGATAATATTTCAGATACGGCATTGACATCTTTTAAGATTGTATCTTTGTTTTTAGGATTCTTAAGTGTGAGGAGCAATTTATTTTTTGTAATGAGTAATTCATGGCCGATGCTGTCATGAAGTTCGGAAGAAATTCTCTTGCGATCGGTCTCCTGCGTTTCAAGCAGTTTTCGTGTAAATTCTTCCTGTGCAGTTTTTTCTTTTCTTATCTGGTTTAATTTATTCCGGTAAACGCCACCAGCTGCTCCGGCAATAGCAAGAGCGCTAAGGCCTTTGAACCAGAATGTTTTCCAGAATGGTGGAGTAATAGCTATTTTCAACGCCTTACCCTTTTCATTCCAGATCCCGTCGTTGTTTGATCCCTTTATCCTGAAAATATATTCACCGGGATTTAAATTAGTATAAGTCACAAATCTTCTGTTACCAGAATAAACCCAGTCTTTGTCGAAGCCATCCATCATATAGGCGTATTGATTTTTTCCGGGAACGTTAAAATCGAGAGCTGCAAATTCAAATGAAAAAACACTTTCCTTATATGAAAGTATCAAGTGGTCTACTGTTGTAATTGATTTGTTTAGTGGAGAATTATTTTCTGCAATACGAACTTTCTTATTAAAAATCTGAAAGCTGGTTATGACAACCTTAGGAATATTCATGTTATCTTTTATATCCAAAGGATCAAATATATTAAATCCATTGATTCCTCCAAATACAAATTCTCCGTTCTTCAGTTTTAAACACGCCCAAGGATTAAATTCATTACTCTGTAAGCCGTCAGTAGAATCGTAATTTCTGAATTTCCTTTTTTCGGGATCGAACTTTGACAAACCTTTATTGGTGCTAATCCATAAATGCCCTTTGATATCTTCCAGCATTCCGTTAATTGTGTCATTAGGAAGACCGTCGTTTTCCCGGAAGCTGATAAAAATATTATTCTCTCTGTCAAAAAAATTCAATCCTCCGCTCGCTGTACCTACCCACAGTCTTTCGGAACTGTCTTCAAAAATTGTAAGCACATCATTATCGCTCAATGAGTTTTCATCAAGCGGATTGTTTCTATAATTAGTAAATGTTTCATCTGCTCTGTTAAATTTATTCAGGCCGCCGAGATCAAGCCCAATCCATAAATCTCCTGCCAAGTCAATAAATAACGTTCTTACTCTTTGCGCGCCAAGAGTAGAAGGGTTTTCCTGATCTGGTTTATAATGAGTAAATTTTTCACTCATAGGGTCAAATTTATTCAAGCCACCACCGGCTGTTCCAATCCATATTATCCCATTTTTGTCTTCCGCTAAACAAAATACCGTATCAAAGCTTAATGAATTTTCATTATCCGCTTCCGATCTATATCTGTAAAACTTTTCTTCATGAACATTAAATTTATTTAGACCTCCCCCGGATGTTCCAATCCAAAAATTTCCCTCCCTGTCTTCTAAAATTGAGGTTACAATGTTAGAGCTTAGTGAATTAACATTTAAAGGATCTTTTTGATAATGAGTAAATTTACTTTTTTTCAAATCAAATTTATTTAACCCTGAATCTGCCGTTCCAATCCATAAGTTACCGTTTCTGTCTTCACAAAAACTATAGATCTTATTACTGCACAAACTATTTTTATCACCCGGCTTTGAATAATAATGATGTATCTTTTTCTGCTGTTTTCTAAACATACTTATACCCTCACCAAAAGTTCCTATCCACATAATATTTGAGTTATCCTCATAAACAGACATTATTGTATTAGAGCTTATGCTCCATTCGTTGGACTTGTCATGTTTGTATGAAATGAATTGGTGTGTCGATATATCAAATTTGTTTAACCCGCCGTCTCTTGTACCTACCCAAAGAATACCGGAGCTGTCTGTGAAAATCTGCGAGGTATAATTATCACTAATGCTTTTCGAATTGGCATCATCATGTTTGTAGCAGAGAAACTTTTCGGTTTTACTATCAAGCATTTGTAAACCATCGTTTGTCGCAAGCCATAAGTCACCGGAGAAATCTTCGACGATCGAACTTATTTTTTTAGCTTCAATATTATCTGAATCATTTTTATAACTTACAAAAATATCTTTTTCAAAGTCGAATCTTTTTAAACCGTCTCCCCACGTTCCAATCCATAGATTATTTTTTTTGTCCTCATAAATGAAATGAATGCTGTTGCTTCCAATCCCAGATGAATCGTCCGGATCTTTTTTATAGCGTATAAATCTATTTTCATCTTTAATGAATTTATTTAATCCTCCGAAGGAAGTTCCAATCCATAAATTACCGAGATGATCTTCGCAAATAGCTCTGATCCTGTTGTGAGATAGAGAAGAATTATTATTCGAGTTATGCATATAATTTATAAAACTATCCTTTTCCCTGTCGTATTTATTCAAACCACCGTTAGTAGTGCCCACCCATATATTTCCTAACCGGTCTTCATAAATACAATAGATGTAATTATTGCTCAGCGAATTCTTATTTCCCCGCTCGTTTTTATAAACTGTGAATTTGTATCCGTCATATCTATTCAATCCGTCCTGCGTCCCAAACCACATAAAACCCTGCCAGTCCTGTAATATGCAGTTTACAACACTTTGAGACAGTCCGTCTGAGATCGATATGTGTTCGAATTTTATTTCGTTCTCTAATTGCAATATAAGTCTGTTAATAGTTCAAAATATTGCCCTAAATATTTTAGATCAATTTTATTGCAAAATTGTAAATGTGTTTGGACACAAAATACAAAAATCGAACGATGAAATTTCTATATTAATTTTTCTTAATTTTTAAGAGGCACAGAATTTTTTCTTTGCAGCATTTACTATCTGTTCCAAGCTGTGCTTGCCATGGAGTATGTTTGAAAAGCGCATGGAATTTTTTTCTTTGCAGCTTTTAAACTGCTTATTCCCAATCTCCCGATTGGGAACATTGTTTAACCTTACCTAAGATGGAGCTTGGCAAGGAATATTTTTGAGACAGACTTCTTCATAAAGCGTTTGTGAACCAGGATGCGCGCAAATTCGTAACTAAAGTTAAATAATTTTCGATACAATCACAACTTCGCACAGATCGAGTAAAATAGCTTAAAGATATTCCGAATTATGCTATAACACTGGATATTGAAATTGAATACAAACTATAAATTGAGTAATTTTGTATATTAGAAAAATATTTACCAAGGAGAAAATATTTAATATGGCAATTATGATAACAACGGAGTGTATTAACTGTGGAGCATGCGAGCCTGAATGTCCAAATACGGCAATTTACGAAGGAGGCGCTAACTGGGTTTTAGCAGGAAAATCATATGGTCAAGGAGAACCTGCTCCTTCAGGTGCAGAAGGTTTTTACTCAAGTGAATTTTTTTACATTGTTCCGGATAAATGCACGGAATGTGTAGGATTTCATGACGAGCCGCAATGCGCAGCCGTCTGTCCTGTCGATTGCTGTGTGCCGGATCCTAAACACGTTGAAGACAAAGAGACTTTACTTAAAAGAAAAGAAGTGCTGGATGTAGATGGGAGATAAGAGAAGATATATTATTTAAGTAAAGATGGATTGAATGTATGAAAGCGTTCAATCGGTTTTCTTTTCCGAATCAGGATTATCCGGGCTTACATCGCCTGAAAATAATATTTCTGAATGAATCTTTGAGTCCTCATTCAAACTATTGTGATTAGAAATCAAGCTATTACTGTCGGATAAAATATTTTCTTTTTGAACCTCGTAAACATTCTCTAAAGATTCAACTTTATCTTTTGGCTCTTCTTGGAATATTTTCTTGTATCCGAATAAGATCATCAAAAAGCCAACCGTAACAAATACATCAGCAAAATTAAATATCGGCCATGAATAGATCGTTTTTCCGAAAATAGTAAAGTTTGGAAAATCAAAGTGAAGAAAATCAACGACCTTACCGTAAAAATACGGAGCATAGTTATAGATCTTTCCATAAAAGACTCTATCTATCAGATTGCCAATGGCGCCACCAAGTATAAATGAAAGCGCTAGTCTTAACAGCAAACCTTCATTCCTGTTTTTAAAGAAAAAGAAAATTAAAAGAATTGTTGCGAAGATTGTAAATAAGGAAAGGAAAAGCTTTCCGCCGATCTGCAGACCAAAAGCCATTCCGGGATTTTCGATAAAAGTTATTTTGAAGAAATCACCTATGACATTTTTTGACGACTGATATGGCATCCCGGGAATATCTATTCCAAGTGAGGCGATCTTTATGCCTTTTACATACAACTTTGTTATCTGATCTAAAAGAACGATGAATAAAGTTATTATTAAAACCCTCAAATTAAATTTAACCTCTTAAGTTTTTACATTCAATACAATGCTGCGTAATGGGAACAAGTTCCAGTCTTTCTTTCTGTATTAACGGACATGTCCTGCATAAATTCTTCGGATCATCTTTGCAGTCCACACAGATGCCGTAAGTTCCCTGATCAATTCTCATTAACGTATCCTGTAGATATCCCAAATATTTTTCATCTCTTTGAACAAATAAATAATTTTTTTCTCTTTCCATTTCATCAGTACCCTGCTCGGCCATGTGAGTGGAATATGTAAGGTCATCACCCTTGTATTCTCCGGAATCTTTGTCAACAAGCGCGTCCATATTAGCCTTAGCGCTCTCCAAAATAGCTTTTCTTTCTTTCAGAATAATATCTCTGAAATGCTTTAATTCAGAAAATGTATATTTTACTTTTTTATTGGGCTTATATTTCTTGATTTTCTTTTCGACAACGGGTATGACAGTTACAGTTTGAACTTTTTTTGCAATTTGTTTTGGTTTTGCTGCATCGACTTTCTTCTTTACTGCTCTTGTATTTACAGCTTTATTCATTATGGGTTTTTTATCCAGAGATTTCTTGTTCATAACTTTCGGCTTGCTTTTTTCAATCTTCAATGCTTTGGTTTTTGCAGATACGTCCTTTTTAGGGGAAGTTTTGGATTTTACCTTTGCCAAATTTAATACTCCTTATATGTGTATGTTTGAATTAATTAATTTTTTGAAGATAGATATCACACTGCTCTCCGTTTATATCTGTATTATAATATTCAAAATTCTGTCCGTTTGCAATGCTGAGGTTTTCGCTTAGAGTTTCAGACTTTATAAATTCAATATTTCTGTTCAAAACAGAGCTGATATTTTCAGTTGTCTTAAAGAAGATCTTAACTTTATCATTCACATCAAATTCATTTGACCTTCTGTAATTTTGAACGCGATTAATGAATTCACGGACAATCCCTTCTTCTTTCAGCTTATCATCGAGTTTTGTATCCAGCGCGATTGTTATTCCATTATAGGTTTCTACGATCCATCCTTCAATATTTTCTGTGTAGATCTCAATATCATCCTTAGCAAGCTCAAATCCACCCGCACTTAATTTACCTGTTTTCTCAAACTCAGAAATCTGTTGTGATGAAAGAGTATTTATTATCTGCTGAACTTTCTTAACATCCTTACTGAATTTAGGACCTATTGATTTGAAATTAGGTTTTGTTTTTTTAATAATGATATCCGAATCGCCTTCTATGATGTTTAATTCCTTCACATTCACTTCTTCAAGTATAATAGATTTCACATTTAAAAGCTTTTGCTTATGATCATTATTGAGAACAGGTACAAGTATTTGCCTCAGAGGCTGCCTGACTTTGAGTGTATTCTTAACTCTGATAGATCTGATTAAGTAAACTACATCCTGGGCCATTTTCATTTCATTCTCAAGATCTTTATTTATCAGTGATTGATTTGCATCGGTAAATTCCGACAGATGAATTGACTCTTCATTCTTTGTGAGTGTTTTGTAAAGTAATTCGGGAAGGAACGGAGAAAAAGGAGCGATCATTTTCAACAGATCAATTATAACTTCATACAGAGTCTGGTATCCCGATAACCTGTCAGTTTCATTTGCAGAGTTTCTAAGTCTCTTCCTGTTTCTGCGGATATACCAGTTGGATAATTCATCGATAGTATAATCATATAATATTCTCGAGGCTTTGGTAATGTCATAATCATCCATTAGCTCAAAGTATTTCTTTTTAACTGAATTCAACTTTGATAATATCCATTTGTCAATTATTGCTCTTTCGCTAAGCTGAATGATCTTTGAATTTTCGTAATCAAATCCGGATAGGTTTGAATACATAATAAAGAATCTGACAGTATTAATTAAAGTATCAAAAAATTTATTCTGAACCTCAACGAGTTCATCTTCATTAAACAGTTTTGAATTGCCGACAGGTGACGAATAAATTGAATACCATCTTAGGACGTCCGCTCCGTATCTCTTCATCATGTCAAAAGGACTGACGACATTGCCCAAGGATTTGCTCATTTTCTTACCGTGCTTATCAAGTATCAATCCGTTAACTATAATGTTTTTATAAGCCGGCTTATCGAAAAGAAATGTTCCTATTGCATGCAGGGAATAAAACCATCCGCGCGTCTGGTCCAACCCTTCAGCAATAAAATCTGCGGGATAATTTTTTTCAAACAATTCCTTATTTTCAAAAGGATAATGATGCTGAGCGAATGGCATGGAGCCACTGTCAAACCAGCAGTCAATGACTTCCTCGACTCTTTTCATCTCCTTACCGTCTTTGGATTTAATTACTATTTCGTCAATAAACGGTTTATGAAGATCTAAATTTGCATTATTGATGAGATTTTTATCTTCGATGTCAACGTCTTTGTAAACTTCCTTAAAGTTCGTCGAACGTTTAATTAATTCTTCCAAGCTTCCGATGCATTCATAATGCTTTGTTCCGTTTTCATCGGTATAATACCAGACAGGAAGGGGCGTTCCCCAGAACCTGTTTCTCGATAATGCCCAGTCTTTATTTTCTTCAAGCCACTTTCCAAACCTTCCCGTGCCGATCGATTCTGGATACCAGTGAATTGTGTTATTAAGCTCGATCATCTTTTCCTTGTAATCGGTTGTCTTTATGAACCATGAATCTGTCGCATAATACATGAGAGGCACGCGATGCCTCCAACAATGGGGATAAGAATGTACAAACATTTCATTTTTGTACAGTCTTCCGTTGTTTTTCAGGTCCTGAATTATTTCGGGATCAGCCTCTTTAAAATTCTTACCTTTATAAGGAATAACACTGTCGATAAATAATCCATTTTTACCGACTGCTTTGAAAATTGGAAGGCTATATTGAAAACCCATTTGATAATCATCTTCGCCAAATCCTGGGGCTATGTGAACTACTCCCGAGCCTTCTTCTATCGTCACAAACTCGCCAAGCGTCACAAAGTAAGCTTTCTTTTCATCTTTCAGAAATGTGAATAAAGGTTCGTATTCAATTAACTCTAAATCTTTTCCTTTTATCTCTTTTTCAATTTCATATTCTTCCTGTATCACTTCAAGTCTTTCTTTTGCAAGTATAAGATTGTCGCCTTTCTTTGTTCTAATTTTTACATAAACAAATTCAGGATTCACAGCCAAAGCGGCATTTGACAGTAGCGTCCAGGGGGTGGTCGTCCATACAAGAAAATCCGAGTCTTTAAATTCGCCGGATGTTATTTTAAACTTAACATAAGCTGAAGGATCATTAAGGTCCTGGTATCCCTGTGCAACTTCATGGGAAGACAGAGGAGATTCGCATATTGGGCAGAAAGGAAGTATTTTAAAACCTTTAAAAATATATCCCTCATCGAAAAATTTTTTTAATGCCCACCATACCGATTCAATATAATCATTGTGAAATGTTACAAACGCGTCATCAAGATTAACCCAATACCCCATTCTTTCCGTTAGCTCTTCCCATTCTTTCAAATAAATGAATATAGATTCTTTACATTTTTCATTGAACTTAACCGCTCCGAATTTTTCTATTTCATCCTTTGACTTAATACCAAGCTGTTTCTCAATTTCAACCTCCACCGGCAAACCCTGTGTGTCCCATCCTGCTTTCCGATAGACCTGGAATCCCTTCATGGCCTTATATCTGCATATCAGGTCCTTAATTGCTCGTGAAATTACGTGATGAATACCCGGATGACCGTTTGCAGTCGGAGGTCCTTCATAGAAAGTAAACGTTTTTATACCGCCTTTTGAAGAAATACTCTTGTCAAAGGTGTTGTCTTTTTTCCAAAATTCTAGTATTTCTTTTTCAAGATCAGGTAAAAATATATTTTCGGGTAAATTTTTGTACATCGTTTTAATAAGTTGGTAAGCTAAAAAAATAGACTTGTAATATCAATGCAAGAAACCGTTTTAAGATAAAGCGCTATGGTTGGCGGTAAAAAGAAATATCTTAGCACAGAATTTAGCAGAAAATCAATGACAGAGATTACTTTGATGGAAATTTAAGTAACAAAATTATTTGTTTTTTTTAAAAAACATGAATGTTCTAAAGATCGTGTTTTGAAGGAGGAAAGGTATCCTATTTTTAAAAATTCCTTTGCTGGCGCATAGTGGAAAGAAAAAGTTCAAACTTAGTGTTAAACCCATCTCTTCTAACATGAGTCAGAGAGAAAGTATTGAAAAATAAATCTATAGATTAATTGTTGAATATCCAACATCATCGATGGCTTGCACTTCATGAAAAAGAATATATTTGAAATCAATTAAATAAATAGATACTAATGCATTGTGTGTTACTGATAAGTCAATCCCAATTTTATCATTTCAATATTAGTCATATCGATTAGTAATAGATTTATTTTAATAACAACATCCTCTTAGTTTCAACTAAACTATTATCGGCATACAAAGAATAAAAATAACTGCCGCTTGGATAATTGTATGCATTCCATTCAATTGAATACGTTCCTTTGTTTCGTTTTTCGTTAACCAATATTGCCACTTCTTTACCTAAAAGGTCATAAACTTTAAGCGACGCAAAACTGCTAATTGCCAACTGATAACTGATAATTGTACTAGGATTAAATGGGTTTGGATAATTTTGGTAGAGTTTAAGCGATGACGGAATTAAATTATTATTTTCAATTCGAACAATTGGTAGAATAATTTTAAATGCGCTTCTTCCATGCGTCCATGCAATTAGAGTTCGTGTAGGATTATGCAGCGTCAAATCATGACAGGGGACATTAGAAGGAATTCCGGTGCCTAAAATATTCCAGTTTGTTCCGAGATTTGTAGTGAACATAACGGTTATGTCAGTTCCAATATAAAGAGAATTGGTGTTAGCAGGGTCTATCACAATATCATTGATTGGTGCGTCGGGCAAGTTGCCTCTAATGGAAGTCCAGTTTGTTCCGTAATTAACTGTTCTGTAAATATGTGAACCCGCAGTGTCAAGTTTGAATCCGGATAAAGTAACATAACAAACGTTTGCAGAATCGGGATGAACAGCAACTCTGGTTATCCATCTGTAAGGAAGACCTTCATTAATTTTTGTCCAGTTGGTTCCCCCATTGATTGTTACCCAAACATTCGCATCATCTGTGCCGCAATAAATTACATTCGGATTTGATTTTGCTACGTCGAGAGTTGTAATTGTTCCGAAACCCAGGACATGACCATTCGCAAGGTCCGGGCTTATTACTGTCCACGACACCATCGCATTAGTTGTCTTATGTATTTTATAAGTTCCGCAATACAATATTAAAGGATTATTTTTATCCATTATATACGGAGTCATCCAGTTAGTATACTGCAAGTCAAGTCCTGTGGTTGCAAGAACAAATCCACCTCCGGTATTTCCTCCGTTTGTAGATCTGACAAGTCTTCCATCCTGTGATGAGGCATACACTCTTAAAGGATTAGTATAATCAATCAGGCAATAAAACCCGTCATTTCCATAAATTAAAGTCCAGTTGTTTAATCCTCCGTTTGTTGTTCTGTATGTTCCGTTATCCTGAGTTCCTCCTAAAATTTTTTGAGGATTGTTAAAATCAATTTCGCCGGCATAAAACTGAGTTATCGGAAGAGAGTTGCTGTATTGCCAATTAGAACCGCCGTTGGTAGAGTAATCAATTCCCCCGTCATTTCCAATAACTACAAAATTCGGATTCGAAGTAGAAATTGCAACCGCATGCTGATCAACATGTGAAGTCTGAATATAATTATTAAAAGTTATTCCACCGTCCAATGATAGGTCCATTACAAGAGATCCACAAAAAACCTTATCTGAATTATCCGGGGCGACTTTACAGATTCTATTAAACCATGCATAGTTGGCTGTATTTCCTATATATGGATGTGTTACAACCCAGCTCAATCCTCCGTCTGTGGATTTATACATACCCCTTGTATAACCAGCTGAAGATGCCAGCAGCGCATAAATAATTTCTGAATTCGATTTCGAAATGTCGAAAGAAATTCTTCCGAGGTCTTCGTCATTAGCGGGAAATCCTCCACTGACTTGTGACCAGTTATCACCTGAATCAGTTGAAACATACAAGCCGGATTTTATTCCTCCATACTTGATATAATTTCTTCTTCGTTGTCTCTCCCACATTGCAGCAAAAACTTTTGCCGGATTGCTCATATCGATAGAAAC
>Ga0180121_10000873_pt1 | contig 12796 bp, 10 predicted proteins | sample AntDrymUQ5402106_2_FD_129676 | JGI IMG/M metagenome (GOLD analysis project Ga0180121, IMG submission 129676) | Polar desert sand microbial communities from Dry Valleys, Antarctica - metaG UQ540 (21.06) (version 2) (version 2) | ecosystem: Environmental > Terrestrial > Soil > Desert | place...
AAGCTAGTTAGTATTGAATTAGATTTGACAACTTTAAATATAATAAATGAATATACTTTTAGTATGCTTTGATTTCGGGAAAGTTGTCAAATCTAATATAGGTGTTTGAAGCTAGTTAATATTGAATTAGATTTGACAACTTAAATAAATTCGGAAAAAAATCTATTTATATGTATTTATCAAAATTAGAAATATTCGGTTTTAAATCTTTTGCTGAGAAAACGGTAATTGAGTTTGACAGCGGAGTATCTGCCATTGTCGGGCCAAACGGATCAGGAAAATCTAATATTGTAGATGCTTTGCGTTGGGTGCTAGGAGAGCAAGGAGATAAAGCACTGCGAAGCGGTAAGCGTGAAGACATTGTATTCAACGGGACAAAATTTCGCAAGCCTCTGAGCGTTGCTGAAGTTGCAGTTACAATTCAGAATAATAAAGGAAAACTTCCGACAGAATATGCCGAGGTTCAAATCGCTAGAAGATTTTACAGGAGCGGAGACACTGAATATTTTCTTAACGGAACAAGAGTTCGTCTAAAGGATATTAAGGAATTATTTATTGATACTGGAATAGGTCCTGATGCTTATTCTGTCATTGAATTAAAAATGGTTGAAACTATCCTCTCAGATATTAAGCATGAAAGGAGAAAATTATTTGAAGAAGCGGCCGGTGTAGTTTCTTATAAGCATAACCGGGACCTGACATTTAACCGGCTCGATGCAGTTCACGAATCGCTTTTGAGAGTTAACGACATTATCAGGGAGAAGCAAAGAAATGTAAACGCCCTCGAGCGCCAGGCAAAGCGAAATGAAGAAGCAAAACTTGTTGCCGATGAACTAAAATCGCTGGAGCTAAAAGTCGGGAAATATGAATACGATGGCATGCTTGGTGAAATTTTTGACATCAAAAGCAAAGAAGAATCAAATCTCAATTTGAAAACCAGGCTCGCAGATGAAATGAAAGAATGCGATATTATTCTCGATGCATACAGAATCGCAATTCAGGATTTAGATGTGATACTATCTGAGATCAATGCCCGGCTTACAGAAAAAAAAGAAGAAATAAATTTTATTGAAAAGGAAAATCTGGTTCTTGAAGAAAAAATAAATAATTTAAAGAATAATGTTAAGCGTCTTAAATCCGATAACGAAATTCAGAAAACAAACAGAGTAAAGAGTATAGACAGGCGCGAAGAATTAATTGATAAAGTTAAAATTTTACACAGTATGACTTTAGTGTCTGAGAATTCTTTGTATGAAAAAAAATCAAGAGTTGATACTTCAATAAGAATTATTAATGAGAAAAAGAATGAAATGCTCGAGCTTGGAAAAAAATTGAAAGATGTCAATAAAGCTGTTACAGACAATAAATCCGAATACCAAAAGAATAAGATCAATTATGAGAATAATCTTTCTCAGCTGGAAAAATTTTCCGAGCAGAATACCGGTAATTTATTGCAGCTTGAGATCCTTCAGGAAGAAAAAAATAAATTCGAAGATGAGTTAAAAGATCTTTGGGGAAAATTAAAGGTCTCGGAAAAAGAACTTAAAGATAAAGATGAAGTAAAAAAATCTCTGAGTATCTTGCTTTCCAAGAAAGAAAAAGGAATTTCTGAAATCAAAATCGAACAGCAAAAAGTCATAAGCAAGAGAGATCATCTTTCAAATCTTTCAGAAAATTTTGAAGACTATGCAGAAGGAGTGAAATATCTTGTAAAAGAGTTGAAAGAAAAGAATATTCTGACCGTGCTGGACGCAATTGAAGTAGAAGACAAATTTAAGATAGCTGTAGAAACTGCCTTAGGTGAAATTTCAAATTATCTTATTATCGATGATTCAAGAAATCTGGATAAATTAATAAATCATTTAACTGAAAATAAAAAAGGGAAAGTAACTTTTATTTTAAATGATTTTCTTAACTATAAGACATTCGATTTTATGGATTCAGAGCCTGACTTTATTGGAGCAAAAGGAGTATATGGCTTTGCGGACAAGTTTGCAAACTGTACTAATGAGAGCTATTTGTTGTTGATGAAGTATATTCTTGACGAGTATGTTATTGTTGATAATATTACAACTGCCAACCGTCTTGCAGTAGATAATTATTACAAATTCATTACACTTGAAGGAGACATAGTCACAAAGGGGTTCGTAAGAGCAGGCGGAGATGTTAATGAAGAGTCCGTGAGACTTGGTCGTCAAAAAAAGATAGAGCAGCTGGAAGCGGAAGTTGGCAGATTTCAAACATCCATCGATAACTCAATGCTTGAACTTAATGAAATAAGAAATAAATTTGAAAATATTTCTTTAGATATTTATAAAAATAATTTCGAATCTGTAAGAAAAGAGTGTGACCGTGTTGAAAAGGAAATTGCACAATTAGATTTTAAGAAAGACCAGCTCAATAAATCAATTTCAGAAAATGAGAACTCTTACGAAATTACCGGTAATGTAAACCGCTCCCTCAATGAATTGATAAACAAGCTAATTGAATTAGTCAGCAAGTCTGAGAACGAGCAGTATAATCTTGATAAAGAGCTTATATTTCTCACAGATGAATTTAACGTGATCGAGCGAAACTTCTCAGAGGATTCTAACGATTACAACAATTTCAATATTGAGTTTTTGAAAATAGAGAATGAGCTGAAAATTGAAGAGCAGAATTTAAACCGGGTGGATACTTCATTGTCATTCAGTGAAAAACAGATCTCTTCGAATAACGAGAATCTAATAAGCGACGAGAAGAGCATTAATGAATTTGCCCTCAAGTTAAAAGATAACAACGAAAAACATATCGAACTGGCTTCCGGGATAAAAGAAATTTTTGAAAAATATGAAGAGAAAAGGAATATCTATGATGAAAAGAGAGACCAACAACATAAATCGGATGTAGAGCAGAGGCAGAGAAGAATTGACTTTGACAATGTCTCTCAGAAGCTAATAAACGCGCAGGTGAGGATTAAAGAGAATGAAATTAAATCAGAACAGGTAAAGGATTATGTTTTGAAAAAGTATGAAAAAGATATTTCAATATCCGATCCTGACGCCCCTGCCTTGGACACCAGCGGTGATTTTGATTTTATTTCTACGAAGATAGAAGTTGACGAGTTAAGCGAGCGTCTGAAAAAGTTGGGAGGCGGGTATCAGCAGATTTTGTTTGAAGATTTTGAAAATGAAAAAGCTGAGTTGCAAAAACTGATCGAGCAGAAAGACGATCTGCTGGAGTCAGAAAAAGATATAAGAAAGACAATTGAGCGGATAAACAAAGAAGCGCGCGAAAGATTTTTGCAGACCTTCGATCAGATAAGACAAAATTTTATTACAATATTCAAAGAACTTTTCTCTGAAGGCGATGAAGCAAACCTTAGGATCGTTTATGAAGAAGACGAAGAGGGAAGTGTAGAAGAAGATCCTCTTGAGGCAAAGATTGAAATCATTGCAAAGCCACGGGGAAAGAGACCAACTTCAATTGAGCTCCTTTCGGGAGGTGAAAAAACTTTGACAGCGATTGCATTATTATTCGCTATATATCTTGTAAAACCTTCTCCGTTTTGCGTGCTTGATGAAGTTGATGCCCCGCTTGATGTTGCAAATCTAGGAAGGTTCAATAAAATGATAAGAAAGTTTTCCGACAACACTCAATTCATATTAATAACCCACAATGAAAGAACTATGGAATCGGTGGACAGATTGTATGGTGTAACTATGCAGGAAGCTGGTGTTACAACGATAGTTGAGACAAAGTTCAAAACAGATGAAAAACTACAAGCTTAAAATTTTTTGCGACTTTGACGGAACGATAACAAAGAAAGATGTATGGATAAATTCTCTTGGTAAGTTTATCAATGACAAGGAGAAGTTTGAAACTGTCTGTGAAGACTTCAATGCTGAAAAGATAAATGGCAGGCAAGCAAACGAAAAACTGCTGGAACTGGTGGAAAATTTTTCCTTTGATAAATTTAATGAATATCTTAATTCAGAAGAAATAGATGAATATTTTAAAAACTTTATTGAATATTGCAGAGAAAAAGATCATGAAGTAATAATTGTGAGCGGCGGTTATGAATATTATATAGATTTTATTTTAAAGAAAGAGCACATAGATATGAAATTTTTCGGCTGTGAACTAAAACAGTCCGATGATAAGAAATTAAGCAATGTATATCTTTATTCCGATGAATACTGTCAAATTTGTGAAACATGTAAAAGGAATATTCTTCTCGATAATACAAATGATCTCGATAATGAAGTCTCAGTTTATATCGGCGACGGAATATCCGACCAGTGTGTAAGCAGGTTTGCAGATATTGTTTTTGCAAAGGGAAAATTAGCTTCATATTGCTGGAAGAATAATATCACCTACTTCGAATACAAAAACTTTTCGGATATAAAAAACAAAATTATTAAATTAATCGGGACAAACATGATCAAACATAGACAGGAAGCAAAAGTAAGGAGAAGAGATGTATTTCTAGGAGGATGATTTTAGATTTTAGATTTTAGATTTTAGATTTTAGATTTTAGATTTTAAATTTTAAATTTTTTTATTTCTCTTAACCATTAACAATGACTATTCACCATTCACTATTGACTATTCACCATTCACTATTGACTATTCACCATTCACCATTCACTATTGACTATTCACCATTCACTATTAGATATAACTACTAACTGAATGAGAGAACTAGGCAAAATATTTTTCAAATACAGAAGTTATATACCGGTGCCGTTTCTACTTGTACTGTTAATTTTTATGAAACCCACCTTATTAAGCATAGTAATAGGATACATAATCGCATTGAGCGGGGAGCTGATAAGAATATGGGCTGTCAGCTTTGCAGGAAGCGAGACAAGAACAACTTCAGGGGTTGGCGGATCAAATTTAGTGACTCAAGGGCCTTATTCGATTGTTCGTAATCCTTTGTATATCGGGAACATAATGCTTTACGTTGGTATAGGAATTATGAGCTACGCGCTATTCCCCTATTTGCAGATATTTGCTTTTTTATTCTTTTTATTTCAATATTATTGCATAATTCTCGCTGAAGAAGATTTCCTTCAAAATAAATTTTCTGAAAAATTTACTGATTATAAAAAATCAGTAAGCAGATTTTTTCCACGGAAAAATTATCTTCCAGTAACTATTCAATCGGATATTCAGCTTAACGTCCGGGAAGGTTTGAAATCTGAGAAAAGATCACTTCAGGCATTTATTATTACTTCTTCGATCATCATTGTCTATTACATTGTAAATAAAATAATTTAACCATTCTCTCTAAATTCCTTTTCAAAATAATCTACAATTCTCACTGATGCTTTTCCGTCTCCATAGGGATTTTCCGAGATTTCAAATTCGTTATTGAGATGTTTTTCAAAGGAGGAAATAATTTCTTTTTCATCGGTTCCCGTCAGGTATGAATAATTTAGTAGCACGCTTTCGATTCTTTCGGTTTTCTTTCCGATAACTAAAACAGGAATTCCGAATGATGGCGCTTCTTCCTGAATTCCGCCGGAGTCTGTTAAGATGAGTTTCGTAGATTGATAGAGCTGAACTATTTCCAAATAATCTAACGGTTCTATCAATGATATATTTTTTTTATCTGAAAGTACTGATTCCTCTACAACTTTCTTAACATTAGGATTAGGATGAAGTATCCATACAAAGTGAAATTGCGGGTGTAAACCGGAAAGACTCCCTACAGCCCTGATGACACTTAATAAATTTGCCCCGTGATTTTCTCTTCTGTGACACGTAATAAGTACAAGATTATTTTTTTCTTTAAGAAAATTCAATTCATCACTTAATTCCATTTGAGGATTCTTTGAAAGAATATCTTTAATAATATTCAAAGCATCGACAATTGTATTTCCTACCTGCAGAATATTATCAGAGCCGACTCCTTCTCTTACTAAATGCATCTTTGAAACTTCTGTTGGGGCAAAATTGATATAAGCCGATATGCTCGCAACTTTCCTGTTATATTCTTCAGGGAAAGGATTCTGAAGATCCCAGGTTCTTAAACCAGCTTCAAGATGAGCAAACTTTATATTGTTGTAAAATGCAACTATTGCAGAGGCAATCACTGTATTTGTATCCCCTTGGGCGAGAATATACTCCGGGTAAGTACCATTATTCTTTAATGAGCTGAGATGATATTGAAGTTCGATAATAGCTCTGGCCGTGAGTTCGGAAAGACTTTGCCCGGGAACCATAACATCAAGTGTATAGTCGGGATGAATGTCAAAGATCTTAAGATACTTCTCAAGAAGATCCTTATGCTGCCCCGTGTTAAGTACTGTAATCTTCTTTTGTAAATTTCTTTTTCTAAATTCTAATATAACAGGCGCCAGCTTAATTAATTCGGGACGTGTTCCAAAAACTATAAGCACTTTACTCATTCAGTTTTTCATTTGATCTAATATAGTGCTTTCGATTGATATTTTAAATTTATGATATAATTCCTAAGGATTGTGAAAGATAGCGGCCTGTTATTTTGGCACAAAGAAAAAACATTTTATATGATGCTGCAGTGAATTGTATTGAATAAGTTCTGTTCCTTCTAAAATCATTACCTCATAATTCCAGCTTTTTATCTGTTCTAAGACTTTTTTCCTGTCGTCATTAAACCATAACTCGCAATACATTAATGGACGATGTTTTGCAATAATATTTTTTCCTCCCTCAAATATAAACCATTCGTAATTTTCCGCAACTATTTTTATTCCGTCAATCTTTCCGACAAAAGATGAAAAGATATCATCTAGTTTTTTCATCATTACCTTAAACTTAATGCCTCCTTCAGTCTCACGAATATTTTTGTCATCAATATGACATAATCCATGGGATTTTGTATTTTCTACAATTGGCATTACCATCTCTATTTCCTTGTTTTCATTTCCCAGAGCAACATTGATGGGCTCAATATGAGAAAATTTAAAATATTTAATAACCCTTTGTAATGTCTTAAAATTATCGGGAATCGGTTCGATTGCAAATACTTTGCCCCCGGGCACATTCTTTGCGATAGGTATAGTCGTAATACCGGTGTTTGCGCCTATTACAATTACGTTTGCATCACTTGCAAATAATTTTGTAAAATATACAAATTCTGTTTTCCTTTTGTACAAGGAAAGCGTGGAAATCTTAAATATTGTGAAAACGAAAAGATAATCTTCAAATCCCAGAAGTGAATGGAGGTTTCTTATTATGAAGTGTTTAAGCAAATACTTTAACTTTATGTGAAAGGTTTAAAATAGTTTCTTCCAATTTTTTGTTAATTACTTTCCAGTCATAGTTTTTCTGTACAAACTCATACGCATTGCTCGTTATACTCTGATAATAATCCTTATCATTCAATAGAAGATTTATCTTTTCTGCATACTCTGAAGGTTCGTTTGCTTCCAGAATGCATTTATTTACGGGCGCCTTGATCGCATTGTTTGCAAGTGATGAACAAACTACCGGTATCTTCATTGCCATTGCCTGCAATATCTTATTTTGCAGTCCAATACTTATCAACATGGGCGCAAGCATAATTCTTGATTGCGCAAATGCTTCCCTTATATGAGAAAACTCCGGAATTACATGAATCTTTTCCGAATGTAAACTGACAACATCTCTTGGAGGATTAATACCTGCAATTAGTAAATTTATTTCCGGATTAATTCTTTGGACTAAAGGTAAAATTTCTTTTGCTGTATATATAGCCGATTCAATATTCGGGGGATAACCCATGTTTCCCGTAAAGAGCAAATCATATTTTTTTTCCCTGTCGAGGGGATGAAAAATTTCGTAATCAACTCCATTTGGAAGGATTTCTATTTTACAATTTTCTTTATGAGAAATGCAGTCCCTGTCCTGTTCGGAAATAATCACCTTTCTGTCAAACCTTTCGAATACAACACTTTCATATTCTACCAGACGTTTATGTTCTACTTCTAAAAATCTTTTCATGAAATATGAAGATGCCTGCGCCCTGCGTTCGATACCTTTTGAAAAGGCATCCATATAATCAAGAGTTTTTGGACATCCGTTCATCCCGTGAATATATTCTGACATTCGGATAAGATGGCAATAGACCGCATCCGGTTTAACATTTCTTATGATTTCCTGAATTTTCTCTCTGTACTTTTTTTTGAAGAATATTCCGACCTGAAACGGTAACCCATTAAATAAGGCTCGCGTTAGATTTACTCCAAGATCTAAGCTTGAAAGTTTAAAAACATGAATATCTTTACAGTATGGCTCAAGCTCTTTTATATAATCATTCTTTACAGCGCCGGTACTTAGTGTTATGAGAGTAACTTCGTTATTTTCACCGAGATGCTTTATCTGATTGTAAATTCTCAGCTTGTCCCCCTTTTCAAGCGGATAAGGAAACCTCGACGTAAGTAAAATAATCTTCATATTTTATATTTTAACGGCCGGCGTATCTGATCCTTGGAAAACACCTCTGTCGGCTAATATTAAATCTGCAAGTTGTCTTGCTGTGTTCCTGCTTCCCGTTTCATTCAGATGCACTCCGTCAAACAAATCTTCTTCAGAAATATTAAATTGTGTTATCCTTACACCATTATTTTCTGCAAGTAATTCGAGCATTTCATTGAACTCTGTGATTTTATCATTCATACTATAATAATATGGATACATAACTTTGGAAGGTAATTGAGGAATTTTTATTATCAAAACATTTTTTCTCATAGCAATTAATTTCGCCTTAATCAAAATCTGATTATACGCTATTTCAAAATCGTCAGAACTTGTTCCGCATTTAATATCATTTGTTCCAATCAAAACAGTAACAATGCTTGGGTTAAAGGAAGCTAAATTTTGAAAATTACCGCTAATATATCTGTGAAGATCGATCGCTGTATACCCGCTGACCGCGTGATTAACCACGTTCCATTTGTTTCCGATTTCCTTTTCAAGAAAATCACCGCAATACTCCGGATAGCCACAATAGCTTCTTGCTCCGATTGTAATGCTGTCACCAAAACACATCAATGTTTCCCAATTCATAAAAAATGATATAAGAACTAATCTTTTTGTATATTTCAGTAGAGCTTGTGAAGTTAATGTTTACAATTTACAAATTAACTTTTTATTTTAAAACTGATAAAATATTAATTTCACGCCCTCGGATGCGCCTGTTTGTATACCTTTTTTAATTTTTCCGGAGTAAGGTGGGTGTAAACCTGTGTAGTGGAAAGGCTTTCATGTCCCAGCATATCTTTTACAGCCCTGATGTCAGCTCCTTTATCAAGCAAGTGTGTGGCAAAAGTATGACGCAGAACGTGAGGAGATTTTTTCTTTAACTCCGTTACTAATGATAAATTCTTTTTTATTAACCTGCTAACCTGCATCGGATAAAGTTTGTTTCCGGCATTACTCAAAAATAATATTTCAGACTTTCCGGTATTACAAATATCTCTTATAATCATGTAATTCTTCAGAGCAATTTCTGCTTTTTCGCCGAATGGAACAATTCTTTCCTTTGAACCTTTTCCAAAAACTTTAATAGTTTTTTTATTAAAATTAATATTATTTAACTTAAGGTTAATAAGCTCGGATAACCTTATGCCTGTACTGTAAAATAATTCAATTATTGCTTTATCAATAATTTTCAGTTCTAAAATATACTTTTCACCAAGAAGCTTTCCCATTTCCTTTTCACTTAAAAATGACGGAAGCCGTTTTTCAATTTTTGGAAATACGAGTAAAGAAGCAAAGTTCTTTGAAACATATTTTTTCCTACAAAGAAATTTATAGAAGGATTTGAGGACAGATATTTTTCTCGAAAGCGATTTTTTCGAATATTTTCTTCTTACCGAACCTGGATCGGAAAGCTCTGCAATAAACGATTTCAAAAAATTCAGATCAAATTTATTGAAATCCGTTTTTCTGTCTCGGAAATTTATTTTTGATTTGTCTTCGGATCTGAAAATGTATTCTCCGAATTGAAGAAGATCGATTTCGTATGATGAGATTGTATGAAGTGAATAATTTCTCATTACCTTTAGGTATTCTAAGAACTCGCTTAGATATTCATTATAAGTTTTAATAAATTTACTCAAGTTAACTGCTTCAATCCGCCGCGGCGGATTGAAAGCAAAAGCTTGCCACTAATTTCACGAATTATCACGAATATTAAAAGATTCATATGAGAAACATAATTAATTCGTGAAAATTCGTGAAATTAGTGGCGAAAAATTACGGACAACTTAATCAATATAATTAATCTAAAAAGCATCTGAAATAGTAGAGAAATTAAATTCTGAAAGTTTTAAAGCCGGCACAACAATTTTTTCATCACCGGTTTCGCTGCCTACGACCTTTTCAGAGGCAGACATATCTAAAATGTTGTTTAAGATGTTGACAGGTGATTCGTTGAATCGAAAATTATTTATCGCTGTCTTGATTTTACCGTTCTCGATCAAAAATACTCCGTCTCTCGTAAGCCCGGTCATGAGAATTTGTTTTGGATCAACACTTCTGATGTACCAGAACCTCATAACATAGATTCCTTTATCAGTGGATGCTATAAGTTCTTCGACAGATTTACCCGAGCCTGACATTAATATGTTGGTAGGGTAAGGAACATATTCGGAATTAGTTTTCTTTGCCCAATATCTTCCTGAATAAAGATTTTTCAAAACACCATCGTTGATCCATTGGGTTTTGAAAGTAGGCATGCCGTCTCCTGAAAAAGGTGTTGAAGGCGCATCCTGTGATTGAGGATCAGAATAAATGTTAACTTTGCTTCCGGCTACTTGCTGTCCTATTTTGTTTAACTTTTCCTTATCAGAAAAAAAACTTCTTCCTTCATCAGCGCTTCTTTATTCATATAACCAATCAAATTGCCCACCATATCAGCCACTGCAGTATTGTCAAGGATCGTAACATATTTTCCCGGCTCATACCTTATCGGATCTCTGGATAAAATTGTTTTATCTATTACTCTGTCGGAAAACTTTTTTACATCAAGTAAATTAATATCAGCATAAGACCTGTCTATCTTATTTGAACCTTTACCGTCTTTTGTTCTTATTGTAGAAGAAAATACTGCTAGTGTATCTTTATGATACGCGAACAAATTATTTGTATTTCCTACTGCATAAAATCCTGATTTATTCTCAAAATATCCCGCCGCTGTCAAATCATTATCGAGTGACTTTTTCAAAGTATACGAAACTTTTTCCGAAATATCTTTTGGAGTTAATTGGTCCGTCGCATCAAAAAATTCATCTACTTCCAAATAGCCGGATTTCTTTTCAAGAGGTGGCATGAATTCTTCATTATCGGGAGTAAGCTTTGCAATCTCTTCAGACATTCTAATACCTCTTTCAATTGATTCGTTATCAATTGAAGTAATTCTGACTGATCCGGATTTCTTACCGAAATTTGAAGTAATATCTGATGAAATAGAATTTATTGCTCCGCAGGTAGAAACTGTATTGAGTGCAAACCTTAAGTTATTCGAATTACTTCCGGAAAGTGACACGGAAGCTGAATCCGCTTTTGAATATGAAAGTATTTTATCTATTAATTCCTTTGATTCCTCTTTTGTAAAGACCATTCTTAATTATTAAATTTGAGATTTTGTATTTAATATATTTATCTGTCTGAATCGAGCAGGTACTGCTCCGTGACTGACAGGTGAGATCTGACCCGGCTCGCCTTTGCCGCAGAATAGAGATCCTCCAAGATAATATTCACTCTCATCACATATTGCATCGCATGAATTCCAGAAATCAACAGTATTACCTTGATAAGCAACATCATTGAGCATACCTGCCTTCTTTCCGTTTTTTATTTCCCAAAACTCCTGGCCGGTAAACTGGAAATTATATCTCTGCATATCAATGCTCCAGCTTCCGCGACCAATAACCAGGATTGCATCGTCAGTGTCTGCAATAAGATCTTCGAGTGATCTTTTTTCACCCGAAGGTTTCAAGGAAAGATTGGGCATTCTCTGAATTGGAAAATGTGACCAGCTGTCTGCATACGCACAGGCATAAGAAACTTCCTGATCGATATATTTTGCCTGCTCGCGAGTCGTTTGATAATTAACAAAAACCCCTTTGTCGATAATAGGCCACTCCGTTGTCTTTACACCGTCGTCATCATAACCTCTGGTTGCGAGTCCCCCTTTCTGAGTTCTGTCAGCTGTTAAATTTATCAAATCCGAGCCGTACTTTAGTTTTCCCAATTTATCGGTTGTCATAAAGCTTGTTCCCGCATAATTAGCTTCATAACCTAACGCTCTGTCTAACTCCGTCGGATGACCGCACGATTCATGAATTGTAAGGAATAAATTATTTGCGTGGATGATCACATCTTTTTTTCCCGGCTTCACTGAAGGGGCTTTCAATTTCATTTTAGTATTCTCAACCGCAGCTTCTATTTCTCTTTCAAAAGGGAACTCTGTGAAGTATTCATATCCCATACTCAATGGCGCTATCTGTGTAGCTATCGATTCGAATTTACCTTCGCTCTTATCTACGAGGGTGGGTTCAGTCTCCGCCCAGATTCTGTAAAGATCCTGCGTTATATATGAACCTTCCGAAGAAGCAAAATATTTCCATTCATTTATAAACCACATAAATGAATCGACATAGTCAGCTCCAAGAGATTTAGCCAGTTTATTATATTTTAATTGAATTTCAATTTTGTCTGTGATCGAAATATTGAAAGGATTGATCCGGATCGGTGTCTTCCATGTGTCGGTATAAGACTGAGCAGGAACCAACTCAACGGGTATTCTCTGTAAAATTGAATTTGCCTTTGCAATCTCGCA
>Ga0180121_10000874_pt1 | contig 12786 bp, 6 predicted proteins | sample AntDrymUQ5402106_2_FD_129676 | JGI IMG/M metagenome (GOLD analysis project Ga0180121, IMG submission 129676) | Polar desert sand microbial communities from Dry Valleys, Antarctica - metaG UQ540 (21.06) (version 2) (version 2) | ecosystem: Environmental > Terrestrial > Soil > Desert | place...
AGTCGGCGGTCTGCCTGTATCTTTACAGTATGCAATTTTCTTCTTCTTTACTGGAAAATGCCGTCAATGAATTCAGTCGTCTTCCCGGCATTGGGAGAAAGACTGCCTTAAGACTGGTTCTTCATTTATTGAAACAGGAAGCTTCACTTGTTGAAGGGTTTGGTGAAACCATCATCAAAATGCGGCAGGAAATCAAATTCTGCCAGCGTTGTTGTAATGTGGCAGATGCTGATATCTGTTCCATTTGTGCAAATTCCATGCGTAAACAAGACGTTATTTGTGTGGTAGAAAGCATCAGGGATGTTATTGCTATTGAAAATACACTTCAGTTTAACGGGGTGTACCATGTACTCGGAGGAATTATTTCTCCATTGGACGGCATTGGTCCCGACCAGTTGAATATTGACTCGCTGGTGAACCGGGTACATAAGGAAAAAACCGAAGAGCTGATCTTTGCATTGAATCCAACAATACAAGGCGATACTACCATCTACTATATTCAGAAGAAATTACAACCGGTTATATGCAGGGTAACTACTATTGCAAGAGGGATTGCTTTCGGGGGTGAACTGGAATATGCGGATGAAATGACGTTGGGCAGAAGTCTGCAAAACCGGTTGCCAGTCGACAGGTTTGTTTCGCATTAACTGCTAAACACAGTTCATTGAAGTTCTATGCTATCCTTTGGAATTTTTGTCCCTGTCAGGTGAATTAATTTCCTTTTATTCACTCCATTTTTTTTGCGGAATTTTTCTATTTACGTATATTGAAGTCCCTATTTCTCTTCCAATCCTCCTGGATAATCCATTCACATTACCTTATTACATTAAACTGACTTTCAATGAAACTTTTTCTACTTTTTTTGATGCTTGTAACTGCATCTGCTGCTTTCACTCAAACCTGTATATCCATTAAAGGGAATACAACAAGCGGACTTTTCAAACAATTACACCTGGATAGCCAGTCGCCAACTACCGGACAATTATGGCAACCCGAAATTGCTGCGGCAGCATGGACATGCGGTGGAAGTCCTTGCAATACCCGGGCAATTCTTAGATATGAATTAAGCAGTATTCCCCAAAACGCAGTAATAACCAGTGCTGTATTGTATTTGTATGCAAAGAGAAATGCTTCCAATGGCGATCATGTAAATCCCACTTACGGAACAGCGAACAGGTCGGTGGTGTTTCGCGTAACTTCTCCATGGGATAATCCCGGATGGGAGAACCAGCCTTCGGTTACAGCACAGGATCAGCGGGAACTTCCGCAGAGCACCAGCCCTGCACAAAATTATTATGTTGATATGGGAGCCTTCGTACAGTTATGGGTAAATAATCCCGCTGAAAATCATGGCGTTCTTATACGGCTTGCGAACGAAACACCTTATAACAGTATGATCTTTCATTCAGGTACAAGTCCGGCAGAAGTTCAGCCGACGCTTGAAATTTGTTATACGACCGGATCTACAGGCGGAACAGGCGGAACTTCAGGCAACGGTTTTGTAGGTATAGGAACCACCTCGCCTACTGCTCAACTGCATACAACAGGATCTGTAAGGTTCCAGGGGTTAACGAATGATAATACGCATAATAATTTCGTGGTTGCTGATGCTTCAGGAAAATTATTTCTGAGAGACATCTTATCTCTTCCTGCCAACAATGCATGGTTATTAACCGGGAATAATGCAACCAATCCGGCGCAACACTTTCTGGGAACTACAGACAATCAAAGACTGGCATTCAGGACTAATAATGCAGAAAGAATGAGCGTCAGCGGAATCGGTTATGTCGGAATAGGAACAACGAACCCGACTGCTAAATTCCATGTCAATGCTTCTCAGATTGGTAACCAGTTGAATCCATCAAATATCAGGTTCGAAAATTTACCTGCAGGTGCTGGGAATATCCTGGTCATTGACCAGAACGGGTATATTTACAGAAGCTCCACGGTTTCAACATCGACCGCGGTTACTACAGCGACCGCTGAAATGACCAAAAAGCAAACAGCCATGGAATTAGAAATAATTTTGTTGAAAAAAGAGATCAATGAACTAAAAAATTTAATCAAAAAAAATACGGCTGAAAAACAGTAGGTTATACTTACGGCTAGAATTTCAATTTTTATAAGGGCGCATCTACAGATTAATATCCACTTCGTTTAGCCAATTTGGCTTAATGATCACTCTGCGGGGTATAGATAATACTTTTTCGGGTTGGCGACGCATTGTAAAAAATTCACCGGGATCCCATTTACCATTTTTGTTTTCATCATATAAAATTCTTAATTCATATTCTCCCGGGCGAAAGAGCCGTGCATTGAAAGTGTTACTTGTGAAAATATGTGTATGTGCTATGCTGTTATTCTGCATAAACAACAACACCGGATTTTTTTGTAAATCGATGTTCGGGAACCTGAGTCTTACTTCGCCATACTCATTTTCCTTTCTTGTTTTAAAAGAAAGCGTATCCAGTTTCAACAATTTTCTGCCTGATGAATCTTCCGCAAAATCTTTGTCAACTATCAGATGATACTGTGTGTTGGCAACCCAGTTGTATTGAAGTGAGATTTTTTGGTTAGAAGTATCGCGCAAATACCGGTAACCTGTCAAAGGAGAAAAATTTTCATTGACGAAACGTACTTTTGAAGAATCAAAATATTTCAATGGCGCTGAGGGAAAATTGATCTCCAGGTTCTTCAATAAATCAAGCTCTCCATCTACGAGATTAGCGTCCAGCCGCAGTCGTCTTTCCTGTGCGGAAGGAGAAGTTCGTACGGTAATAGCTCTTGCGGCCGGTGTAGTCGGCCTGGGATCCGGTGCACTATATGCGAACAATGTTACCGGTTCAGTTGATGAATTAATTGTAACCGGTGCCTGGAGAAAAGCGAATAACTGGGTTTTTTGAAGGTACATGGCACTCCCTTCATCTTTCAGCGCATATACGGCAAAGGTCCCCGCCGGCAGATTCCTGAACCTGAAATTTCCATTTCCATCCAGTCGTGCACGATAACGGGGTCTTTCCTTAATAACTGCGGAATCATCCAGGTTGCGGTGCAATAAAACAATCAATGTGCTGTCGGTCTCTCCGCTTTCTGCGAGTATGACCTTCCCCGTTAGTTCAAATGAATCCAGGGATGATCCCGTTGAGAACAGGTATGTAAAATTCCGAATGGCATTCTGTTCATTGATGTCACGAATAGCATTTCCAAAGTCGATCGTATAGGTGGTATTCGGTTCCAGCGTATCTTTTAAATCAACCGTAAGCGTTCGCAGGCGTGCGTTAATGGTTGGAAACACTTTTGGTGTCGGGGAAATGAGCACGTTTGCCTGCACATTATCCAGTTGTACAAATTCATCGAAAACAAACGTGATTTTTTTTCCTCCGAAATTCCTTGCAGAATCAGAAGGATTGACATTTACCAGCGTCGGTGGCAATGAATCCCTGGGACCGCCGGAGGGAGGGATCATATTGGCACATCCCTGTGCGATCAGCAGGAAGTATAAGGTGATTGATAAAGAGAAAAGTATAAGTAGTGCCCGGTGTAATTTCATTGTAAGCCTGCAAACATAGGGTGTTTAGATTGAGGGTTGATAGGAGGGATACTTAATAATGTTGTAAAAAAGGGGAGGTTAAACACATAGGCTCATAGGGCACATAGATAAACACATAGAAATACACAAGGAAATACACAAGGAAGTACAAGCGGGTGCCGGGCTATCACATTGTCCTGATTCAAACTTCTTCTCCTTCCTCTACTTCATGAAGGGCTACCTGCAGGTTATTCGTCTTGACAAAATTACACCAGTGACATTCCTTTTTTCCACAGCCAGTATAAAATTGATGGTCCTGGATCTTTTGCCAGGTTTCTGTAATCTGACGGGAAACGAATTCAATATCATCCGGAGTAATAAAAATCTTTTCTTTACGATAGATTTTTTTCTTATCCGGCTCAATAAAATCGAATTCCGTACTCACCACCTTCCAATCTCGTGAACCATGATTGTCCACCAGTATTTTGTAAAATACGGCCTGTCGCCAATAGTCACCACCTGAAGGATTTTTATCATCAGGCGACTTTAATTTATCTTTCGCATTGTCAGGGTCTCCTGTTTTATAATCCACCACATTCACTTCCTTACTATTAAATTCAAGCTTGTCAAGTTTTCCTTTCAGTGGCACATTATCAAGAAACACATTGCGGATATTTCGTTCGATTGCGACTATTTTGTTCCAGCTCCCCTTATACCTATCGTAGTAATTGTCCAAAACTTCTATACCATACTCCAGTCGTCTTTCATACGCCTGTTTGGTAAAACTTTCGCGGTGCCGGTGCATATACCATTTAAAATCCTGCAACAGTTCTACTTTCGCAGGAAACATTTCCATAGGATCCGTTTTCATTTTCTCAAATAAACGCTGGATAGCAAAATGCACGGAAGATCCGAATTCAGTCGCTTCATTTTTAGGTGAAGGGATTTTGATCAGGGTTTTGAAATAAAATTCCAATGGACATTTCAGGTAATTGTTCAGCGCAGTTACATTCATCACGAACCTGTCCAGGATCTCTGTTATAAAATTTTCTTCGATCTTTTCAATTTCCGGAGCTGCTGTTTCCTGGAATAACATCGCATTAAAATCAGCCATCTCTCCTTCTTTCATATACATCTTATCAACCGGTATCTGGTGGCCATCGAGTATCTCTGCTATGAATTTAGTAGGTTCACAAACTTTTCCATCGCCTTTCGACTTTGCATACGAGATATATAAATGTTTCTCAGCCCTGGTGAGCGCAACATAAAACAACCTTCTTAATTCCTCTTCATCATTTGCTTTTACTTTGTTGGCGAAAAGAGTATCCGGGTATTTGTATCCGCTGGAAGGCTTCTTCTTTTTTTCCCAATAGATCGCATTACACGCAGCAAAGAATACATATTCAAATTCGAGCCCTTTGCTTCCATGTGCAGTCACGAGGTTTACTCCTTTATCTGTACCTGAAGTGCGTATCAATGGAATGCTGATATGATTGTGTTCCATCAGGTCAATCATTTCTACCAGCCTGGCAAGTGTCAGATCGGGCTGCCTGCGCGTTTCTTCTTTTATAAAATCAAAAAAACCAATCACCACCTGCATCAACCATATTTTTTCTTCGCTTTGCATGACGGTACCAAGGATGTTTGCAGTGCGGATAAGACTTTCAAACAAATGTTGAAGAGTAACATTTGGAACTTCGGCAATAAGGTTTTCTAACCTGAGACTTGCCACTTTCAAGGCCGGATGTATTCCCGGATCAAATAAATCACGGGGTGGGTTCTTCACTTTCTCATACAACAGCCGACGCATCGAAGTTTTAGCGGCCGTGAAATGTTTTTCTGCTACTTCAACAGATACCTTTGCGATTTCTATTGGCGGCACATTGAAAAAATCAAAATGCAGAATTTCAAAAAGCATTTCATCACCCCCATATGGAATGTCGTGCTCCGCGGAGAGGTAACGCAATAACTGAATGATCTTTTTTGCCAGCGGAATTGTAAAAAGATTTACATTTCGCCTGGTATACACCGGAATTTTCTTCGATTGAAATAGCCGGTATAGTTCATCACCATATCTATTCTCTTTATAAATCACCGCAATCTTTCCGGGAGAAACTCCTTTCCGGATCAACTGCTCCACACTGAGTGTGATGTCGGCCATTTCCTGGTGGTGATTTTCATATTCCCTTATTTCCGGCCAATGCATTAAATCTTTTCTATCCGGATGGGTCGATATCAATTCTTTTGTAAGGCCATCAAATTGACTGATCAGTCGTTCGTTGTTCTTATCAATAAGTGATTTGGAGACATCTAAAATCTGTTGCGTGGATCTATAATTATTTGTGAGGACCACCTTGAGCAAATCCTGTGAATAGCTGCTGACAAAATCCTGCATATTTTGTACGTTCGCTCCCTGGAACCGATAGATACTCTGATCATCATCACCTACTACAAAAATATTCGGGACTTCCCAGAAATTGATCAGCAAACTGATCAACATGTTCTGGCTCCCACTGGTATCCTGGTATTCATCCACAAGAATGTACTGATATCGTTCCTGGTAGGTGGCCAGCAGTTGTTTGTTTTCTGAAAATGCTTTGATCACCCAGTTGATCATGTCATCGAAATCGTACCGGTCTTTTTCTTTCATCAGCTCCTGGTAGGAATCGAATTCATTCACCCCTGCTTTCAGGCGCAGCATTTTCTCTGTCTCTGCTTCCACCCAGTCCGTCCGGATATCTCCTTTTTTATACCCGCTTCTCGACTGCCTGGCGACAAATTCTTCCCGTAAAGGCAGGTCTTTTATATAGTCGTCAATTTTTTGGTTGATGAAGGCGGGCGTCCAGCCCTCTTTTTTCATGATGGAAAACAACCCCTGCAGGTTACTGATCTCATAATATACATCGCCTCTGTATCTTTTGAGCGGGTGATTTTTTGGAAACCGGTCAATCAGTTTCGTCAGGAGATCGATCTTCTCCAGTTCTGAAATGGGGTCCAGGCTGTTTTTTTCAAACAGGTTTAGGTTTTCCTGGATGATATCATTGCAGAAAGCATGAAATGTATAGATGTTTACCTTATAGGCATCGGATCCGATGAAGGCGATCAGTCTTTTTCGCATGGCCAGTGATCCGGCATCTGTGAACGTAAGACAGAGAAGGTTTTCCGGTTGAACGTCTGTATCGAGTAGAATGCGTCCGATCCTGGCGGCGAGGATTTGGGTTTTACCCGTACCAGGTCCGGCTATTACCATCACAGGTCCTTCGATTTTGTCCACTGCCTGACGCTGGGCTTCATTCAGTTTTTCGTATTCTTCCCTGAATTTCCGGTTTAATATTTCCCTGTTGAAAGACATGTAGTAAAGATAGAACCGGGTATTGAGCTTTCCCTTCCGGTAGCAAGGGTGTGGGTATTTGGTGAATAGCGTGTTTGGTTGATTAGGAGAATAACACTGATTGACGAATTCAACCAATGATTTCCGCTTTGAATCATCGTTTGTAAAATCAAAATAATCGGAAACCCTTATTCACTTACTACTAATAAACACCGGGGTAACAAGTTGTTTCGGGAATTTGTCTGTTTTTGGGAATATTTTACCATTTTATACGTTCTTATCCCATAGTTCAAAATCCCATGAAAAATACCCATCCGCTAAAAATTTTTATTTTGGATGATGACATCTGGTACGGTTCCATGATTCATCATTTCCTGTCGCTCAACCCCGATTACGAGGTTCAGCGGTTCGACAGCTCAAAAGACTTTTTCAGCAAACTGCACGAGAAGCCTGATGTAGTAACGCTTGATTACTCATTACCAGATGCCGACGGCGGTGAGGTATTGAAAAAAATCAAATCGGTGCATCCTGACATCCAGGTGATCATTATTTCCGGGCAGGAAGACGTCGCTACTGCCATCAGCCTGCTTAAGAACGGTGCATTTGATTATATCGTTAAAGATGATGATACAAAAGACCGGTTATGGAACAGTATCCTCCACCTGAACGAGATCCAGGGTTTGAGAAAAGAAGTAGAGCAACTAAAAGATGCGGTAGGAAGGAAATATGATTTTTCTAAATTCATGATTGGTACCAGTGAACCACTTGAAAAGGTATTCTCCCTCATTGAAAAGGCAGCTAAAACTAATATCACGGTATCCATTACCGGAGAAACAGGTTCGGGTAAGGAAATGGTGGCAAAAGCAATTCACTATAATTCTGAAAGACATAAAAAACCTTTCGTTGCCGTGAACGTTGCAGCCATTCCAAAAGAACTGCTGGAAAGTGAATTGTTTGGTCATGAGAAAGGATCTTTTACAGGAGCAGTCACCAGGCGAATAGGGAAATTTGAAGAAGCCAATAACGGAACATTGTTCCTGGATGAAATTGCAGAACTCGATATCAACCTGCAGGCCAAATTGCTTCGTGTATTACAGGAGCGAGAGATCACGCGCGTAGGAGGAAACGAAGTGGTGCCTGTAAATGCGAGGATTATTGTGGCAACGAATCGCGACCTGATGGAAGAAGTGACTAACAAACATTTCCGGGAGGATCTATATTACAGGTTGATTGGTCTTCCTATTAAATTACCTGCGCTGCGTGAAAGGGGAAATGACATCGTGATGCTGGCAAAATATTTCATTGATGAATTTATCAGGGAAAACAATACGGGCAAAAAAATATTAGCTCCCGAAGCACAGCAGAAACTATTACAGTATTCCTGGCCGGGTAACGTGCGTGAATTGAAATCAGTAGTAGAATTATCCGTGGTGATGACGGATGGAGAATCCATTTCTCCGGAACACATTACCCTGAACGGCGCTGCCACAACAGACCTGTTGCATAAGGAAAAGACGTTAAAGGAATATGAAATCCATATCATTCAGCACTATCTCGATAAATATGATAAAGATGTTTTACTGGTAGCCAAAAAATTGGATGTTGGTAAATCGACTATCTACCGGATGATCCAGGCAGGAGAACTCAACACCCGTTAATTCATATGTTGCAACCGGTATTAAATACTTCGTGATGACTGTTATTGATTATAAAAGCATGGGCAAGCGAAAGATTCTGCTTGTAGAAGATGTGGTGATGAATCAGGATCTTGCCTGCAGGCTTTTGCAAGGGTGGGGGATGGAGGTAGACGTTGCATCGAATGGCAGGGAAGCAGTAGAAAAAGTTTCAGAGAATTCATACGACATCGTATTGATGGACATCCAGATGCCGGAGATGGATGGCGTGGAGGCAACCAGGGTCATTCGTAAAATGCCTGATTATGTAAAAGCGGGGCTCCCGATTATTGCTGTTACAGCAAATACGTTAAAGACTGATAAGGAACTATATATCTCTGCAGGCATGAACGATATCCTCGCAAAACCTTTCACGGAAGAAGGTTTGTTCCGGATCATGGGTTCTCAGCTGGGTGTACAGATCAATTCGGAAATGGAAAAAATGTTACCTAACGAGAACAATCAACCGAATACACCTTTATACGACCTTACGATGGTGCGGTCGGTTTCCGGAGGAGATGAAAGTTTTGTTTTAAAAATGGTTGATCTTTTCCTGACTACCATTCCACAATCACTCGTGGAAATGAGACAACAATGCACGGCGATGGATTGGATTGCGGTAGGAAAAAGCGCGCATAAATTAAAATCCACCATTGATTCCCTGGGGATCCTTTATCTGAAGCAGGACATCCGGTTGCTGGAAAAGTATGGGCGTAATAATGAAAATGTGACCCTTATGCCCTCTCTGGTAGACAAAGTTGTAGATGGAATGGAAGCCTGTATATCGCGGATTAAAAAAGATTTTAAAGTTTGAACCATCCGGTTAACTGACTGGTTATAGCAACAAAGATATAACCGGCATGGCTGTCCACTCTTTTACACGGTTGCAACATATTCCTGTTTCGCTTAATGAAGCATGGGATTTTTTTACTTCGCCTCAGAATCTGGAAAAAATAACACCTCCGAAACTCAAATTCAATATTATTTCAAAACAACATGTTGAGCATACCTATGCCGGGCAGTTGATTGAATATACCGTAAAACCAATATTGGGCATACCGTTATACTGGATGACGGAGATCACGCATGTGCAGCCGGGGGAGTACTTCGTAGATGAGCAACGTTATGGTCCTTATTCTCTTTGGCATCACCAGCATCATTTCAGACAAATGAATCAGGGAACCGAAATGCGTGATATCATACATTATAAAATATTGCCTGGTTTTCTCGGTACGCTAGCCAATAATTTATTTGTGCGGGATGAGCTCACCAGGATTTTCGATTTTCGGTATAAAAAGATTGAAGAATTTTTTGGAGTGAAGGCTCGCTCTGCTCAGGAGAATGGTTTAAGTGCGATAGAGAAGGTTAAACACATAGGCAAATAAGAAACATAGGATCACATAGGGTGAGCATAGTGAAGATGCACCTATGAGTAATGCACAGAAATCTATTTACCATTTCTTACTCTCTCGCCGTCCTCCTGCCGTGCGCATAGTAGCGTAGCGAAGATGAGAGGCCCTGCCGTAGCGCAGTCTTTCACTTCGCTCAGGATAAACTCCGGCTGGTACGAAGGATCTGTTTTTCTAACCGGAAATCTTACTCATATCATTATATTTGAATAAACTACCCCCTCTGTAGATGAGTGATTTTCCTTCATGGCATGATTTTCTAAAGCACTGCTTCAAGACTTAAAAAATGCGCACATTCTATTTATTTCGACGGGTTAATCTGTTTGGATTTACTATTATATTTTTCTTAACACAACTCTTTTCTACCACTTTATTTGCCCAGTCCAGCCCCTCACAGGATACCATCAATCCGGGGTATAAGATTGTTGTTCCCGGTAACCAATATCGCGCTAGTTCCGCTAAAAAATTCTTCTGGGGAAAGCATTACCGTAAAGAATGGACTACCCCTGTTAAGGTGCCGGTGTTCAAGCTTGATACTGCCAAAGGCGGATTAACACCTGTTGAGAAGGGTGGAGGCAGGCAGACAAAAACATTGCGCGTAAAAGATAAAAACGGGAAAGAATATGTTCTTCGCTCCATTGATAAAACGCTGTCCGGCGCACTACCGGAAGAGTTTCTTGGAACATTCGTTGAGCGCATCATCAATGACCAGGTATCGATTGCCCACCCGTTCTCAGCAGTAACGATTCCTATGATGGCAGAGGCTGCCGGGATTTATCATACCAATCCATCAATAGTATTTGTTCCGCGCGGTGCAGGATTGGGAGAATTTGACAATGAATTCGGTGATCAACTTTATCTTTTTGAAGAAAGGCCAGATGATGATCAGCGTGACGTGGCAAGTTTCGGTAATTCACGAGAGGTTGTTTCCACGGAAAAGATGCAGGAAAAAGTTGCAGAACAGAATGATCATCATGTTGACCAGGAATTCTATATCCGTTCAAGGTTGTTTGATATGTTGATTGGAGATTGGGGGAGGCATGAAGACCAATGGAGATGGGCAACATTTGATAAGGATGATGAAAAAGTTTACCGCCCGATACCGCGAGATCGCGATCAGAGTTATACATTGTTCGATGGTTTTCTTGCAAAACCTGCAAGTTCAGCCGCACAGAAAGGGGTACAGTCTTTTGATTCTAAAATAAAAGATATACGCTCGTATAATTTTCCTGCACGGAACCTTGACAGAAGATTTGCAAATGAAGAAACAGAAAGTACATGGGTTACCATTGCAAAAGATCTGCAACAAAAACTTACAGATGCAATTATCGAACAATCAATTTTGCAGATGCCTCCTGAAATGTACAGCATTTCAGGGCCGACTATTGTGAAGAAATTGAAATCACGCCGTGACCTGTTGGATAAATATGCCAAAGAATATTACCAGTTTCTTGCCCGCGAAGTAGAAGTTGTCGGAACGAAAGGAAGGGAACGATTTGAAGTAAAGCCTGCCGATAATGGTGACGTTTCGGTGGAAGTATTCAATATCAATAAAGAAAATCAGAAGGGAAGAAAATTATATGAAAGAACTTTCACCAAAGGAGAAACAAACGAAATACGATTGTTTGGCATAGCAGGAGATGATGAATATGTTATTGCTGACAGAGCGAAAAAAAATATCACCGTCCGCATCATCGGTGGACCGGGGAAAGATGATTACCAATTGGGAGCAAAGAGGTCGGGTTTGTTGGTATACGATAATCCCGACAACAGGATCGATGGAATGAACAAATCCGCGATGCATTTATCGGGCGACAGTACGATTCATTTGTACCAGTTCAACTCTTTCAAGTATGATGGCCAGGGTGTAAAAATGGGAATCAGTTATAATAACCGCGACCGGATTTTCTTGCGCACCGGCTATTATATACAGCGACAGAAATTTCGCAAAAATCCTTACGGGTACCGGCACGATCTGAATATCAATTATTCGCTCATGCAGAGTGCCTTCAGCTTTGAATACAAAGGCGTGATCGTAGAAGCGATCGGAAAATGGAATCTTAATCTCTATGGCGAATATGACCTGGTAAGAGACTTTTCATTTTTTGGAGTCGGTAATGAGACAAAAGATGTTGTTACGACTGCGGGGTACTACCGGATAAGAACAGCTGATATCAACGGGGCATTGGGTATCAGTAGGAATACCAGTAAGTATAGCCAGATAGGGTTCCATGCATTTTTCCAGGGGTTCAAATTTTTGAAGGATGATAAAAAATTTACTTCGACCTATCCACCCGGTGATGAATTGTTTACCAATAAAAATTATGCAGGCATCCGGTTCGATCAGAATTTTATTCGTGTGAACGACGACGTTACTCCAACACGCGGAATCGGATTCGTATCTGAGTTATCTTATACCTACCCTTTTGATACCGATTCAGAACCCTTCTACCGTGCCGGCGGAACGTTTGGTTTTTATATTCCGTTATTAAAAAATTTTTCACTTGCGTCAAAAACTGCCGCTTTCACCATGAATGAAAATTCTGAATTTTACCAGTTGAATAAACTGGGAGGCGCTGCTACCTTCCGGGGGTATCCGAGATTCAGATTTTATGGGCAAACAGCATTTTACAACAACAATGAGCTGCAATGGACCTTTCCTTTTAGAGGTTTTATCATGAATGGGAAGCTCGGGTTCATCGCACTATTTGATAATGGCCGCGTGTGGCAGCCGGGAGAAATATCCGATACCTGGTATACGGCTTATGGGGGAGGATTGATACTCGCGCCATTCAATAAAATCGTATTGGCAGGAACCTATGCAAAGGCAAGTGATGGATGGCG
>Ga0180121_10000875_pt1 | contig 12782 bp, 9 predicted proteins | sample AntDrymUQ5402106_2_FD_129676 | JGI IMG/M metagenome (GOLD analysis project Ga0180121, IMG submission 129676) | Polar desert sand microbial communities from Dry Valleys, Antarctica - metaG UQ540 (21.06) (version 2) (version 2) | ecosystem: Environmental > Terrestrial > Soil > Desert | place...
CAAACTTTACAATCCGCCGCGGCGGATTATGAACTTGAAGAATTAATCGCTTTCTTATACAATCTCATATACTCCTTAGCAGAATGCTTCCATGAAAAATCTTCTTTCATTCCCCGTGTCATTATTTTTGTCCATGTTTCGTTATTATTAAACATATCTATCGCTCTTTTGATTGTTGTAAGTAATGCATAAGAACTGTTTTCATTAAATGAAAAACCATTTCCTTTTTCACCAAACTCGTGATAGTCTTTTACAGTATCCGCCAACCCCCCCGTCCTTCTTACGATAGGAACGTTTCCATAGTTTAAAGAGTACATCTGATTGAGACCGCAAGGTTCATATTGAGAAGGCATTAAAAACATATCGCAGCCGGCTGTGATATAATGAGCAAGCTTATTATTGTAACCTATGTAAGCATTTACCTTTTGAGGAAATGCTTTTGCAAGTTCTTTGAAAAATTCTTCTGTTCTGTCTTCTCCGCTTCCCAGTACAATCAATTGCATGGGCAAATTTATAAACTCATTTATTATCGGGAATAAAAGCTCAAAACCTTTCTGCCCGGCAAATCTTGAAATAATACCAATGGTTGGAATATTTTCATTAAACTCCATTTCAGCTTCTTCAAGCAGGACTTTTTTATTCTTTAGTTTCTTATTTAATTTTTTTGAAGTGTAATTGTATGGAATGAACTTATCAACTTTCGGATTCCATATTTCGGTGTCGATCCCGTTAAGGACGCCATAGAGATCGTCTTTACGCGTGCGAAGGACGCCTTCCATACCGGCTCCAAATTCTTTTGTCTGAATCTCTTTTGCATAAGTAGGACTGACCGTAGTAATTATTTCGGAAAAAAGAATACCCGCTTTTAAAAAACAAAAAGAATCATCGAGTTCAAACGGTCCGCCTGGATAATATTGTGAAAGAGGAAGCCCTGAATTATAAATTGCATTCTTAGAAAATCTTCCCTGGTAACCAATATTATGAATTGATATGAGAGTTTTTGTATTTTCAAAAAGCTTATCCCACTTGTAATTTGTTTTGAGATAAACCGGGACAAGGCTTGTCTGCCAGTCATTGCAATGGATAATATCAGGCGACCATTTTAATCTTTGCATAGTTTCTATGACAGCAATCTGAAATAAAATAAATCTTTCATCTTCATCTGGATCATTCGTATATGGCATCTCGCGGTGAAAGTAAACCGGGTAGTCAATTAAATAGACTTCGACCCCGGAATCCGGAAGTGTTCCGTACCATACATTGAACTTAATTTCCTTATCGCCTATCCTCACGGGAATATCCTGAAGTTCGGCAACTGGATTCAAATTGTGTAAGTCAGTTTTAATACCGCCATATAATGGTAAAAAAACTTTGACTTCACAATCTTCCTGCTCAATTGCTTTTGGAAGAGAACCGACGACGTCAGCGAGACCACCGGTCTTAACGTATGGAAAACACTCCGATGCAGCGAAACAAATTCTCAATTCGTTATTGGTTATTGATTAATATTTATTTGTTAATCGTTAATCGTTATTCTTTGATCGATATTCGTTATTCGTTTATTAAATCATAATTATAAAAGATTGAGGGTAACAAAACGATTAACGATTAAACGATTAACGATTATACGATTATACGATTAACGATTATACAATTAACGATTACGAAGTTAGAATTTCGTCTCAATAACATACGGAAGCATCTTCCTCCATGTGGGCCAGTCGTGAGGAACATCGAAGCCCCACATTTCCAGATCATTTGGTACTCCTTTCGCATTCAGTATCGTAGACAAAATTTCTGAACCTTTTGGATTTTCGTAATTACCCTGACCGGTCAATATGTGTATATGATTGCTGTTTCTGAGTTCATTCAAAACATTTTCGTCCTGAAGATTTGGAAGGTAGTGAACCGGAGAATTAAAATAACATGTTTCATCAAAATATCCTTTCGAATAATCGCTAAGATCATACGAGCCACTCATTGCTATAGTGCCTTTAAAAATATCAGGTCTTCTAAAGAAAGTATTTGCAGAATGCAACGCGCCGAGAGAAGCACCTGAAGTTATAATTGGAACTTCACCATTGCAGTCTTTATATATAAAAGGAACCACTTCAGTAACGACATATTCATTGAACTGCTGATGGCGCGCAGCCTTATCATGAGGGCTAATAGTATCATTGAGCCAGCTCTCATTGTTAATACTATTGATTGAATACACTTTGCATTTGCCTCCTTCGATGTAAGGTTTTAAAGTATCGATCAATTGAAATCTTTCATATTCAAGAAAATCTGCAGCAGCAGTAGGGAATAATAATAAAGCGAATCCGTAATCACCGTATGCAACAATATCCATTTCTTTGTTTAAAATTGGACTGTAAAATTTTGAAATCTCTCTTCTCATAATTTATTTAAAGGGTTTGTAATTTTATTTTGAATGCGCAAAATACTCAATATAAAATTAAATTATAAGTAGGAAATTCTTGGGAGTGGTGAATGGCTTGCCTGCCGCGGGCAGGTCAATGGTGAATGGTCAATAGTCATCCGCCGCGGCGGAGTGAATGGTCAATGGTGAAGGTGAATGGTGAATGGTCAATAGTCAATGGTGAATGGTGAATAACTTCGGTTAAATTGTTAACTGCTAACTGCTAACTGTTAACTGCTAAAAAGGTAAATCATCATCCGAAGCATTTCCCATGGGCTGGTCCTGCCTGTATTCATCAGCTTTTGCAGATTCAGCTTTCTGAATCTTCCATGCACCCAGGCTGGTGAAGTAAGTAGTTACGCCTTCTTTATTCGTCCACGGTTTCCCGCGTAGGTCGAAATTAACATCAACGTAATCATCTTTTTTAAATTCATCTATTATGTCACAGTTATTTTGCGTCAGCTCAAACTTAATGAACTGCGGGTACTGGGCATTCTCTGCGTATTCCACTACAAACTCTCTTTTCTTAAATTTATCCGAAATTTGTTTTGTATCGTAAATTTCTATTATTTTACCCTGAATGTTCATTCTCTGATTTTAGTCCGCCTCGGCGGATTGGATTTATGATTTTAGATTTTATTTCCATTTTAAATTTTCTTTTCACCATTCACTCCGCCGCGGCGGGATGACCATTCACATTCATCATTGTCTATTGACCATTCACTATTTTCGATTTATCCACTTTTACACGATTACGAATTTGCCATTTAAACATTATCTGCAACCAAAGATAATCGAGTTTCTCTTTTGGCGTCATTTTCGATAAAGGTTTTTCCAAATGACCGTCGAACAAAGGGTCAATTTCTTTACCACTAACCGGATTTGTTTTTTTCTGTTTTGATTCTTTCAAGTTCTTTAAGGTCAATAATATCTTTATCTCTTAGAGGTTCAATAAGCTTCTTAACAAACAGCAAATCATTTATAGAAGAAACAGTGACTTTTACATTATCAATATTTATCTCTTCCGAATTTTCAAACAATTCTTCATAAGACTTTGGATAGCTCAAAAAAATATCTAACTGTAACGGAGTATTATTTGAAACAAATGTATAAACCAATGCTCCTTTATTTTCAAACCATTCTTTCCTTTTACTCTCATTAAAGAGATTCTCAACAGGTTCAGGAATTCTTGGCTTTAGACCAAACTTCTTTGTTACTTCAATAATTTTTTCTAAATTACTTTTCTCAAGTGAAACCGACAAGTCAATATCATAAGTCGCCCTCTCGACCCCGTGCAATACACAAGCAACACCTCCGCAGATCACATATTTTACGTCAGCTTTGGAAAGTTCTTTTAGAAGGTTAAATAGATTATCTGCTGCAAATTTTGTATCCGGCATTTTTTAATGATTCAATTAATAGACTACATCATGAGTACCAATAGGAACTACAACTATCAACTATCAACTATCAACTAATCTAGTCCCTCACATCAGCAAGTTTAATTTCATCATCAAATGAAAATTCCTGTTCTGTTTTTTCAACATAAACTCTGGAGAAGTAAGAATACACGGCAGGAACTATGAACAATGTTAAGAAGGTCGCAAATAACAAACCTCCTACTACCACGATTCCCAGTGAAGTCCTGCTGCCGGCGCCCGCTCCGAGAGCAATAGGAAGAATTCCGAGAACTGTTGCTAAACTTGTCATGATTATAGGCCGGAACCTTGCAACTGCAGCCGATTTGACTGCATCACCAATGCTTAAACCTTCTTCCTTTTTTTGATTTGCAAATTCAACTATAAGAATTGCATTTTTCGTGACAAGTCCGATGAGCATAATGATACCGATCTGTGAGAATATATTTAATGTTTGATTGAACAGCCATAAAGATATCATCGCGCCTGTTAATGCAAGGGGTACTGTGAGCAAAATTATTAACGGATCGATGAAGCTTTCAAACTGAGCTGCCAAAACAAGGAAAATAATTATCAAAGCAAAAATAAAAGTAAAGATTAGACTCGATGAGCTTTCCGCAAAATCTTTTGACTCACCAGCAAGAGATGTAGTAAAAGTCGGGTCTAGGATCTTAGATGTTATGTTATTCATTTCTTCAATTGCTTCACCAAGTGCAACTCCGGGTACTAATCCTCCTGAAATAGTTGCAGAAACATATCTGTTGTAACGAAGCCGCGTGGTTGGGCTTATACTTTCTTTTAATGTTACTACATTGTCGAGCTGTACAAGCTCTCCTTTATTATTCCTGATAAATAAATATTTCAAATCATAAGGATCATCTCTGTACTCCCTGCTAACCTGCCCAATAACCTGATATTGTTTCCCGTCCTTTATATAGTAGCTCAACCTTTGACCCCCGAGCGCGATCTGAAGAGTTTGTGCAATATCATTTGTAGAAATTCCAAGTACGGCCGCTTTATTCCTGTCTATGCTGAGAGTAAGCTCCGGTTTATTAACTTTAATATCAGCGTCAACAAACTGAAGCTTTGGGCTTTTCTTGGCTTCTTCTAAAATTTTAGGAAGAACTTCCATTAATTTATCAAAGTTGGGCGCTTGAATAACATACTGGAGTGGTTGCCTTCCGAAACGTGAACCAATGGTTGGAGGTTGGGAAGGAAATCCTCTTATACCTGTAAAAGAATTTAGATCTTTTGATATAGAATTAAAAACTTGCTGCTGTGTTCTGTCCCTTTCTTTCGGAGGCACTAAGTACATGTTTATAACACCGGTATTTGTCGCTCCAACGCCGGCAAAACCCGGAGCAATTACAGTGATGGGACTTGGAACTTCAGGGATGGAATCCAGAACATACCTTGTCAGCTCATCCATATACTTCTGTGTATATTCAAACGTTGAACCTTCAGGACCAAGAGTCTGTATTCTTATATTTGACCTGTCTTCCAAAGGCGCAAGCTCTGTTTTGAGGGAACTTCCGATGAAGTAAACAACAGTTCCCATTATAATTATTAATATGAATGAGATCCATCTTACTTTCATAAATCCGTTCAAAAGCTTTGAGTATCCGTTTGTTAATGCGACAAAGAACGGTTCGGTTTTATTATACAGCCAATTTGATTTGTCATGTTTCTTTAAAAGTCTGGAAGATAACATCGGAGTTAGTGTCAATGCAACGAATGCGGAAATAATTACAGTTGATGCAACTACTACACCGAATTCACGGAAAAGTTTTCCTGTTAAACCTTCGATGAACATGATTGGAAGGAATACTGCGGCAAGTGTAAGTGTCGTTGAAATTACTGCAAAATAAATTTCCTTCGATCCTTTAATCGCAGCTTCCATCGGAGTCATACCTTCTTCTATCTTTGTATAAATATTTTCCAAAACAACAATCGCATCATCTACTACCAATCCAATAGCAAGGATAATAGCCACTAATGTCAAAACATTTATTGAATATCCTATCAGATACATTACAAAAAATCCCCCGATAATTGAAACCGGAATTGCAACAACTGGAATCAATGTAGATCGCCAGTCCCTTAAGAAAAAGAAAATTATAAATAGCACTAAACCGAATGCAATAAATATGGTTTCTTCAACTTCACTTATAGTTGATCTGACAAATGTGGAAAAATCAAAACCGATTTCTAATCGGTATTCCGGAGGTATTTCTTTTTTTAATTGCTCAAATCTTTTATTGAACTCATCGGAAATCTGAACTATGTTTGCTCCCGGGACCGCCTGAATTGATACACCGATTCCGTTTGTGCCGCCTTTCTTAACTGCTGTTCTTTCATTTTCAGCTCCGAGTATAGCGTAACCTATATCTTTAAATCTTACATTATTATCACCATCCTGCTTAATAATCAACTCATTAAACTCTTCGGCATTTTTCAACCTTCCTAAGGTTCGGATGGTAAGCTCTGTATTGTCTCCTTCAATCCTTCCCGAGGGTAATTCAATATTTTCTTTATTAAGTGCTGACTGTACGTCTAGAGGTGTCAGTTTATATGCAGCAAGTTTTTTCGGATCCATCCACATTCTCATAGAATATTTTTTCTCTCCGAAAATATTTACCGCGCTCACTCCTTCAATGGTCTGTATTCTTTCTTTGACTACATTTGATGCGAAGTTGCTCACTTCGAGAATATCTTTTGTGTCACTCTGAACAAACATAAAAATAATTGGTGTGGCATCTGCATCAGATTTCTGTACAATAGGATTATCAATTCCTTGCGGAAGATTTCTTTGAGCTCTTGAAACTCTGTCTCTTACATCATTTGTAGCTTGTTCTAAGTTTCTACTCAATTCAAATTCAACCGTAATCCTGCTGACCTGTTCACGGCTCTCCGATGTGAGTGTTTTAATTCCTTCAATACCATTCAATGCCTGCTCCAACGGTTCTGTAATCTGTGTTTCAATTACATCGGAGTTTGCACCCGGATAAGTTGTCTGCACGCTGACTGTCGGTGGATCTACACTTGGGTACTCCCTAACTTCTAAATAAGTAAATGCAACAATGCCGAATAATACAAGTATCAGTGACATGACTATTGCCAGGACAGGGCGCTGTATGGATGTGTTTGATAAAGACATTGCTTTTTAGTTTGTTGAGTTTATTGAGTTTATTGAGTTCGTAGAGTTTGTTAAAGTTTGTTAAGTTTGTTGATTGCTAACTGCTAACTGCTAACTGCTAACTGAAAAAAGATCACTGCTCAATTTTTTCAATAATCACTTTTGCATCAGGTCTCAATCTCAAAAGATTAGTTGTGAGGATTGTATCTCCGGGATTCAATCCGCCTGTAACCTGCACGCTTGATTCTGTGCGGAGACCAATTTGAACGTCCGACAATTTCGCCAGCCCGTTCATTAACACATATACATCCTGACCTTTTAATTTTGGAATTAACGCCTGAGTCGGGATCATTATTGCTTCGTTAATATCAGACAATTGTAATGTTACATTTGCAAAGGTGCCAGGTATAAGCTTTCGTGAAGGATTTGAACTTACCGCTCTCACTGTTAATGATCTTGTATTACCTTCGACTCTAGGCTCGTATGCCGTAACAATCCCGTCAAAGTCTTCTTCTAAACCATCTATAGTAAATGTAATTTTCTGGCCAATTCTGAAATTTGCAATATATTTTTCAGGAAGTGAAAAATCCAGTTTTACTTTGCTGATGTCCTGTATTGTTGCTAAAGTCGTCGCAGGGGTAACATAACTTCCAATACTTACATTTTTTAAGCCGATCGTTCCCGAAAAAGGAGCCCTGATACTGGTTTTGTCTAATTGAATATCAATTAGTTTAATATCTGCCCTAATTTTTTCAAGAGTATTTGTTAATATATCATACTCAGATTGAGTCGATAAACCTTTTTCTATTAGCTGACTCTGTCGTTCTTCATTTTTAACAGCAAGCTCCTCCTCTATCATCAGTTTATTAAACTGAGCATCGAGCTCGGAATCGTCCAGCTTGAAAAGTGTTTTGCCTTTAGATACAAAACTCCCTTCTTTAAAATAGATACCGGTAATCTTTTTTGAAGTTTCGCTTCTCAGCTCTACTTCTTCATTTGCAACTATAGTACCAATTGTTCGGATCGAATTTTCGATATCAGAAGTGGTTATAATAAATCCTGTTGCTGGAACTGGAGCATTTTTCGTATCCAGCGTTTGTGTGTTTGCAGGTTTTTCTTTTGTTGAAATCAGTTTAGGTATTATTATGATGGCAGCTACTACCAGTATGATTAAGGCAACGGAAATATACTTAATGTTTTTTTTCAATGCATGCAAAAATAATTTTTGTATAATAAACTTAATTATGAAAAAAATAAAGTAACAAAACCCTGCGTTTGCTAATTTTGGGGATTTTTATGAAGTCTATCACAGATTTACAGCGAGGAGAATAGACTTCGGAAGTTTCTTTTGAATCCTAGATTAAAAACTATATTTAAACAACTTCAATACAGCTTTTACAATTCCATTATTGTATACGATATAACAGAAAAAGGTTTGAATCCTACACATTTTATTATTTTAAATTTCATATTGATCTTCATAAAGAATAACTTTGTACAAGTTAGTTTTATTATTTGACAGTGAAAACAGTTTTAATTAATTTATAAAAAAAGAAGGAGCCTCCATAAATGATGAATTCCGCACATTTACACTTAGTTTTAAATCATATTCCGGTTATCGGATCGGGAATCGCAATTTTTGTTTTGATTGTGGGGATTTTAAAAAAAAGCGATGATGTAAAAAAGGTAAGTGCAATGATATTATTATTAACAGCATTGATTACGATCCCAGTTTACATATCAGGAAAAGATTCAGAAGGAATGATAGAAGGAAATTATGAAGATGTTGATGAACAATATATAGAAGAACATGAAGATTTTGCATTAAACAGTTTTATAGCCATGGATATTGCAGGAGCATTTGCACTAATCGGATTATTTATATATAAAAAACCCAAATTCCTTCCAAATTATTTTGTATACCTGATGCTTACACTTTTGATTATTGTAAACGGAATGATGGCTTACACTTCCACTCTCGGCGGGAAAATTCATCACCCTGAAATCAGGGAAGACAGAATGCCGTGGGAACCTGCGCCTTCAAAAGACGATAAAAAAGATAAATCCGGAAAAGAAAAAAAAGAAGAAGAAGATGATTAAATCATTTTGTATTAATTTTCAAAAGAATATTTTTCATATCGAAAGGTAATTCTGATTCAAACCTGAGGTTTTCGTTTGTGTTAGGATGAATAAAGCCAATCACTTTTGCATGAAGTGCCTGCCTGGGAATAATCTCAAGTAAGTTTTTTATTTGAGCTTTCATATTAGAGGTAAGATTTACAGAGCGTGGCTCCCGGCCTCCGTAAGTTTCGTCACCGAATACAGGATGATCCATGTTTGAAAGATGTACTCTTATCTGGTGTGTCCTTCCCGTCTCCAAATTTAATTTTACCAATGAGAGAAAATCATATTCTGCAATTACTTCATAATTTGTAATCGCAAGTTTCCCAGCATCATCATCTTCCTTTAGAACTGCTACTTTTTTCCGGTCTTTCTTATCCCTGCCTAGTTTGTTTTTTATTTCACCGCTTTTATTTTTTAGTTTGCCCCAGACTATTGCATTGTACTCTCTTTCTATCGTGTGGTGAAAAAATTGTTCAGATAACTTTCTGTGTGTCAATTCATTTTTTGCAATTACTATTAACCCCGATGTATCTTTATCCAGCCGGTGAACAATTCCAGCTCTTTCAAAACCATTCAGATCTGATAGTGTATCATTTTTTTGTTTTGCGTAATACATTATTGCATTAACAAGCGTGCCGCTGTAGTTTTTATAAGCAGGATGGACCACCATCCCTGAAGGTTTATTTACAATCATTAAATATTCATCTTCATAAGCAATATCAAGAGGGATGTTTTCCGGAAGAACATCTTTTATGTCCGGTATTTCAAGCTCTATCTCAATTTCATCATTAGGTCTTACAAGATAATTTGATTTTATAATATCACCATTTACGGTTACATATCCCAGATCGATTGCTTTCTGAACTTTTGTCCTCGAAGCATTTTCGATAAACTGAGATATGTATTTATCTATGCGCTGTCGTTCTAAGATTTTCGGTACAATAAGGCTATAATTTTTTTCCATTTAAATTTTTTTTAAAATCAATTAGCTGGATTTCTTACTTATCGAATGTTGTATAAAAGCTTTCAGTAACCATGTCAGGGTTAATTAATAACTCAAGTTGAATGCTACATTCCGCCACAGCGGATTCACGAATTTACACTTATTCTTTTAATCGTTAAATTTCTTAATTCGCGCTAATTCGAAAATTCGCCTCGGCTGAGCAGGGGAATAAGTTGGCAAAGGAAGCAAGTCAAGTTGATTTAATAAGTTAATTATTACTCCTTTAAAATCATGCATATTTATTCTTTAAAATTATTACAAAAAAAAAATTAAAGATTATACTGTTATTTAAGAATAGTTTTTTTATTTTATAATTACTTAAAATAAAGCTTTAGTAAATACTACTAAGCTGTTTATTTTTATGAAAATTAAATAATAGAAATATGCGAAACAAACACTTTTTTAATGCAGTGAAATGCTTTTTCTATTTTGGATGTCTGATTTTAATAATTTCTTTTTCCCAGACTTTCAGCGGATGCGGGAGTTCCGATGAAGAAGAATTGGTGGATCAAAGAGAAATTGATTCAATTGACGTTTATTCCAAAATGCAAAAAGCATTTGCTCTTTATAAAAAATCATTAGAATACAATCAGTCATCAGATGATAAGAGCGCAAACCATACTTTTGAATCAGCGCTAAAAACTTTAGATGAAATTAATTACGAAACAATTGTAAACAGTCAAAATTATTTCTGGAAAATAGATTATGACGAACTTGCAAAAAGTATCATAGAAGATTATTTCGTGACTCAGTCCGAATTAAGCCAGCACAGCCTAATATTTGAATTTGCAAAACGTGTTCCGGTTTATTACGATAAGGTCGAACAGATTTCCGGAGACCGAGAGCCGATGCCTGAGGGGAATGAGATTCCTTTTACTAAAAATTCTGCAGTTGAGGAATATATTGAATTTTTTTCAAATACCGACAGAGGAAGAAGTTTCATAGATAAATGCCTCTATCGTTCCGGAAAGTATTTTCCATTGATGAGAAAGATACTCAAATATTATAATGCACCTGAAGAGTTGGTTTATCTTTCGGTGCAGGAGTCGGGACTTTCTCCGACAATTGTTTCTAGAGCAGGTGCAGTTGGACTATGGCAATTCATGCCCGCCACCGGTTTTTCATACGGTTTAAGCTCGGACGGATATCGTGACGATAGAAGGGATTTTGAAAAATCAACTGAAGCAGCTGCAAGGCATTTAAAAGATCTTTACAAAACTTATGACGACTGGTACCTTGCATTCTCAGCTTACAATGCAGGTCCGGGAAGAGTCAATAAAGCAATTAGCAGAAGCGGGTCACGGGACTTCTGGGCTTTAAGAGGATATCTGCCCGGGGAAACAAAAAATTACGTTCCTTCTATTATTGCTTTATCTTATGTATTGAGAAATCCTGAAGAATATGGTTTTAAAGATATTGAATTCGGAGCTCCGGTTTCTTTTGACCGGGTAAATATTAAAACTTCCTTAACATTGCAAAGAATAGCTGAGCTTTTTGAAACCGATATTGAAACAATAAGAGAATTGAATTCCGAAATAACAAATGATGAAGTACCTCAGTATGACGTTGCTTATCAGATTAGAATTCCTGAGAACAGCTATGATAAATTTACCGCAAATTATGATAAAGCCGGAGACTTTGATAAGAGCTCTAATTTTACTCCTGAATTTGCAGGGAATGAAATTGCAGAGTATGGAGGAAGTATTACAGGTGTTCATTATAAAGTAAAAAATTATGATCCTGAAGATATAAGACAAATTGCAAGTACAGATGGCAGAATGGTTGTAAAGCACGAATTCAAGAATAGAGAGATGCTCAGTGTAGTTGCTGTATATTATGAAGTAAGACCTACAGATATAAGAATTTGGAATAATATAAATTACGGATATTATCCTAAGGAGAAGCAAAAGCTATCTATTTATCTGACGGAGGGGAAATATAAATCTTTGTATGGCAAGAATGAATTAAAAGAAGCTGAAATAAAAAAGGAAGTTTCTGCTGAAACAATCACTCAGGATTTTAAAAATGAAACAGAAACTGTAAAAAAAGAAGAAACAACGAATACAGTAAAAGTTGAAGAAGAAAATTCTCCCGGTACAGTTTCAACTGAGACTAATACTAACACTAGTACAGATGCAGATGAAAATACACCTAACGAGCAGGAAACTTTTACTGAAACAGAAGTTGTAGAAGAAGAAATTGTAAATGAGGCTCCGCCTGTAACTGTGACCCCTACTTCATCAAAAAAAATAAATACAACTTCAAAAACTTACACCGTAACTGAAGGAGATAACCTTTCAGTTATCGCAAATGAATTAGGCGTGTCGATCAGTGAGCTTAAGGAGTGGAATAATCTTGAAACGGATAAAATTATGGTCGGACAGAAGCTAAGGATTCATTCGGGAAAGACGAAGGTTTCATTCCATACTGTAAGCGAGGGGGAAAATCTTACAATGATAGCTAATGAATATGGTCTGAGCCTGTCGGATCTAAAAGATCTGAACGATCTCAACAACGATGTAATATTTATCGGACAAAAGTTGAAAGTTTTAGAATCTAAAACCACTTGGGTAAATAATACCAAAACCTCTGGTGTTAAAAAAACTTACAAGGTTAAAAAGGGAGAAACGCTGGCTTTCATTGCTGAAGCAAATGACATCTCAATAATGGATATCAAAA
>Ga0180121_10000877_pt1 | contig 12770 bp, 5 predicted proteins | sample AntDrymUQ5402106_2_FD_129676 | JGI IMG/M metagenome (GOLD analysis project Ga0180121, IMG submission 129676) | Polar desert sand microbial communities from Dry Valleys, Antarctica - metaG UQ540 (21.06) (version 2) (version 2) | ecosystem: Environmental > Terrestrial > Soil > Desert | place...
CGGGCGGTCTCGCGATCGATACCGGTGGCCGCCGCGGCGCCCGCGTGACGCCGCGACGCGAGTCGCAGCGGAACGGCTTCGTGCTCCGTACGATCCAGCGCCGGATCATTCGCAGCCACGTCGACGTCAGCCCGGGCGAGGTGCTCGGCGCGATGGCGGTGCTCGGCCTCGTCGGGCTGGTGCTCGGATCGGTGTGGTGGGGGAGCGTGGTGGCCGGCGCGATGGCCGGGGCGGTCACGCTGACGCTGCCGATCCTGTGGCTCGACCGACAGCATCGAAAGGTGCGCTCGCGCTCCGCCGCGCAGCTCCTGGACACGCTCGGGCTCCTCTCGAGCTCGGTCCGCTCGGGACACAGCCTGCTCCAGGCGCTCGAGCACGTCGCCAGCGAGGCGCCGGAGCCCACCCGCAGCAACTTCGCGCTCGTCGTGCGTGAGATCGGGCTCGGCGCGGCACAGGACGACGCGCTCGAGCGGCTCGCGGAGCGCATGGGCAGCGAGGACTTCGACCTCGTCGTGAGCGCGATCGGCGTGCACGGGCAGATCGGCGGCAGCCTGACCACCGTGCTCGATTCCATCGGCGAGACCGTGCGCGAGCGCGTGCGCGTGTCGGGCGACATCAAGGCGATCACCTCCCAGCAGCGCTACTCCGCGTACGTGCTCTCCGCGCTCCCGGTCGTCACCGCGGGGGCGCTCGCGCTGATCAGTCCGGATTACGTCGCGGTCCTCCTGGAGGAGGGCGGCCTTCGCATCGCGCTGATCGTCTCCGTCGTCATGGTCATCGCGGGCTTCTTCACGATGCGCTCGCTGGCTTCTATCGATGTTTAAGGTCCTCCAGCTCGCGCTCGTGCTGGTCATCGCGGCCGTCGGGCCTGTCGCGACCGCAGCGGCCGACGACGGCACGCGGATCACGATCAGCTCGATCGACGCGGCGTCGTTCCCGGACGTGAAGGTGAGCGCGAGCGTCGTCGACGCGAGCGGCAGGCCCGTCGCGGGCCTCGGCCCGAACGACCTGATCCTCTTCGAGCGCGGCGTCGAGCGGCCCGCCGACGTGGAGTTCACGTCCCGGACCGCGCCGATCGCCCTCGCGCTCATCCTCGACGTGAGCGGCAGCATGGCCGGGCGGCCGCTCGAGGACGCCAAGCGCGCGATCGCCAGCCTGGTCGCCGCGCTCGGCGCGGAGGATCAGGCCGCTCTGATCACCTTCAATGCCGCTCCCCGCGTGGCCCAGGCCCTCACGCCGCGGAAGGACGCGCTACTCGCCGCCACGAACGCCGCTGTGGCTGTCGGCAACACGGCGATCTACGACGCGCTGGCGGTCGGTCTCGACGTGCTGGCCGCCGCACCGCAGCCGCGCCGCGCCGCGGTGCTGCTGACGGACGGCCTCGACACAGCGAGCAAGAGCACGAAGGCCAGCGCGATCGCCAAGGCGTCCGCTGTCGGCCTCACGCTGCACGTCGTCGCGCTGGGCGCGGACCTCGACCTCGCCACGCTGAGCTCGCTCGCGGACGCGACGCCGGGCGGCCAGTTGCGGGAGGCGCCGTCTTCGGCGGACCTGCAGGGCATCTACGACGCGCTGATCCAGCAGATCCGGACCGAGTACGCGCTGACGTACCGGTCGGCGCTCGGCGTTCCGGCAGGGGCGGTGGTCGACGTACAGCTCGCGCTCCGCCCCGGTGGGGTCGTGCGTGCGCGCGCGGACCTGCAGTTCGCGGTGCCCGCGGGGCGGGGGACCGTCGTGGTCGCAGCGACGCCCGCGCCCGTGCTCACGCAGGCACCGGTCGCGCCGATCGTGGCTGCGCTGCCCGCCGATGTTCCCGCGCGATTCCCGTCCGAGGTCGTCGGGCTCCTCGGTGCCGCGACCGTGCTCACGCTCCTGCTCTGGGTCGCCGAGATCGTCGCCCGCTTCCCGGACCGGCAGCGACGGCGGCTCGAGCGGTTCGTTCGGCGTCTCACGCTCACCACCGCGGAGCACGCCAAGCGCCGGTCGCTCGTGCAGCGCGTCATCGTCCCGACCCTGCGCACCGCGAGCCGGCCGCTCCTACGCATCACGCCCCTCGGTCTGGTCGCGAGCACGCGCGAGCGGCTGCAGCACGCCGGCGAGCCGATGGGCCTCGGACCCGTCGACTTCATCGGCGTGCGCGTGGGCGCGGGTCTGATCGGCGGGGCGATCGGCCTGGCCATCGCGACCTTCGGGGGCGGCGAGCCGTTCGGCGTGCTCGTCGCCACGGCGTTCGGCACGTTCGTCGGCTTCCTGGTGCCCGAGCAGCTGCTCGGGCTGAAGGCGCGGCGCCGTCAGTCCGCCATCCGCAAGGCGCTGCCGACCTCGCTCGACATGCTCGCGCTCGGCGCGCACGCGGGGCTGTCGCTCGACGGCGCGATCGCCCAGGTCGCTCAGCGGTGGGATACGCCGCTCGCGGACGAGTTCCGGCGGGTACTCGTGGAGTTCCAGATGGGCCGCGAGCGCCGGGAGGCGCTGCGTCAGCTCGGCATCCGGACCGGCATGGCGGATGTCATGCGCGTCGCCAGCGCGGTGATCCAGGCGGAGAACCTCGGGGTGCCGCTGGCGCGGGTCCTCGTCGAGCAGGCCAGCGAGCTGCGCACGCGCCGACGGCAGCGCGCGGAGGAGCTCGCGAACAAGGCGCCGGTGAAGATGCTCTTCCCGATGGTCCTGTTGATCTTCCCCGCGCTGTTCGTGGTCATCCTCGGGCCGGCGGTGCCGCGCATCCTCGAGATCTTCACGGTCTACTGACCGTGTACTCGCTGCTCCGGGACGGCCTGCCTGCGGCGGCGCGCGCGATCTCGCCGGCGCAGATCGTCCGCTCGCGCGCCGTGCCCCGGAACGTCGTGATGCTCGGGCTCACCAGCCTGTTCACGGACATCTCGAGCGAGATGGTCAGCGCGATCCTTCCGCTCTACCTGATCCTCGCGCTCGGCGCTTCGCCGCTCGTCTTCGGGATCGTCGACGGGATCTACAACGGCGCGTCCGCGCTCGTGCGCGTCGGGGCGGGGCTCGTCGCGGACGGCTGGGGACGGCACAAGCAGGTGGCGGTCGCCGGCTACGGGATCTCCGCCCTGAGCCGTCTCGGCCTGCTCGTCGCCGGTGCGGGGTGGCTGCCGTTCCTCGGCCTGATCATCGTCGACCGCACCGGAAAGGGCATCCGCACCGCGCCGCGCGACGCGCTCATCTCGCTCTCGACGCGCCCCGAGCACCTCGGCGTCGCGTTCGGCGTTCACCGCGCGCTGGACACGGCCGGCGCGCTCATCGGGCCGCTCGTGGCGTTCGCGATCCTCATCGCGCTGCCGCGCGGGTTCGATCTCATCTTCCTCGCGAGCTTCTGCGCGGCGGTGATCGGCCTCGCCATCCTCGTCCTCTTCGTCGACGGACGGACGGCGCTCGTCCCGCGCGCTCGCCTCCGGCTCCGGGACATCGGTCGCACCGCGCGCGCCCCCTGGATGCTCCCGCTGCTCGGCGCCGCCGCGCTGCTCTCGGTGGTGACGGTGAGCGACGCGTTCATCTACCTCCTGCTGCAGCGTCGCGCGGCGCTCGCGGTCGGATTCTTCCCCCTGTTGTTCGTCGCAACGTCGATCGTCTACATGCTGCTCGCCGTGCCGGCCGGTCGCGTGGCGGACCGCCGCGGCCGTCGCCCGATGGTGCTCGCCGGCTATGCGCTGCTCGTGCCGCTCTACGCGTCGCTGCTCCTTGCGGATGCCGGGCCGCTCACGATCGTCGCCGCGGTGGTCCTCCTCGGCGCCCACTACGCGGCGACGGACGGCGTGCTCATGGCGATCGCGTCGGCGCGCATCCCGCCGGAGCTCCGCGGCACCGGACTCGCCGCCGTCACGACGGTCACGAGCCTCGGCCGGCTCGTCGCGAGCGTGCTGTTCGGCGTCGCATGGTCGCTCTGGGGACCCGAGGCGGCGATCGCCGCGTTCGCCGCAGCGATGTGCGTCGCGATCGCAGGAGCGTCACGCGCGCTCGCGGCGGTGCGGTGAGGGCCCGTCCGCGGGGGCGCGGCCGCGCCGCGCTGTTCGTCCTGATCGTGCTGGCGTGCGTGTTCGCGCTCACCGGCTACGCGGCGCTCGCGCTCACCCGTGGCGACAATCGCGCCTCCTCCGGCGCGCGCGCCGGCGACGCGGGCCCCCTGACGGAGGGGAGGCTCGTGTTCCTTGCCACCCAGGGTGACGCGTACCGACCCGTCGCCAACGTGGACCTCACGTCGGCGCAGGGCGCCGCGAACGTGATCCAGCTCGAATGCCAGCGGATCCACTTCGCCGCGGGGCGGGGCATCTGTGCCGGCCGGACGACCCTCGGCGGAGCCGCCATCCTCGACACCGCGCTGCGCCCCGTACGGGAGCTGCCGATGGAGGGGGTGGCGAGCCGCGCGCGCGTCTCCGCCGACGGCAGGTACGCCGCGATGACCGCGTTCGTGCGCGGCCACTCCTACGCCGATGCCGGCTTCTCGACGCAGGCCACGCTCATCGACCTCGAGCGCGGCGCGGTCATCGCCGACCTCGAGCAGTTCACCCTGCGCGGGCTCGACGGCTCTACCCTCCGGCCGATCGACCGGAACTTCTGGGGAGTCACCTTCGCCCCGGACAGCGATCGCTTCTTCGCGACGGTCGGGACCGGCGGCTCGACGTACCTCGTCGAAGGGCGGATCTCCGAGCGCACGGTGCGCATGCTCCGCGACAACGTCGAATGCCCCTCGCTCTCGCCGGACGGCACGCGCCTCGTCTACAAGAAGCGCCTCCCCGGCGGCGTCCCGCGCCTGGTGACCTGGCGCCTCCACGTGCTCGACCTCGCCACCATGTCGGATCGCGCGCTCGCGGAGGCACGCAGCGTGGACGACCAGGTCGAGTGGGTCGACGATCGGCGGATCCTCTACAGCCTGCCCGACGAAGGCCCGCCGGCGACGATCCGTCCCGACCTGTGGCTGCTTGACGTTGACGCGGGCGCGCCGCGGCAGCTGCGGACCGAAGCGATGTCGCCAGCCGTCATCCGGGGCGACGTGGGACGGTGAGGCCGTGAACGTGTCGCTCCAGCTCGCGGTCGTCGCGCTTGCCGCCGCCGCCCTCGTGTTCGCGTACGTCCTGTGGCGGCGGGTCGCGCCGGCGCGCGCGCGCCCCGAGCGCCGCGCGGCGGTCGCGCCGCCGGCCAGCGACGTCCGGAACGACGAGGAGCGCGCCCTCGCGCTGGTGCGGACGCGAGAGGAGTCGCTCGGCGCCGACGATCCCGCTGTCGCGGACGCGCTCGGCCAGCTCGCCGAGCTGTACGCCAGCGAGGGCCGCTACGTCGAGGCCGGTGCGGCGCTCGCGCGCGCGAGAAGCATCCGTGCCGCGGCTCTCGGAGAGTCGCATCCGGAGTCGATCGCCACGCTCGAGCGGGTCGCGGACGTCGAGCTCGGCCTCGCCCGCGCGACGCGCGCCGTCTCGCTCCTCGAGGCCGTGATCTCGGCACGCGGCGCGACGATCGGCGCGGACCATCCCGACACCGTCGTCGCGCGAGCGGAGCTCGGACGCGCACTGCTCGCGGCGCGCCGCCACGATGCCGCCGTGCCGCTGCTGCGCGAAGCGCTGGATCTGACGATCGCCACGCACGGCAGGGACCATCGCGCGGTCGCGCGGCTGTACGCCGAGCTCGGCACGGCGCTCGATCACGGACGCGATCCAGAGGCCGAGGCGATGCTCGCGCGCGCGACGGACACCTGCGCCCGGCTCGCGTCGTTCCGCGTGGAAGGGCTGGTCCCCATCGTCGCGCTCGTCGCGGCGAGCCGCATCGCGAGCAACCGGCCGCGCGAGGCGCGCGCGCTGCTGCTCGACGCCTTCGCGCTCGCCGAGCGCTCGCTCGGAGCGGACCACGCTGACGCGGCGGCCGCGCTGTATCACGCGGGACGCGCGTCGCTCGCCGCTCACGACCCCGCGGACGCGGCGGGACACTTCGCCCGCGCGCTCGAGATCCGGCTCCGGACGCTGCCGCAGGGCCACGTCGACGTGGCGTACGCGCGCGCGGCGTCGGGCGCGGCGCTGCACGCCCTGGGACGCGCGGAGGACGCGCGCCGCCTCCTCGCGGGCGCGCGGCCGACCCTCGAGCGCGCGCTCGGACGGGAGCATCCGGCCCTGCTCGACATGCATCGCACGCTGGCCTCGCTCGCGGTCGCCGACGGCCACGACGGCGAGGCGCTGATCTTCCTGCGGCTGGCGCTGAGCGAAGCCACCGCGCTCGGCGGACCGATCGACGCGCCGGCGGTGCGGGACTGGTGCGCGCTGGCGGCGGTCGAGCGGCGCGCCGGCCGCGCCGACGTCGCGCGCTCGCTCCTCGAGGGTGCGCTCGAGGCGGTGACGCGCACGCGCGGCTCCGACGTGCCGGAGCTGATCCTGATACTGCAGGCCCTCGCCGACGTGCGCCTGGGGGAGGGGAACGCTGGCGCCGCGGAGGAGCTCGCCGCGCGATCCGTGGCGCTGGCGGAGTCGATCGGCGGTGACACGCGCGCGAAGCTCGCGGACTCGCTGGGCCTGCTCGCCGCCGCGCACTCCGCGCAGGGCGCGCACGCTCCCGCCGCGGCGGCGCTGCGTCGGGAGCTCGCCATCCGCGGCGCGGACGAGCGCCGCGCCGCCGGCGCGGCGCTGCGCGCGCTGGCGGCAGCCTGCGTCGCGCTCGGCGAGCACGCCGAGGCGGACGAGCACCTCTCCCGTGCGCTCGAGCTCGCGACGGGCGGAGACGACCCCGACGGCGCGGCCGCGACGCTCGAGCAGATCGGCGAGCTCGATCGTCGGAATGGCCGCCACGCAGCCGCCGTTCGCGCCTTCGAGCGCGCGTTCTCGATGCGTGAGCGGCAGGGGTCCCCGCCGCTGGCGCTCGGACGCTCCGCCGCGGCCCTCGGCCGGGCGTATGCGGCCGCGGGCGCGCCCGGCGAGGCCGCACCGAAGCTCTGGTTGGCGCTGCGGACGCTCGAGACGGCGCTCGGGCGAGATCACCCCGCCATCGCCGACGTCCTCGAGGAGCTCGGCGGCGCGCTCGTCGCGACAGGCGGGCTGGGGGATGCGGTCCAGGTGCTCGAGCGCGCCGCCGTGGCGCGCGAGCGCGACGGCGCCGCCGCCGCCCTGGCCGGAGCCCTCGAGCTGCTCGCAGGCGCCTATGCGTCGGCCAGCGATCCCGAGCGATCCGTCGTCACGCTCGAGCGGGCGATCGCCCTGCGCGATGTCGGCGGCGACACCGAGCGCGTCGCGACCGACCTCGTGCGTCTCGCGGATGCGCAGCGCGAGCTCGCGCGCGCGACCGACGCCGAGAGCGCGCTGCGCCGTGCGCTCAGCCTCGCCACTCCGGAAACCGGTCGCGCGCGCCTGCGCGCCGGGATCCTCGAGCGGCTCGGTCACCTCTGCGCGCTCCAGTGGAAGCTCGACGAGGCCGAGTCCATGCTGCGCGATGCGCTCGCCGCGTGGGACAGCGCGAGCGGGTCGTCAGAGGACCGGGTCCGCGTCCTTCACTCCCTGGTCCGCATCTATCGCAGCAAGGGCGACCTTGCGATGGCACGCCAGACCGCCGAGCGAGCACGTCGCGAAGGCGAACGCGTCCTGCCCGCGGCCGCGCCAAGGTAACATCGATGCAACATTCAAGAGCTTCGATGCGTTAGGTCTCGCGTGAGACCGCGCCGCCTCGCCCTGCTGCTCGTCGCCGTGCTCGTCACGACCTCAGTGGGGACCGCATTCGCCCGCCAGGCCTTCCTACAGACCTTCGATAGCGCTCCGCCTGCACCGCTGGCCTGGCGACCGGCCGACTGGGACGTCACCATCCACTCGAGATCGCCAGACCGGTTCAACGCGCTCGAGCCGATGGACGCGATGCACGGGTCCGATTGCTCGGCCCCGCCCGCCAGCCATCGAGTCTCGGCGTACGAGGACGCCGTGTTCATCTGCAACGGCCACGTCATGACCGCGATCTCGGACGAGGGCTACGCCCTGATCTACCTGACGCCGAATCAGCTCGTGGATCTGAGCGGCGGCGAAGCGGTCGTGCGCTTCGACCTTTCGACGCTGAAGACGTCCGGCCGCGACTGGGTCGACCTGTGGCTGACCCCGTTTGGTCAGAACCTGCAGCTGGTTCTCGACGAGGATCTGCCGGATGGCAACGGCTTACCCCGGAACGCGGTGCACATACGCATGGACAACTTCGGCGAGGGAACCGGCTTCCGCGCGCAGGTCATACGTAACTTCGTCGCCGAGGATCTTCCACAAGCGGAGCAGACCCCGTACGAGAGCGTCCTCACACCCAGCGCGGTCCGTCGTGACACCTTCGAGCTGCGGATCTCGCGCACCCACATCCGCTTCGGGATGCCGGCCTATGGCCTCACCTGGATCGACACCGTCGTGCCTGATCTCGGTTGGTCGGCCGGGGTGCTGCAGCTCGGGCACCACTCCTACAACCCGCGCAAGGACGGTGCGGGCAACGTGCCGAACACGTGGCACTGGGACAACCTGAGCATCTCGAGCGCGGTCCCGTTCACGATCGTCCCTGGCGTGCGCCGCTACGTGGACGCGACGGTGCCCGGATTCATGCAATTCACCGCGCCGGCTCCGGCGAACGCGTTCCTTCGCTTCACGGGCATCGGCAATGGCCTGTCGGTGAGCTTCGACGGGGGCCGCTCGTGGCAGGCCGCGAAGCAGCAAGAGCATTCGAACGCGGTGCCGGAAGAGCACTTCAAGTCGTACTGGATGCCGGTGCCCGCAGGCACGTCCACGGTGCAGGTCCGCGGCCAGGATTGGTTCGGCGGCCCGTGGATGGTCCGCGACTTCTCCATCTGGTCGTCGATCTTCACCGGCGTGGCGCCGCCTCCGCCCGCCGCGCCCGCGTACGGATCGCGCTGGGTCTCGCAGTCCCCGTATCCGGTCCTCGTGCCGGGTGCGGCGGCCAACGTCTCGCTGACGTTCCGCAACTCCGGCACCGTGCCGTGGGTCCGGGGCGCGCCGGGTCAGCAAGCGAACCTCGGGATCAACGGCGACGACCGCAGCTACACAGCGCTCGCGGTGGATTGGCCGACGCCGGACCGCGTCGCGATCCAGTCGGAGCCGCTCGTCCAACCCGGCGATCTCGCGACGTTCCGCTTCAGCGTCCGCGCTCCGGCGACACCCGGCACCTACGCGATCCACCTGCGGCCCGTCATCGACGGCACGACCTGGCTCGATGACGAGGGTGTGTTCCTCGTCGTCACGAGCGATCACGGCTTCCACAGCGTGTGGCTCGCGCAATCGCCGTTCCCTGCGCTGCGGCCGGGAGAGGTGAGCGGACCGCTCAGCATCACGTTCCGCAATACGGGCTCGCGCGCATGGGTGCGCGGCGTCCCCGGGCAGGAAGCGCGCCTCGGCGTCGTCGCGGACGACACGCGGTGGGCCGCCCTCGCGATCGGCTGGCCACTCGCGAGCCGCGTCGCGGCACAGTCCGAGCCGACCGTCGCCCCGGGCGGCACCGGGACATTCACCTTCCAGGTCCGTGCGCCATCGACGAGCGGTACCCACGTCATCCGCTTGCGGCCAGTGATAGACGGCACAGCCTGGATGGAGGACGAGGGCGTCTACCTGCTGATCACCGTGCGCTAGCAAACGTTACGTAGTACAGAAGCACCAGATGCGGTCATCTCGACTGAACGCCGCACCGCCTGCGATACATCACCCTTATGAGACCCATGCGCCGGAGTCGTCTGACCGCGACCGTGGTCCTGGCCAGCATGCTTGCGTTGCAAGCGATCGTTGTCGCGGGCGCGTTCCTCGAGACGTTCCCCGGGGACCCCCCGGCGCCGGTCGCCTTCCGGCCGTCGATGGGCTTCAACACGGTAGTCCATGTGAGGGACGACCATTACACGCCCGTCGCGGCTGCCCATGGCGCCGCCTGCGAGGCGCCGCCCGCGACACACAGAGTGGCGACCTTCGACGGATCGGTGTACCAGTGCAGGGGTCACGTCATGACCGCGCTCAACGAGCCCGGTTACGGTGTCATCTACCTTACGCCGAACCAGCTCGTCGACCTGTCCGGCGGCGAAGCGGTGATCCGCTGGGACGTGTCCACCCTCCGGAGCTCGGACCGCGATTGGATCGACCTGTGGGTCACGCCCTACGACCAGCACCTGATGCTCCCGCTCGACGACTGGCTGCCCGACCTGAGCGGCGATCCGCGCAACAGCGTGCACATCCGGATGGACAACTTCACTGGCGGGTCGGGCTTCCGCGCATTCGTCGTGCGCAACTTTGCCGTCCAAGAGCTCGAGTCGCTCAACCCATTCACCGGCTACGAGTCGGTCCTGACGCCGAGTGCCACCGTCCGCACGACCTTCGAGCTGCGGCTCTCGCGGACGCGCGTGAAGTTCGGGATCCCGGCGCTGAATTTCTGGTGGACCGACACGAGCATCGCCGACCTTGGCTGGTCGAGCGGCGTCGTCCAGCTCGGCCACCACTCCTACAACCCGACCAAAGATGGTGGCAGCCCGAACGGGTCGTGGCACTGGGACAACGTCAGCATCTCCCCGTCGACCCCGTTCACGATCATCGAGTCGGACCGCCGCGCCGTGGATGCGGCCGCACCTAGCGTGACGTTCGCGGCGCCGGCCCCGGGCGGTTCGCATCTCCGATTCGCCGCCAGGGGCAACAACATCCAGGTCAGCTTCAATGATGGCGCCACCTGGCAGAGCGCTCAGCGGCAGGCCGTCGCGAAGGCGGACCAGGAGGAGATCTTCAAGTCCTTCTGGACGCCGATCCCCGCCGGGACCCAGCGCGTCCGCTTCCGCGGGAGCAACTGGTTCGCCGGCGAGTGGCGCGTGCGCGACGCGAGCATCTTCTCCCTCGCCGCCCCCGGCACGCTCGGCCCGGTCACGACTCCCGCACCCGTCGTCACGGTCGTGCCGTCGACGCCCGCTCCGACCGCTGCCCCGACCCTCGTGCCGACGGCCGCCCCGACGGCCGCCCCGACGGCCGCACCGACGAGGACGCCGGCAGCGACGGCCGCGCCAACGGCTGCGCCCACGGTCGGGCCTGTCGTTATCGCGGCACCCGCACCACTGGGAGCGGGTTCGCGGATCGCCTGGGGAGGCGGCTCGTGGTACCTGAACGGCGCGAACCTGCCCTGGTACAACTGGGCCTGCGACTTTGGCTGCGGAACGAGCCGTGGCCTGAGCGATCCCGCGGTGCGATCCGCCGTCTCCGCCAAGCTCGCGGAGGCGAAGGCCGCCGGCCTCCGGGTCGTGCGCTGGTGGACCTTCGAGGGCGATCCGTGGCAGGTTCGCCGGGACGCCAACGGACCGACCTCACTCGACTCCGCCGTGTTCGCGGACTTCGACGTCGCGCTCGAGCTCGCCCGGCAGCACGACCTCTACCTCGACTTCGTGCTCTTCAGCGGTGCCGCGGCCCTGCCGTCGAGCTGGCTGAACGACGCGACGCAGCGTCAGCGGCTCGGCAACGCGCTCGCGCCGCTCTTCGCACGCTACCGCGGTGACCCGCGCGTGCTGAGCTGGGAGCTGTTCAACGAGCCGGACTTCGACGTGTGGAACGGCCTGGTGCAGGAAGCCTCGCTGAAGGAGACCGTGCGCGTGCTCGCCCAGTCGGTCCACGCGAACTCGACCGCCTACGTCACCGTGGGCTCCGGCTTCCTCGACAGCCTGCCCTGGTGGAAGGGGCTCGGCCTCGACTACTACCAGGCGCACTGGTACGAGTTCATGTCGAGCGGCAACTACTGCGCCATGTGCACCGACTACGCGACCGTGCAGCAGCGCTACGGCCTCGACAAGCCGCTCGTGATCGGGGAGTTCTACTCGGAGGTCGGCACGGCCGCGGTCGATCGCCTCGAGCAGTGGTACGCGAAGGGCTACGCGGGCGCGTGGGCGTGGTCACTGTTCGGCGAGCGCACCCAGGACAGGATGGTCCTCGATCTCGCCGCCTCCTCGACCTTCGTGCCGCGCCACGCCGACGTAGGGCCTCGGACGCTCGCCGTGTCGCCCGCACCGACGCCCCCCACTTCGCCCGTCCCGGCGCCGACCGTGGCGCCGACCGCGACACCGGTCGCGCCCACCGTCGCGCCTGCGCCGACCGCGACCGCTGTCGCGACTCCGATCGCGACGCCCCCTGCCTCCGCCGTCGGTCCGACCTTCCGCGGCCCGTCGACGGTACAAAACGGCACGCGCGTCGCGCGTCCGGCGGGCACGCAGCCGGGTGACCTGCTCCTCGCAGCGCTCGAGATCGACGCGAGCAATGTCGCGGTCAAGCCGCCGGCCGGGTGGACACTGCTTCTTGACACGCCGGCTGCGCTCGGGACGCCCTCGGCGTTCCACGCACAGGTCTGGTACAAGGTCGCCGGCGCGAACGAGCCCGCGACGTACCAGTGGCGCGTCGGCGGCGGTGCCTACACCGACATCTCGGTGCTGGCGTACGGCGATGTCGATCCAGCCGGTCCCATCGACGGCGCGACGGGCCGGTTCGCGGGATTCACTGATGCGCCGAGCACCGGATCGCTCACGACCACGACCCCGAACACGCGTCTCGTGGCGGTGTTCATCAACTTCGAACACGGTGTGTGGACCGCCGGCAACGGCATGACGACCCGCGTCAACTTCGACAGCAACGGCGTTGCCGACGTGCTGCAGTCGAACGCGGGCGCGACGGGCACGAAGTCCGCGACGAGCACCACGCGCGGCGCCACCACCGCGCAGCTCGTGGCCCTTCGCTACAAGGCGCCCACAGCGGTCCTCTCCGTGGTCGAAGCGCCGCTGACGAGCTCCGCGATGGTCGGCTCGA
>Ga0180121_10000878_pt1 | contig 12766 bp, 10 predicted proteins | sample AntDrymUQ5402106_2_FD_129676 | JGI IMG/M metagenome (GOLD analysis project Ga0180121, IMG submission 129676) | Polar desert sand microbial communities from Dry Valleys, Antarctica - metaG UQ540 (21.06) (version 2) (version 2) | ecosystem: Environmental > Terrestrial > Soil > Desert | place...
ATCGAGAAGAAGCCTCCGCGCTTCTCTTTGATTTTGGGGAGCTCCACGTCGCTCAAGTAACGCGGCCGGCTTGCTTGCCAGAGAAAGTTGAACTTCAAGGCTTCGAGAGGTACGTCCGCGTAAATGGTTCCGGTGTTTGTAGTGACCTCCGCGGACTCAAGGTTTCCGCTTATCTCAACGGCCCCCGCTTCGGTTTCAACGGTAGCCTTCGACCTGAGGGGAATTCGCACCACAAGGTCAATGCGATCCTTCTCCCCGCGGTCCCGAACCTCTATTTGTATGGAGCCGCCTTTCGCCTCAATCTGAAGGTCGGTGGAATCTACCGCCGCACCGCGGGAGTTGGCTTCGACGGCGACTTTCTTTTGTTGCGTCTCGGCAGCAATGATCTCTACGCGACCGTTGGGGTTCTTCACCGAAACGGAGACTTTATCGGGAGTGTCGAGCTCCCGCTGGTAGCTTTGAGCTGGAACGGGGGAGAAGGCTGTGGCCAGCAGGCCGAGTACCATTAGAAGGCGATGCACGAAAATGCACCCAAATAGATGTGATCTGAAATCCCGGTAAAGCATAGAAACCGATCTTGCCTAGCAAAATGCCGCGGGTCAAGCGGGCAATAATTGGTCGTTCATGTGAGAACGGCGAGCGGTAGCGACCCGGTCGTCGCTTGTCAGTACCGCGAGGGTTAGCTGTGAGCCGCCGCAGATCAGACCGGGTCGCTACCGCTCACCGTTCTGGCTGGGAGTTCGGGTGTTGCTAATGAAGTTGATCAGTTATCATGGTCACCCTCCAAACCAGCATTAAGACGGGCTCTGCAAAACGGACACGGACATTAAAGACATGAAGGAGAGCAATTGGCGCAAACAGAACCGGTTCACATCGGCGAAGACAGGTTGGTGATCCACAACCTCGTCAAGCGCGATCCGTCAGCGGGTTTTGCCGAGGATGTGCGCAAGGGTTTGTCTTCTCAGCCCAAGCGGCTCTTGCCCAAGTATTTCTACGACGAACTTGGCTCCCTACTCTTCGACGCCATCTGCCTCTTGCCGGAGTATTACCTCACGCGCGCCGAAAATGAAATTATCGAGCGCTATGCGGATGAGATTGTGAGCTCGGTTGACGGACACAAAACACTGCTGGAGATGGGAAGTGGCAGCGCCTCAAAGACGAAATTGATCGTGGAGGCGTTGCTGAATAAGCAGGACGATCTCCTTTTCATACCGGTAGACATCTCGGCTTCGGCCCTGGACAGTAGCTCCCGAATCCTTTTGCAATCCTTTCCCCGTCTGCGCATTCAGGCCTATGCCGCGGACTACTTCGATAGCTTGTCAGCGCTAAGCGCGAACCAACGGGGTCGCACACTCGCACTCTTTCTTGGTTCAAACATCAGCAACTTTGGCAGGGATGAAGCGCCTGCCTTTCTGCGTGCTTTGCGCCGGGTGCTTGGCGAAGGTGATGCGCTTCTGCTGGGGGCAGATCTGAAAAAGGACCGCAGCGTGCTCGAGCCTGCTTATGATGACGCGCTGGGCGTCACCGCTGCTTTCAACTTGAACCTGCTTGCCCGCGTTAATCGCGAACTTGATGGCGATTTCAACCTGCCTGCCTTCAAGCATCACGCTTTTTATAACGAAGAAATTGGCCGCGTCGAAATCTATGTTGAAAGCACCCGTCCGCAGACAGTAACGATTGGCAAGCTGGGCATTGAGGTTCACTTTAGCGCCGGCGAGCGTATTCACACTGAAAACTCTTACAAATACGACCTTACCGGCATCGCGCAAATGGCCACTGAAACAGGCTTCAGCTGTACTCGCACCTGGCTAGACTCTCAAGAACGCTTTAGTAGTAATTTACTGCTGGCGGTCTAACAATCGGTTTCCTTGATATGTCCTAAACAAGATGACCGGAGTTGATAACAACCCGCTCGTAGAGTTTCGCGACGTCAGTTATTCCGTTCCTTCACTCTCTTCACCGATTATTTCAGATTTGGATTTCACAGTTGAGCAGGGCGAGATTCTGGTATTGCTTGGGGAATCAGGCTGTGGCAAAACAACGACCCTGAAACTCGTCAATCGCGTACTCACGCCGACTTCGGGGCAGGTGCTGATTGAAGGCAAACCTACTACTGAGTGGGATCCGATACGCCTCCGCCGGCGGACCGGTTATGTGATTCAGGACGCCGGGCTTTTTCCTCATTTTACAGTCGAACGCAACGTCGGCCTTGTGCCCTCGTTGGAAGGATGGGAAAGCACGCGGGTTAAAGAGCGAGTCATTGAACTGCTTTCACTCGTAGGGTTGGATGCTGATAGGTTTGCTCAACGATTTCCCCGCGAGTTATCGGGCGGACAACGCCAGCGCGTTGGCGTGGCCCGTGCGCTCGCGGCAGATCCACCATTGCTGCTGCTTGATGAGCCGTTTGGCGCACTCGATCCCTTGAGGCGCGCCAGCCTGCAACGGGAATTTGGCGAGCTCACCAGGAGACTCCACAAGAGCGCCATCTTCGTGACGCACGATTTGCGCGAGGCACTGCGTCTCGGTTCTCGCATTGCCCTCGTGCACGCCGGTCGACTGGCCCTCATAGAAACACCTGAGAACTTTCTCAACTCAAACGAAGAACATGCGCGCGCTTATCTCGAGACTCTTCAACTACGTGACGACGAGGAAGGTTTCACGGGAGGGAACAGATGAGCTTCTGGACTTTCCTGCAGCAGAACAGAAACGAGATGCTCACGCTCGTGCTGCAGCACCTGAATCTGGTTCTCATCTCGACTTCCATTGCGGTGGTGATCGGGATTCCCACGGGAATTCTGCTTACGCGCAAGCAAACGCTGCGTAACCCCGTGCTGGGAATTGCCAACGTGATGCAGACGATTCCCAGTCTGGCCCTTTTCGGATTTCTAATTCCGTTGCCCTTTATCGGCGGCATCGGTGCACGCACTGCGATCGTCGCGCTCGTGCTTTATGCGCTGTTGCCAATCATTCGTAACACCGTCACCGGGATTCTCGGCGTCGACCGGAATGTTCGCGAGGCTGCAGTGGCGATGGGGATGACGGACCGACAGATTCTGTGGCAAGTGGAACTGCCGTTGGCAATGAGTGTGATCCTGACTGGTGTCCGAGTGGCAGTGGTGATTTGTGTCGGGGTGGCCACAATCGCTTCGGCTGTTGGCGCCGGGGGCCTGGGCGTCTACATCTTTCGCGGACTTCGCGACGTGGGAAACACGAACCTTTTGCTCGCAGGCGCTCTGCCCGCGGCCTTGATGGCTCTGGCGGCGGATTTCTCCCTGGGATTGCTCGAGCAACGCTTCTCAGTTGAGGCAAAGACTGAAAAGAAGCGGGCCTCGATTTTGAATAAGCTCGTACTCGCGGTTATCGCTCTGGTTTTAGCTGGCGGTGCTTACGGTACCTGGCGTGCCGCTCGTTCGCGAACGCATTCGCTCGCGGGTGCCGCGCGGGTTGTCGTAGGCTCAAAGGACTTCACCGAGTCGGTTCTGCTCGCGGAAATTGTGGGCCAGATGCTCGAGGCGCGTGGCGTGACTGTTGAGCGGCAGTTTGAACTGGGCGGCAATCTTCCCCATGATGCTCTAGTCGCTGGCCGGATCGATCTCTATCCCGAGTACACAGGAACCGCTTACACGGCCATACTTCGTCATTCGTCGATTACTGATCCGCGTGCAGTCTACGAACTGGTCAAACGCGAGTATGCGGAGAAATTCCACGTCGAGGTTAGTCCACCCTTGGGCTTCGAAAACACGTTCGCTATTCTCGTTCGTGGAACGGAGGCCAGGCGGCTCAAGTTGAAGACGATCTCTGATGCGGCCCTTCATGCGCGCGGGTGGCGCGCCGGTTTCGGTCAGGATTTCATGTCGCGCGCCGACGGTTACCCGGGTTTCTCCAAGGCCTATGGTTTGAAGTTCGCCGATCAGCCTCGCGAAATGGATCTTTCTCTGACTTACATAGCGCTCGCCTCAAATAAAGTTGACCTGATTGCGGGAAATTCCACGGAAGGCAGAATCGCGGCCATGGATCTGGTCCAACTCGAAGACGACCGTCGTTACTTTCCACCTTACGAAGCAGTCTATTTAGGGCGGAAGGATTCATTGGCTCGCGTGCCAGTTCTTGGCGAGGTGCTGGTAAAACTGGGCAACGCGATCACGACGGAAGAAATGCGACAGCTGAACTATGAGGTTGACGCAAACAAACGTGGTCCGGTAGAAGTTGTGCGCGAGTGGATCAAGCGGAAAGGATTCTAAAACGCGCGGAAACATTTCCGAAGCCCGGATGTGATAGGTACCGGGCTTTATGGTGTGCGCCGGCAGAGCGAAGCGGCGACGGCGCTTTGGATTCGGCTTCTGCTCGACACATCCAAAGCGGTGCCGCGCTGCGCTTGCCACCGTACTCCAAGAGTTGAGTGCTCCAAGAGTTGAGTGCTCACGAAGTTATCCGAAGGAGAAAATATGAAAAGACCAATGCTCGCTCTTGTCGTTTGCTTGTCTCTGGTGCAAGCCGCCAGCTTCGCCCAGACCAACGCCCCCACTCAGGTTGTGCTCATCAAAGCCGGCCGGCTGATTGACGTCCGCGCCGGACGAGTGGTCGAGAACCAGGGGATTATCGTCGAAGGCGAACGCATCAAAACTGTGGGGCCCCTTGTGGAGGTTGAAAGAAACGCGCCGACCTCAGCTCGCGTGATTGACCTCTCGCGCGCAACGCTGCTGCCCGGACTCGCCGATTGCCACACCCACATCTTGTTACAGGGCGACATTACGGCTGCAGACTACGACGAGCAGCTGCTAAAGGAGTCCATCCCCTACCGTACGATTCGCGCCACCGTCGCGGCACGCATTGCGCTGCTTAACGGCTTCACCGCAATGCGAGATCTGGAAACGGAAGGGGCGATGTACGCAGACGTCGATGTCAAGAACGCGATCAACCGGCGGGTGGTTCCTGGACCACGAATGTTCGTGGCCACGCGAGCCATTTCAGCTACGGGAATGTATCCGTTGCAAGGCTATTCATGGGAGCTGAGAATGCCCGAGGGCGTGCAGATTGTTGACGGCGCTGACAACATTCGGCGCGCCGTTCGGGAGCAGGTGAAATATGGCGCCGATTGGATCAAATTTTACGCCGACCGTCGTTATTTCGTGAAGGATGGCGCGCTTCATTCGTGGGTTAACTTTACCGACGAGGAAATGAAGGCGATGGTCGATGAAGCCCATCGCTTAGGGCGACGCGTGGCGGCACATGCCATGGGACGAGAGGGCATTGAGGCTTCTCTCAAGGTGGGAGTTGATTCAATCGAGCACGGTTTTGGCCTCGACGAAGAAATGATGGATCGCATGGTGCGGCAGGGAACATACTGGTGCCCCACGATCTACGTCGGAGTCTACGTCGCGGAAGGCCGCGCCGCTGCGGGTGCGCCAATCTGGTTGACGATGCGCGATATCCAAGCAAAGGCCTTCCCTGTGGCGGTGCGTAAGGGTGTGAAGATCGCCTACGGAACGGATGCCGGAGGATACGCCTGGACTGAGAATCAGGCGAAAGAGTTTGCTTACATGGTGCGCTATGGGATGACACCCCTGCAGGCCATCCAGTCCGCAACGATCGTCGCCGCGGATCTTCTAGAGCGGCCACACGATCTGGGGGCCATTGAGGTGGGAAAGTTTGCTGACATCATTGCGGTGAGCGGGGATCCACTAAGGGATATCACCGAACTGGAGCGGGTACGATTCGTAATGAAAGGCGGCGAGGTTTTTCGCAACGAGATCGCTCGCTGAAGGATAACAAGTTAACGCCGTGAGGAGGATGTATGACACTGTTTGATTTGCTTATCTTACTCCTGGTCGCCGGTATTTGCGGCGCACTCGGGCAGGCCATTTCCGGCTACTCGCGTGGTGGCTGTCTGGTATCAATTGCACTTGGGTTTGTGGGCGCTGTTTTGGGAGTGTGGCTAGCTCGCGCGCTGGCGCTGCCGGAACTTCTACCGGTGCGCGTTGGCACCACAGCTTTTCCGATTGTCTGGTCAATCATTGGATCGGCACTGTTTGTGGCGGTGATCGCATTGCTAACTCGCCGTCGTTAGCGGGCTTGCAAAAACGCGGGGGCTCAATTCTCGTCGACGTGTGCCCCGCGAAAAAGTTGCTCGGGGTCATTAGAATAGTTACACCCGCCGTTGCGTGGCGTAGCGACCATTGAGCTTCCCGGCCTTACCCCAGGGACTTTCAAATTCCCTACCTTGGACGAATAAAAGGTCGGTTGGGGTTTAGACGATCCCCTGCCTTCGTTTGCATGGCTTTCAGCGTTTCCGGAATGAAGGAGGTTATCTGATGAGTCTCTTCGCGGCCGTCGGCGAAAGATTGGTAAAGCGTGAAGTTTGGTAACGAGAGGCAACTCAGAGGTGAGCTATGGTTGTAGCCCGTGTCAATCCCGATCGCGCTGTGGAAGATGTATATGCCGTGCCTGCCCACTCGTCCGCGCAAGGGCAGGAAAGCCGTAGGGGTATGGCCAAACAGACACGGTTTGCCGCGATAGTTCTTATAAAAATCCATGTCCCGCGACCAAAGCAATAACTGCGGCGAGGTCTCGCGCGGATGCTTCCCGTGTTCCAGTCCCGCATGAACATAAAGTGCATACTCGTCTTCGTGATAAAAGGGCCGTTCGCGGAAAAATTCCAAATGCTCCCGCGGGATTTTGTTCTCAATGGTATGGCGCGCTTCGTCGAGATTCAATTCGCTGTTTACGATGAGAGTTTGACCGGCATACTGCTCAAACGTGCGCCCTCCTCCGGTTACGGGTGTGATCCAGATGTTGCTGGTCCCCTCGATGAAGTCCAGTAGCATTTGTTCGTGATTGCCGCGCAAACAGGTTACGTGCTCCGGATTGCTGCGAGAGAGTTTGAGCACGTGATCGACACAGCCGGGCGCGTCCGGGCCGCGATCAATCAGGTCGCCCAGGAACACAAGCATATCGGAGGATTCGTCGCGCGGGAGCATCTCCAGCAAACTTCTAAGCTGGGCACAACGGCCATGGACGTCTCCGATAACAAATGTTTTCATGCAGTGTGGCCCTCGGTTTTCAGGCGCTCGCTCTTGATCCGCTGCATTAGTGCCAAAAACCTCGGATCGTCGTTAAACCCAGACCAGTTGAGATCCGACTCAAACCACGGATAGTTTTCGTTTCCCAGATCGATGGCGGTCTCAAGCCATCGAAAAGCTTCGACCTGCCGACCCTGAAGCAAATAGGCCGTGGCGAGCCAGTAAGCAATGTCGTGATCATCAGCGGCAACCCCTCTGACTTTTTCCGTTAGCTGCTCGTCAGCCTCACGATGCCTGCCCTGGGCGCTCAGGCAGATGGCCAGGATGGGGCGAATGCCATCCATCTGCGGATGTTGCTCGAGCACCTGCTCCAGTATGCGCGTTGCAGCCGTGACTTCGCCGCGATAGTAAAGCACGAGCGCGCGAAACGTCCTAATCAGCGGATGGTCAGGCTCGAGCTTCGCGCCCTCATCGAGTTCGGCCAGGGCTTCTTCGTACTGCTTTCGGTAATTGAAAATCCGCGCCCGATTGTAACTGGCCACCACCCGCTCTGCCGGGTTAAGTCGGACCATGCGGTCAAAGCTGCGCAGAGCCCGATCATACTCGCCGTCAAGACGCGCGAGCACGCCGCGAACGAAATGAACGCCGACGTCGTTCGGGTATTCTTCGCGCAAACGCTCGACCTCCTGGCGCGCTTTCGGTTTCTCGCCGCGGTGAAGATAGATGAAGGCCATATGCATGCGCGCTTCCAGAAGCTTAGGATCGAGAGCTAATGCCTTGCTGAACGCGCTCTCGGCTTTCTCGTGATCGCCGGGTTCGCCAAGCCCTTTGAGCGCACGGTTGACATAACAACCGCCGACAGCTGAATAGGCCAAAGCAAAATTTGGATCGAGCTCAATTGCTCGCTGGAAATGTTTGATTGCGGAATCGATGTGTTCACTGGCAACTGTGTGATAGATAAACTGGCCCAGGCAGTTGCGACCGCGCAGATACTCTTCCGAGGCAGCCGCGTCCGAAGTAGATCCCTTTGCCAGCTCCACTTTTTCCTCGGGGCTAAGCTCTAGCCGCAACCCTTCCACAATTTCCTGCACCATCGTGTCCTGAACGGCGATAATATCGCTGGCATCGCCATCAATGCTTTCGCTCCACAGAATTTCTCCGGTGCGCACGTCGAGCAGTTGCGCCGTCACCCGCAGTCGCTCGCCCGCGCGCAGAAAACTTGCCGTGAGTATCGCATCGACACTCATTTCTCTGCCGGCCTCCTCGGGGTCGACCTGCTTGCCTTGGTATTTAGCAATGGCAGATGAAGGACGCACGACGAGCGAACGCACGCGCGCCAGATCGGTAATCACAGCGTCGGCCAGCGAAAACTCGTAGAATGCGGTTTCCGGGTCGTTGCTCAGGTTCTTGAAAGGTAGTATTGCGACGCTCTTGCGTTCCTCACCAATACTCGTTTGCGGCGTTTCATGAGTTTCCCGTGGCTGGCTCGCCCTACCCGCGCTGGTGGTGGCGCTAGACGGAACCTCGGCGCCGGTAACGCTTTTCAGCCAACGAAAGGCGCGAGAAACCGGGCTTCCGGAATTCAAATGCCGTGGCGCAACTGCTTGCCCACTGTCATCCATCGGAGCTCCTGAAACGGCCGACAGCTCGCGAATAATCGAACGTAGATCGTCTCGAAATTCCGCTATCTTCTGGTAACGATCGCGGGGATCTTTTTTCAACGCGCGGTCGAGAACCTGTTGCAAATGAGGTGGCACGGGATCTGGTCGTGCATCCGTGAGAGGTACAGGCTCTTCGTGCAACACCGCATGACGCACATCCACGGCCGTCTTACCGCGAAAGGGCCAGGTGCCTGTGAGCATCTCGTAGAGCAACACGCCCATGGAAAAGATGTCGGCGCGCGAATCCACGCGATCGCCGCGGGCCTGCTCAGGGGCTGCGTAGGTCGCTGTTCCGTAGGGCACGCCCACCTCGGTAAGTTCTGTGTGGTGAATTCCGGAAGTGCGTGCGGCATCTTCATCCAGGAGTTTGGCGAGACCGAAGTCCAGCACTTTCGCCTGCCCCTGGTTATTTACCATCACATTGCCGGCTTTGATATCGCGATGAATGATGCCCTGAGAGTGGGCTGCTGCCAGCGCGTCGGCCACCTGCAGTGCGATTGAGAGTGCGCTCGACAGATCAAGCGGTCGGCCATTTACCAACTGCCGCACGTTTCGCCCCGGTACATATTGCATCGCGATGAAATGCACGCCGTTGATAACGTTTAGATCGAAAATCGTGCAGATGTTCGGGTGATCCAAAGCTGAGGCGAGCCGGGCTTCGCGTTCGAAGCGTTTGAGATTCGCTTCTTTTGCAGTGAGCTCTTCCGGAAGGACTTTGATTACTACGGTGCGGCCCAGCTTTGAATCAACTGCCTTATAGACGGTGCCCTGCCCGCCCGCACCGAGCTTTTCGAGAATCTTGTAATTCCCTAGAGTTGTTCCTACCATTGATATTGGTTTTGAGCTTATCTGCTTCGGCCTATTTAACTCCGAACTCTTGCCGCGCCGCAACTGTTACGCTCAGGGCATACATAGCGAAACAGACAAAGCGTTATGACTTTCCCGACAAAAAATTTGTTAACGACATATATACTCACGATCTGAACAAACTTCTTAGTGTGTCGGGCCTTGAGTCCGACTATAGGAAAGAGATTATGAGGACCCCTAATTTTGAGCTGAATTGGACAGTTGTAAAGGATTGGTCCGAACAATCGAGATACACGATTGGTGTAAGCAGAGCGAAGGCTAAAGATTTCCGATCAGCTGTAGTCAGCCGAAGGACAGGTATCTTGCCATGGTTACAGAGGCGTTGGTAAAGGAATCATTGTCGACCGAGATGATCTCAGCGGGCGAAGCGCTAACCCGCCGTTTGGACGAGGCAGGGTTCGTTGTCTCTGCGTCATTATGGCTTTACATACCTGAGACCAATGCATGGCGTCTCATTATTGGCAGTCCTGAGGTAAGAACTCAGGGACCTAAGAAAGCTTACAAGCAGGTTCAGTCTGTTATATCCAAGATGCCCTTGGATCTTGCGAGAATCCCGCTTAAGGATATAACAGTAATCGATTCAAATGATCCTCTCCTTTCCATATTGCGAGTTGCTGTCAAGACTGGTGATGGAATTTCCGGTATCAGATTCACTCGAAACGTCATTAATGGCACTCCAATCGAAGATGCATATATTTATCGAATAAGATAGCCAACAGAACTACACCAAAGTCGCAAGACTTCGATACATAATGCTGAGCAATAAATCCCTGAGAAATAGATCGACGGCTCGCGCATGACGGTGGACTTTCCGGAGCACCTCTGTGCTGTTAATAGGTCAAAGGCCACATCTGACTGATGAATGTCCTTCAATACTTCGGCACGCTTGCGTCAATTTCATCTGACCAGGCGGTGATGCCACCTTTAAGATTGATCAGTCGCCCGGGGAAAGCCGCGAGCTTCAATGCCTCGATAGCTTTGGCGCTTCGAACGCCGCCCTTGCAGTGAAGAACCGTCTCCCGTGCAGGATCGATTTCCCTCATGCGGTTAACAACGTGGGAGAGCGGTATCAACTTTGTGCCAGGCAAGCGAGCGATCTCATATTCGTGGGGTTCGCGCACGTCGATAATCTGAATGTCGTCACCGCAGTCCAACCGGCGCTTGAGTTCGGTTGCGGTAATCTCTTCCAGTTGTGGCGGCTCAGCTTGCTGATTGGGACTCAAGCCGCAAAACGCTTCATAGTCAATCAACTCCGTGATCGTCGGGCTGTCACCGCAGATCGGACACTGGGGATCCTTGCGTAGCTTCAACTCGCGAAACTTCATAGCCCATGCATCAAACAGCAACAGACGGTTTACTAGTATGCCCTCGGCGCCCAGGATGATTTTAATCGTCTCGTTGGCCTGGATCGCACCCACGATTCCGGGTAGCACGCCTAGCACGCCCCCTTCTGCGCACGAGGGCACCAGACCGGGGGGCGGTGGCTCGGGATAGAGACAGCGATAGCACGCGCCACTCCCATTGCGAGCCGCAGCCCAGAACACGCTGGCCTGACCTTCAAAGCGGAAGATCGAGCCGTAGACGTTTGGCTTGCCGGTCAGCACACACGCATCGTTGACCAGGTAGCGAGTCGGAAAATTATCGGTGCCGTCAACGATAATGTCGTAGTGCTGAAAGAACCGCAGCGCGTTGTCACTCGTTAGCCGAGCTTCGTGCGTCTCAATCTCGATGTGCGGATTTATATCGCTCAGGCGGTCGCGCGCCGATTCGATTTTGGGGCGCCCGATGTCTTTCGTGCCATGTATTATTTGCCGCTGAAGATTGGAGGCCTCCACCACATCGAAATCGATAATCCCCAGACGACCGACACCCGCAGCCGCTAAATACATCCCTAACGGTGCGCCCAATCCGCCTGTACCAATCATCAACACGCTCGCAGCTTTCAATCGTTTCTGTCCCTCGAGCCCAACCTCCGGCATGATTAAGTGGCGGCTGTAGCGCGCAATCTCTTCGTTGGAAAGCGAGGGCAGTTCGGCTGCCACATCCGCTTCCGCGGTGGCGCCCCCTGCAATCGAAGGGACAATCATTAGCGTGTCTCCATCTTTGACCGGCGTCTCGGCGCCGGATTGATGGCGGATGTCTTCGTCATTGACGTAGACGTTAACGAAGCTGCGCAGTTTGCTTTTGTCGCCATAAAGGTGGCGCCGAAGCTCCGGGAACTGAATGCTCAGCTGATTGAGTGCCTCACCGGCGGTTCCCGCCTCGACTTCAAATTGGGAAAGGCCTCCGGCAAACTGTCGCAAGGCGGTGGGTATTGTGATCGTGACTGACATTCTTATTTCCTTTCGTCAACTTACGTTCAGGATTTCTTCCTCATTAAAGCGTGAACGATCCGGGCGCATCTCCCAGGAAAGCAGGCCTTCGGCCCGGCCTGACTTAATGGCGACGACAATGTACGAATAGACGGGCCAGGCGTGGTCGAGATCATATGCTGACGGCGCTGCGGGGTGATCCGGATGCGAATGGTAGAAGCCGACGACGTCAAGGCTTTTTGAAGCGGCGTATTTCTCGCCGCGCATCAACTCCTCCGGCCGAATCAGAAACCGATTGCGTTTTGCCTCTTCCCCGCGTGCGTTTGAAATCGGATATATCTCAGAGCAGGCCTTGCCGCCGCCATCCTCCGAAAAGCTACCGAGCAAAAGCCCGCAGCATTCATATGGATAATCGCGCTCGCCATGAGCAGCTATCTCGTTCCGTTGCCGTGCAGCTAATTTGATCATTTAATGTTAATCGACATACCTCTCACCGCGGTCGCAAAGGATTGTCACTACGACCGCATTTCTCGCGAGCGTGCGCGCCAATCGCAGCGTGGCAAACACATTCGCTCCGGAACTCGTGCCGACGAACAGCCCTTCTTCCTCAGCCAAACGTTGCACTATTTGTTGCGCATCCTCCGTGGATACTTCGACGTTCTCGTCGGCAAGGGCGGGATCGTAGATTCCGGGAACCATTGCCGTGGCCATGTGCTTTAGGCCCTCGAGCCCGTGCAAAGGTGAATCGGGCTGAATTGAAATTGCGCGAATTTTCGGATTGAATTCTTTCAGACGCCGGGCGACGCCCACGAAGGTGCCCGAGGTTCCCAGACCGGCGATGAAGTGCGTGATGCGTCCTTCGGTCCGCACCCAGATCTCGGGTGCAGACCTTTCGTCGTGGGCGAGC
>Ga0180121_10000879_pt1 | contig 12763 bp, 14 predicted proteins | sample AntDrymUQ5402106_2_FD_129676 | JGI IMG/M metagenome (GOLD analysis project Ga0180121, IMG submission 129676) | Polar desert sand microbial communities from Dry Valleys, Antarctica - metaG UQ540 (21.06) (version 2) (version 2) | ecosystem: Environmental > Terrestrial > Soil > Desert | place...
TCCGTTGACACCTGATCTCTAGGCCGCGATGGCCTCCTGTTGGTGTTGCTGTTCGTAGTCGATGGGGCTGAGCATGCCGAGGCTGGAGTGCCTGCGGCGGGGGTTTAGCGCCCTGCAATGCGCCGTGACTCTGAGCACCGCAGAGAGGGGAACGATCCTAAACACGCGCCACCAGTACGAGTGCGCGACGAGGGTTGGGCGTCTTTCCCTCCCGCGTGATTGGAAGCCGATTCTCCACGGCCGAACTTCTCGCGAGCTACCAGCCGATTCGGGTTCTGCCGTGGCTTCTTTACCTCGCTCGTGTCCTCGAGAATCCCGCTCACACAGAGAAAGCGGATCGCCGCCGCTCCCGCCTTCTCCCTTGCAGCGGGCTCCCACGTCTCGTAGCCGGCGCTGCATCCAGCCGTCGGTGAGGAACGTCCTGCCGTCCTCGTCGAGAGGCTCGAACTCGTCCTGCTGGAACCTGAGCAGGATGTGACAGGCGAGTGCGTTTCCTCGTCGAGAGGCTCGAACTCGTCCTGCTGGAACCTGAGCAGGATGTGACAGGCGAAGTGCGTTTACAGCGTCCCGTTGATCGACGGATGGCTCCTCAAGCGCGGGGTAGAGCGCACGCGCGAGGCGACGAACCAGCTACGCGTAGCCAGCCGGGCGTCCTCTCTATGTTCAGTAGGCAGCACCCACGGCCCCCTCCTAACGCACTAGTCCACCGATTACTGTGCGTCGCTTGTTTCAAGCGCGGCCTGAGCTTCCGGAATCCGATGGTGCAGCCGCAAGTGAACAAGCCGAGCTCGTCGGTGGAGCGTGTGCTGGCGGGCGACTTCGATCTGACCGAGAATCGTGGCTCTACGCCGTAACTGGCGCTTCGTGCAGGGCGACCTCGTAGCGCTGGACGCTCGCGATCGTGTCCCCCATCGCGTCAGCGGCTTGCGCGCGAAGCTCGTCGGCCTTCGCCTCGCTCGCACGCAGCGACTCCGGGCCGTCCCAGAACGTGATCGTCTTCGCCTTTCCGGTCTGGCGGTCGGCGAGGGTGAGAATTCCTCGCCAGCCGGTCATGTCGGCGGTCTCCGGAATGATCTGCTCCTTGATGAAGGCGATGCCCGTGTCGATCCCGCCGGGCAACCCCTCGAGCGAGCTCACGCGGGCGGCACGGGCGCCGTCGGCGATGTCGTCGATGGCCGCTTCGTAGATCTCGACCGAAGTTCGGCGTCCCCTCTGCTCCTCGGGAATCTCGTCCGCCATACGCTCGAACATCGGTTCGGCGGCGCTGATCGCGTCCTCCGAGTCGAAGAACGTGATGCCTAGCGATTTTCCGCCCTCGCGATCGATCAGCATCAGGAAGCGCTTGGCGCCGGGTATCGCTTCGCCCGCGCTCATGCGTTCACGGATCGTCCCGATCACATCGTCGATCCGGCTCATGTCCCCGGCGAATGCAGCGATGCGTGCATACATACGTGCCCCCTCTCTTCGTGTGATGTCGCCCGAGCCTACGACCTTTCGTCGCACCCGTCCATGCGGGTTCGTATCGAGCTGGTAACGATGAGAGTGCAAAGCAGGGTAGGCAAGTTGAGGGATTTTCCGCTCTCGCCCCTAGACATGGGGTATCCGAATGCGAGAGAGTGTGCGTTCTATAGCGAACGCCTCACGCCCCGCCGCGCCTTGAGTCAAATCGACATCGAGCACATCCTCACCGTCGAGGACATCCGCCAGTTGCTCGAGCAATCCGAGCAAGTGGGAACCGTGCGCGCGTCCGAGCTCGCTGAGGTCGCCGAGATCTACGAGCTGACCGAGCGCGAGCACGATGCGCTTCTACGAGAGCTGGACCAGCGTTCGATAGAGATAGTCGAGCAACCGGCTCAGTCGGAGGTCGTCGCCGCGATCACGGCACCCGTGGAGACGACGACGGACGCGCTGCAGCTCTTCCTGCGCGAGGCAGGCAGACATCAGCTCTTGACCGCGGCGCAGGAGGTCGAGCTCGCGAAGCGCATCGAGCGCGGTGACATGGAGGCGAAGGAGCGAATGATCCAGTCCAACCTGCGGCTGGTCGTCTCCATCGCCAAGAACTACCGAAATCAGGGTCTCCCCTTCCTCGATCTCATCCAGGAGGGCACACTAGGGCTGATCCGCGCGGTCGAGAAGTTCGACTGGCGTCGCGGGTTCAAGTTCTCGACCTATGCGACTTGGTGGATCCGGCAGGCAGTCGCTCGAGCGCTCGCCGACAAGGCGAGGACGATCCGCATGCCGGTGCACATCGTCGAGCGGCTCCAGAAGATCAACCGCGCCGACCGCCTGCTCTGGACGCAACTGGGACGCGAGCCCGTCCTCGAGGAGATCGCGGACGAGGCGAACCTCACGGTGCAGCAGGTCCTCGAGGTGCGGGCCGCCGCCCGTGCATCGACGAGCCTCGACGCTCCGGTCGGTGACGGCGACGACGCGGTCTTCGGCGATTTCGTCGCGGGCGATGAGCCCCTGCCCGAGGAAGCGGTCGAGCTCAACCTCCGCAGCGAGGCGCTTCGGCGCGCGCTTGCCGCCCTTCCCGAGCGCGAGCGCGAGGTGGTCGCGATGCGCTACGGCCTCGGCGGTGCCGAGCCGCAAACCCTGGAGGAGATCGGCCGTCGGCTCGGGCTCACCCGTGAACGCGTGCGCCAGATCGAGCTCGAGTCGCTGAGACGGCTGTCCGGCCTGCGCGAGATGCAGTCCGTCGACGTGCTCTAGGGGCCTGTCCAGAAAAGTGGTCGCGGTGGATGGCACGCGACACGTGCCGCGAGGCAAGGACGCAGGGAGCGTCGATATGCAGGCATATCGGCGCGAGTTGAGGACGCCGCCTCGTGGTGCGTGGCGCCTGCCAGGCGGCCTGATCCACTTTCTGGACAGGCCCTTAGACCCGGTCGTCTACGTCCGCAGATAGAGCTCGAGCGCTGGAGCGATTGCCCGCAACTCTCGGAGCGCACGCGCCTCGAGCTGCCGAACCCGCTCGCGCGTGATCCCGAGATTCGATCCCACTTCCTCGAGCGTCCGCGGGCGTACCCCGTCGAGGCCAAAGCGTTCGATGACGACCCGCCGCTGGCGCGGCTGGAGCTTGGAGAGGGCCTCCAGGAGCTCCGTCGAGCGAGCGCGATCTGCGGTCTCGAGCTCCGGCTGGTCCGCACCCGTGTCGGGGATCAAGTCGGAGACGCTCGAATCGCCGTCGCCGATCGGCGTCTCGAGGCTGATCGGGTCCTGGACGAGGTCGAGCAGCTCCTGCACGCGCTCGGGCGTGATGCCGATCTCCAGGGCGATCTCGTCGAGCGACGGATCCCGATTGAGCTTCTGCCCGAGCAGCCGGCGCGTCTTGGTGACCTTGCGCACCTGGTCGGCGACGTGGACGGGAAGCCGGATGGTGCGCCCCTGCTCGGCTAGTGCGCGTGAGACCGACTGCTTGATCCACCACGTCGCGTACGTGGAGAGCTTGAAGCCCAGCTTGTAGTCGAACTTCTCGACGGCTCGAATCAGTCCGAGATTCCCCTCCTGGATGAGGTCGAGCAGCGGCACGTCGGCCCGCGTGTAGTTGCGGGTGATCGACATGACGAGCCTGAGGTTGCACTCGATCAGGCGCCGCTTGGCCGCTTGATCACCTTCGTCCTTGAGTCGGGCGAGCTCGCGCTCCTCCCCGGTTGTGAGCAGGCGTCCATCACCGATCTGGCGGACGTAGAGCTTCAGCGGGTCGTCGGCGCTCGGCCCGGCGAGATCGGGGCGCTCCCTCGACGCAGCGTCATCCGCCGCGACCGGGGTCTCGTCGGCTGCATCGAAGAGGTTTTCAGCGGCGTTCCCTTCCACGGAGCATGTATCGGCGGAGAAGTTGCCCCGCTTGAGGGATGACATCCGGGAAGAGGGATAGGAGACGGCGGCGAGAAGCCGATTGCACACCAAACAGAGTCATCACTTGCGTCGCGTACCCTCTTTGACATCGTCCGATCGAGGCAAACGAAAGTCCCGAAATGTGCGGCATAGCTGGCTACAGCCTGAGTCCTGAGTCACCCGCCCGACGCACGCTCGCGGCGCAGGCGTTGCTGGCCGGCATCGCCGAGCGGGGCGCCGACGCCGTCGGATATGCCGCTCGGGGCGCGACAGGAGCGATCGAGGTGACGAAACTGCGGGGCGGTGCAAGCGCGCTTCTGGACGAGATCGCGCTTCCGGCGACTGCCGAACAGGCACTGATTCACGTCCGTGACTACACGAAGGGGCACCCCGCGATCGTGGCCAACAACCACCCCGTCCGCCACGGGACAGTGGTCGGGATCCACAACGGCATCATCGAGAACGACGACGAGCTCTTCGCCCGCTACGGCCTGGATCGCGCCGAGCGCGATATGACCGTCGACTCGGAGGCGATCTTCGCCCTGATGGAGCTCCGCCACCACGCGCCGCGTGCCCTGGGCGAGCTCCGGGGCGCCATGGCCGCGGCCTGGCTCGATGAGCGCGACCCGGCCACGCTCTTCCTGGCTCGCGGCGTCGCCCGTCCGCTCTGGATCGGCCGAACCCGCTCGGATCTCTTCTTCGCGTCGACCCGCCGCGCGCTCGCGATCGTCGAAGCCGCGCTACGGATTCGCTTGGAGCTCACGGAAGTCCGAGAAGGAAGGCTCCTGCACGTCGCTCGAGGGCGGATCGTGCGCGAGCGCAGGTTCCGGCCCGACAGGCGCTATCGCGACGACGGATACCTGCCACCCGTGCGCGCCCCGCAGGAGGGCGTGTCGTGCCTCGAACGGCTCGCAGTGTTGACGGCTCCCGCAGTTTGATCGGACCGGCTTGATCAGCCGGCGGCTCAATCACACCGGGTTCCGCGGCCCAGAGGGCTAGCAGGATGTTCGCGCGCTTACGCGCCGCCGACTCGATCTCGGTCTCGCCGCTCTCGTCCGCCGCTGCTGCGACTTCGAGCGCAACGCACGGTCGAGGCACGGTTCGAGTCTAGACCGGGTCTTCCGCCGCCAGCGTTCCGTCGGGAACCACGTCGATGCCGTCCTCGCGGAGCCGCTCCCGCACGAGGTACTGAAACGCGGTCCACGCGCCGCGAGGGACGTCGAGCAGTCGATACACCTGCCACTCGGAGAGCAGATCGGGATCCGCGCGTCGGGCTTCGGCCCAGTCCGCCATCTTGGGCAGCCGTCCGAGGCTGCGCGCGAGCGCGACCCCTTGCAGGATCGCTCGCTCGAGCCGCTCCTCACCCTGGAGGACCTCGAACCCCGCTTCCCGTAATGCGTTGGCGAGCGAACCGAACGTATGCGCGTACAGCGACACCGACGGCATCGATCGCCGGCGCTCGCCCAGATCGCGCGCAGTCGGCGTTCGCCTGAGCTCGTCCCCGAGCCTCCGAAGTTGTTCGAGCAGCTCGGCGCGCGTGAGAAAGCGTCGGGGAAAGAGGCCCGCCGCCCGCTTCGCGGCGTTCCACGTGCCGAAGTGCTCGATCACGGTCTGCGGGTGCACTCGCGCTTCTGTGTCCCGCGCAAACTCGCGCATCGTCGGCGATCGGCCATGCCGAACCGCGGCCGCGCGCAGCTCCTCGAGAATGTCCTCGTTCGTGTAGCGCCGGCGAAGGCCGGCCCGGAACGCTGCTAGCTCAGCCTCGTCGATGCGAGGCTGTGCCCGCTTGCGTGAGCGCGGTCTTGCCATCCTGCAAGAAGCTTAGAGCGTTCTGACAATTCTGCAAGTTGTCCAGAGCAGCCGTGCCTCCACGATGATGCTCCTCGGCTACGCTCGTCGCCGATGGCGGTGCGGCTCGGGATCGAGACGATCGCGGCACGGGCCGTCGGGGCGGTGTCTCGTGCAGCGGGCCGCGGTGGTGGCACGACGCTTCCGGGAAAGCTCCTCTGGAAAGTCGATCCGTCGGCCGTCGACGCGCTTGCGGCCCGCCTGCCCTCGGGTGTCGCGCTCGTCTCGGCGACGAACGGCAAGACGACCACCACCGCGATGGCCGCGAAGATCCTCGGTGACAAGCATCGACTGGCCTGGAATCGAGCCGGCGCGAACCTGCTCTCCGGGCTCGCTTCCGCCCTGGTGTCCGGGCGAGGCGCTGATCTCGGCCTCTTCGAGGTGGACGAGGGAGCGCTACCCGAGGCGATCCGGCGCACCCGGCCGCGTGTCGTGTCGCTCGGGAACCTGTTTCGCGATCAACTCGATCGCTACGGAGAGCTCGAGCTGGTCGCCGAGCGCTGGCGTTCGGCGGCCGAGGTCCTCCCCAGCTCGACGACGCTGATCGTCAACGCCGACGACCCGCTTCTCGCGGAGCTCGCGGACGAACGTGAGCGCGTTCTGAGATTCGGGCTCGACGATCCTCGCCACGCGCGACCGACGCTGCAACACGCCGCAGACTCCAAGTACTGCGTTCGCTGCGGTCACCCATACGAGTACGCGGCTGCGTACGTCGGGCATCTCGGCGACTACCGCTGCCCCGCCTGCGGGCACGAGCGGCCGCCCCTCGACGTCGCCGCACGCGAGATCGAGCTCGCAGGATTGACCGGATCGCGCTTCCGGCTGGACACGCCGCTCGGCAGCAGTGTCGTCGAGCTGTCCCTGCCGGGGCTCTACAACGTCTACAACGCCGTCGCTGCCGCGTCGGTTGCCGCAGCGCTGGACGTGAGCGCCGCTGCGACGGCAAGCGGGCTTGCCGACTTCAGTGCGGCGTTCGGGCGCTTCGAGCGGATCCCCGCCGGCGCGAAGACGATCGTCGTTCTCCTGATCAAGAACCCCGCCGGCGCGAACGAGGCTCTGCGCACACTCGAGACCGGGGTGCCGCCCGTCCTCGTGATCGCGCTGAACGACGCCATTGCCGACGGTCGGGACGTCTCGTGGATCTGGGACGTCGACTTCGAGCCGCTGCTCCCCCACGTCGGACGGGTTGTCGCGACCGGCGACCGGGCTGCCGAGCTCGGCTTGCGTCTCGTCTACGGCGGGTTGCCCGAGGACCGCCTCGAGGTCGTTTCCTCATTGGAGCGCGCACTCGACCGCGGCCTCGCGCTGGTCGACGCCGGAACCGACCTCGTCATCCTTCCGACGTACACGGCGATGCTGTCGCTGCGGGCCGTTCTGACAGAGCGGGGCTACGTGCGCCCCTACTGGGACGGCACGACATGACGATCAGAGTGGGCCACCTGTATCCCGACTACCTCAACATCTACGCCGACCGCGGAAACATCGCAGTGCTCACGCGGCGGGCCGGACTCCGCGGTCACCAGCTCGTCGTCCAGCCGATCGGGATCGGCGTCGAGCTGGTACCCGGGGCGCACGATCTCCTCTACGTCGGAGGTGGCCAGGATCGCGAGCAGGCGTTGATCGCTCCTGATCTGGCTGACAAGAGCGCGGCGATCCGCCACGCTGTCGCCGAGGGAGCTGCGCTCCTCGCGGTTTGTGGCGGATACCAGCTCCTGGGACGTGGCTACCGCGGTCGCGACGGCTCGTTCATGCCAGGGGTAGGGCTCTTCGGTCACGAAACTGTCGCTGGTACGAAGCGGATGATCGGCGACGTGCTGCTGGAGTGCGAGCTGGAGCTCGGTGCTGCCCGGCAGCTTGCCGGTTTCGAGAACCACGCCGGACGCACCGTGCTGGATCGCGACGCGGAGCCCCTCGGACGTGTCCTCCACGGCTTCGGGAACGACGGCAAGTCGGGCTTCGAGGGCTGTCGCCTCGAGCGAGCGATCGGCACGTATCTTCACGGGCCGCTGCTGCCCCGCAACCCGTGGCTCGCAGACTGGCTCTTGGCACAGGCTCTCGCTCATGGCCGCGGAGGCGAGCCCCCGATTCTGGAGCCGCTTCCCGACGAGCTCGAGGTAGAAGCTTTTCGCGTCGCTGCGGGGCGGGCGCGCGAACGAGGTGGTCGTCGCTAAGAGCGAGATTTCGGAGGGGCACCCCAGCCCACCACCCGCTGCGAGCGTAACGCGAAAATGGTCACGCCTGGGATACGAACGTCCCGGAAGCGTCACGAAAGCGTGAAGAGAGCCGTCGCCTACGGAACCCACATCTCGCCGAGATAGACGGCGGGATCACCGGGCTGCCAACGTTGCAGAAACCGCTGGATCGGTGGATGCAGCGGAACGACGTCGAGTTCCTGAAGCCGAAACGCGCGATGTCCACGGACGGCAGTGTCCTGCGAGCTCACGTCCTCGAGCGATCCGGACACGTCGGCGGCGAAGATGATGTGGACGACGTGTTTTCGCCAAGGACTCGGTTCCGGGGCGATCGAGTCGACGAGCGCAACCGGGCCTTCGAGCGGCACCTCGGTGCCGCGCGGGAAGAGACCCGTTTCCTCCTCGAGCTCGCGCTGCAGCGCACGTACCAGGCTCTCGCCGGTTCGTACCCCCCCGCCGGGAAGAAGCCAGACCTCACCGCTCGCCTTCACGTGCCGCAGGAGCAGGATCCGGCCGCGCCAGCGCAGGATCGCCGAGACGCGTACCCGTGGTTCGCCCACTCAGTCCGCCGAGGAGCCGAAGCCGCGGGAACCGCGCTCGCTCGTCGCCAGCTCGCCGACCTCCACGAGCCGGATCGAAACGACGGGCGCGATGACGAGCTGGGCGATCCGCATTCCGACCTCGACGGTGAACGACTCTCGCATGTCCGTGTTGAGCAGCACGACCGAGATCTCGCCCCGGTAGCCCGAGTCGATCAAGCCCGGGGAATTGACGATCCCGAGCCCGTGACGCGCCGCGAGCCCGGACCGGGGCTGCACGAACCCTGCATATCCCTCTGGAATCTCCACGGCGATGCCGGTTGGCACGACCGCGCGCTCCCCCGGGTCGAGCTGCGCTTCCTCGCATGCTGCAAGATCGAAGCCGGCGTCACCGTCGTAAGCTTGCTTGGGCAACAGAGCGTCCGCTCGGAGGCGGTGAACGGCGACGTCGATCACCGCGTCGAGACCTCGGCGTCGGAATCGAGCTCTGCCTCGCCCGCGACGAGGAACCGCGCAAACCGCGATATCTCTCGACGCGGCAGCCTCGCGCGAATGCGCACCCCTTCCGGTGTGTCGCGCCGCTCGGCGATCGGCGCTCCCAGCCCATACAGCCGAGCGAGCGAACGGCCGTCCTCGTACGGAACCAGAAGACGCACGTCCTCGAAGCGGTCCGAGAAGAGCTCGGAGACATGCTCCCGGAGCTCGTCGAGACCCTCCCCTGTCTCGGCAGAGACCTGGAGCGCCCGTGGGAAGACATGCCCGATCCGCCGCCGCGCCAGCGGATCGAGGAGATCGACCTTGTTCAGCACGAGCTCCACGGGCACGTCGTCGGCTCCGATCTCGGAAAGAACCGCGTGAACCGCATCGATGGTCTCCCGAAGCCGATCCTCTGGAAGCGAGCCATCGACGACGTGGAGCACGAGATCTGCCACCAGTGTCTCTTCCAGGGTGGCGGCGAAGCCTTCGACGAGCTGCGTCGGAAGCCGGCGAATGAATCCAACGGTGTCGGTGACCAGATAGCGCTTGCCGTCGTGCTCGAAGCCTCGGGTCGTCGGATCGAGCGTCTCGAAGAGGCGATTGTCGACGGAGGCATCCGCGCCCGTGAGCGCATTCAACAGGGTCGACTTGCCGACGTTCGTGTACCCAGCGAGCGCAATCGTCGGCACGCTGCTCCGCTCGCGCTCCTTGCGGCGAGTCGCTCGCTGCGCGCTGAGCCCGCGCAGCCGGCGCTTGACCAGAGAGACCCGTGTTCTGGCCAGCCGCCGGTCCGTCTCGAGCTGGCTCTCACCCGGTCCTCTCGTGCCCACTCCGCCGCCGAGCCGCTCGAGATGCTGCCAAAGCCCGCGCATCCGCGGCAGGTTGTACTCGAGCTGCGCGAGCTCGACCTGGAGCTTGCCTTCGGCACTGCGAGCGTGTTGCGCGAAGATGTCGAGGATCAGCTGCGTCCGGTCCACGACGCGTGCTTCGAGAGCATTCTCCAGAGATCGCTGCTGCGTCGGGCTGAGCTCTTCGTCGACGAGAAGCACCTCCGCGTTCGCTGACGTGTACGCGTCCTTGAGCTCCGTGAGCTTGCCCTTGCCGACGAACGTCTGCGGATCGGGACGAGCTCGGTGCTGCACGACCTCGCCGACCGTCGCCACCCCAGCTGTTCGCGCCAGCTCGCGCAGCTCGGCGAGCTCGGACTCCCCATCGACCCCCTTGGGGAAGACGCCGACCACGAAACCGCGCTCCGGGTCTGCGCCGGGTGCGCGATCGGGCTGGCGCGGAGTCACCGATGGATTATGCCGCGGGATGATCGATGGCATGAAATCGCCGTCTCCGGGGCGTGAGCCGGCAGCTCCCGAAGCGGACGCTCGGGACTAGCCGTATCGGCGGCGACGTCCCGCGCGAGAGGAGCCCGACGCGCTAGATCGCACCTCCGGACGCGCGGGATCATGGCATCGATCATCTACGCTCCGCGCGTGAGCGCGCTCGCCGATCGTCTCGCCGAGCGGACGCTCGCGCTCGTGAACATCCCTTCGGAGAGTCGTCGGGAAGCCCAGATCCGTCAGCACCTGCTCGCGCTCGTGCCGCCGGAGCTCAGTGCGGTGTACGGCCACGACGAAGCCTTCCGCTGCCGCCCCGAGCGCCGCCACGGCTCTCCTCGCGTCGTGCTCGCAGGGCATTACGACACCGTCCCCGCTCAAGCGAACATCCCGGGGCGTATCGAGTTCGGCGCGGTACACGGGCTGGGCGCGAGCGACATGAAGGGCGGTGTGGCCGTCGCCATCGAGCTCGTGCGAGACCTGGCGTCCCAGCGAACCGGGCCGTACGACGTCGCGCTGCTTCTGTTCGGCCGCGAGGAGCTTCCGCCGGAGCACAATCCGCTTCCCGCTCTCTTTGCCGGCTCGAGCGCGATCCATGATGCGGCTCTGGCGATCCTCCTCGAACCCACGGACGGGCAGGTGCATGCCGGCTGCCTCGGGCACATCAGCGCGCGCCTTTCGTTTCGCGGCGTGAGCGGCCACTCGGCCCGACCCTGGCAGGCCGACAACGCGATCGAGCGGGCAATCGACGGGCTGGGCACCGTACTCGACCACGAGCCGCGGGATGCGGTGGTCGGCGGGCTCACCTTCAGGGAGGTCCTCAGCGTGACGCGGTTCGAGGCCGGGATCGCGGACAACGTCATTCCCGACCTCGCGATCGCGACGGTCAGCTTTCGCTACGCGCCTGACCGCACGCACGCGAGCGCACGCTCCCACCTCGAAGCGCTTGTGGGCGATCGGGCCGAGATCGAGATCACCGGGGACTCCCCGTCCGGAGAGGTGGTCGTCGCGAATCCGCTCGTCGAGGCGCTCGTGAGCGCGGGTGCGCGCGGGATCGAGCCGAAGCAGGCCTGGACGAACGTCGCCGACTTCACAGCTCGAGGAATCGACGCGATCAACTTCGGCCCGGGTCACACCGATCGCGCACATCGACGTGACGAGCTCGTAGAGATCACGGCACTCGTGCACTCCTACGAGACGCTCTGTCGATTTCTCAGCGGGATCGGAGAGGATTGCGTGTGATGGACCTGTCGCAACGCATCGACGACCTGTGGGAGAGCAGTGAGCTCGACCGCGACCCCGTCGAGGAGGCGATCGCCCTCCTCGACCGCGGCGAGGTGCGGGTGGCCGAGCAGCGCGACGGTGAGTGGATCGTCAACGAGTGGGTGAAGAAGGCAATCCTCCTCTACTTTCGGCTGCGCAAGGTGGAGCCGATGGACATCGGCGGCCTGCACTTCCTCGACAAGATCCCGGTGAAGGACGATTACGCAGAGCGGGGTGTGCGCGTCGTGCCGCCCGGAGTGGCCCGCTACGGCTCCTTCCTGTCCGAGGGCGTCGTGCTCATGCCCGGCTTCGTGAACATCGGGGCCTGGGTCGGGCCGAGGACGATGGTCGATACGTGGGCGACAGTGGGATCGTGCGCCCAGATCGGCGCGGACGTCCATCTCTCGGGTGGCGTGGGTATCGGTGGCGTGCTCGAGCCGCCGCAGGCGCGCCCCGTGATCGTCGAAGACGGCGCCTTCCTAGGCTCGCGAGTCGTGGTCGTCGAGGGTGTTGTCGTCGGGGAGCGCGCGGTCATCGCGCCGAACGTCGTCCTCTCGGCGTCCATTCCCATCATTGACGTAACCGGCGCAAAGCCGGTGGAGCACCGTGGCTACGTGCCGCCAGGCTCGGTTGTGTTGCCCGGAACACGACCGAAGGAGTACCCGGCAGGGCGCTATCAGCTTCCCTGTGCGCTGATCGTGGGCGAGCGGAGCGCCTCGACGGATCTCAAGACGTCGCTCAACGACGTCCTGCGAGAGTTCGAGATCGCGACATGAGCGGAGTCGCCGAGATAGCTCTCTTCACGGACGACGTCCAAGCAGCGAAGGCGTTCTACGGTGACCTCCTCTCGGCCGAGCCGGAGGCCGAGTGGCCCGGCGGGGCGATCTTCGCCGCGGGCCCTGCGAAGCTCCTCGTCCACGAACGCAGGGCGGTGCCCGGCGACGGGCCTCCGAACGAGGATCACTTCGCTTTCTCCGTCAGCGACATCGACGGCTCGTGCCATGAGCTGCGCGCGCGAGGATTCGCGTTTCTCGTCGAGCCGTGCGACTACCCGTGGGGACGCTCGGCATATCTCCGTGATCCCGACGGCCGCTTGGTCGAGCTCAGCCAGACTGGTCCGTGAGCGAGGCGAGAAATCCGTCGATCGGGGGTAGCGCGCGCATTTCGTCCGAGATCCGCCTGGACGCTTCGCGGTAGCGGTCGTTCTCGAGGACCAGCTCGAGACCCGCACGGATTCCCTCCAGCGGCGAGACGACGCCCGCGCCGGCCACGGCCACACGAA
>Ga0180121_10000880_pt1 | contig 12761 bp, 10 predicted proteins | sample AntDrymUQ5402106_2_FD_129676 | JGI IMG/M metagenome (GOLD analysis project Ga0180121, IMG submission 129676) | Polar desert sand microbial communities from Dry Valleys, Antarctica - metaG UQ540 (21.06) (version 2) (version 2) | ecosystem: Environmental > Terrestrial > Soil > Desert | place...
GGACAACGAATCGAGCCCTGAAAGGGCGATAGACCACAGCGCGGTCAATGACCGGGTTGGATGACCCGCTCTTCTGGCCCTTTCAGGGCTCGATCCCCTTGCGCGTGGGATCCAGGGGCGGCGCGCTCCGCTTCGCTTCGCGCTTGCTCCTGGCTACCTTATGCTGCGCCTTCAGCGCTTCACTTGCCAAAACAATACAGCGCGCTGCGAGTCCTGATGTAAATCAGCCCGTCGGCAATTGCCGGTGTCGCGAAGACCTCGTCATCCAACTCGTTCACCCCCAGTAGCTGCCAATCTCCGGCAGCCTTTAATACAGACACCTGACCTGCCTGGCCAATCAGGAAAACCTTGTCGTCGGCGGCAACCGGCGAGGAGAAATACTTGTCGATCGCGCCATGCAGGCGTCCTTGCTTAATCACATTACCGGTCGCGGGATCAAACGAGATCAGAATCCCACTATCGTTGATCATGTATAAGACGCCTTTGTAGAGAAGGGTGGAAGGAACCTGGGGCACCGGTTTGTTGTAGCGCCAACGGATCGCAGTCGACGTTTGATCGCCCTGTCCTCCAAGCTTGATTGCGAGCAGACCATTCTCTGAAGCCATCATCGCGCGGAAGACTTCCCAATCTTTAGTGTCCAACTTCTCATCGCGGTCCATATCAAACGCTTCGAATGCGTTCTTCAACATCTTGTCCATCGCCTCTGACGCCTCGGTGCCGGAGACCTCCGACTTTGCAATCTGCCGATCACCATTCTTGTCGTACCTGGGCAGCGCCTCGTCGAAGGGAATCGTCTCCACCTGCTGTCCGGGTTGATTTTGCGGGAAGCCCCACCCGTTGATGTACAGATATTCTCCATCGTGACTCGCAATCGATTTCATCTCGCCCGCAAGTCCGCGAACCCACCAAACTCTTTTGCCATCTGCGACCGAGTAAGCCGATAGCTGGAACGATTCGGGAATAATAATCTGCTTCGGACCCTGTTTTGGTTGATAAATTATCGGTGTCGAGTAGCCAGAGATGACTACGGGCCGGTCAACCTTCCAACGCACACGTCCCGTATTCTTATCGACCGCTACCAGGTATGAGCTTGGGCTGTCTTGATCGACGGGCAGGATAACTTTGTCATCGACCAGGATTGGTGATGCTCCGAATCCGTAGAACATATTGAACGGCCCGAGAGGGAGCCGCCACCGTTCCTTGCCGGCACCGTCGAAAGAAACCAACCCGAACTCTTGAAAGAAGACGTAGACATTCGAGCCGTCAGTGACTGGACTTGGTGAGGCGGGCCCGTTGACGTTTTGCAAGCGGCCCACACCCGAGCGCGGCACTTCGCGTTGCCAAACGAGCTTTCCTGTCTGGCGGTCGAGACAGATGACTAGTAGCTTGTAATTCTCTTTGGTGTGTGCGGTTTCGGTAGTGCCTTTGCTATCCTGGGTATGTGCGTTCTCTTTGGCATACGCTGTGACGAAGACGCGATTGCGTGTCAGCACCGGCGAAGAATGGCCAGGTGGAAGAGCTGTCTTCCAAATTACGTTCTTGTTGGGACCAAACTCTTCCGGAAGCCCGGTAGATGCCGACACGCCCGTCCCGTTTGGTCCGCGAAACTGTGGCCAGTCTTCGGCGACAGCCCTTGTCAACGGCAGCAACGCGATCAACGGCCCGATCGATAAAGCAAAGATTTTGTTCTTTACTTTCGACATTGTCGCACGAGACGGAAGCGACATTGTCCTGCGATCCTGAAGAGTTTTGTTTAACATGACACCAGTCCTGAAGAGGGCTAGCAAAGCAGAGGGATTCTAATTGAACAAAGCCATAAAGGAAACGCTGCTGTTTGAGGAGTTAGTCGTCCTATTTGATTTCGGGACTCATCACTCAAGCAGCGGTCTCATGAGGTCAGTACCACTCGCGGTAGCGGGTGGGTCCTCCTCACATTCCTCACATTGACATATTTACAAGATTTGCTCCGCACTGCCAACATGGCGTGACTCTTGACGAGCATCCGCATCCTCATCATGTGGAACGACACCAATACTCCTCTCGCTTACTTCATATCCTTCCGTACTTTTGGCACCTGGTTGCACGGGGACAAACGGGGCTCAATAGATTGGTTTCACAATCGCTACCGATCACCCTATATCCCGCCAAATGAAAAATGGCGGCACTACAATGAACAAAAGCTAAGAACCAAGCCGTTGATACTAAAAGCGAGGCAACGGAGATCGATCGAAGCGGCGATTCGCGAGACTTGCGACATTCGGCATTGGTGGTTACGCGCAATTAACGTGCGAACAAACCATGTTCACACGGTTGTAACGGCTCACAAGAAGCCGGGACTTGTACTTAATGCCTTTAAGGCAAATTCAACCAGGCAGTTGAGGCAAGATGGTCTTTGGCCTCATCCGTTTAGTACGTGGGCGGATAAAGGTCGCAAGAGACGGTTGTGGAACGAACAAAGCGTTGCCGGAGCTATCGACTATGTCCTGAACGGCCAGGGAGATGACTTGCCGGGCTTTGATGATTGAGCATAGCTAGCGACAGACCCACCCGCTACCGCGAGGTGGTCTGACCTCATGGGGCCGCGGCCTGAGTGATGGGTAGCCAGGACCCACCCACCACCGCTAGGTGGTACCGACGCTCATCGATGGAGACTAGAGTGACTGCCAGTGCGGGGACCCACCCGCTACCGCGTGGTGGTACTGACACTCACGACACCGCGACGTTAGTGATGGGTAGCCAGGGTCGATACTAAATGGTGACCGGTCGCGAGCTAGGAGTGGTTTGGGCGAAGAGGGCTACTAAAGGGTCACCGGGCCGAAACTCGACACGCTAGGAACCAAAACTCTTCCGGAACAAATAAGACATCTTGATAAAAAATGTCCTGCTGTTGCGACGGAACCCGGGAACAATCTGTCTGGTAAAAGGATGGGCCTCGTTCAAGTTCATGTCGTCGTTGTAGCCCACATAGAACGACGTGCCCGGGCTCGGTGTCCAACCTGCGAGAAACTGCGAGCGCGCCCTTTGGCTGAGAGTGTTGTAGTCAACAATCGCGCGCGCGAACGTAGCCTTCGTAAACTGGTATGTACCGCGGAAGGTAAGAATGTTGATGTCGAATGCCGTGCGTCCCGTATCGTTCCTCACCAGACGCTGCTTGACCAGATTGAACTGCATGCGCAACTCGTTAGTCGGCTGGTAAGTGATGCCGCCGTTTATCTGCAACAGATTGCCGCGGCCCGGATCAAGTGGGGCGTTCTGTCCCAGCAGCAGAGCAGCGGGGCTGACGCGCGGATACTTCCGTCCGTTGCCAAAGTCCAAATCAAAGTGTCCGAGCCGGTATGTCACCTGGCCGTTGAATTGCACCTTCTTGCTGTAGTTCGAGCCCCCAAAAACTGAGAAGTGGTTCTTCCTTGACGAGCGCTCAGTGTCCTCTCCGTAGAAGGTGCATTTATTGGCTACTGCAGACGGATTGCACGGGCGAGCCTGCCGAGTCGCTCCAAACTCGTGATCAAACAGTCGCTCGTAAGCCGGCTCGTAAAAGGCTCCAAAAAAGGTGCTGCGCGGCAGTGTCAGTTCGAAAACGAACTCCGTCTCGTAAGCATATAGGCGGCCCTGCCAGTCGTAATCGAAATGTGTAAACTGGTGCAGGTGATAGGAAATCAGCTTCTTCTTCGGTTGGGGATCGGAGTTGTAGCGAAGAAAGAAACTATTAAAGTTTGAGTTCGTGCGCTGAAAGAATCCTACGTCGGCGCGGTAGTCGCGAGTAAATCCTTCGGCGTAAAGTTCCCAGCCCCAGTTGCGGCCAGACACGTTGTAGGCGGTCGTGTAGCCCAGGCCGTTCCCGGTGCGGTAACGGCTAACCCCTTCATTTGCGTTAAAGAAATTGTTCCTGGACGTTGTGCCGAGGGCCTGGAAAGTGAAGGTGGTCTGTTTGTCGAGCCTGAAACGTCCATCGACGCCTAAGAGGTCGTTGTGCTTAACTCGTTATAGGTTGTGGCAATCATGCCGATCGAATTCTCTTTGCCAATATCCCGTTTAAGTCGGAGTACGCCAATTTGCGCGTTTTTATCCAGGAATCGGAGATTCCCGGGATTCAGGCGCTCGTCTCCAACAAAAGTCCCAGACCCGTTATCGCTCGCCACCATCAGACCGAAAGTGTTTCGTCCTTTCTTACCTGAGAGCTTAACGGCCACGTCGGGATCGACGATCGCGCGCGTATGCACTGCGGTGATCGGCGTACGAAAGATGTCTATGCCTTCCAGAAAGAAGGGACGCTTCTCGGCAAAGAAAATCGGGAAACGCTGATTCGCCGTGACTACGAGTTGATCCGCCTCAACTTGCGCGAAATCCGGATTGATGGCCAGGTCGAGCGTGAGTGCGGAACTCGGAGTAAACTTTGCCGTCAAACCTGGTTCGAATTTTATCGGTTCATTAACGATGCGCCCGGGATCGACCGCTCCTAGTGGCACCGGCCCAAATGAACGCACGAACTTTCCGCTCTCTGAGAGGGTCAGACTGGGGATCAATTCAATAGTTCGCTCCAAGGAAATTCCCTCGAGTCCGCCCAGGTGGCCTGCCTGGCTGAGGTTGCTATCTATGCTGCGGGAAAAAGGCATCCAAGAGCTGAGTTCTCGGTTGAACCGCTGAATGCGCCGGAAGAAGTGGGCCCCCCAAAGCTTCCCTTTGCCGGCCTCGTAGCGGATCGACTTGAAAGGGATGGCAATCTCAACTACATACCCAGCATCGTTGACGACGCCCCTCGACTCCATCAGGACGTCTACACTGAAATCCTCGCCACTTCCTTCCGTGAGCACGCCATCACCCTGGATGCCCAGCGGGTTGAAAAACATCTCAAACGCCTTGCGCTTGTCATTGAATGTGTCGAGATAAAAACCCACGTAGTCGTCCTGGAAGATGCTGTCGCGCTTAGCGACCGTCGAGCGCACCTTGTCCGGTTCGTCGAAAGCACGAAATGCAACGTAGAGAAATTTCGGATCGTAACCAATTAAAACTTCGGTCGGCTTCGACGGAGCAATGTTGTCGCCAGGATCGATCTGGTAGAAGTCTTTAAGCACGGCCGCGTTGTGCCACACGGCCTCATCCAACTTCCCGTCGATTACGGGCGGAGTTGCGAATTTCGGAACAGTCACCGGACTGGCCTTCTCCGGGGGGGGCACCACGGCTCCCTTAACAGCAGGCGAAGCAGAAGAAGCTGACGTCGACGTCGTGTTGGGGTTCGGCGATTCGGCAGGCGTTGCAGGCGCGGTCGCAGGCGCGGTCGCAGGCGCGGTCGCAGTCGAAGAAGCAGATGCCGGCACAGGCGTAGAAGACGCTACTGGTACTTGTGAAGAAGACGCTGGAGATGCACCCACGCTGACGGGCTGCGCGGTCGGCTTACCAACTGGCGCCTGGGCGAAAGCGGTGGCTGTGAAGAAACTCAGCGCGCTGAGAATTAAGAATACCGTTTTCACGAGCAACGTCAATCTGATTTATCTCATCGCGAATTAAGAACGATTCTTCCGTCCCCCGTGTTAAGAACGAAAACGTTGCCGCCGCGACCCACTCTCCATCGCTTCACCCGCTTCGACGGGGCGATGTCTTCAGAGATGGTCATGCCCGAATTGTCTATACCTTCGGCGTTCGTTTCTATCGTGAAATCTGAATTCGAAGCAACCGAGAGGGAGATATCCCCGTCACCTGTCCGTGCAGCCAGCCCAGTGAATTTTCCATCGAGAGAAATCGAGCCATCGCCCGTGCGCGCATCGACCTGTCCCTCAAAGCTTGCGATCCGAATCTCTCCATCACCGGTATTAACCTGCAACTGTCCTCCGCCATTGGTGACTTTGATTGAGCCATCACCGGTACGCAGAGTGAGCTCACCCGAAACGCCTTCCAGGTTCAGCTCACCATCCTGTGACGAAACATGCAAGGTTGAGTTGCGCGGAACATAGACGTCCAACGACGCCGCACCGTTGCTCTCTTCAGACTTCGCGATGATCGAAACCGATGAGCCTTGCTGTTCCGTCTGAATAGCTACCTGCTTAAGCTCCCGCTCATCGCCACCACGTTTTGTCGCCGTGTACATCACTTCCGGCTTATCCCAACCGCGAACAGTTACAGCTCCGTCGAACGTCACGATGTTCACGTGCGGCGAACCGGCGATCAAGAAGGTCTTCGACTCCCGTTCGGTAAGACCCTTGTGGCCATATCCTTTTCCACTACCTTTGCCTTCCCCGACGCCTTCCGATTGACCTCTCACTTCGCGGCGCACTCTTTCCCGCACCTCGCGTTGGGTCTCGCGTTCAATTTCTCTCTGGGCAAGTGCGATTTCGCGCTGAGCCTCGCGAATGGCCTGCTCAACTTCGCGCTGCACCTCAACCTGCACTTCACGATTGACCCTGGCGGCCTCAGCTCGCTGCGTTCGTTCCGCCCGGCGAGCCTCCAAAGCCTCCCGGCGATCCTCGGCACTCATCTGGCGTTGGGCCCTGTCGCGCTCCTCATCGCCTTCGCTACCTTCTCCATGACCCGGGCGATACCCCTTGTTCTTGTCTTTGTCCTTTAGGGTCAACAGGCCCGTGGCAGTGCTCACTTTGCGGCCGTCTTGCGCATGCTTGATCGAGATACGGCCATTTACATTACCCAACTTGATGCGCGGCCCACCGTTGCCCAATTGCCCGTAAAGCTCATGGCCCACGTAATCCCCATGTTGCACCTGCAAACCAAACTCATTGCTGATGGCTCCGTGAACCGTACTGGCTCTGACGATCGCATTCGCATCCGAGGGAATGATTAGCAGCACGCTTCCATTGACCGAACCGAGCGAAATCGGCTTCGCCCCATCAAGCTGCGTGAAGGTTGCTTCCAGGGTTCCATTAACTGTTGAGAGCTTTGCTACACCCGCCAGGCCACGCGCTGTTAGCCGGCCGTTCACGGATGAAGCTTTGACATCACCCTCAACACCCTCCACATCGAGCGAGCCGTTAACAAGATCGATCGACTCCAGCCGCGCTTTGCGGGGGACAGTTAGGGAATAGTCAACCAGCGCGGGATTGTTGTCGCGGCCTTTCTGTTCATCGGTAAAAGTCTGGTTCCAGTTCGGATAAGTCGTCTTAACTCTGATTGCATCGGCGGTCGCATTCACTTCGATCTTCGCTTCGTTCAATCGCTCACGTCTGTAAGCGCGCTTGACCGCGTTCACCTGAACTTCATCCCGGTCCCACACCGCGATGCGTACGCCGCCATTCAGATTCTCGAGACTTAGCCGGCCATTTGCCGAAAGCGGATAAGCCTGGTGAAAGTCCTCGCGCAACTCCTGGGCCGGCTCATCGCCGGGTAGGGAGTTCTCAACTTCCGCATTGCGCGCAACTCCCAGCTGAATCTTCGAGGCGCTTCCACTTGTTGCGCTCCATAGCCCAGCGCCCAAAATCACTGTTGCGATCAAACTTTTCTTCCACATCATCTCTTCTCTCTCTTCTCTTTCTTCTCTTTCTTCTCTTTCCGTTTGTCGGGTGCCTCAACTTTGCCAAATTCAACTGGCACGTCGAGAACTATTATTTCGTTCGAATCTCTTAAGCATGAGCATGATTTCGCGCCTGCCGTTGTCGGTTTTACCATGCGATTGTCTATGGTTTATTCGGCCCAACAGGCTCAGTGGAAAATCCGGCGATACCTCAGTCTCGAGGGTGTCTGTTTTGATATCGGTGACCATCGTCATAGGAAGATCCAAGGTCACCGCCCGCTCAAAGGTTTTATATTCAAAGCGGGCTGGCCAATGGATGTCTCGGCGCTTGGCGGAGATCTCTTCATTAAGGTGTCTCGCCGGAGCGTATTTAGCACGTGCTAAGTGCGACACGTTGCGATTCGCCTTCTTGCTGGCAACCAGTTCGACCTTTCCACCCACTTCGGGTTCAGTAATGGTCTCGTGGGCGTTTCTCTCAATCTCAATGCCTCTGGCCGGCGCATCGCCGTCACTCGAATCAGACTCAGCGGAAGAGTCGATCAGCTGCTGAATATCATTCGGGCACGACTCGTTTGTTGAGATGGATTCCACGTCAAGCATTACCAACTCAGTCCCGCGCCATTGACTCGTGAACTCTTGAACGCTGCTAACCATCTCCTGGAAGCGATTCAGATCCTTCATAGCAGTGGAAAAAGCTGCCAGGCCCACCAGCAGTATCAGTGTCACTTTGTATGCTCTGTTTTCCGGCACTTTATTTTTGTTCATTTCTTTCACCCTTGGGCTCTAACATTTTTCAGGCCGGGAACAGTCACCTTGGAGGTCTTACTACTACCGTCCCCGGCCCGTCTGCGTTGCTCTACTACCAGAACACCATGCGGAATTTGTTTGTGGCAGAAATTTGGCAGCTCTTAAGGAGATTTCCGGCAAGACCGAAAGCACGATATTCGTGGAGGAAAGGTTCGGAATGAAAGAGATTCAGCGTTCAACCTGTTGGTTATCGGTCCGAAGAAAGGCAAACTATAAGGCTTGAACTCCAGGCTTTCCGAGTGGGTTCTTAATTTGAAGAGTCCAGAGTATTGGTGTGTGAAGTTTCGAGCGACCGCTCGACTACGGAACCGCTCCTCGGTTCCGTAGTCGAGTGGCACCTTGGAAGTACAGTTAATGTGCCACATTTTTGAATAGGAACCACCGCCTTCCGAGTTGGGTTGACCAGTTCCCTACTTTTTTAGCAGATGGAGAGTGCCGCTGAATGAAGCGACCTGGATGCTAGCGTCTCCCGCGCCGCACACTGCATTCACACGGCGCAGTGTGTGAGCGGCAACAGTAACCGGTGCGGTCACGATTACCTTAGTCATGCGAGGCGCAACCTTTACGACAATAGGCGAAGCCTGGAGCTTGGCGGCAGGAGCCTGTGCCGGGCTCTTTGGGGGCACACTACTCACTGCTGGGGCAGGTGGCGTTGGAGCTGACGGGGGGATCGCGTCCGGAATCAGTGTCAGCGGAAAATCCGAAATAATCTCTCCGTTTCTAGAGACCTTAGCGCTAAGATTGAAGGACGAGTCACCTGGCAATGTGAGCGTTATGTCGCCGGACATTGTCTTGAATCCATAACGGCCCCTGGCCGCGAGTGGTCCTGTCAGGTATACATCTCCCGTGACCGTCCGCGCATTGAACTGCGAGTGACTGACTCTCTCAAGATTTAGATCGCCACTCACGCTAACCGCTTCGAACCCATCCGCGGTCGCCGATGGGCGTAGGTTCACTACTTCAATTCCGCCGCCAATCGTCGTGACGCTCGCCCGCCCGGTGGAATCCTTGATGGAAACACTGCCGCCCACGCTTCCGACCTCAACGGCTTGCGAGACACGCTCGATACTAATGTCCCCGTTCTGCGTTCCCGCAACCGCAACTGCTATGTCGGAGATATTTATGTCGCCGTCGCGAGTTTGCACATGCACCGAGGCAGCGCGCGGAACAAACAGCTCGAGCTCGCTAGACGCCTGACAGTTGCTTTTGATTCGTTCCTCGTCTGACTTGTCGACCACGAATACTTCCACTTTCATTGCCTTACCGGATTGAGCGGCTCCCTCCTTTTGCCTTAGCTCAATCTGCGCCGCGTCCGACGATCGGGCCGACACTTCATTCTTGTCCCAGCCGTGAACGCTGATACTGCCGGCCATTACGCAAATCGAAACCATCACCGAAGGATCCGCGGCTACGGTGCGCTCAACCTTCTGAGAGCGCCCGCCGTCAATGCGGCTTGCGGGACGAGCCCCGACCGCGCCAGTCGCAACGATTAACACGAGACAGATTTGTATAGCTCTAAACTTCATCGGTACCTTTAAAACCAAAACTCCCTTACGGCCGGTTGTAGAGTCGCGCGTCGGCGACAGTATTCAGCAGATCAACTTTGCTCTGATAGGCATTAAACATGAATTCCGCAGCATCCGGGTCACTGGGGTTCTTCTTCGCCGCGTTACGCGTGGCCGCGAGTGCCCGATCAACGACCGCCAGGTTCCTTTCATACTCTGCCTGCAACGCTGGTCTCATGGGCCTATTGTTGTTTGCTTTGATCGTCGAGTCGAGAGCAGCAATCGTTTTCAGGTAACTGCGCTCGCCCGGTATCAGCTTTACCTGCGCAACTGCTTGATTCCTCATGGTCGTGGGCGGTCTTACTGAACGAGTTCTTTGAACCGGATTCTTAGCAACGACAGGAGCATTGACCACAGGCGCCGGCATGACCTCAGACACCGCGTCGCTGCTCATAGTCGAGGTCTTGGTTGCGGGACCTTGCGGCGGTGCTACAGCTACGTTATTTTCGTTGATGGTGGGAGCCGGGATTTGTCGCAACTGAATGGCTCCGATTATCGCTGCGAACGCCAGCACCACCGCGAGCGCGGCATAACCGAATGTCCGTTGAGGTGTAAACGCAAAGAGAGCGCTGAGAGACTGGAGCCAACCACGGCCTGCCCTAACTACGGGTTCTCTGACTGCATTCTGATTGTCCAAATGTAATCCCGCGACCGCTACATCAATACGATGACGTAAACGCCCGGTTGGCACGGTTGCATCAAACTCGGGTGCGAGCGCGCTCGAGAGCAAGATAACCTCGCCTTCCAACTCGCGCGCCGCAGCCGCACACTTCATGCACGACACCAAGTGTGAGGTGACGCCTTCCATATGCTCATTTGAAAGCTCACCATCAAAATAGCTCTGCAGAATTCCTTCGTCTAAACACTCTCTCATCAACGTCCTCCGATTTTTCCGTACACCCTGACAAACTCTTTGCGGCCCCGCGCTACCAGGCTGCCCACGTTCGTTTCCTTCAGTGACAACGTGGTAGCAATCTCGCGATAGGAAAGCCCCTGCTGTTTCAAGAGCAGGCAGCTTCGCATTGGCTCTTTGATTCTATCGAGCGCGCGTCGCGCTTCGGCGATAGCCAGCCGGCGCTCGTAATCTTCCTCGGGCTGCGGGAACCATACCTCCGTGGTGGTCTTATGGTACTCATCGTCGCGGGCTGCGGCGCGGCTCTGGCCGCGCAGTGTGTTGCGCGCAACGTTTAAAGTGACACGCAAAAGCCACGCGCGAAGGAGTTCCTCGCCCGGGGTGGAGTCGAGATTGCGATAGAGTCTGAGAAAGACCTCCTGAGTAACGTCTTCAGCCAATGCCGAATCGCGTACGACAGCCCGGGCGGTCCGAAAGACAGCTCGGTGGTGAAGCGTAAACGCCTCATCGAAACTGAGGGCGGTAGCCGCAGTCGCGATTTCCTTGGGCATGGACTGTATCAAGGCTCTAGCTTGTCCGCTCATTGATCACCGCTCTCAAGCGTGCAAACACCGCAAGGTGCTGATTTATGACAACTTTCTGTAGGCTACCTGCGTTACCGGCTTTTAGGCAGTATATTGTAGTCTGAATCAAGTCTTGCACCAATTTAGCTTGAGCGAGCGGTAGTGGGTCAGTTTAGAGTTCAAACTTTAGTTTGTGGCCGCGAAACGGCAACGTAAAGGTTGAACTCCAAACTTCCGTAATCCAAACTAACCCACTTACCTGAGCGGGATTGTAAACTGGAGATTCAATTCCAGAGCGGCCAGTTGAACGCTGGACTCCGCAGGAAAGTTCAAAAATGTCCGGAATCCCCGGTAGAGGAAGAGAAACAGGTTTGATTCACAAGCGCGAATCAAATTCGACAGCAGCACTAAATGACAGCCTTTTTATGCGCGCTTGCCGACGCGAGCCAGTTCCTCATACGCCCGTCTGGCTGATGAGGCAGGCCGGAAGATACATGCGCGAATATCGGGAATTGCGAGCGCGCATGAGTTTTCTCGAGCTCTGCAAAACTCCGTCACTGGCTGCGGAAGTTACGGTGACGGCCGCGGAACGTTTGGGGGTTGATGCGGCGATAATCTTTGCGGATATCCTATTGATTGTTGAGCCGATGGGAATTGAATTGGAGTTTGCCAAAGGCGAAGGCCCGACGATTCACAACCCGGTGCGGACTTCCCAGGACGTTGATCGCCTGCGCGAGGTAGACGACGTCGACTCGCTCCAGTACGTGTTTGAGGCAATCAGCCAGACTAGAGCCAGTCTGAAAGGCGATTTGCCGCTGATCGGGTTTTCAGGAGCACCCTTCACGCTTGCCTCTTACATTATTGAAGGTGGTGGATCGCGAAACTATGTCCATACAAAATCACTCATGTACACCGATAAAGGCGCCTGGCATGCCCTGATGTCGCTGATCTCGCGGGCCCTGGTTAGGTATCTCAACGCCCAGATTTTCGCTGGTGCCCAGGCTGTGCAGTTGTTTGATTCGTGGGTTGGTTCTCTCAGTGCCGACGATTATAGTGAGTTTGTCTTACCGCACACACGAAATGTCCTCAGCGGTCTTACCCTCGGGGCGCCGGTGATACATTTCGGTACTGGCACGGGCGCATTACTCGAATTGATGCGTGAAGCCGGTGGCCATGTAATTGGACTCGACTGGCGCGTACGCCTGGATGAGGCTTGGCAGCGCATTGGACATGATGTCGCCGTGATGGGAAATCTCGATCCGGTGGCGCTGTTTGCAGGCAGAGATTACATCCGATCTCAGGCGAACAAGATTCTTGAACAGGCGGCCGGGAGACCGGGTCACATTTTCAACCTTGGCCATGGGATTCTCCCCGAAACTCCCGTCGAAAATGTGATTGCGCTGGTCGAAACTGTTCATGAACTCAGTGCGAAGTAGCGCCGGACGCAGCTCAATTAGCGCTGAAAGCGCGGCAGAAGGTAGCCAGGGGCAAGCGCTGGAAGCGCGCAGCCCCTGGAC
>Ga0180121_10000881_pt1 | contig 12755 bp, 10 predicted proteins | sample AntDrymUQ5402106_2_FD_129676 | JGI IMG/M metagenome (GOLD analysis project Ga0180121, IMG submission 129676) | Polar desert sand microbial communities from Dry Valleys, Antarctica - metaG UQ540 (21.06) (version 2) (version 2) | ecosystem: Environmental > Terrestrial > Soil > Desert | place...
CTCGGGCATCGTCGCTACAAAGAGTTCGCGGGGCGGTTGCTCGTCGCCGTAGAGCTCTCGCAAGAGATTGGCCACCAAACCACCTTCGCTGACGTCTTCGACCCGGTCGATGATGGAGCCCAGCCGTCCCACTACCCGACCCGAGCGGACATAAAGCACCTGCACCGAAGTCTCAAGATCGTCGCCGTAGGTGGCGATCACATCGAGGTTCTCTCGGCGGTCGGTAACAACTTCCTGGCGCTCGGAAGCGCGCTCGACATCACGAAGACGGTCGCGATAACGCGCCGCCATCTCGTATTCCTGGCGCCCGGAGGCATCGAGCATCCTCTGGCGGATCTCCCCAGTTATCTGGTCGGTGTTGCCGCGGAGGAAAGCGGCCAACCCATCGACCAGCTCGTCGTAGACCTCGTGGGTCACCTCCCCCACACAAGGCCCGGTGCATTTCTCGATGTGAAAAAGCAGACAGGGCCGGCCCTGCGCCCGTTGCCGTTTGAAAAGGGCATCGGTGCAGGTCCTGATCGGAAAGGTGCGGAGCAGAAGATCGAGGGTCGACCGGATCGCATAGGCATGGGCAAACGGACCGAAGTACTCGACTCCTTTGCGCTTGGCGCCTCGCATAACCCGCGCCCGCGGCCATTCGTCGGAGCGGGTGATCGCCAAATAGGGGTAGGACTTGTCGTCGACCAGGCGGATGTTGAACCGGGGCCGGTGGGTCTTGATCAACGAGAACTCGAGCATGAGAGCCGCCACCTCGGAGTCGGTCACGATCCACTCGAGGGAGTCGGCCGACTCCACCATCACTCGGGTCCGTTCTCCCAGCTCGCGGGCGAAATAGTTCGAGGTCCGTTTGCGGATCGACAGCGCCTTGCCCACGTAAATCACCCGCCCGTGGGCGTCTTTGAACATGTACGCCCCCGGAGCGTCAGGAACTTCACCGGTGGGAGGACGGATCACACTGAAAAGGTTAGGTGCGGTTGTGGAATGCGGCTGAACGCCTCACGCGCCCGTTACTAGTGCTTCAGGGCAGCGGTCAAGCATCCGATTCTCACCTTTGACTGAGGTACGAGAGAAGGACTGTGCAAACAGAGGTGCCACAACTAGAGCTGACGATCCTAATGCCGTGCCTCAACGAGGCAGAGACCGTCGGTGGTTGTGTGAGGATCGCCCGGAGTTATCTTCGCTCGCGGGACATACATGGTGAGGTCTTGGTCGCCGACAATGGCTCCAGCGACGACTCTGTAGGGATTGCAAACCGAGAAGGCGCCCGAATCATCCACGTCCCAACTCGGGGTTACGGATCGGCGCTGGCCGCGGGCATCGAAGCGGCGCGGGGCGAATTCGTGGTCATGGGCGATGCCGATGCGAGCTACGACTTCTCTGGACTCGACCCGTTTCTTTCGCATCTCCGCCAGGGCAGTGACCTCGTTGTGGGAAATCGGTTTAGGGGCGGAATCGCACCAGGAGCAATGCCTGCCCTGCATCGCTACTTGGGGAACCCCTTGCTTTCGTTTCTGGGCAGACTCTTTTTTCGGGCTCCGATCGGCGACATCTATTGCGGCCTTCGGGGAATGCGTCGGAGCAGCGTCCTCGGGCTGCAACTGTCATCGAAGGGTATGGAGTTCGCCAATGAGATGGTCGCCAAGGCGGTGCTCGATGGACAACGCGTTACTGAAGTTCCAACGACGTTGAGCCCAGATGGTCGGAGCCGAAGACCACATCTCAGATCTTTTCGAGATGGATGGCGGACCATCCGATTCCTCTTTTTGTTCTGTCCAAACTGGCTCTATCTCGTGCCCGGTGTGGTTTTGATGTCAGTCGGCCTCGCTCTGACCGTCTTTCTGGTAATCGGGCAAGTGCGGATAGGGGATGTAGTTTTCGATGTGGGCACCCTCATCTATTGCGCTTTCCTTGCCGCCACCGGATATCAGGCAGTCCTTTTCGGCATTCTCTCCAAGGCCTATGCCCGAGCGGCAGGATTCCAGCCATCGAGCCGCCTGCTCGATCGCATCGTTAGGTTGAGCAGCATCGAGGCTGGGTTGATTACTGGCTTCGTGTTGTTGGTGTCGGGCATCGCCTTGGCAGTCGTGTCCTTCCTCCGGTGGCAGGAGGTGGGGTTCGGGGAACTCGCCACGTCCCAACATATCCGCGTGATTCTACCTGCTGCACTCGGATTCTTCTTAGGGGTACAAACGATTCTTGGGGTGCTCTTCCTCGGGGCAATGACGGTTGGGCGGCGAGCCCCAATGAGTCCGAAACGAGATTGGGTCGAGCTAGGTGACAGAGTCCATTGATTACTTCTCAAAGGATCACCCACTAAGGGAGTGGGCGACCCGCCGAGGGCTGAAGGCTCGCCACGCGATGTATGCTGTCTTCGAGACGGTAGTTCCCTGCGATAGCGATACCACTGTGATCGACATTGGCGTCACTCCGGACAGGTCGCTCGCCGACTCCAACTTCTTCGAGACCCTTTATCCCTATCCCCACCGGATAACAGCAACTTCAATCGAAGATGCCTCACATCTCGAAAGCGTGTATCCGGGCCTCTCCTTTGTTCAAACTGATGGGCATACCCTTCCTTTCCCAGATGGCGCATTCGACGTCGCTTTCTCGTCGGCCGTTCTTGAGCACGTTGGTGAAACGCAACATCAGAAACGATTCATCTCAGAACTGCGACGTGTGAGCCGAAGCTTTTTCCTGACCACGCCTAATCGCTGGTTTCCGGTGGAGGTTCACACGTTCCTCCCTCTCGTGCACTGGCTTCCCCGATCTACTCACCGAACGTTGTTGAAGGCAATCGGCCTCGAGTTCTGGTCCAAGGTTGAGAACCTACACCTTCTTTCGAAAGAGGATCTGATCGAGCTTTTTGAATCACCCGATGACGTGCGGGTCGAACAGCATCGAATTCTTGGTTGGACCTCGAACTTGATGGCGTGGGGCACAACGAGCCGGCCACAAGACACCGAACTGCGACTAGCTAGCGACCAAGAGCAGCGCGAACGCCAGTAGACGGAGGTCCGACCCCTTCGACTGTCTCGTGCATCGGTATTTCTTCGGCCCTTTGTAGTCGCGGGACATTCATTTAAAGGGCGGGCAAGAAAACCGCCTGACAGCGGGGCGGCGTTTGTCTGTCAAGCGAACGCAACGGCAAGAACCTCCACCACCATGGACCCGAATCAACCAACTCGGAAACTTCTCGCGCTCGGCTGAGACTGATGCGTTGTCCGAAACGCTCATATGTAAGACTCGTGTCCGGCCTTTCCGAGAGGAATCTGCGCAGCTCCGGGTACGCCACCAAATATCCCAAATCTGCGTAAAGCTCTAGACCTGCGTCGCTCGACTCGATGATTCGCACCGGACCCTCGTACCCATCCCTCATCGGAAGAGTCCTGGGTATCACGAGGTGATTCGTTTCTCCAGCAGCCGTTAAAAGGTTCGAATACATGTTGAATCCCTGGGCTGTTTTTAGCTCCAGGTACGGCGCTACCCCGTTGGCGGCAACGATCGCGAGCAATACGACGCCAGCAGCATTGGTTGTCATGATCTTCTCGCGTGACGGCGACCACCCCCGAACAAGCCACCAGATCCAGATCACCCCAAACGGAATCCAGAGAAGGAAGGGCAGACTCTGGAGGACCCCATTCGAGTTGCGTGCCACCGGGGTCACCGCGAGCACTACTAGAACGGCGCCGACTATCAGCCAAACCGCTGATCCAACGCGGGGGTTGAATCGGGCAAACAAAGATAACCGCTTGAGTCGAATCATGGCTTCTTTGGGTAGGAATAATACGAGGAGGCAGAGGAGGACACTTGTGAAGTCATAAAAATGCTGCCCAAGATCGAAGGAGATCATGACATGAAAGGCGCTTGCCAGCACGACGCCGGCATATCGCGTTCGCCTTGTGAGCAGTAAAGGCACGACAGCCAGCTCCGCCAAAACGGTCGTCCAGATTGTGATTTCTCTGAGGAGTGAGCCACCGGGGATTGTCGGTAAACCCAGTGCCGACAGGCCTTCATTGGCATAAAAGACCGCGCAGCTCGTTGTTGGGTCGAAGAATCCGCGGTTGACCTTCGCGAACGCAGCGAATCCATAAAAGATCACAAACATCCAGCGGAGCGTGCCACCGTATTGCTCGTACTTGCCCCGACCAACGAGCACGGCTAACGAAACGAAGCCAGCCAGCAGCCAATGGTTCCCAGTCACCGGCATCTCCAGGGCCACCGAGGCGAGCGTTGCAAATGACGCTGCAAGCAGGAGGACCCGCTCAGGCAATAGAGTCAGCAGCAGGCCAAGGAGCCCAACAATAAGGTTTGCCCACCCGACCAGTCTCGGAATGTCAGGTTGCCCATAGTTGCCCACCACGTGAGCAATCATTGACAATCCGAAGAGCCGACTGAACAATTCGCGCGGGAGATGGTTGACGCGAGAGCCGTTTCCCCCCAAGGCAGGGCCGCCGCTCATACGGTGACGACGTCAGGGTGCTTTGTACTGCGGAAACTCGTTTCATTTGCGTGGTCCAGCCACAGGGAGCGTGGCGCTACTCCGACGGCCAGGCAAACACTGAGGCGCGAGACTGTGATTGCCGCAAGCACAGCATCGCGATCGACAGCACCTAGGAGAGGTAGCCCTAGACACTCGAGTACCAGCCATGCCGAGGCGACAACGCGACCAACCGGATAGGCTTTTCCTTTGGACCAAAGCCAAACGACCGCTGGGGCTAGGACCAGACCGTAATGGAGCCAAGAAACCGGGCTAACCACAACGGCAGTCGCAACCGCGAATGCCAGACTCTGCGACAGTGGGCGGCGGCGCGAACAGATGACAACACAGCCGACTCCGAGCATCGTCACGAGCGGGAAAACCCACGCCTTTCCCGTGCCGCGAAAAAGGAGTGAACCAAGCGACGTGTTCCACGGAAAGGTCAGCCACGGGCGAGTTCCTTCTCGGAAGAGGGCGACAGACTCGGCGGCACTCACCGCGAATACAACACTGCCTACGAGGGTGACCGCAACAGCGATGCCCAAGGCGGCCACCCCCTTTGGACGGATCTCTCTCTTCGCCACCAGGGGAAAGAACAGCATCGCCGGATAGACGCGGAGGATCGAGACGACGGCCAGGTTCATGGAAGTGCCGAACGCGTGAGGGCGGAACAGAATAAAGCTACAAAGCAGGCCGATTACAGCTGAGAATGGACCCCATATCACGGCCTCCCGGAACGAAATAGAAAGAACGACGAGAAGGAGCGGAATCGCCAGCTTCACTGGTTCTGTCTGGCAGTACTTCGGAATTACCCGCAAGATCATCCATAGGAAACAAATGAGCCCAAGGCAACTGATGACGATGTTTGCTGGTATCCAGTCGACCAGGAGGAAGGGCGACAGAAGGAGCAGAGCTCCAGGGGTTCTGTAGACCAGATGCGGCTCCGATGTGTGTTGCGACAGCGGGCCGACAAATGGCACATCGAAACGGCGAGCGAAGACCTTGACATCCTCCAGAGGAGACAAGCCGTCGGCCACGGCGTTCACCATCAGCCAGTCTTGGGTTGTATCTGAATGGTTAGGCGGAACGTCCCCTAGGACATTCGCCCATACCAGAATCGCCACACCAGCTAGGGCTAGTTCAAAGAGCCGAGATCGAGTCATCAAGGCCGCGGACGCCTCACTATCGCTAAAGCGGGCAGGCTGGGTATCTGCTCCTGGCCGGCGTATCCGGTGAACCTTGCCTCGTTTGCCTCACCTTGAGTCCATAGTTGGGACGGAGCAAGTCCGACCGCAAGCGTTACCGCAACCCGTCCGATGACCTCGGCGACCCTTACGAGTCCAACTGCCTCCAACTCGGCAGGTAGCCACGCAAGCGCCTGGAAAACCAACCATCCCCCCGAGACGTATTTCCCCAAGGGGAATTCCTTACGCGTCCAAATCCAGAAAACGAGCGGGATAAGCAGCATGTCATAGGAGGCCCACGAAAGCGGACTGACCAGCACTGACACCGACGCGGCCAGAGCCAGCGATTGCGACAAGGGGCGCCTTATCGAGTAGACGCTGACCGCGACCACACCTAACAAGCCAACGACGAGAAAGCTCCAGGGTGGAGCTCCGGGACCAAAGAGGACTGCCGCCAATGACACGTTGGCAAACCGCGTCAGCCAAATTCTGGGACCTTCGAGAAAGAAGCGAAAGGATTCGCCGAGCGGAAGTTCGAATAGGGCGACTCCCGCAACCATGAGGCTTAGGAGAGTGCCTAGGGCCACCAGGCCTGAAATACGGCGCCTCACCAGCAGTGGAATGAAGAGGAGGCCGGGATAGAGCTTCATCGCGGTTGCGACGCCTAACGAAATTCTCCCTACAGCGCTGTCGCTCCGAAAGATGGAAGCGGTCACAAGGGTGGCAATGATTGCTGACAGCGCTCCCCAATAGGCAGTCTCGACGAACGCAGCCGATACAGGCGCCAGCGCCAGCGGGAACCACATGCTTTCGATGGACCTATCGCAGTATCTCGGAATCTGCACCAGCAACATCCAGAGAAAACAGAGCACGCCGACTACGTTCACGACGGTGTGGGCCTCGTTCCACTCGAAGGTCGTCAGAGGATGCAATAGCACGAGAGCGCTTGGGGGGCGATAGTGCAATACGTACTCGGTTGCTTCTGTCAGCGAGACGAACGGAACTCCGACCAAATCGGCGAGAACGCGAATGTCGGTGAGCTGTGACCACCCCGCTGCAACACCCTTAACCAGAACCCAGTCGGCCGTCGCGTCCGACCGGGCCGGATCCTGGGACTTCGCCGCATACCACCAGACCACCACGACCAGGCCCGCGACGACCACTCGGACGAGTACCGCGAATGGATGGCGCGAACTTGCCGGCTTCATCCCACCGGCCGGCGGTGCCAGCGAAGTCCAAGCAGCCGAGGGATCTGTTCTTGCCCTGCATACTCCGGAAATCGCGCCATCTGCTTTCGCGAGATCCCCGACTCACTCATCATGCGGAGATCCCAGCCGGCGTTGGAGGCGGCGCTCAGCAGGTCGGCCATGGTGCGGTGGTAGAACCGAACCTTGCCATTGCCGGCAGGTTCGTCGGAGAAGCCCTTACCGAAGTAGGTGCCGGTTCGCCATAGGATCTCTCCCTCGGGTTCTTCGATCGGAGTTGATCGCGGCGCCGTCCACACCGGGTGGTTGATCACCATCGCCAGCACTCCCCCGGGCCGCACGGCGTCGGCGACCTGGGCGAAGAATTCGATTTCGTCCTCGATGTGTTCGAGCACGAGAGCGACATAGGCGCCGCCGAAGCTGGCGGGCCGCACCCACCGCAGATCAGGCAGCACCGCTTGCACCACCGGGCAGTCCTTTCGAGCAATTCGCAGCAACTCCAGGTTCAAATCGCAACCAACGATTCGGACTCCGAACTCGCTGACCTTCTTGGCCAGCCGTCCGTTCCCACAGCCGAGATCGGCATAAATGCGACCAGGTTGAGGATCGAGTAGACGGATGAGGAGAGGGGCAATCTCCTCTTCATACACCGGATCGGAGGCGAGCTCGTCGATCCACCAGCCGGCCAGCCGTTCCCAACTCACGGCTCCAACCCTATGTGGTTAGCGCCCGAAAACCGTGCTTCTGAACCAAGGGAGGGTCTTCTCGAGTCCGGCGTGGAGAGAGATCTGCGGCTTCCAACCCAAGAGGTCCTCGGCCTTTTGGGTGTCGGGGCGGCGGACGGTGGGGTCATCGACTGGGCGAGGGAGGAATTGGACGCCGGGGTTTGTGCCGACGACGTCTTGCACCAGCTCCGCCAGTTGCAGCATCGTCACCTCCTCCGGGTTGCCGAGGTTGACTGGTTCTGCGCAATCGGAGAGCAGCAGCCGCAGGATGCCGTCGATCAAGTCATCGACATAGCAGAGCGACCTGGTCTGGCTGCCGTCACCGTGGACAGGCAGCGGCTCGTCGCGCAAAGCCGCGGCAAAGAAGGCCGGGATGGCGCGACCATCGTGGCCGCGCATGCGAGGACCGAAAGTGTTGAAGATCCGGACGATCCGCGTGGGAATGCCGTGCTGGCGGTGGTAGGCGAGGGTGAGCGCCTCCGCAAAGCGTTTGGCTTCGTCATAGACGCCGCGCGGTCCGACCGGATTGACGTTTCCCCAGTACGACTCGGGTTGGGGATTGACGAGTGGATCGCCATAGACCTCCGAGGTCGAAGCGAGAAAGAAAGTTGCGTTCTTGGCAAGCGCCAAACCGAGCCCCTTGTGAGTGCCGATCGAACCCACCTTGAGGGTGTGGATCGGCCAGCGCAGATAGTCGACCGGGGAAGCTGGCGAGGCAAAGTTGAGGACGTAATCGACATCGCCGGCGACATGCAGAAAGTCAGTCACGTCGTAGTCGATCAGCTTGAACTTGGGGTTGCCAAGCAGGTGGCCGACGTTGGAGGCCGAGCCCGTGATCATGTTGTCGATGCAGGTGACTTTGGCCCCCGCATAGATCATCCAGGTGCAGATGTGAGAGCCGAGAAACCCCGACCCCCCCAAGACGACCGCATGCTTTTCTTCGAGTTCGGGAAACGGGTTCAGCCCCAGGCTTCTTCCATTTCCGTTTCGGCCTTCAATCATGTGTTAACCCCATCGGTGGGACTTGTCCTCACCTTTACCGAAAGGACCTGTCTTGTTCTACCGAGCATCGAAACCCCTCGCTTGATCGGTGCCCAACTACCTCTAGGGGGCTGTGGTGATCGACCTATAGGGGTCTGATGCCCAAACTGATACAGATATGACGTCGGCGGAACCCCAGATGGTTCCTGACCTAGCCGACGAGCTCCCTCAAGAACTTGCCGGTGTAGCTCTCGGATACCTCGGCCACGTCCTCTGGTGTTCCCTCCGCCACGACCCATCCCCCACCCCCGCCGCCTTCGGGGCCAAGGTCGATCACCCAGTCGGCCGATTTGATCACGTCGAGGTTGTGTTCGATCACGATCACGGTGTTGCCGGAGTCGACCAGGCGTTGCAGCACTTGGAGGAGCTTGCGAATGTCTTCGAAATGGAGCCCGGTGGTGGGTTCGTCGAGGATGTAGAACGTGCGGCCGGTCGATCGGCGGCCGAGCTCGGAGGCAAGCTTGATCCGTTGCGCCTCGCCCCCCGACAGGGTGGTAGCAGCCTGGCCGAGACGGATATACCCGAGACCCACATCGAAGAGGGTCTGCAACACCCGCATGATCCTGGGCTGGTTGGCAAAGACGACGATTGCCTCTTCGACCGACATCTCCAGGACCTCAGCGATCGAATGTCCCTTCCAATGAATCTCGAGGGTCTCCCGGTTGTAACGGGCGCCGCGGCAAACCTCGCAGGGCACGTAAACGTCGGGCAGGAAGTGCATCTCGATCTTGATCGTCCCGTCGCCGGCGCAAGCTTCACAGCGTCCGCCCTTCACATTGAAGGAGAAGCGACCGGGCATATAGCCCCGCGCCCGCGCCTCGGGGGTCGAGGCGAACAGGGTCCTGATCTGGTCGAAGACTTTCGTATAGGTGGCCGGGTTGGAGCGGGGGGTCCGCCCGATTGGCGATTGGTCGATGTTGATGACCTTGTCGATGTTCTGCACCCCGTTGACCCGGGTATGGCGGCCCGGCACCGCCCGGGAGCGGTAGATCTTCTGATGCAACGCCTCCGAAAGGATGTCTTGGACCAGGCTCGACTTGCCCGAGCCCGAAACTCCGGTCACGCAGGTCAACAGGCCCAAAGGGAACTCAACGGTCAGGTCTTTCAAGTTGTGCTGCTTGGCGCCGACCACGGTGATCGACTTGCCGGTGCTGGTCCGTCTCATCAGCGGCATCTCGATCTGGCGTCTGCCGGCCAGATAGTCGCCAGTGATCGAAGCCGGAGCCGAGGTGATGTCGTCGATGGTGCCTTCGGCGATGATCTCGCCGCCGTGCTCGCCCGCCCCGGGGCCGATGTCGACGATGTGATCGGCGATGCGAATCGTGTCCTCGTCGTGCTCGACCACGATCAGGGTGTTGCCGAGGTTGCGGAGACGGATCAGCGTCTCCATCAGCTTTTGGTTGTCGCGCTGGTGGAGTCCGATAGACGGCTCATCGAGGATGTAGAGCACCCCGACGAGCCCCGAGCCGATCTGGGTGGCGAGCCTGATCCGTTGCGCCTCACCGCCCGCCAAAGTGGCTGCCGACCTGGCCAATGTGAGGTAGTCGAGCCCGACATCGACGAGGAACTGGAGGCGGGTCCGCACCTCTTTGAGCACCCGAGCCGCGATCTGCTCGTCCCGTTCGGAGAGGGTCAGATTCTCGGCCCACCGCGAGACTTCCCCCACCGACATGATGCTGACCTGGTGGATGTTCTTCTTGGCAATCGTCACCGCCCGGCTGGCGGGGTTGAGGCGGGCGCCACCACATACCGAGCAAGGCACCTCGCGCATGAACTCCTGGTACCACTCCCGGGCCGAATCGGAGTCGGCGGTCCCGTGGCGGCGGTTGAGAAAGGGGATCGCGCCCTCGTATTCCGCCTGATAGACCCGCTTTCTCCCATAACGGTTGGTGTAGGTGACCTGGACCTTCTTCCCGCTTAGGCCATAGAGGAGGGTTTCCCGCACTTTCTTCGGCAACTTGCCATAGGGCGTGTCGAGCGAGAACCCCATCTCCACCGATAGACCTTCGAGCAATCGCTTGTGGTAGTCCGCGGTCATCGACGCCCACGGAGCGAGAGCCCCTTCCCGGATCGTTCGTTCGGAGTCGGGCACCACCAGGTCGGGGTCGACCTCGAAGCGGGTGCCGATGCCCGAGCATTCGGGGCAGGCGCCGTAGGGACTGTTGAAGCTGAAGTTGCGCGGCTGCAGGTCCTCGGCCGAGAAATCCCCCTCCGGGCAGGCGAGATGTTGGGAGAAGGTATGGGTGGGACCGTCGACCTCCTCGATCTCCACTACGCCGTCGGCCAGCCGCAGCGCCGTCTCCAACGACTCGGTCAGCCGTTGGTTGATGCCCTCCTTCAAGACCAACCGGTCGACCACGACCTCAATCGAGTGCTGGAAGTAGCGGTCGAGGCGGATTTCTTCGGTGAGCTCCCGGAGCTCGCCGTCGACTTTGGCGCGAGCGAAGCCCTGGCTGGCGATGTCCTTGAGCAGCGTCTCGTACTCGCCTTTGCGCCCTCGCACCACCGGGGCCAACACCTGGAATCGGGTTCCCTCGGGGAGCTGGAGGACCTGATCGACGATCTGCTGGGGGGTCTGCCGTTTGACCGGCAGACCGTGGGTCGGGCAATGCGGGACTCCGATCCTGGCCCAGAGCAAGCGGAGATAGTCGTGGATCTCCGTCACCGTTCCCACCGTCGAGCGGGGGTTGCGAGAGGCGGTCTTCTGGTCGATCGAGATCGCCGGTGACAAACCTTCGATGAAATCGACGTCCGGCTTGTCCATCTGACCGAGGAACTGTCGCGCATAAGCGGACAGCGATTCCACATAGCGCCGCTGCCCCTCGGCATAGATCGTGTCGAAGGCGAGCGAGGACTTCCCCGAGCCCGAGAGGCCGGTGAAGACGATCAGCTTGTCGCGGGGAAGCTCCAGGCTGACGTTCTTGAGGTTGTGCTCGCGAGCCCCGCGTATGACCAGAGAATCAGTCGACATGGTGAATCACATGATTGTAGGCAACCATGCAAAAAACGAACACGCGTTCCCCTCCGGCGGGGAGAATTTACTTGACCTTGGCGCGAGCTTTCGTCGCGGCGGCTTTCTCGGTGGTGGACGTGGTGAGGATCTCCCCTGCGCTCGACTCGACGTGGGCACGCACGAGCCAGTGCAAGAGTTCCAGGGTCCCGATCTGGCCGACGATCATGTCCTGAGTGACAAGATCGCGATCGTCAAGGCTTTCGGCCACTTTGCGATGGTCTTCGATCAGGCCGGTGTAAACCACGTCGAGGGCGGCCTTGTGTTCGGGCACGGTGGCCTTGCCCAGCTAGTAGTCGTCCCAGGTTCTCGTCTTGACCAAATGGCCAGGGGTGCCGTTCGGATGTCCACCGAGGGTGGCGATGCGCTCGGCGGTCTCGTCGACCATTGGCAAGACCTTCTCCAGGTGGTCGTCGAGCATCTCATGGGCGCCGATGAAATAGGGCCCGACCACGTTCCAGTGGATGTGCTTCAAGGTCATCGCCAGGTCTGTGAGGGCCGCCAGCCGGACTTCCAGATCGTCAACGATTTCCTGGGCGGTTGCCAGCTCGAGGCCCGGAACGGTGAACCGGGGCTTGGGCGATGCGGCTCTCTTTTGGGCCACGTTTGCTCCTTTGTTGAACAGTGCCGCAAAGATACCTACCAGTTTCAGGAACAAACGCGCCTACGACCGCACGTATACGCGGAATGCCGAGTTGGCGGATAGTTGGAGTGCGGTCCATCCTTGGATTGGGTATCCAGCCAGCAATTGATCGTAGAAGGTGTTCTTATTCGCGAAACCGGCGCTGCCAGGTTCACCCGCGCAAACGACAATGCCGTCGACTCCGCGTTCGTCCAACAAGGCCAGGGCACGTTCCCGGTCCTCGGTCGCGAACACGGCTTCGGTGAACTCGATCCCGTCGGGATTGAGATAGGGGGTTCCGATCACCCCAACTGGCAGCCTCCACATCAGCTCTGGACCGTGCGGCACTCCGGCGAGAACCACCGGTTCACCGACGCCAAGGAAGCTCCGGGCAAGATCGGACTCGATCTGCTCAAGAGCGCAATTGCCGCCGGGCGTGAGGGGGCCATCGCCCGCGAAAGCCGAAGCCGCCACAACCAGCACTAGAAAGC
>Ga0180121_10000882_pt1 | contig 12743 bp, 10 predicted proteins | sample AntDrymUQ5402106_2_FD_129676 | JGI IMG/M metagenome (GOLD analysis project Ga0180121, IMG submission 129676) | Polar desert sand microbial communities from Dry Valleys, Antarctica - metaG UQ540 (21.06) (version 2) (version 2) | ecosystem: Environmental > Terrestrial > Soil > Desert | place...
CGGGAGGGGCTGCGGGCGGCGTTCGCCGCGGGGGAGGTCTCCGCCGAGCACGTCGCCGTCGCCCACGAGGCCCTCGCCGCGCTGCCGACCGGCCTGGACGCCGCCACCGTGGACGATGCGGAGGCGTTCCTCACCGAACAGGCCCGGCTGCACGACCCCAAGACCCTCGCCCGCCTGGGCCGGCACCTGGCCCACACCCTGGACCCCGACAGTGGCGACACCCTCGCCCACGACGAGGAGCACCAGCGCCTGACCCGCACCTTCGAGCTCCACCAACGCCGCGACGGCTCCGCCGACGTCAAAGGCCACCTCGACCCCGAGCTCACCGCCGCCCTGCTCGCCCAGCTGATGGCGCTGGGCGCACCCCGCCCCGCCACCGACGGAGGCAAGGACCTGCGGACCGTCGGGCAGCGCCACGCCGACGCCCTCGCCGACCTCGTGCGCCTCGCCGCCGGCGCGTCCGCCACCTCCGGTGCGTCCAGCACCGCCGGCGTGTCCGGCGTGTCCGGCGACTCCGACACCTCCGACACCTCCGGCACGTCCGGCGCCGCCGTCGCCGAGCGAGTGCCCACCCGCCACGGCACCCGACCCACCGTTACCATCACCATGGCCCTGGAAACGTTGGAGCGCCGCCTCGGCGCCCCCGCCGCCTTCCTGGACTGGTCCGGGCCGATCTCCGCCGAAGCCGCCCGCCGCCTCGCCTGCGACGCCCGCGTCATCCCCGTCGTCCTCGGCGCGAACGGCCAGCCCCTCGACGTCGGACGCGCCTCCTACCCCGTCACCCAAGCGATCTGGCGGGCCCTGGTCGCCCGCGACGGCGGCTGCGCCTTCAACGGCTGCGACCGGCCCCCCGAATGGACCGAAGCCCACCACACCATCCACTGGGCCGACGGCGGAACCACCTCCGTCGAGAACTGCTGCCTGCTCTGCGACCACCACCACCGCGTCATCCACCACCACGGCTGGGACATCGCCCTGATCAACGGCGCCATCCACGTCATCCCACCCCCATGGATCGACCCCCAACGGCGACCCCGCCGAAATACCCAGCGAGCCCCGCTCGCCGCCCTCACCACCCTCACCCTCACCCACCCGCCCGACTGAGCACCCCGGACTCCGCGTTGTCTTCCAGTCCGAAGGCCACCTGCACGACTTCCCGGGCGCGGGTGATGAGCGCCTCGAGTGTTCGCTGGTGGTAGCCGGCGCGAGCCCTGATGCCGTCGGGGCTCAGCCCGGGACCGCGAAACTTCAACCCTGTCTCGAAGTAGCCGGGATGCAGGTGCAATCGAAAGGGAGCTCGTGAGAACCTGCGGCGATGATTGAGATCAGAGGCGCTCGGGTTCAGGACGACGAGGCGCTCGCGACTCTCGACATGGCGACCTGGAGCGCCCATGTCAGTCCCGCTCCCGCACGCGAACCCGGATCGCCCTTCTTCCATGACCGCACGCAACCGGAGAACGTTCTCGTCGCCGAGACCGACGGCGTGGTCGCCGGCTACGTGATGCTGCACCAGTCGATACAGCTCCAGTCGCACCTGCATGTCTTGGAGGTGAACGGGCTCGCTGTCGATCCGGGCCGGCAGGGCCGGGGTCTCGGCCGCGCACTCATGGAGGAGGCGATGCGAGAGGCGCGGCGGAGAGGTGCCCGCAAGCTGTCCCTGCGGGTGCTTGCCTCGAATGTCGCCGCTCGCCGGCTCTACGAATCCTGCGGCTTCACCGTCGAAGGCGTCCTCGTGGGCGAGTTCGTCCTCGACGGGGAGGTGGTCGATGACGTCCTCATGGCCTGCTCCGTTCTCTGATTGCTAGACGAGCGCTGGTACCTCAGCGTCGGGGGATGGACCGGCTTCCATGTCAGGCATCGGCAATCCTGCCTGTCCGTCCATGTCGATGGTCGGCAACAGGCGATCGAGCCAGCCTGGAAGCCACCAGTTGGCGTTGCCCAGCAGCTTCATCGTGGCCGGGACCAGGACCATCCGCACGATAGTCACGTCGACGAAGATTGCCGTGGCCAGGCCGAGGCCGAACATCTTGATTGCCGGGTCGTCACCCAGGACGAAGCCGAGGAAGACCGAGATCATGATCAGGGCGGCAGAGGTGATCACCCGGGCGGTGCTGGCGATGCCGTGGATGACCGCGGTGTCGTTGTCGCCGCTGGCGACGTACTCCTCACGCACTCGGGAGAGCAGGAACACCTCGTAGTCCATCGAGAGACCGAAGAGGATGGCAAACATGAACATGGGGATGAACGAGACGATCGGCACGTTCGATTCAAGCCCGATGATCCCGGCGCCCCAGCCCCACTGGAAGACCATGACCATCACGCCGTAGGAAGCACCGATGCTCAGGAGGTTCAGCAACGCTGCCTTGAGCGGGACGAGAATCGATCTGAAGACAAGGGTCAGGAGCAGGAAAGACAGCAGGAGCACTGCGGCGACGAACAGCGGTAGTCGATCGTGGACGCGTTCGCCGATGTCAGAGAAGCTCGCCGTCTGCCCACCGATGTGAACTCGCGCCTGGCTCTTGACGAGCACGGGTGGGAACACCTCGGCGCGGAGACGCTTGATCGTGTCGATCGTGGCAGCATCCTGAGGTCCTGTGGTCGGGAAGGCAACCAGCGTCGCGACGCCGGCTTCGGTGTTCAGCTCGGGGGGCGCGACGGCGGCAATACCCACATCGGCCATGATGGCGCCGAGCAGGGGCTGGACAACGCTCGGATCCTCAGAGATGTCGACGGCGATGACCAGCGGGCCGTTGATCCCAGGACCGAAGCCGTCAGCGACAAGGTCATAGGCGCGACGCTCAGTTCTGGTTTCCGGCAGCGCACCCTCGTCGGGCATGCCCACCCGAAGAGCCAGCACCGGTGCAGTCAGCGCCAGAAGCAGGACAGTGGCACCGATGGCATAGGCCCAGGCGTTCTTGGACACGTGCCTACCCCAGCGCAGCCAGCCCGAGCCCACCGTGGCGCGACCCTGAGCCTTGTTCCGTCGGAGTCCGAGGCGGTTGATCCAGTGCCCGGCAAGACCCAGGAACGCGGGCAGTAAAGTGACCGAGGCGACCACCATGACCAGCACGATGACCGAAATAGCGATCCCGCCAGCCGTCATGAACGGAACGCCGGCGACAGCCAGACCAAGGATCGCGATGACAACGGTGCCGCCGGCGAAGACCACGGCCTGACCGGCAGTGGCGACAGCCCGACCGGCCGATTCCTCGACGGTCATCCCGCGTGCGAGGTACTCGCGGTGTCGGGTGACGATGAACAAGGCGTAGTCGATACCGACGCCGAGACCGACCATGCTGCCCAGCACAGGAGCCCAACTGGGAATGTCGATCAGATAGCTGATGAGCGACATCGAGCTGATGCCGAGGGCGAGGCCGAAGAGAGCCATCCCGATTGGCAGGCCCATGGCGATGAGTGATCCAAACGCCAGGAGCAGAATGATGACGGCAGCTACCAGACCGATCATCTCACCGGCGCCCGTCTGTGCCTCCTCGAACGCGAAGAAGAGGTCGCCGCCCATCTCGATCTGCAGCGGCGAACCCACTCGGGCCTGGGAACCGAGCTCTTTGAGATTCTCCAGGTCGCCCAGGTTCAGTTCTTCGGTCACCGGATAGTGCGCGCGGATGAGGGCGATCCGACCGTCGGGCGAAACCGCCCCACTCGCCGCGGCGGCTGCTGGTCCCGCGGCCAGCGCACCTGCTGGATCGGTGGTGTCGAGCACATGGGGCAGGGCGGCGACCGCCGCCTGGATCCGGGTCAAGGCGGCCCGCGCGCCGGCTGAGTCGAAGAACGTTGCGCGGTCGTCGAGAGGTGTCAAGACCACCTGTGCAGTGAGTCCGGCATGGTCCGACTGTGCGGCCGTGAGCAGGTCGACGGCTTGCTGGGAGTCCAGGCCCGGCACCTCGAAGGAGTCCTCCAGTTCCTGACCGAAGGCGCTGGATGCTCCGATCACGAGCACCGAGACGACAAGCCACGTGCCGATGACGGCCCACGGGCGACGGGCGGCGAACCGGCCCAGTCGGTACAGAGCTTGAGACATCGTCGTTCTCCTTCGGCGAACCCGTGGTGCATCGGCGAGTCGCCGACGCGGCTTCATCGTGACGAGAACCAGGGGCGGCCACATCGGCCGATCTGGCTGGACTCCGTCTGGCCGATCGGGCGACGGCGGTCTTGAACCGCCGTGCTTTCGGCCGATCCGTGGCTCGGTCGAGTTCTCTACGCTGAGGCCATGGTGGGAACCGCTGTCCAGTCGCTGTGGGCCGAGCCCCGGGCTCCGCAGCCGCCGACACGGGTGTGGCGGGACTGGGTGCTCGTCGCCGCGCTGGTGACGACGGCGGCTCTGGAAGGCATCCTCCGCGAGGAGGTGGTGTGGCGACCTGTCGCCCTCGTGCTCGCTGTCGCCTTGGTGTTCACGTTGCTGTGGAGGCGCACCCACCCACTCCTCATGGTCGCTGTTGCCTTCAGCTCCATCATCGCGGTCGACGTGGCAGGGTTCGTCGGTGGTGCAGGCGAAGCGGTGGGGCTCTACACCATGGTGTACGTGCTGGTCCTGCCCTACGCGTTGTTCCGCTGGGGGGCGGGTCGTGAAGTGGCGATCGGTCTGGCGATCATCCTGGTCGCCTATGTCCTCGGCATAGTCGGCGACTACAACGGACTTGGCGAAGCGGTGATCGCGTGCACGTTCGGGCTGTTCCCGGCAGCGCTCGGCGCCTCCGTCAGGTACTGGGGAACGTCGCGGCTACGCGAGATGGATCAGGTCAGGCTGCGTGAACGGGAGCAGCTGGCACGCGAGCTGCACGACACCGTCGCTCATCACGTGTCGGCCATCGTGATCCGGGCACAGGCCGGGCGCGTGGTCGCTGCTGCACATCCCGATGCTCCCTTGGAGGCGCTCCGGGTCATCGAGGACGAGGCGTCACTGACGCTCGACGAGATGCGCACCATGGTGAGCGCCCTTCGCGAGGGCGACGAGCCCGATCTGTCTCCGCAACGCGGCGTGGCTGACATCGCGCGGATGGCCCACAGCGTGGGGGCCACACCCCGTGTGGACGTGGACCTCTCGGGCGACCTCGACGACCTGAGGCCTTCGGTCGGAGCCGCGATCTACCGCATCGCCCAGGAGTCGATCACGAACGCGGTGCGGCACGCGCGTCACGCGACCCGGATCGTAGTCTGCGTCGCCGGCGACGACGACCGTGTGCGCCTGACCGTCCGCGACGACGGTGATGCCAGCTCTTTCGCTCGGAGCTCGCCGGGCTACGGCCTGGTGGGCATGACCGAACGAGCGATGCTCCTCGGCGGCACCCTCGAGGCGGGGCCGAGCCCCGACGGTGGCTGGACGGTCAACGCGGTCCTGCCGAGGGTGGGGTCGGCAAGATGAGCATCCGGGTGATCGTCGCTGATGACCAGGAGATCGTCCGTACCGGGCTCCGGATGATCCTCGACGCCCAACCCGACATCGAGGTCGTCGGCGAGGCGGCCGACGGGCGCGTCGCGGTGGCCCTGGCCCGCGAGCTCCGCCCCGACGTGTGCCTGTTCGACATCCGGATGCCTGACATGGACGGCATCGAGGCCACCCGACAACTTGCCGGTCCCGATGTCGACGACCCGCTCGCGATCGTCGTGATCACCACGTTCGACCTGGACGAGTACGTCCACGGCGCCCTCAAGGCAGGGGCCCGGGGGTTCCTCCTCAAGGACGCCGGACCGGATCTCCTGATCCAGGCAGTGCACGCCGCGGCCAACGGTGACGCACTCATCGCCCCGAACGTGACCGCCCGGCTGCTCGCTGCGTTCTCCGACGCACTCAGCACGCGGCCACCGGCTCAGCCTGTCGAACCGCTTACCGGCCGAGAGGAGGAAGTCCTGATCACGGTTGCCCACGGTCGAACGAACGCCGAGATCGCCGACGAGCTCCACATCAGCCTCAGCACCGTCAAGACCCACCTCGCCAGCCTGATGGCCAAACTCGGCGCCCGAAACCGCGTCGAGATCGTCATGTGGGCGTACGAAACGGACCGGATCAGGAGCTGACTCATCCCACAGGCCGCCAGCCACAGCACTCAGTCCACGAGCTTGCGCTTGACCTTCTGCAGCTGCACCGTGAGCGACCAGGTGACCTCGTCGGCCGGCCGCGCGCCGTTGACGGTGATGAGCTGCTCGCGCTCCGCGTAGTACGCGATCATCGGCCGGGTCTTCGCCTCGTACACCTCGAGCCGGTGCTCGATGACGTCCTCCGTGTCGTCCGCCCCCCGCCCTCGGGCGAGCAATCGGCGTACGAGCTCCTGGCGCTCGACCTCGAGGTAGATGGCGATCTGCACGGCGACGCCGAGCTCCTTGGCCGTGTCGTAGGCGGTCTGCGCCTGCTCGACCGTGCGCGGGAACCCGTCGAGGACGTACCCACCGGCCTCGCTCGCCGTGACGATCGGCTTGCGCAGCATGTCCAGCACCATCTGGTCGGGGACCAGGTCGCCGCGGCTGACGTACTGCTTGACCGCCTTGCCGAGCGTCGTCTCGTCGGTCACGTGCTGGCGCAGCAGGTCGCCGCTGGAGATGTGGGTCAGACCCAGTCGTCCCGCGAGCCGGACCGCCTGGGTCCCCTTGCCCGCACCGGGCGCACCGATCAGCAGCAGCCGCATGGACGTGCATCCTGCCCGGTCCGGTGCAGGGACCGCACACGCGTCCACCCCTACGCTGACGCCGTGACTGCCGGCAGGGGACTTTTCGAGGCGATGTGGGCCGACCTGCACCCGGTCGGACGCTCACCGGACACCTCCGGATACACGCGGTTCGCCTGGTCCGGCGCCGACCTCGCCTGCCGCGAGTGGTTCGCAGCAGCGGCGACGCGACGTGGTCTCGACATCACGGTCGACCGCAACGGCAACCAGTGGGCCTGGGGGGGTGACCCTGACAGCGGCGACGCCGTGGTGACCGGGAGCCATCTCGACTCGGTGCCCGACGGAGGTGCCTTCGACGGACCGCTGGGGGTGGTGAGCGCGTTCGCAGCGCTCGACCTGCTGCGCGACCGCGGCGTACGGCCGGTGCGACCCTTCGCGGTCGTGAACTTCGCCGACGAGGAGGGCGCGCGGTTCGGCGTCCCCTGCGCCGGGTCGCGGCTGATGACCGGCGGCCTCGACCACGATCGGGCGCGTTCGCTCCGCGACGCAGACGGTTCGACGATGGCCGAGGCCATGAGCTCAGCCGGCCACGACCCGTCCCATCTCGGTCGCGACGTCGAGACGCTCGGCCGCATCGGCACGTTCGTCGAGCTCCACGTCGAGCAGGGCCGGGCCTTGGTCGACTTCGACGCGGCGGTCGGGGTGGCTAGCAGCATCCGGGCGCACGGGCGGTGGCGGCTCGACCTGCACGGCGAGGCCAACCACGCGGGCACCACCCGACTCGCCGACCGGGACGACCCCATGCTGCGGCTCGCGGCTGCGGTGCTCGCGGCCCGGGAGAGCGCCGAGCAGCGTGCCGCCGTCGCGACCATCGGCAAGGTGCACGTGCGCCCGGGAGGGACCAACGCCATCCCGTCCCTCGTCCGCGCCTGGCTGGACGCGCGCGGTGGCGACGAGCAGTCCGTACGCCGGGTCGTGGCGGCCGTCGGCGAGGCCGCCGGAGCCGAGCTGGTCGAGGAGTCGTGGTCGCCGGAGGTCGCCTTCGGCCACGAGCTCCGCGAGCACGTCTCCGGTCTGCTCGGCGGCGCGCCGGTGCTCGCGACAGGAGCGGGCCACGACGCCGGCGTGCTCGCCGGCGCTGGCGTCCCGACCGCCATGCTCTTCGTGCGCAACCCGACGGGTGTCAGCCACTCCCCTGCAGAGCACGCCGAGACCGACGACTGCCTCGCCGGCGTCGAGGCGCTAGCCACGGTGCTCACCGACCTGCTGCTCACCGAACAGCTGGGCGCCGAATCCACCGATGCCACCGAGACACCGTGACGACCTACCGCTGCGAGCTTGCCTGGCTACCGCCGGGGCGCGTGGCAAGCGACGTGCGCATCGTCGTGTCCGACGGCCGTATCGTGTCGATCGGCGAGGGCGGCGCGACCGAGGACGTGCCACCCACAAGTTCGACGACCGAGGTCCACCTGCGCGGGCTGGTCCTGCCGGGGCTCGCCAACTCCCACTCCCATGCCTTCCACCGCGCCCTCCGGGGGCGCACGCAGGCTCCTGCCAGCAGCCGCGGCTCGTTCTGGTCGTGGCGCGAGCAGATGTTCGCCGTCGCGGGACGGCTCGACCCGGACACCTACCTGGACCTGGCTCGCGCGGCGTACGGCGAGATGGTCCTCGCCGGGGTGACGTGCGTCGGCGAGTTCCACTACCTGCACCACCGCCCCGACGGCGGTGCCTACGACGATCCGAACGCCATGGGCCTTGCCCTGGTGCAGGCCGCCCGCGACGCCGGTCTGCGCATCGCGCTGCTCGACACCTGCTACCTGGCCGGTGGCATGGGCATCCCCCTGGAGGGGGTCCAGCACCGCTTCGGCGACGGCGACGCCGACCGGTGGGCGACCAGGGCCGACGCGCTGCGCCGGGTCGAGGCGGAGGACGTCGTCGTGGGGGCGGCCGTGCACTCGGTGCGCGCGGTGCCCGCCGAGCAGACGGCAACGGTGGTGGCCTGGGCGCGTGGGACGCCGCTGCACGTTCACGTCTCGGAGCAGCGGCGCGAGAACGAGCAGTGCCTCGAGGCGTACGGCGTGACGCCGACCCGTCTCCTGCACGACCACGGGGTGCTCGGGCCGCTGACGACGGCCGTGCACGCCACCCACCTCACCGACGACGACGTCGGGCTGCTGGGTGCAGGCAACACCGCCGTGTGCATGTGCCCCACCACCGAGCGCGACCTGGCCGACGGGATCGGCCCCGGGTCCCGGCTGCTGGGTGCCGGCTCTCCAGTCACCCTCGGGTCGGACAGCCACGCGGTGGTCGACCTGTTCGAGGAGGCGCGCGCGGTCGAGCTCGACGAGCGGCTGGCGAGAGGGACGCGCGGGCACTGGTCGGCCGCTCAGCTCCTCGAAGCCGCCACCCGGGCCGGGCACGCCTCGCTCGGATTTCCCGACGCGGGCTCCTTCGTTGCCGGGGCACGCGCCGACCTTGTCGCGGTGCGGCTCGACTCGGTGCGCACGGCAGGGGGATCCGATGCGGAGGCGGCCGAGCGGGTCGTCTTCGCGGCCACCGCGTCCGACGTCACCGACGTGGTGGTCTCCGGTCGACGCGTCGTGCAGGACGGGGCGCACCTGCTGCTCGGCGACGTGGGCGAGCGGCTAGCCGCAGCCGTCTCGGCACTCGACCACCGGCCGTGACGACTACTGCGACGTGCCGCCGGGCTGGACCAGCCCCGACTCGTAGGCGAGGACCGCGACCTGCACCCGGTCGCGCAGGTCGAGCTTGGTGAGCAGGCGTGAGAGATAGGTCTTGACCGTGGCATCGCTGAGGAACAGCTCGGCCGCGATCTCCGCGTTGGACAGCCCGCGGGCCACCCCCCGAACAACCTCGACCTCGCGCTCGCTCAGCGATGTCAGGGCCGCCGGGTGGCCCGAGGGCTGCGGCGCCCCGGCGAACCGCTCCAGCAGCCGCCGGGTCAGTGCCGGAGCGAGCATCGCGTCGCCCCGGGCCACCACCCGTACCGCGTGCACGAGGTCGGCCGGCGCGACGTCCTTGAGCAGGAACCCGCTCGCTCCCGCCCGCACCGCCTCGTACACGTGCTCGTCGAGGTCGAACGTCGTCAGCACCAGCACCCGCGTCCGACCGGCTGCCTCCGGGGCAGCGAGCAGCGCGCGGGTAGCAGCAATGCCGTCCATGCGGGGCATCCGGACGTCCATGAGGACGACGTCGGGGCACAGCTCGCGCGCCGCCTCGACGGCAGCGACCCCGTCGGACGCCTCGCCGACGACCTCGATGCCGTTGCTCTCGAGGATGAGCCGGAAACCAGTGCGCACCAGCTCCTGGTCGTCGACCACCAGGACGGTCGTCACGAGGGACCCTCGGGCACGGGCAGGACGGCGCTGACGGTGAAGCCGCTGCCGGGCGAGGTGCGGACGTCGAGGGACCCCCCGTAGAGGGTCACCCGCTCGCGCATGCCGACCAGGCCGTGGCCGGGCCGCACCTCCTCTGCGCCCGGGCCGTCGTCGCGGACCTCGATCTCGAGTCGGCCCGAGTCGTGGCGAAGCCGGACACAGGCAGTGGACGGACCCGCGTGGCGCCGCACGTTGCTCAGGGCCTCCTGCACGATGCGGTACGCCGCGAGGTCGACGCCAGGGGGCAGGCCGGCCGGGCGGCCCTCGACAGACAGCTCGACCCGCAGGCCGGCAGCGCGAGCCCGCTCGACGAGATCCGCGATCCCGGCCGTCCCGGGCTGCGGGTCCAGCGAGCCGTCCTCGTCCGGGGACCGCAGCACGCCGACCAGTCGGCGCATCTCGGCCAGCGCCTCGGTCCCCGTCGTACGGATGGCCTCCAGCGCCTCGCGTGCCCGCGCCGGGTCGTGGGCGACCACCTGCGTCGCGGCACCCGCCTGCACGACCATCACGCTCACCGAGTGGGCCACGACATCATGCATCTCGCGTGCGATCCTGGCGCGCTCCTCCGAGACCGCCTCGGCCGCCTCGGCCGCCAGCCGCGCCGACTCGGCCTCGGCCAGCCGGGCCCGGGTGTCGGACCGCGTGGCCCGGGCGTCGCGCTCCTGCACGACCCGGCCGACCCCCCACGTGACGGAGAGCACCGTCCAGTGGAAGACGATCTCCCCCGGCTCCCCGAGCTCCGGGACCCGCAGGTCGATGTACACCAGAGCCCCCGCCATCACGAGCCCACCGATGACGCCGTCGCGCCGAGAGCCGTAGCGCGCGACGGAGTACGTGGAGACGGCGAACACCGCAAAGGCACCCCAGAAGAGCACCCGCGGCGGCGACGCGAGGTGGACGAGCGGCCAGGCGCCGACGGCTGCCACCTGCGTCACCAGGGGCAGTTGACGTCGCACCACCAGCCAGCCGCAGCACCACAGCGCGAGACCCGTCGTGAGCGCGCGCGACCCGTCGCCCTGCGCCGAGGAGAAGGGAACCCACACCTCGAGGACGGCGACGACACCCAGGGTGAGCGCCAGCGCGATGTCCGCGACGACGGTCGGCATCGGCAGAGCACCCCGACCGGCGAGCGATCCATCCGCGACCACCTGCCCACGGTAGCCAGCCCGCGTCGGGTGCGTGTCGTCCGCGCGTTGACGAGCCCGTCACCCCGGGAGGACACAGGTCTAGCCGGGAGGGCGACGCGACCCGGCCACCCCCGCTCCTACCCTCGGCGGCGACCACTCGCCGTACGTCAGGAGATGCCCCGTGACCACAAGCACCAGCACCACCGCCAGCTATCGCCGGCTGCTCACCGCCGGCTGCCTCGTCGCGACCGCACTGCTCAGCGCGGTCAGCGTCCTCCTCCAGCCCGACTTCGGCGACTCGACCGAGCAGCGGCTGGCCCTCACCGACGACGCGGGTCGCACGGCCGTCGTGTCGGTCGGCGCTTTCGTCCTGGCCCAGCTGCCCTTCCTTGGGGCGGTGCTCGGACTCGGTCACCTGTTGCGCGACCGGGCTCCGCGGCTGGCGAACATCGCGCCGACCGTGGCGGTCGTCGGCGGCTTCGGCCACGCGGTGTTCGGCGGCGCGATGCTGCTCGGGGTGACGATGGCCGGGCTTCCCGGTTCTCGCGAGCCGTACGTCGAGGCGCTGGACGCCTTCGAGTCCAGCCCGGCCTTGGTCTTCGCGGCCATGGGCCTGCTGGGCACCGTGCTGGGGATCCTGCTGCTCGCGGCGGGTCTGTGGCGGTCCCAGGTCGGCCCGCGATGGGTGCCGCTTGCTCTGGTCGGGTTCGTCGTCGTGGAGTTCGCCGGGACGGCGCTCACGACCTGGGCGTCACCGGTGTCGGCGGCGCTGTACCTGATCGCCTTCGGCGCACTGGCCGCGACGGTCCGCGCGACACCGGAGCAGGTATGGGACAGCGGGACTGTCAGACCCCTCGTGCACACTGGCGCCTGACTGACGCGGGCTGACAGGCTCGCGGTGACAGCGGATCGGAGCCGATGAGCAGGCGCGGTTGGGTGCTGTTCCTCGCGATGGGCGTCATCTGGGGCGTGGTCCCGCTGGTCGGGCCCGCTGGCCTGGTCGGGAGGCGTTCGGCTGACCGGCAGCGACGAGGTGCTCGACCCCCGGCGCGCCGTCAGCCCGAGGTTATGGTGTCGGGCTCCCTCGCTGCCTCGACGGCGGCGTCGGTGTCCGTCGCGACGAGCAGCCCCCCGCCGGACACGAACAGCACCAACAGCGACAGGATCGCCAGCCGGTAGGACCCGGTGACGTCGACCACGACGGCGAAGATCAGCGTCCCGATCCACGCCGTCCCCCGCTCGGCGAGCTCGTAGAGGCCGAAGAACGCAGCCTGCCGCCCGGCCGGTACCATCAGCGAGAACAGTGACCGGGCCAGGGCCTGGGAGCCACCCAGCACCAGCGCGATCACCCCACCGAGAGCCCAGGCCTGGCCCGTGGTCTCCAGGGCGAGGTAGGCGTAGAGCACCACGCCGACCCACCCCGCCAGGCTCACCAGCAGCGCCGTCCTGGCTCCGGTCCGCGCCGCGAGCCGCGCGAACGCCAACGCGCCCAGGACCGCGACCACCTGGATCATCAGGATCAGGGCGAGCAGGAACGACGTCGCGTCGTCGGCGTCGCGACCCTTCGCGACGAACAGCTCCTGGGTCAGGAACACCGACGA
>Ga0180121_10000883_pt1 | contig 12741 bp, 11 predicted proteins | sample AntDrymUQ5402106_2_FD_129676 | JGI IMG/M metagenome (GOLD analysis project Ga0180121, IMG submission 129676) | Polar desert sand microbial communities from Dry Valleys, Antarctica - metaG UQ540 (21.06) (version 2) (version 2) | ecosystem: Environmental > Terrestrial > Soil > Desert | place...
ACCGCGGTCCGGTGACGAAGGCGCTGCAGGACGCGTTCTTCGCCGCCACCAAGGGCGACGATCCGAAGTATGCGGACTGGCTCACCTATGTGAACGACTGAACCAGGCGCGTCTGGCTTGGCTCAGGGTCGCAGCGTCAGCGTGCGGATGACGTCGGCTTCCGCGATCCCCACCACCGCGCCGAGTTCTCTCGCGATGCCCACCATGACCGTGGGACCGTCCTCACCTCGGCCCGTTGGAACCCAGAACGTGTAGGTGACGCCGGGTCGCAGCGCGATCGAGCTGGGGCCGGGCGCGTCGAGGAGCCGGCTCGTCGGCCCGGGGAACGTGAACGAGACGAGATCGCCGAGCCGGCCACTGATCATCACGTCGATGCCCACCTCGACCGGACGCCGGTCGGTGTGGGTGAGCAGCCATGCGAGCACCGGCGGTGGCCGCCAGTCGAGCGTGCGGCCGAGCACCCGGTCGCGCACCCGCGGCTCCACACGCGAGCGGTAGTCGTCGAGCGAGCGTTCGAACCACGCCAAGTCGCCAGGCCGGCCCAGCGGCCGGTTCGATGACGCCTCGAACGGTCGCAGATGGCGAAGGTCGAAGACCGCCAGGCTGGTCGACGCGCCCGGTCGTCCGGTGGAAACGGCCGCCAACCCGCGGCCTGCGGGACCCCAGATCGAATCGCCGGCGAACCAACCCTCAGGCAGCGTCACCGAAACCGACGATCCGAGCCCGGGAAGCCGGTACGTGCCCGGTTCCAGTGTGGATCGACCGGGGGTAAGCGCGCCGGAAGCACCAGGCGGAGATGGGTCCCGCACGTCATCGCCGGCGTTCGCGCCGACGAGCCAGGCAACGATCCCGATCGAACCGAAGAACGCGAGCGTGCCGGCGCGCCGGCGTCGCCCAGGCCGAAGGTCGATGACGGCCGGCGACATCGCGGCTTCCGTGTCACGATCGGTGTTCTCGTCACGGGGCGTCGTTCGCATCTCGTTGTCGGCCCTCCCTGGCAAGGCTCTCACGGGCATAGAGAAGGCGCTCGATGCCACGGAACGCATCCGCTCTCGCTCTCGTCTCGGCGCGATAGGCTTCGGAACGATGCAGGATCGCTACCGCCTTCCTCGAGCCGTCGTGCCGGCGCGCTACGACCTGGTGCTCGAGCCCGATCTCGAGGCCGCGACGTTCGCGGGCACCGCAGAGATCGCCGTCGAAGTGCATGAGCGGGTCGACGAGATCGTCGTGAATGCACTCGATCTCACGATCGAGAAGGCCTCGATCCGAAGCGACGGCAGCGGTGACATCCGAGTGAGCGATGTCACCATCGATGAAGAGCTGCAGCGCGCCACCCTCACGTTGGAGTCGACCGCCGAACCCGGTTCGTGGACGCTCGCCTTGACGTTTCGGGGCGATCTGAACGATCAGCTCCACGGCTTCTACCGCTCGACCTACACCGACGACGACGGCACCCACACGATCGCGACGACCCAGTTCGAGGCGGCCGACGCGCGCCGGGCGTTCCCCTGCTGGGACGAGCCCGACCTGAAGGCCGTCTTCGGCATCACTCTGGTCGTGCCCGAAGGTGTCGTGGCGCTGTCGAACGGGCCCGAGGTCGCGAGGGAACCGGCCGGCGACGGCCGCGCGCGCGTTCGATTCGCCGACACGATGTCGATGTCGACCTACCTCGTCGCGTTCGTGGTCGGGCGTCTCGAGATCACCGAGCCGATCGATGTCGATGGTGTGCCACTGCGCTTGGTGCATCTTCCCGGCAAGGGTCATCTCTCGAAGTTCGCGCTCGAAGCCGGCGAGTTCTCGCTTCGGTTCTTCACCGACTACTACGGCATCCCGTATCCAGACCGCAAGGTCGACTTCGTCGCTCTGCCCGACTTCGCACAAGGGGCGATGGAGAACACCGGGCTGATCACCTATCGGGAGTCGCTGCTGCTCGTCGATCCGATGCACGCCACCCAACCCGAGCTCGAGGACATCGCAGATGTGGTCGCGCACGAGCTGGCCCACCAGTGGTTCGGCAACCTGGTCACGATGCGCTGGTGGAACGGCATCTGGCTGAACGAGGCGTTCGCGACGTTCATGGCGCTGCTGACCGTCGACGCGTGGCGTCCCGACTGGGAACGCTGGACCTCGTTCGGCCGCTACAACACCTCGGCCAAGGAAGTCGACGCGCTGCGCTCGACGCGCGCGGTCGAGTACCCGGTGCACTCTCCCGACGACGCCTCGGGCATGTTCGACGTGCTGACCTATCAGAAGGGCGCGGCGATCCTGCGCATGCTCGAGCGCTACCTCGGTGCCGATCGGTTCCGCGACGGCATCAGGCTGTATCTCGCCCGCCACGCGTACGGCAACACCGAGACGCACGACCTCTGGCACGCGATCGAGGAATCGAGCGGGGAACCGGTCCGCCGCATCATGGACCAGTGGATCTGGCAGGGCGGTTATCCGCTGCTCACCGCGTCACCTGCCGACGACGGCATCTCGATCGAGCAGCATCGCTTCGTGGCCGACGGCGGCAGCGATCACGCGGTGTGGGATGTGCCGCTGCGGGTGCGCGCCCTCGACGGCGACGAGACCTCTGTGCTCGTGCCCGCCGACGCCACGATGGCGCCGGCTTCGGCCGGGGCGGCGGTGGTCGTGAACGCGGGCGCCAGCAGCTTCGTGCGTGTGCGCTACGAAGGCGGCCTGCTCGAGCGCCTGACTGACCGGCTCCCCGAGCTGACGCCCCTCGAGCGTTATGGCCTCGTCGACGACCACTGGGCAGCGGTGACCTCGGGCGCCGCGCCGGCGACGGAGTTCGTCGCTGCCGCCTCACGCTTCGGCGACGACGACGATCTCGCCGTCTGGCAGCTCCTGTTGCATGGTCTCGGCTGGTGCGACCGCTTCCTCGAAGGCGATCATCGCGAGCGATTGCGGGCGTTCGTGCGCGGGCTCGTGGCTCCCGCGATGGACCGGCTCGGCTGGGAAGCCGACGCCGACGAGCCCGATCGCACCCGGGCGCTGCGCGGCGCGCTGCTCCAGGGCCTCGGCGTGCTCGGCGCCGACCCGAACGCCGAGTCCGCGGCCCGCGTGTTCGAGGCAGAGGCTCGGGCCGGCAAGCCGGTCGATGCGTCGCTCGCCGCGGCCGCCGTGAACGTGGTCGCGTTCAATGGCGACGCCACCGACTATGAGCACTTCTGGACGGCCTTCCGCGAATCACCCACACCGCAGGAGCAGTACCGGTACCTGTTCGCGCTGCCGCTGTTCCGCGACCCGGAACTGCTCGAGCGCACGCTGGACGCCACGTTCGGCGACGACATCCGCAGCCAGGACGCCCCGTTCATCTTCATGTACGCGATGATCAATCGCGACCTGGGTGAGCGGGCGTGGGCGGCCCTTCGCTCGCGGTGGGACGAGACGCAGGAACGGTTCCCGTCGCAGCTCACGATCCGCCTGGTCGACGGCACCCGGTACCTGACGAAGCCCGAGCAGGTCGCCGAGGCCGAGGCGTTCTTCGCGGAGCATCCCATCCCGCAGTCCGCCAAGATGTTGGAGCAGATGCTCGAGCGCCAGCGGGTCGCCGCGGCCCTGCGCGAACGCGCCACCCCTGACCTGGAGGCATACTTCTCCGGCTGAGCGCGTGAGCGTCCGCCGCACCGCGAACGCCGCGGCTTGACAGGCCTCCTTGCCCCTCATACCGTTCGGACACGAACGACCTGAGGGCCGTTCCTCGAACCGGGGGAGGGGAGCACGACGAATCACGCCGTCGTCGAAGGCATCGAGGTCTCGACCGATCACTGGATCAGTGGCGAGCGCGTCGGTTCCCCGAGCACGTTCACCGACGTCTCGCCGATCGATGAGCAACCGATCGCGGAGGTCGCCCGCGGCGGCGCGGGCGAAGCCGACCAGGCGGTCGCCGCTGCCCGTGCGGGGACCGAGACCTGGGGCTCGATGCCCCCGAAGGAACGAGCGGAGGCGCTGCACCGGGTCGCCGACGGGGTCGAGGCGCGGGTCCCGGAGCTGGCGGCCGTGGAGACCCGCGACAACGGCTCGCTGCTCCGGTCGATGCGGAGCTCGGTGATGCCCCGGGTCGCTCGCAACTTCCGCTTCTTCGCGGACCAGCTGCTATCGCTCGAGACGGGCGTGAAGGACTACGACGGGTTCGCGGAACACGTCGCCTGGGACCCGAGCGGAGTCACGGTCGTGATCACCCCCTGGAACGCCCCGCTCATGCTGGCCACGTGGCGCGTGGCGCCCGCGCTCGCGGCCGGGAACGCGGTCATCTTGAAGCCCCCGGAGTGGGCGCCACTCACCGCGTCGATGCTCGCGGAGGTCGTGCGCGACGCCGGCTTGCCCGACGGCGCGTTCAACGTGCTGCAGGGCATCGGCGAGGAAGCCGGCGCCGCCCTCACCGCGCACCCTGACGTCGACCGCATCGCGTTCACCGGCAGCATGCAGACCGGCACGCTCGTCGCCCAGTCCGCCGCCGCGAACCTCACGCCTTCCTCGCTCGAGCTCGGAGGCAAGTCGCCGTTCGTCGCGTTCGCCGACGCCGATCTCGATGCCGTCGTGAAGCAGGCCGTGAACCAATTCGACAACGCAGGCCAGGTCTGCCTGGCCGGCACGCGACTAGTCGTGGACCGGCGCATTCACGACGAGTTCCTCGATCGCTTCACCGCCGCGGCCGCCGCCATCGTGCAGGGTGACCCTCGCGACGAGGCCACCGCCATCGGCCCGCAGATCACGCGTGAGCACTTCGAGCGCGTCGACGGTTTCGTGCAGCGCGCGAAGGCCGAAGGCGCCACGGTGGTCTTCGGCGGCGGGCCCAACGAGCAGCTCGGCGGTCTCTACTACCGGCCCACGCTGTTCACCGAGGCCCCCGAGGGGTCGGAGATCCTCACGCAGGAGGTCTTCGGCCCCGTGCTGACCCTGCAGATCTTCGACGATGAGGATGAGGCCGTGGCGCTCGCGAACTCGACCGACTACGGCCTCGCCGCGATCCTGTACACGGGCGACGAGGCCCGGGCGGAACGTGTGAGCTCGCGGCTCGTCGCCGGCACGGTCTGGGTGAACTGTTTCTTCGTACGCGACCTGGCGGCGCCGTTCGGCGGCGCTCGAGGCTCCGGCATCGGCCGCGAGGGCGGCCCCTGGAGCTTCGACTTCTATGCGGACGTGAAGAACGTCTGCACCGCACCGTGGAACTGAGAGGAGGCACTGAGATGGGTGAAGTCGTCGGCGCGGCCCTCGTGGCCCACGTGCCCACGATCATGATGCCCGAGGAGGCCCGGCGTGAGATCAACGACGGCAACGAGATCACGCTCGTGCCGGGTCTGCACCGGCTGAAGGCCGAGTGCCTCGACCGGTTGCAGCCCGACACCGTCATCGTCTTCGACACCCACTGGGAGTCGACGTTCGAGCACATCGTGACCTCAGCCGAACGTCGCCAGGGGAAGTTCACGAGCCACGAGCTTCCGCGCGGCATGAACCAGATCCCCTACGACATGCCCGGCGACCCCGATCTCGCGAAGACGATCGCCGCGCAGGCCGACGGCCGCGACGACTGTTGGATCCTCGCGTGCGACGATCCGTACCTGCCGATCTTCTACGGCACGGTCAACGTCTGGACCTTCCTGGGTGATCCAGACACCCGCTGGATGAGCGTCGCGATGAACCAGTGCTGCACGACCGAGGACTTCCTGCTGTTCGGCAAGCTCATCGGCGATGCGATCGCGCAGAGCGACCGGCGGGTCGTGCTGCTCGCGAGCGGCGGCATGACGCATCGGTTCTTCCCCTTCCAGGAGCTGCGGCAGCACGAGAGCTCGAAGGCGCCCGAGAACATCCTCGGCCTCGAGAGCTATCAGGCCGACCAGCGGGTGATCTCGATGATGCAGGAAGGCGACCACGCCGGCGTGATCGACTGGATGCCGGAGTACCGCAAGGCCGCGCCCGAGGGCCATTTCGGGCACTACCTCATGATGGCGTCGGCGATCGGTGGCGCTCGATGCCAGGCGCCCGGCGAGCTGTTCAGCGAGTACGAAGCCTCCGTCGGCACGGGCCAGGTGCACGTGTGGTTCGAACGCCCCGCCGACGGCTGGACCGGAGAGGGCGCACACTAGCCGGCGCCGACAACGAAGGAGGTTTCACATGGCAGAGCAGCAGTCGAAAGAGATGAGCTACGAACGGCTGGGTGAGAAGAAGCTCACTCTGATCGACGCTGTCGCGCAATCGGTCGGCGCGATGGGTCCCGTGTTCAGCGCCGCCTTCGTTATCCCGGCGGTGATCGGAGCGAACGCCGCGGCCAAAGGAGCGGGGGTCGCCGCCCCCCTCGCCGTTCTCGTGGCAGCCGTGGGTGTGTTCGCGCTGGGGTGGATCGTGGCTCAGTACGCCAAGCGGATCCAAGCGGCGGGAGCTCTCTACGACTACGTCTCGAACGGGCTGGGAAATACCATCGGCGCCGTCGCGGGATGGCTGTACTACGGCGGGACGATCATGCTCACGGTCGGTCTCGGCGTACTGATCGGTGGATACGTGCATGACATCATGCTCCCGACGCTCGGGTTCGACTCCGGCTTGCTCCCGATCTGGCTGTGGGACGCCATCTGGGGTGTCGCGCTGTTCTGCGTCTTGTACTTCGGCGTCCAGATCTCCACCCGCGTCCAATTGATTCTTGCCGCGATCTCAGTCCTCGCGGTGCTCGCGTTCTTCATCAAGGTGATCGCCGATGTAGGTGGCGAGAACGACCTAGCGACCACATTCAACCCGAGCTCCTCCCCAGACGGGTGGTCGGGGATCTTCTTCGGCGTGCTGTACGGCGTGCTCATCTTCGTCGGCTTCGAGACCGCAGCGAACCTCGCGGAGGAGACGGCCGAGCCAGAGCGTCACATCCCCCGCGCCGTGCTGTTCTCTATCGTGGCGGTCTCGCTCTTCTACCTAATCGCGACCTATGCCACGGTCGCCGGCTTCGGCTTCGACCTCGACGCGATCTTCGCTGCGAACGATGCGGGACCGGTGTTGTTTGGGCTGAGCGACCCATCGCTCTTCGGATCCGATCTGATCGCGAAGGTCATCGTGGTCGTGGTGTTCTTCGACATCCTGGCGGTCGGTGTCGGTGTCGGAGTTACATCGGCGCGAGGGGTATTCGCGATGGCGCGGGATCGTCGTCTGCCAGGATCGATGGCTAGGGTCTCTAGGTACGGCACCCCTGTCGGTGCGATCTTGACGGTGGTGGCCCTCCAGGCAGTGTGGATCGTCGCTAGTGAGGCGAGCGACACGTTCCTCCAACTTGGAGAGCTCCCTCACTACTTCTCGATCTTCATCTGGAACGCGACCTTCGGGGGATTCGCGCTGCTGGTCGTCTACCTCTTGATGTCGCTCGGCGCTATCAGGGGGCTGTCCGATGATCCCGCCAAGGTTCAGCTCACTGTCGCCGTCCTGCTCGGTGTGGCCATCACCGGACTTGGGATCTTCGGTTCCTTCTACAAGGTAACCAGCCCCCTCTTGATCGCCCCTTGGGCAGCGGTGATCTGGGGAGTGCTCGGTCTTGCCTACATGCTCGTCGTGAAGGGTCGAGAGCCCGCGAGCCAGGTGTTGCCAGACCTTCACGCCGAGGGCGGTCACGATGTCTGAGCTCGGCAGCGAATCGAGGAGGGCCGATGAGCGGGGATGAACGACCGGAGAAGATCGCATGGATCGATGTGATCCACGAGGACGAAGCCGAAGGAGAGCTAGCCGACCTATATGACAAGGAACGGGTTCCGCAGACGGGTCAGGTGGACAGCATCCTAAAGATCCATAGCTTGCATCCGCAAACCCTTCGTGATCACGCACAGCTCTACAGAACGCTGATGTACGGAAAGAATGGGCTGACGCGACCGGAAAGGGAGATGATCGGCACCGTCGTTTCGACGGTCAATCAGTGCCACTATTGAAGACGTCACCACGCGGTCAGTTTGGGCCGCCTCACCGAACGGAAGCGGCCAGGGTTCGCCGCCGAGGTTGAGAAGGACCACGAGTCCGCGCCGCTCACCGAACGCGAACGCGCGATATGCGACTACGCGGTGAAGCTCACGCTCGCCCCTTGGGAGATGAGCGTGGAGGACCTCGCCCCGATGCGAGCCGTGGGGCTCTCTGACGGTGACATCCTCGCCGTGAACCTCATCACTTCGTACTTCGCGTACGCGAATCGACTGGCGGATGGTCTCGGTATCGCCCTGGAGGGCGACAACGACAAGATCGGCTGGTGATTCCGTGGGCCATGGGCGGCCTCATTCCCAAGGAACGCAGCCCGCCGAGGCGACCTCGCCATGACCGGCGACGAGCGACCGTTGCGCCTCGATGCGCCTCGCGAGGAGGCGCTCGAGCACGCGGCGCGCCTGGTCGCCGAGGCATGGCGCAGCTTCGATCGTTTCCGGCCTGAGGAGCCGCCGCTCGACGAACGTGTGCGCCGTCTCCTGCAACGGGGGCTGCCGAGCGACCCTTCGCCCGTGCACGATGCGTTGGACGACGCGGCGCGCATCCTCGACGAGTCGATCGCCCAGGCGCGGCCTCGATACTTCGCGTTCATCGGCTCGAGCGGGCTCGAGATCGGGACGCTCGGCGACCTGCTCGCGCACACCTATGACATCAACCTCGCCGTCGACGCCCGGGCGGCGACGCAGATCGAGGACCAGGCCGTGCGGTGGGTCTCGGAGCTCGTCGGCTTCCCGTCGTCCACCGGAGCGTTCACGAGCGGCGGCACCGTGAGCAACGTCACGGCGCTCGCGGCCGCCCGCGAGCGCGCGATGCCGGGGTCCCGGCACGAGGGGCTCGCCGGGAAACGAGCGGCGATCTACTGCTCGCAGGAAGTGCACTATTCGGTGACACGCGCGGTAGAGCTCCTCGGCATCGGGTCGGCGAACCTGCGAGCCGTGGCGATCGACGGTAAGCGCCGCATGCAGCCCGACGCGCTCGCCGGCGCGATCGCATCCGATGTCGCCGCGGGCATCACTCCGGTCGCGGTGGTCGCCACCGCGGGCACCACCCTCACGGGGGCGATCGACCCGATCGACGCGATCGCAGACGTCTGCGCTCGTCACGGGGTCTGGTTGCACGTCGACGGCGCGTACGGGCTGCCCGCCGCCACTGCCGGGTCCCGAGCGCCCATGTTCGAAGGACTGGAGCGAGCGGATTCCTGCTCGATCGACGCACACAAGTGGCTGTACCTGCCGAAGGCATGCGGGGTCGTGCTGGTGCGCGACGACGAAGCGCTGTCCGCGGCATTCGCGCACGAGCAGGGCTACCTTCCGCATCAGCAGCACGAGCTGCATGCCGCCGACATCACCCTGGAGTACTCCCGGCCGTTCCGGGCGTTGAAGCTGTGGCTGGCGTTCCGGGCGCACGGCGCGGCGCAGTTCCGTGACGCGATCGAGCGCAACCTCGCTGAGGCCGACCTGCTCTATCACCGAGGGCAGGAAGCCGGCGACTTCGAGGTGCTGGCGGCGCTGCCGCAGCTCTCGATCGTGCCGATCCGCCACGTGCCACCCGGTGTTGCCGACCTGAACGCCCACAATCAATCGCTCGCGACCGCGATCCAGTCGGACGGGCGGGTTTATCTCTCGTCAGCTCTGATCGACGACCAGGTGTGGCTGCGTCCGTGCTTCGTGAACTTCCGCACGACCGAGAGCGATGTGATCGCGCTGCTCGACGTCGCGCGTGAGCTGGGGGAGCGACTCGCGAGCGAAGGAGCCTCTGCGTGAGCGGCGCGCCCCGCCCAGGCGACCGGCATCTGCCGGGCGAGGACGGCCTGCTGCCCGCCGAGCGCAAGGTGCGCGACTCGCTCGGGCATCTGCCGCTGGACTTCCGGGCGATGTGGGCGATCTCGAACCTGTTCCGCAGCTCTGCAGCGATCCGGCGCCACATGGAGGCCCATGTGCTCGCGCCCGACCGCCTGAGCTGGACCTCGTTCGTCGGTCTCTGGGTGCTCTGGGTGTGGGGCGAGATGGAAGCGCGCGAGTTCGCGGCCGCCGTCGGCATCAGCCGTCCCACAGCGACCGGGGTCATGGGCACCCTCGAGTCCCGCGGCTATGTCGCGCGCCGCAGAGACCCGGGAGACGGTCGCCGCGTGATCGTGGAGCTCACGCCGGCAGGACGTCGCACGATCGAAGTGCTGTTCCCGAAGTTCAACGCCGAGGAGTCGGCGGTCGCGGCGCACCTCGACGCGTCGGAGCAAGACGACCTCGCCGCCATGTTGCGGTCGCTGCTGCGAGCCGTCGCGCCCGGTGGCGACGAACGCCCAGTAGTCTAGTACAGACTAGTTAGCGGAACACCGAGCGGCGGCGCCGTCGACGATGCGTCGCAACAGCCAGGGGATCTCGCCCCGGTCGTCGGTGAACTGGCTCGGCTTGATGCAGATGGTGCCGAAGCCCCTCGCGACCTGCTCCGGGATCTGGTCGAGCGCGTCCTCAAGTAGAGCTGGGCTCGTCGAGTCCGGGAACGTGCCACGTGTGCCACCGACCATCTCCAGCTCCGCGATGTCGCGCCCGGCGTCGGACATCGCCTCCGCGAGTCGCGTGAGGTCATCGTCACTCGGGCGTCCGAGCGGGTTGAAGCCGTGGCCGTATGTCACGAGGCGTCGCAGCAGCCGGTCGTGCAGGCGCTGGCCACCGAACCAGAGCTCGGGACCATCGGGACGGAAAGGTTTCGGCTCGAGCCAGACGTCGTCGAACGAGTAGGAGCGGCCCGCGAAGCTCGCCGGCGAGTCGCGCCACAGCACGCTCCATGCGTCGAGATGCTCATCGAGCCGTTCGCCCCTCGTCTCGAACGGAACCCCGAGCGCCTCGTACTCCGCGCGGTGCCAGCTGACCGTTGGCTGCACGACCAGCCGGCCCTGCGAGAGCAGGTCGACTGTCGCGAGCTCCTTCGCGATCGCCAGCGGATGGCGAAGCGGCGAGATCACCGCGCCAGCGATCAGCCGCAGTCTCGTCGTAACCGAGGCGATCGCGGCGAGCAGCAGGAGCGCCGATGGCCACGGGGTCGCCGGGTCCTGGTTCCCGGGCAGCGCGTAGTCGCGTGGGTTCTCGGGCACGCCGTTCGCATCAGCGCCGAGACCGAGCACGATGTGCTCGCTCACCATGGCGCCGTCGAATCCAGCGCGCTCCGCTTCCACGGCCATGTCGACCAGCGCTCGCAGGTCACGCGCGTCGACCAAGGTGTGGTTCTCACTCAGCACGAGCACCAGGCGCGGCTGTGTCACGCTGGCGGCCTACTTCGTCGTTACGCGTACAGGCATGCGCTTGATGCCGTTCACGAAGTTCGACCGGATGCGCTCGACAGGGCCGGTCAGCTCGATCGTATCGAGGCGGGGGATGAGCTCCTGGAACAGGATCTTCGTCTCGAGCCGCGCGAGGTGCGCACCGAGGCAGAAGTGCGGCCCACCCGGCCCGAACGTGACGTGGTCGTTCGGCTTGCGTGTCACGTCGAACGTGTGCGGATCAGGGAAGACCTCAGGGTCGCGGTTGGCGCTGATGAACCAGGTGACGACCTTGTCGCCTTCCTTGATCTGCTGGCCGCGGAGCTCCACATCGCGCGTCGCGGTCCGCCGGAACTGCAGCACCGGGGTGGCCCAGCGAAGGATCTCCTCGGTCGCGCTCGGGATCAGCTCCGGGTGGTCGCGAAGGAGCTGGAGCTGCTCTGGGTGCTCCATCAGCGCGAGCATGCCGTGGCTGATCGTGTGCCGCGTGGTCTCGTTGCCGGCGATCATCAGCACGCCGAAGTAGTTGTGGAACTCACGCTCGTTCAGCACGCCCTCGCTCTGCGCGATCGTCAGCGCCTGCAGCACGTCGTCGGCGGGGTCGGCAAGGCGCAGGTCGCGCTGGCGGTCGGCGTAAGCGAATACGTCGAGCGCCGTGGGGGAGCGGAACGGGAACAAGCGGTAGGCCTCGGTGTCCACCTGATCGACGACCGCGGCGGAGAGATCCGGATCCTGGTTCGCGATCATGTTGTCGCCCCACGCGATCAGCTTCGGGGCGTCTTCCTGCGGCACGGTGAAGATCGAGCAGAGGAAGCGGATCGGCAGGTCGCGGCTGATCTGGGTGACGAAGTCGAACTCGCCCTGCGGAAGCGCGTCATCGAGCACGTCTCGGGCCACCTCGCGGATCCAGTCCTCGTACTGACCGACGCCGCGGGCGCTGAAGCGCTTCGAGCAGATCTTGCGGAGCTCGGTGTGGCGGGGCGGGTCGGTCTCGAGCATCGACTTGCGGACTTCGAGCTGTTCCTCGTCGAGCTCTTCGAGGGCGACGGCGCCGAGCTCGGACGAGAACGTCTGCCAGTCCATGTGCACGCGTGTCAGGTCGTCGTAACGAGTGACGGCCCAGAAGCCCTTGTTCGGGGCGGGCTCAGGGTGCCAGACGACCGGATGCTCGGCGCGCAGGTGGTCGAACCAGTCGAACGGCACGCGCTCGGCGTAGGTGTCGGGGTTGACCAGATCGATGTCGCCGAGAGTGTCAGCCATCCGTGAGCGGTTCCTCTCTCGCGTCGTGCCGGTTCGCGTTGGCGATGCTGGTGGTGGGCTGGTGGTGCATGCGGTCGCGGCGCCGATATTTTGCTACCGAACGACCTTAGCGGACAACTCCGGTGGAGGCGTGGGCAACGTTCGCCCGAGTAACTTCCAGAACCCTGCCCCGGATGTGACGCACGTCACAGACGGGAGCGCAGGCCGCATCTATCGTCGGACACATGTTCGAGGGTGATGCCTTCCGCAGGGCCAAGCGCGCCCGTCATGAGCGACGA
>Ga0180121_10000884_pt1 | contig 12730 bp, 10 predicted proteins | sample AntDrymUQ5402106_2_FD_129676 | JGI IMG/M metagenome (GOLD analysis project Ga0180121, IMG submission 129676) | Polar desert sand microbial communities from Dry Valleys, Antarctica - metaG UQ540 (21.06) (version 2) (version 2) | ecosystem: Environmental > Terrestrial > Soil > Desert | place...
GATCCCGACCGCCGCCGGCTCGCCGCGGACGATCGCCGTCAGCGCATAGAGGCCGAGCACCGACGCGATCGCCGCCGCCGCCTCCCGCAGTGGCTCGGAGCGTTCGGCCTCCGCGGCGCTCGCCCCCAGCTCCACCGCGATCCATCCGAGCGCGGCCGTCCCGCCACCGACCATCAGCGGGAACCAGAGCTGGCTCTCCCAGATGTAGGGGAGGGGATCCTCGAGATAGACGGTCGTCCCCGACTGGACGTGGCCCATGTCGCCGATCAGCCCCCCGATTGCACCGGTCGCGACCAGCGCCGCGAGGCCGGCAGGACCGATGCTCGACCGCTCGCTCATTGCTCGTCAGGCGGCCTGCGGGTCTTGCCCATGACCTCGTCCTCGGGAGGCTTACGGGCGGCGCCCACCAGGGCGCCGACCACGGCGACGACGATGAACAGCGAGACGGCGGCAAAGATCAGGGTGGCGACGTTCAGGTCAGCGGTGGACAGCGCCGCGATCGTCAGCCCGACGAAGACGAGGAGGAAGAAGATCCCGGAGATCAGGATCACGATTGAACGGCGGCGCTGCTCCACGATCAGGTCGGGACGAGTCTCCCATCGGCGGCCGGACGGCCGCGGCTGAGCGGCCGGGCCAGCGCGACACCGACGGCGAGCGCGGCGCCGTAGCCGAGGTACTCGAGCCCGGTCGAGACGAGCAGGTCGGGACCCACCAGCGGCGCGACCGCGGGGATCAGGCCGATCGCGAGCCACGCCGCCATCATCATCAGCCCCGGCACCTCGATCACCGTGCCGAACAGCGGGATCAGCGTCAACGTCACCACCCCCGCTCGTGGATACAGGGCCGCGTAGGCACCGAGGACGCACGCGAGGGGCGCGCCCGCGCCGACCACGAGCTCACCCGTCTCGGGCTCGGCAAGCGCCTGGGCTCCGATCGAGGCGCCGGCGCCGGCGCCGGCGAGCGCGACGAAGCGCAATCGACCGAGCCGGAGCTCGAGCGTTCGACCGAAGATCAGCAGGAAGAGCAGGTTGATTGCCAGGTGGAGGAGGTCGCCGGCGACCGGGACGGCCGTGAAGGGCGACAGCCACGGGGGAGGCCGTCCGTCGAGCTCTACCTCCTCGTCGCCTCCGGCGATCCGCGCCGGGCTCGTCCCATACCTTGCCGCCAACTCGTCGCGCTCGGAGATGCCCACGACGATGCTCTCGCCGTTCGGGCCACCGATGGTGTCCTCGTCCCCCGAAAGGGTCAGCTGCCAGCCAAAGACCAGGACGCAGAGGGCGATCAGCCCGATCGTCACGGCGGGGAAGCCGGCGGTCGGGACGTTGTCCTTGAGCGGGATCACGCCCGCGAGAGCCTAGTTCGGAGTGCAGCGGGCTACGAGCTCAGGCCGCCGTCGCCGCGAGCGCCTCGCGAGCGCTCTCGTCGGCGTGGTAGCTCGAGCGCACCAAAGGCCCGGCGGCCACGGACTCGAAGCCGATCCGTCGCGCCTCGGCGGCGAGGGCGTCGAACTCCTCCGGGTCCCAGTAGCGGATGACGGGAAGGTGGCGCTCGGTCGGCCGCAGGTACTGGCCGACGGTGAGAACCTGGACGCGGTGCTCGCGGAGCTGGCCGAAGGTATCCACCATCTCGTCGAAGCTCTCGCCGAGGCCGACCATCAGCCCGGACTTGGTGAGCACGTCGGGTCCGCCCATCTCCTTCGCCATCCGCAGGACGCGGGCGGAGCGCAAAAACTGCGAGCCGCGGCGGGCGATCGGGTACAGGCGCGGGACGACCTCGACGTTGTGGTTGAAGACGTCGGGACGTTCGGCGATCACCTTCGCCAACGGCATCTCCTGGCCGCGGAAGTCGGGGGTGAGAACCTCGACCTTGCAGGCCGGGGCCTGGATCCGGATCGAACGGATCACGCCGACGAAGGCGCTCGCGCCGTAGTCGGGGAGATCGTCGCGATCGACCGAGGTGACGACCGCGTGCTTGAGTCCCATCTGCGCGACCGACCGCGCCACCCGAGCAGGCTCGAGCGGGTCGTTCCAGGTGGGCTTGCCGGTGTTGACGTTGCAGAAGCCGCAGCGTCGGGTGCAGGTGTCGCCACCGATCATGAACGTGGCGGTGCCGCGCTCCCAGCACTCGCCGACGTTGGGGCAGTTCGCCTCCTCGCAGACAGTGTGGAGCCGGTCGCCGTGGATCTGCTGCTTGAGCTCGCGGTACTTCGGCCCGCCGGGGGCGGGGACCTTCAGCCACGGTGGCTTGCGCTCGCGAAAGGGTCGGCCCGCGACCTTCTCGAGCGCGATTCCGCCCGGCCGGGATCGTGAGCGTGTCTTGTGCTCGCGGGCGGGAGACAAAGGCGCTTCTACGGGGGGCCGGGTGGTCACGGGGTACCTACGTTAGCGCCGAAGAGCGGCGGCTCAGCGCGGCATGAGCCGAACGGGCAGCCCGCCGCGGGGCGAGAGCGTCGGCGCCTGCTGGATCTCGAGCTCGTATCCATCCGGGAGCTCGAAGGAGAACCGGCTCAGCAGCGCGGCGGCGATCGCGTGGACCTCCGTGTAGCCGAAGCGCTTGCCGATGCAGACCCGCGGTCCCATCCCAAACGGGACGTAGGCACCGCGCGGCCAGCGCGCGCGGAGCTCGGGCAGGAAGCGGTCGGGATCGAAGCGCCCCGGATCCTCGAAGACGTCGGGCAGGTGGTGGCTGACCCAGGAGCTGTAGCCGCACGGCAAACCGGCCGGGACGCGGACGCCGGCGAACTCGAAGTCGCGCACGGCCCTGCGGGGCCCCGTCCAGGCCGGCGGATAGAGGCGCAGCGTCTCGTCGATCGCCCGGGTCAGCAGCGGCATCCCGCCGAACAGCTCCTCGGCGGTGGGCTCCCGTTCACCGCAGACGTCGTCGCGCTCGGAGCTCAGCCGCGCGGCCCAGTCGGGATTTCGGGCCAGCTCGTAGACGAGAAAGCTGATCGTCGAGGTCGTCGTATCGTGGCCCGCGAAGAGGAGGGTGAGGACGTGGTCGAGCACCTGCTGGTCATTCAGGGAGTTGCCTTCCTCGTCGGTGGCTGCGAGTAGCGAGCCGAGGATGTCTGTGCCGTCCTCGTCACGCTTCCGCCGCCGCCGGATCTCGGCGCCGACGATCCGCTCGAGCGCCGCCCGATCTCTGCCCATCTGCGCATGCGGGGTCCACGGTCCGACGAGGAGCTGCATCGGATAATCGCGGCCGTGAAAGCTGAGCCCGCGCTCGAACGTCGTCGCGACCTCGCCGGAGTGGGCGGAGTCGGGGTCGAAGCCGAACAGCGAGCGCATCGCGATCCGCATCGCCAGTTCGCGGGTCCAGTGATAGACGTCGACCTCCTGGCCGGCGCGCCGCTCCAGGGACCCGACCGCAGCTGACGCCTCCTCGGCCATCGCATCAGCGGCCATCACGACCCGCTCGCGGTGGAAGGCGGGCATCATGATCTCGCGCGACGCGTCGTGGTAGTCGCCGTCGGTGGTCAGCAGGCCGTCTCCGATCAGGGGGATCAGGCTGCCCATATGTCCGTGGCGCCAGCCGAAGTTCTCGCGCCCGGAGACGAGGACGAAGTGATTCGCCTCGGGCCCGATCAGGAAGACGTTGAAGCCGAAGAGGACGCGCATCCCGAAGATCGGCCCGTGCCGCTCGTAGTTCTCGAGAAGGAGGCCGAGCACGTTGCGGCGGAAGCGCCATGTGTTGCGGACGCTGAGGTTTCGCGTCCCGGGGGGGAAGGGGGCGCGCAGTCGCGCCCTGCCCTCGTTACGCAGGTCCGAGAGGACTGTGAGTGGCGCCGGCGCAGCGGGTCGCGCGCCGGGGCTGCCGATCCGCGACGTGCCGCTCACCTCGCCGCCCCCGGGCCGTCATGTCCGTCGGGAAACAGGGCATGCCAGGCGATCGAGGCGATCGCCTCTGCCAGCCGATCTCGAGCCGCTTCGTCACCCTCGGCGAGCCGCTCGCACGCGAGCTGCACCATCCCGACCAGGGCGACGACGGTCTCCCGCGTCGGCACGTCTCGGACGGTACCGACGCGCTTGCCCTGCTCGATCAGGCGGGCCAGCGGCTCGGCCTGGCGGTCGACCATCGCCTCTTGGAAGGCGCGCAGCTCGGGGTCGTAGACCGCGGTCTCGGCGAGCGCGATCAGAACGGCGCGGTGGGCGGCGTAGACGTCGACGAGCCGCCGGGTCGCGGCGCGCAGCTCCGAGCGATCGGTGCCGGGGACCCACCAGGCCGCAGCCGCCTCGCTGAGCTGGGCCAGCATCCGCTCGGCAACGCGGATCACCAGCTCCCCCTTGTCGCGGAAGTGGACGTAGAAGGTCGAGCGGGCGACCCCGGCCTCCGAGCAGAGCTGCTCGACGCTGAGCCCGATGTAGGGCGTTCCCGCGCCGAGCAGCCGCTCGGTCGCCTCGATCAGCCGCGTGGGAGCCGCTGACCTGCTCGTCGTTGCGTTGCGGCGCCTGGTGACCGATGGCACACCCGCAGCCTACAGGCTGACCGGACAGTGTGTCCGATCAGTCGATGGACACCTTCTTCGACTTGTCGGGAAGGCAGACGAGCTGCGGTGACTGCTGCGCGAACTGGTTGACCTTCGCGTAATAGATACCCGACTTCGGGGTCCTCAGGATCTCCCACCGGCCCTCGACGTCGGTCCGGTCCTTGCCCAGCAGCTTGTCCTCACCGGGCTTGACCTTGAAGAGCCGGACCTTGCGGTTAGCGATGCAGTCGGCGCTGTCGGACTTGACCTTGCCGTGAAAGGCGGGAAAGCCGTTCTTCAGCCTGATCTTCGACTCGAAGGGCATGTCCTGTGCCCCGGCAGGCGCTACGGCTCCAATCGCCACGACCCCGGTCAGTCCCAGTGCCAGCGCGCCTCGGCGCAGCTTCGTCGTTCCATCCATCGTCACGGGTGCTCCTCCCATTCGATCTCGGCTCGCCCCACGCGAGCCCGCGACCGGGCATTCGTCGCCCGTCGCAGGACTCCTGTCAAGCGGAGCTTGCGCTCGACGCGGCACCCACCTCGGGCGGCGCCTTGCCGCGCTCCTTGGCCACCGCGGTCAGAAAGCGGCCGATGCCCTCCGAGATCCGTGCGCTGCGCTCCGACGGCCAGAGGTCGAAGGCGTGCTCGGCGCCTGGCAGCTCGACGTAGGCGACCCGCTCGCTCGAAACGGTCCGCAGCTTCTCGACGAAGTCCCGCGCGTCTCCGACGGGGACCAGCGTGTCGCGGTCGCCGTGGATGACGAGAAACGGTGGCGCATCGGGGTGGACCCGGAACGCCGGGGAGGCCTCGCGGTAGATCTCCTCCGAGTCCGCGAACGGCCGCTTGAAGACGATCTTCTCGAACACCCACTCGCGGATCTCGGGGTAGTAGTGCCCGCCGGCGTTCGTCAGGTCGTAGACGCCGTAGAACGGCACCGCGGCGCCAACCGACGTGTCGGCGTCCTCGAAGCCGGGCTGGAGGTCCGGGTCGTTCTCGGTCAGCCCCGCCAGCGCGGTCAGGTGACCGCCCGCCGAGCCGCCGGTGATGCAGATCATCTCCGGGTCGACACCGAGCTCCCCCGCGTTCTCGCGGACCCAGGCGATCGCCCGCTTGACGTCGACGATCTGGTCGGGGAACGTCGCCTGCGGGCTCAGCCGGTAGTCGATGTTGAAGCCGATCCACCCGATCGAGGCGAGGTGGTTGAGCAACGGGATGCCCTGCTCGTAGCGGGAGCCGGCGAGCCAGCCGCCGCCGTGGACCTGAACCACCCCCGGGTGGAGGATGTCGTCGTGAGGGTCGTCATCGGCCGGGCGGTAGATGTCGAGCCGCAGCCGGATCCCGTCGAAGTCCGCGAACTTGACGCCGCGCGTCCGCTTGACGCCGCGGGTGATGAACGCGAGTGGTGGGATGACCAGGTGGCTGCGGGGCACCCGAGGCACCGGACCCTCATCGAGTTCGATCCCCTCGAGCGCCTGCTCGATCCTCGCGACGCTGCGGTGGGCGAGGTAGACGAGCCGGATCTCCCAGAGGACGGGCAGCGCCACGATCGCCAGCGCGATCACACCGATCCTCACCTCCGCGGCGCCCAGCAGAAGGAGGATGGCGAGCACGACGAGTCCTGCGACAGCGAGCTGAGGGGCCGACTCGCGGAGCACCGTCGCGGTCCACCAGCGACCGACCCGAAATAGGAGCCGCGGCGGAGCCGGCGGTCGGATCGCAACGAGCCGGGCCTGCTCTTTGATCGTCGCGCGGAAGAACCCGGGCGGTCGCTTGTGGGCGTCCTCCGACAAGGCGGCCGAGTCTAGAACCCCGCGTCGGGGTCATGGCATGTCTCGTGAGCCCGTCGCGCCGCCAGGACCGTTCGCTACAGCCCGTAGGTCTTCGAGACGATCTCGCGCTGGATCTCGTTCGTGCCGCCGTAGATGGACATCACCAGGCTGGTGCGTACATGGCGCTCCATGTCGTACTCGGACGCGTAGCCGTAGCCGCCCATCATCTGCATCCCCTCGAGCGCGGTCTTCTTCGCCACCTCGGTCGCCTTCAGCTTCGCCATCGAGGCTTCACGGGGGAGCATCTGGCTCGGGTCGGCGTCGACCTTGCTAGCGACGTCGTAGACGAGCAGCCGCGTGCATTCGAGCTCCGTCGCGAGGTCCGCGATCCGGTGCTTGAGCGTCTGGAAGGAGCCGATCGGGCGGCCGAACTGCTGGCGCTCCTTGACGTAGTCGAGGAGGTCGTCGAAGGCGCGCTGGGCGATGCCGAGCGCGGTCGCCGCAAGGATCAGGCGCTCGACGTTGAGCCCGGCCATGAGCTGCATCCAGCCGCCCCCCTCCTGGCCGAGCATCCGGTCGGCGTCGACCCGGCAGTCGGTGAGGAAGACGTCGTTGACCTCCTTGCCGCCCATCGTTTGGATCCCGCGGATGTCGACCCCGTCGGCGTCGGTGGGGACGGAGATCATCGTCATCCCGTCGTGCTTGGAGCCCGAGCTGTCCGAACGGCCGATGACGAGGATGTGGTCGGCGAGGTGAGCGGCGCTGATCCAGGTCTTCTGGCCGTTGAGAACGTAGCCACCGTCGTCTGAACGCTCGACCCGGCACTTGAGGTTGCCGACGTCCGATCCCGCCTCCGGCTCCGACATCGCGATCGCCTCGACGCGCCCCTCGCAGATCGCGCGCAGGATCTCGTCCTTCTGCTCCTCGGTCCCGAACCGCTCGTAGGCGCCGGCGACGATCAGGCTGACCCCGTAGCCGGCGATCGGGACCAGCCCGCGCATCGTCTCCTCGAGGAAGATGCATGCGTCGACCATCCCGCCGCCGGCCCCGCCGTACTCTTCGCCGATCGAGACCCCGAGCCAGCCAAGCTCGGCGAGCTTCTCGTAGATCCCCTGGTTGTGGAGCTCGACGTAGCCGTCGGTCAGCTTCTCGCGCTGCTCGGCGGTGCCGACCTCGCGCTTGGCGAAGTCGCGGATGGCTTCCCGGAAGTCGATCTGCTCGTCGGTCAGGCCGCTGACGGAGGTGGCGGTGATGGTGCTCATTGGATCCTTCCTATGACTTCGTGGCGGGTCGGTAGACGGAGACGACAGCCGCGCCGCCGAGCCCGATGTTGTGCTGGAGCGCGACCTCGGCGCCGTCGACCTGCCGCGCCTCGGCGGTGCCCCGGAGCTGCCAGGTGAGCTCGCTGCACTGGGCGAGGTTAGTCGCTGGACGTGCCCAGCCGAGTAACGCCTTCACCCCGTCCGCCCCCCGCCGGTCGGCGTAGGCCGTCGCTCACGGCACCGCCCAGGCGGTAGGGTCGGCCACCGGATGAGGAGGAGCCGATGAGCACCGTCCGCGAGGCGACCTACGACTTGCTGCGAGCCCACGGCATGACGACGATGTTCGGCAACCCCGGGTCGACCGAGCTGCCGATGCTCGCCGACTTCCCGGGTGACTTCCGCTACGTCCTGGGCCTGCAGGAGGCGGTGGTTGTCGGGATGGCGGATGGCTTCGCCCAGGCGTCCGGCACCGTGGGACATGCCAACCTCCACACGGCGCCCGGCGTCGGCAACGGGATGGGCGCGATCTTCAACGCCCAGGCCAACCATGCGCCGCTCCTCGTCACCGCCGGCCAGCAGGTCCGCGCGCACGCGACGATGCAGGCGAACCTGACCAACCGCGACGCGCCCCGGATGCCGCATCCCCTGGTCAAGTGGAGCTACGAGCCGCCGCGCGCTGCCGACGTCCCCGCCGCGATCGGGCGCGCCATCCACACGGCCTCGCTGCCACCGAAGGGACCGACGTTCGTCTCGATTCCGATGGACGACTGGACCGAGGAGGCGACCGACGACGGCTCGCGTCAGGCGATCGCCCGCCGCGTCAATGGTAGAAGCGCTCCCGCCCCGGAGCGGATCGCGGACTTGGCGCAACGGCTCGCCGCGGCCTCGAATCCCGTTCTCGTCGCCGGTCCAGACATCGACTCGTCCGGTGGCTGGAACGACGCGGTTGCGCTCGCCGAGCGCCAACGGCTCCCCGTCTGGGCCATCCCAGCGACGGGCGGCGGCCGGATCGGCTTCCCTGAGGGCCACAGCAACTTCCGCGGCATCCTGCCGCCGGCGATCGCCGCGCTCGCCGAGACGCTCGCGGGTCACGACCTGATCGTCGTCGTCGGCGCGTCGGTCTTCGCCTACTACCCCTACATCCCGGGGGACCTCCTGCCGGAATCGGCCGAGCTCGTCGCGATCACCTCCGATCCCGAGGAGGCCGCCCGCGCCCCCATGGGGGAGGCGATCGTCGCCGACCCGGCGCTGACGCTGCGGGCCCTGCTCGCCGCCGTCGAGGAGTCCGGCCGCGACGTGCCCGCGGCGCGCGAGGACCCACCCGGGCCGCCTGAGACGGAGCCGGGCGCGGGGATCTCGGGCACCGAGGCGATGGCGGCGCTCGCGGCCGTCTTCCCCGACGACGGGATCATCCTGCTCGAGTCGCCGTCGAGCACGATCGCGCTGCGGAACCAACTACGAATCTCGCGCCCCGGCAGCTATTACTTCAGCGCCGGCGGAGGGCTCGGCTTCGGCCTCTCCGCTGCCGTCGGCGTGCAGCTCGCCCAGCCGGACCGGCCGGTCATCTGCGTGGTTGGCGAGGGCTCGGCCCAGTACGCGATCACCGCCTTCTGGACCGCCGCCGCCTACGAGGTCCCCGTCACCTTCCTCGTCCTGCGCAACTCCGAGTACGCGATCCTCAAGTGGTTCTCCCTGGCCGAGGGCGTCGAGGGCGCACCGGGCCTCGACCTGCCGGCGCTCGACGTCGCCGCCGTCGCCGCGGGTTACGGCGTCCCGTCACGGAAGGTCGAGGGCGGGGAGGAGCTGCGTACGACGCTCGAGTCAGAAATCGGCTCCGGTAAGCCCGGCCTGGTTGAGGTCGGGGTCGCTCCCGGCATGTGGCTCGCGTAGGTCGGAGCCCCTGAGCCCCGGTCGTGCCCCTGCTCGAGCCCAAGGTCGACCGGATCGCGCCGCAGGCCCGCGAGCACGCTCCGAGCCCTGACCGGGCACCCGAGCGCTTCGCCGCCGGGACGCTGGAGCCGCTCGCCTCCGAGCTTCGCCGGATCGTCGGCGACGGTGGCCTGCTCGGCCGTGCCAGCGACCTGATTCGCTTCGCCTCCGATGCCAGCCCCTACCGGCAGATCCCCGCGGCGGTCGTCCAGCCGCATACGGTCGAGCAGGTCGCCGCACTGATGGCACACGCTCGGCGCAGCGGCACGCCGCTCGTTTTTCGCGCCGGTGGCACCAGCCTCAACGGCCAGTCCCAGACGGGCGGGATCCTGGCTGACGTCCGTCGGTACTGGAACGGGCTCGAGATCCTCGACGAGGGCGCGAGCGTGCGGGTCAAGCCCGGGATGCTGCTCGGCCATGTCAATCGCGTGCTCGCGCCGTTCGGGCGTCGACTCGGTCCCGACCCGGCCTCGACCGACATCGCGACCGTCGGCGGCGTCATCGCCAACAACTCGGGCGGGATGCGGTGTGGCGTCCTCCGGGACTCGTACTCGACGGTCACGGAGCTGACCTTCGCGTTGCCCTCGGGAACCGTGATCGACACGGCCCAGCCCGACGCCGCCGAGCGGTTCGCGGCAGCCGAGCCGGAGCTGACCGCCGGCCTGAGCGAGATCCGTGACGAGATCCGTGACAACGCTGACCTCAGCGAGCGGATCCGGCGCAAGTTTGAGATCAAGAACACGACCGGCTACCGGCTCTGCGCCTTTCTCGACGCCGAGGAGCCGGTCGAGATCTTCCGCCGCCTGCTCGTCGGCAGCGAGGGCACGCTGGCGTTCATCGCCGAGGCGGTGATCGAGACCGTCCCGCTCCCGCCGGTGACGACGCTGGCCTGGATCCACTTCGACTCGATTGAGTCGGCCACCGCACCCGTCGGCGACCTGGTCGCCGCCGGCGCCACGGCGGTCGAGCTGATGGTCGCCCCGGCGTTGATGGTCGCCGCCAACTCGATCCCCGGGACCCCCGAGTACTGGAAGGAGCTGCCGCTCGAATCGGCGGCGCTGCTCGTCGAGTTCGGCGCCGAGGATGTCGACGGCCTGGCCCGGGGGGAGGCCGCCGCCGACGCCGTCCTCGCGGCCCACGCCCCCTTCCGCGACGTCGACTTCACCCGCGATCCGGAGACGGTCGAGCTCTACTGGCGCGTCCGCGAGGGCCTGCACGGCCTGATCGGCAAGCTCCGGCCGGCGGGGACGGCGCTGATCGTCGAGGACGTCTGCGTTCCGCCCGCGCGGATCGCCGAGGCGGCCGGCGAGCTGCGGGCGCTGCTGGCCGAGCACGGCTTTCTCAGCGGCGTCGCAGGACACGCCTCGGCCGGCAACCTCCACTTCATGCTGACCCCGGACTTCGCCAAGCCGGAGGACGTCGAGCGCTACGAGCGCTTCATGGCCAAGCTCGTCGAGCTGGTCCTCGACGGCTACGACGGCTCGCTCAAGGCCGAGCACGGGACCGGGGTCAACATGGCGCCCTACGTCGAGCGCGAGTGGGGGGAGCGAGCAACCGATCTGATGTGGCGGGTGAAGGAGCTCGCCGACCCCGATGGCGTGCTCGGGCCCGGGATCGTCCTCAACCGCGACCCCGGCTGTCACCTCCGGAACCTGAAGACGACGCCGGAGATCGAGGAGGTCGCGACGAGCTGCGTCGAGTGCGGGTTCTGCGAGCCCGTCTGCCCGAGCCGCAACCTCACGACGACGCCGCGCCAGCGGATCGTGCTCCGCCGCGAGATGGCGCGGCAACCGCCGGGCTCACCGCTGCTCGCGAAGCTGCTCGAGGAGTACGAATACGACGCACTCCAGACCTGCGCGGCCGACGGCAGCTGTGCCCACGCCTGCCCACTCGGGATCGATACGGGCATGCTCGTCAAGCAGCTGCGCGGGCTTGAGCACTCCCCGCGTGAGGATCGTGCAGCGCTGCGCGCGGCGAAGCGCTGGGGCCGGATGGAGGCGCTGGCTCGCGGCGGACTGGGCGCCGGGGCCGCGGTCGCCGAGGCGATCGGAGACGTACCCCTTCAGGGCGTGACCGCCGCCGCGCGCCACATCGTCAGCACCGAGCTGCTTCCCGAGTGGCGGCCGCCGATGCCGCCTCCCGCCCCGTCCGGGATGCCACCGACGCTGCGGGAGAGCGCGGCGGCGGTCTACCTGCCGGCCTGCATAAACCGGATCTTCGGCCGGAGCGGGGACCTCGACGAAGGCTCGATCGCATCGCTCCCGGCGGCCCTCGTCGCCGTCTCCCTCCGCGCCGGCCGACCCCTCTGGATCCCCGCCGGCGTCGCCGGCACCTGTTGCGCGCATCCATGGACCTCGAAGGGCTACGTCGACGGCGCCGCCTGGATGGCCAACTCGACGGTCGAGGAGCTCTGGCGCTGGTCGGACGGAGGGAGGCTGCCGGTCGTGATCGACGCGAGCGCGTGCGTTCACGGGCTGCTGGGCTCCGTCGGAACGCTCAGCCCGATCAACGCCACCCACCTCGACGCGATGCAGGTCCTCGACTCGATCGAGTGGACGACCCGGCACCTCCTCGACCACCTCGAGATCCGCGCGAGGATCGGCGCCGCCGTCGTCCATCCGACGTGCTCGACCAAGCATCTCGCGCTCGGCGGCCAGCTCGAGCGGCTGGCGGCAGCGCTCGCCGACGAGGTCGTCGTCCCGCCGTCAGCGACGTGTTGCGGATTCGCCGGCGACCGCGGCTTCCTCCATCCCGAGCTGACCGAGTCGGCGACGGCGGAGGAGGCGGACGAGGTCGCCGCGATCGACGCCCAGGCACACCTCTGCGCGAGCCGCACCTGCGAGATCGGCCTGGAGCGGGCGACCGGCGCGCGCTACGAGTCGTTCATCTACCTGCTGGAGGAACTGACCCGTCCCGCGGCGGGCACCGCGTAGCCTTCCGCGCGATGACGACCAACTCCGTTCTCACCGAGACCGCCCCCCGCACGCCGCAGGCGCCCCTGCGCGAGGTGATCGAGTCGCTCGCGCAGCTCGAGCGACCGGCCGGCTCGGAGGGCGAGCGGCAGGCGGCCCATTGGATCGCCGATCGGCTGACCGAGGCGGGCGCGCCCGCGCACGTCGACGCCGAGCGCTACCGCGGGGACTTCGCGGGGGTCATCGCCGGCCTCTCGGCGGCCGGAGCTGCATCCGGGCTGCTGGCGAGCACCTCCGCGGGCCGGCGGGTGGGGATCGCGGGTGGGCTTGCCGCCGCCGGACTGATCGCAGACGACATCTCCAATGGCAAGCGTCCTTTCCGCAAGCTCGTCC
>Ga0180121_10000885_pt1 | contig 12712 bp, 8 predicted proteins | sample AntDrymUQ5402106_2_FD_129676 | JGI IMG/M metagenome (GOLD analysis project Ga0180121, IMG submission 129676) | Polar desert sand microbial communities from Dry Valleys, Antarctica - metaG UQ540 (21.06) (version 2) (version 2) | ecosystem: Environmental > Terrestrial > Soil > Desert | place...
GCCCGTCCCAATCAATCGGGTAGGCCAGATTGCGCAGCGACTCGGGCGCCAGATCGACATCCTTCGGATACCCCTTCTGCGGCAGCAGCACGGTGCGCGGGATCGCGCACCCAAGCTTCGCCATGACGGCGTAATTGAAATACTTGTCGTCTGCCGTCCACCAGAAGGGGCTGTTGATCACGTACGTGCCCTGAAGCACGGCGTGCTTGAGCGCGCCCCGGTAGTACTCCACCTCGTGCGAGATGCGGTCGACGATGACCCGGTAGCGGGCCGGTTCATCCATCTTCGTGCCCGCGAGGGTGACCATCTCGGCTGTGATGCCGTGCGAGGCTCCGGCCCTGTTCACGGCATCGATGAAGGCCGGCGGGAAACTGTGCTCGCGCCCGACGATCAGCCCGATGCGCATGGTCTCTGTCCGGGCGCTCACTGGCGGGCCCCTTCGCGGCGATCCACGCCGGCCCGTGTCTCCTCGACAATGTGCCGCACCACCGCCTTGAGGTCGCCCGTCTGCTGGTACACCGCCAGCTGCCGCTCCGCGCTCGTGCCTTCCCGCAGCACGACGTGCACGTACTCGACGGCCTCGCGGCTGCGCAGGTCGTCGACCACGTCGTCGACGAACTCCAGCAGTTCGAGCGCGAGCTCGCGCATCGGCACTTCGGCGCGCTTGCCGAAATCAATCAGCTTGCCGTCGATGCCCCACCTCGCGGCCCGCCACTTGTTCTCTTCGATGAGCGGCTTGGGATAGAGGCGGAACCCCATGTTGCGGGCGTACAAGCGGTGCAGCTTCACGATGATCGCCTGCGCGAGCGCCGCCAGCATCACCGCCGCTTCGGGCCGGGTCGGCACGTCGCAGACCCGGAACTCCAGCGTGCCGAACGTCGGATGCGGCCGCACGTCCCACCAGATCTTCCGCGCATCGTCGATGCAGTGCAGATCGACGAGGAGCTGAACGTAGTTCTCGTACTCGCTCCAGGACCCGAAATGCTCCGGCACCCCGGTCCGGGGAAAGCGCCTGAAGATCGTGGTGCGATAGGACTTGAGGCCCGTGTCCCGCCCCATCCAGAACGGGGAGCTGGTCGAGAGGGCCAGCAGGTGCGGCAGGAAGTAACGCGCCTGGTTCATCAGATCGATCATGGTCTGACCGGGGGGCACCGCGACGTGAACGTGGAGCCCGAAAATCAGCAGCGATCTCGCGAGCTGCTGGAGCTCCTCGACGATGCTGTCGTAGCGGACGCCGGGCGAGAGGATCTGGTCCTTCCAGTGGGAGAACGGGTGCGTCCCTGCGGCGGCGACCGCGAGGCCGACCCGCTCGGCGCCACTCGTCAACTCGCGACGGATTCGGAGGATTTCTTCGGCCAGTTCCGGCACGTCTGCGCAGATTCGCGTGCCCACCTCGACGATCGACTGGTGGAGCTCGCCTTTTATCTGCTCCCCGAGAGCGGGTGAGCTGGACGCGAGCAGCTGGGTCACGTGCGACCGGAGCTCCCACGTCTGGGGATCGACGATCTGGAACTCTTCCTCCACGCCGACCGTGAAGCGATGGGACATAGACAGCTCTCAGCTTTCCGCTCTCAGCTCCGGCCTTCAGCACGATGGCAGCACGCAGTGCTTCCCCGCGCACGTCGGACGTTACTTTATCGGCCACCGCGCCGACTCGGTGCGTGCCGTTTTCAGGTAGGCCTCAACCTTCGCGACCACGTCCGGCTCCGCAGCCGCGAGATCGTTGCGCTCCCGCGGATCGGCGTCGAGATCGTAAAGCTCCAGGGGACCCCCGTGCTTCAGGCGCACGCCCTTCCACTTGCCCATTCGGACGGCCTGCTGAAAACCGCGTTCGTGAAATTCCCAGTACAAGGGCGGGTGCTCCACGCGGGCGGTGCCGCGAAGGGGGGCGGCCATCGAGACGCCGTCCAGATCGGATGGAGCACGCGCGCCCGCGACGTCGGCAAGGGTCGGCAACATGTCCCAATGCGCCCACACCTGCTCGCTGACTCGCCCCGCGGGCACGATGCCAGGTCCGTACGCGATCATCGGCACCCGGATGCCCCCTTCGTACAGGTCACGCTTGATCCCCCGGAGGGCGCCCGAGCTGTTGAAGTATTCGGGAGCCGCGCCCCCTTCCCGGTGAGGTCCGTTGTCGCTTACGAACAGGATCAGGGTCGGTCGATCCTTCGCGCGTGCCTGCACGAGCTCGGCGAGCCGGCCGATGTCGCGATCCATCCGCGTAATCATCGCGGCGAAGGTGGCCAGCGGCGCCGGCTGCGATCGATACCCGAGCGAAGGCTCTTCGAACCGAGCTCCCGACAACCTGCCGTCCGCCTTGGGATTCTCGAACGGCTGATCGTCGAAGCGGCCACGGAACGGCGCGATTGCATCCTCGGGGGCCCGGAGCTCGGCGTGCGGCACGGTGTAGTTCAGATACACGAAGAAGGGCCGCGCGTCATCACGCTCCATGAACGCGCCGGCTTCCTTCGTGAAGAGGTCGTTCACATAGTCCCCCTCCAGACTCGTCGCAACCCGCTCACCATTGCGCCAGAGATGGTCCGTGTACTGGCGGTGCGCATGGCGGTGATCGATGAAGCCGAAGGCATGATCGAAGCCCTGCGACGAGGGCATTCCCGTCGTACCCGGCTGTCCGAGGCCCCACTTCCCGATCGCGGCCGTGCGGTAACCCACTCCCTTGAGGACCTCCGCCAGAGTGACATCCTCTTCCCTCAGCGGCACGTCGCCGGTCGCAGGCGAACCGTTCCCCCTGATCCACGCGTGCCCCGTATGCCGGCCGGTCAGGAGCGCCGCCCGGGACGGCGCGCACACGGTGCTGCCGTTGTAATACTGGGTGAATCTGGTGCCCTCCCGGGCAAGACGATCGAGATGCGGGGTCGTGAACCTCTCCTGGCCGTACGCGCTCAGATCGCCATACCCGAGATCGTCAGCCTGAATGAGCAGGATGTTCGGCGGGGCGGCGCGTTGCGCCGTGGCCTGCGGCGCCATCCAGGTGGATGCTGCGAGCGCGGCGACGAGAACGGCAAACGCGAGCAGGACTTTTTTCAAGGATGGCTCCCAGCCGTTACTTCCAGCGCAATGTGTCGGCGAACTCTGCAAAACGGTCCCAATCGAAAGGGGTCAGATTGTGCGCTCCCGTGCGGACGTGGTATCCACGCCGGCGTATGACGACCGGCGTATCGAGCCCCGGCATACCATCCATACTCATTGTCGGATCCCCCCACAGCTCGAACACGGGCGACGCGTTCGCCAGAGCCAGGTACTCCCCTCGCGGGTCGGACCAGAGATCGGCGTCGGCGCTCGCCACATAGAGCGCGCGCGGCGCCACCAGGGCGAGCAGCATGTGCTGATCGGTCGGCATCTCCTGCTCCCGTCCCGCAAAGGCCCTGTAGTTCCCGGCGAACCAGTGGGGAAACGCCTCGTTGATGCGCGCCACGGTCTCACCGAAGTTCCGGCGGCTCAACGCCGCTCCACCCTCACCCGATTCGTTCGAGATCACCAGCGCGAAGCGCTCGTCCTCGGCGCCTGCCCAGAGCGCGGCCTTGCCTCCGCGCGAGTGGCCGACGACCGCGACGCGTCCCCCATCCACCCGCGAGTCGGTCTCGAAGTAGTCCATGGCGCGGCTCGCGCCCCACGCCCACGCCGCCAGGGCGCCCCAGGCGTTTGCGGGCCGGGGCCCGGACGTCGTGCCCTCGAACAGCTCGATGACACCGTTCCGGTACCGGTCCTTGTCGTCGGGCGCGAGCTCCGCATTGTGCAGCGCGGCGATTCCGTAGCCGCGGGCGACCAGCCGCTCCGCCGGCCAGAATCCCGACTGCACCGCGCGGGTGGGATCCGTGTTCTCCGTCGGGCGATTGTTGATCAGCAGGAAGACAGGCACGCGGCCCTGGCGAGCATTGGGCAGGAACAGCGTGAGCCCGAATTGATGCGATCTTCCGCCGTGGCTGCTATGGACCACGACCCGCTTCAAGGTCGCGGCGCCCGACATGGCCGTCGAATCCTCCTGGACGACTTCAAACCGAAGCCGCTCGGGACGTCCCTGCGATCTGCCGTAAACGTTCTCGCGAAAGAGCTCGAGAATTGCGGGTCGCCGAAGTGCCCACTCTTCCGCGGTGCGCACCTTCTTCCCCGGCGGGTGCGAAAGGACGAGCGGATCGGGCAGCATGTACGACGCGACGCCTGATTCGTCGTAGTTGAACCCGGGCTGCTGCTCGGATGCCTTCCGGACGATCTCTGGATTCGCGCGCCATCCGGCGCTCTGCGCATCTCCGCTGAGCGGAAGGCACAGCCCGGCGGCGGCCAGGAGAGAACCGAACACGAGGCGTGGAGGGCGCGAACGAGCAGAGGGCACCGGGGCATTCAACCACGGAGCGGGCCCTGTGATGCGGCTTTTTCGCCCGTCCGCCTGCCGAGCCCCTATTTGAGATCTTCCTTGAGGAGATCGGTATTGATCGCGAATGCAGCCTCCGCTCCTTCGGCCGCCGCGACGACGACCCACTGCACCGCGCGGGACGCATCGCCTGCGACGAACAGCCCGGGCAGGTGTGTCTTCTCGAACCTGCCCGTCGCCACGGTCCCCTTCTCGTTCAGCTCGCATCCGAGCTGGATGGCAAGCTCGGAGCGCTGTGACTGCCCCGTCGTGAAGAACATGGCCCGCCTCGGCAGCGGCTCTCCACGTTCGAAGACGACCCGCTCGAGGATGCCGTCACGTCCCCTGAGCGCTGTGACCTTCTCTTCCCGCACGGCGATTCCGTTACGCGCGAGGCGCGCCAATCCGTCGGCATCGATTTCCGACGGACCGTCGGTGCAGAGGACCAGGTCCCGGCTCCACCCCGTGAGCTCCAGGGACAGCCCGAGCCCCTTCGCGCCGCGCCCGTAAATGGCAATCGGCTGATCGCGCAGCTCCCAGCCGTCACAGTACGGACAATGGAACACGCTGGCCCCGTACAGCTCGCGGAAGCCATCGATGTCGGGAAGCTTGTCGACGACCCCCGTGGCAATGAGGAGCTTGCGCGACAAGACCTCTTCCCCATTCGCCAGCGTGACCTTGAAGCGGCCGCCGGCGACGCATTCGGCAGCCGACGCGCCCGTGTGTATCAGGCGTACGGTGTCGTATTGCTCGAGCTCACGCCGGCCAAGCGCCAGGAACTCCTTTGGGGGGGTGTGGTCGCGCGTCAGGTATCCATGGAGCGCGCGCGAGGCCGCATTCCGAGGCTTTCCGGTATCGCAGACCAGCACGGAACGGCGGCAGCGACCCAGGATGAGTGCGGCGCTGAGCCCGGCGGGGCCGGCCCCGACCACGATCACGTCATACGTCTGTTCCATGGGACCTCGAAACCGTGCAAGCGGAAGGGGCTACCGGGCTGCGGTCAGGGCAAGGAAACGCGGCTCTCCGCGCAGCGACTCGAGATCGGCATCGACGCGTGCGCGCGCGGCCGTGAGCTCCGGCAGCGCGCGCGCGACGCGCTCCAGCGAGTCCAGCGCCTGATCGATGTTGCCGCGCAACGCGTGCAGGCAGGCGACGTAGTACCGCGTGAACGGGTCGTCCGCGCCGGTTGCGACGCGCGCCTCGAACGATTCCAACGCGCGATCGAAGTGCCGGGCTGCATCCTCCGTGCGCCCCAGGCGGAGATGCGCGGCCCCGATCTTCACGTTGAGCTCGAGCAGCGTACGGTCGCGCAGTGCGTGGTCGCTCGCCCCGATGAAGGCGAGCTCACGTTCGTACTCTTTCAACGCGTCCTCGTACTTGCCGGAGAGGTAGTGCACGTACCCGAGGCGCGTATGCGCGCCCACGATCTGCAAACCGAGGTTTCCGGAAATGTATTGCTCCTGCAGGTCCACCGCGCGGCGGCTGACATCTTCAGCGCGCGCGAGCTGCCCGTTCCACGCCAGCAGGAGAGACAGCTGCAGATAAGAATAGCCGGCTTCGGGGTTGAGGGCGATCGCCCGCTCGAACAGCGGAATCGCGGCGGCGAAGTCCCCCTTCCCGACCCAGCACGCGCGGGCGAGCCCCTGATGGGCCTGGCCGTTGTCCGGCTCGAGCCTCAGGGCCTCACGGATTTCCGCAATCGCCTCGTCGGTCCTGCCAAGCGCGAGGAGCGCGGAACCCAGCCAGTTGTGGGCGTCGGCCAGCTCGGGATCGATGGCGAGTGCGCGCTGCTCTATCTCCATCGCACGGTGCAACATGTCCGGGATGCTGAGGAAGCTCCCCTTCAGGCCGTAGGCCCCCCCGAGCGCGGCCCAGGCGAGCGCATAGTCGGGATCGTGGCGCGTCGCGTCCTCGAACGCGGCAATCGCGCGCTCGATGGAATCACGTGTCGCCTGCCGGAGGTTCATCATGCCGCGCGCGTAGCTCTCGTACGCCTCAACCGAGCGCGTTTCGCGACGCTCGATGTCGGCGATCTCAGATCCCCGGAGCACCACGTTCAGCCCCTGGCTCAATTCGAAGACGATCTTGTCCTGCAGCGCGAAGATTTCGGCGATGCGGCCGTCGACCTTCACCGTCTGACGAACCTCGCCGGTCGACACCTCGACGAAGTTCGCCGTGATCCGGACCGTCTCCCCCATCCGCTGATACCCGCCGACGACGACCCAGGTGGCGCCCAGCCGGCGTCCCACGTCGATTGCCAGCGAGTCCTTCAGGTGCGCGCCCGTACTCAGGTTCCTGAGCGCGTCGTACACCCGCGCGCGCCCGATGATCGTCAGCCCATGGATGTTCTTCAGGTCGGAGCTGACGGTCTCGGCGATGCCGGTGCCGATCCAGTCGTCCTGCGATTCGCGGGTGATGTTGGCGAACGTCATCACGGCGACGGAATTCTGGACCGGTCCGGGGTGCGTGGCTGTGGACAGCCGGCTGGAGTTTCTGGGAGGCGCGTCGAGGGTTTCACGCACCTCCCGAAGGTCGCGGTGCATCTCCCGGGCCGACTGATAGCGAAACTCGGGATCCTTCTCGAGCGCGCGCGCAATCACCGCGTCGAGCGCGGGCGGCACGCCCGTCGTGTAGCGCGACACGGGCGGAGGCGTCTGGTGAAGGATGCGATCGATGATTTCAGTCGGCGTCGTGCCGTCGAAGGGGACCTGCCCGGTAAGCAACTCGAAGAGCACGATTCCAAATGAGAACAGATCGGCCCGGTGATCGATCGCGCGGCCGAGCGCCTGCTCGGGCGCCATGTAGGACACGGTGCCGACGACCATTCCGGCCATCGTCATCTGCACCCGCGTCACGTCGCTGGCGGCGCCCGTCTGGAGAAACTTGGCGAGGCCGAAGTCCAGCACCTTGACGAGACCGCGCTCGGTGCGCATGAGGTTGGCGCTCTTGATATCGCGATGCACGATCCCGCGCGTATGCGCCTCGTCCAGCGCATCCGCCACCTGCAAGCCGACCTCGACGACGTCCCGCACCGGCAGGGGACCCCGGGCCACCCGGGACGACAGCAGTTCGCCGTCCACATACTCCATCACGATGAAGTCGGTGCCGGCATCCTCGCCGATGTCGTACGTGACCGCGATGTTGGGGGACCGCAGCATGGAGGCGGCGCGCGCTTCGTTCAGAAGGCGCGCCCGGCTTTCGGGGTCGGACTTGAGGCCCGCCGGGAGAAATTTGAGGGCGACAGGGCGGCCCAGCCTGGTGTCCTCGGCCCGATACACTTCGCCCATGCCGCCCGCGCCCAGGCGCTCGGAAATTCGATAGTGCTGGACGGTTGTGCCTACCACAGTCGTCTGAGACGCGTGCCGCCGGACCCGAGTCCCCGGACCCGAGCGTACCCCAGTCAGCGACCCGACTCAAAGCGCTGCGCTCCGTTACCGCAGCCGGGAACCGAGCCACGCGGCGCGAAACGCGCTCTGTTCCCGCGTCAGCGGCCGGCCTGTTGATTCCACCGTGATGACCTCCAGCGACGGATCTTCCCCGAGCACGAGGGTGGTGCGGCCCGGCGCCCCCTGACGGGAGAATGCCACGGCGATCGTCTCCCCCGGTTTGTGCGTCCGGATCACGTCGCGCCACTGCTCGATCGATGCCGTGCGGCGCCCGTCGACGGCGGTAATCACGTCGGCGGCTTCCAGGCCGGCGTCGAATGCCGGGGACCCCCAGGCCACGAGAGCGGGAATGACGACGCCGTCTGGCGCGGCCTCGGCGGGTGGCGGGTCGCCGGCCGCAACGTCGGCTGCCTCGCGAGCCGTCGGAGGGGCGGAGTCCAGCGTGCCGGCCCACGCGGCGCCGGGGTGGCGCTTCCGCAGGATGAGCCCCGCCCGGGAGAAGAGCCTCGCGTAGTCGGGCACCGCGCGGCCTTCGACGTACCGGTCGAAGAAATCGGCGGCGAACGCGGCGTCGCCCGAGACCTCGGCGAGCCGGTTGCGTGCATCCTGCAGCGTGTAGGGCCGGGCCACGAACCCGGGCGCGGCCCCGCCGGGCTTCCCATACTCGAGCCACATTGCGAGCATGAAGTGGTCCAGGGTGATTCGACTGTCGGATCGATCGCGAAGGCTCAGATCGAGCGCGATCGCCAGAGCCGCCCCGTAGCTGTAATACGAGATGAACGTGTTCGAGAAGTTCGTTTCATCGATGGCCGTTGCCGCGTCGGTGAACGGCGCCATCTGGCTCATCTCCACCGCGGAGCGGAACCTGCGGCCCGGGGCGTTGATGATCTCGAGCGCGGGCGACACCAGCCCGGACCCCTCCTCGCCGGGCGCCAGGCCGGCGCGCGCCACAATGAGCGCTCCGTAGTACTGAGTGAATCCCTCCGCCAGCCAGAGTTCGCCGGAGACATTCGCATCTTCGAAGCTGAAGGGCTCGAGCGACCGCGGGCGAATTCGCTCCACGTTCCAGCCGTGAAAGAACTCGTGCGCCACGGTTTTCAGGACCGCCCGGAGACCGCCCGCGCTCGACAACGACGTGGTGGACGCGACCACCGTGCTGTTGCGGTGCTCCATCCCGTCGCCGCCTCCCCACGGCAGGTAGTCGCCCAGGAAGGTATAGGTCCCCGTGTCGTAGCTCGGGTACTCGCCAAACACCGCGGCCGATTCGCGGACGATCTTCTCCGTGGCTGCCGCGTACGCGTCGACGGCCGAGGCGTCCGCGTCGTGGTGCAGGGCGATCCGGATGGTGAACTCGCGGCCATCCGGATTCCGCACCGCGAAGGTCCGCACCGCGTGATCGCTGAGCTCCGTCGGACTGTCCATGAGGTACTGCAGATTGGGCGCCGTGAACGAGAACGGGTCCCCCGTGGGAAAGAGCTGCGTCGCCGCCTTCCAGGAGCGCCCGGGGGGGACGATGAATGCGAGGCGGACGGGGCGGAGGTCGAAGCCGCGCGCCCACATCAGCGTCGCGGGCATGTTCATGTGCGCATGCGAGGCGTCTACGGCGAGGTAGGTGCCATCGACCCGGTTGCCGAAGACCTTGTAGACGATCCGCACGGTGCCGTCGTGCCCCGCGACGTTCCACTGCGACGCGTGCGGCCGCGTTGTCTTCAGCTCGCGGCCGGCGCCGTCGAACGCCTGCAGGTCGAAGACGTTCTTCGCAAACTCGTGCACGGCGTAGCGCCCGGGAGACGAACGGCTCATCCGGGCTTCGAGTGGCGCGGGCGGGACGCCGCTGAACGTCACCTCGACCTGGGCGTAATGGTGCTCCGGCGCGGGAAACGACACGCGATACTGCACCGGCTCGTCCGCCGTCCGAGCGGCCGACAGCACCGCCGACAGAGCGACCGCAAGAACGACAAGGGCGGGAGAGCGAACGGGATTGCGCATGAGTGGGCGCTCGGCCCGAGGATCGTAACACGCGCGTGCGCCGTCACTCCGTCGTCAGGAGGCGCGCACCCAGCGCACCATCTCGCCCAGGCTCGCGGTCTTGCCCTGCATCAGGATGCCCGTGCGGAAGATCCGGGCGGCGGCCCAGATGGCCACGCCGGTCGTCATGGCCATCAGCACGGCAGACAGCGCAATCTGCCACAGGGGAGGACCGGGCGCGAGCGAGATGCGGAGCATCATCAGGAACGGAGCCGCGGTGGGCACGAGTGACATGACTGTCGCCATCGTGCCGTCAGGCGCCTTCAGAATCGGCACCCACATGAAGATGGGAACCATCAGCAGCATCATGACCGGCGTCATCATGCCCTGTGAGTCCTTGAGGTCCGAGCACGCCGCTCCCACGGCGATGAAGACCGACCCGAACATCAGAATCGACATCACCAGGAACAGGACGAACCACGCGAGCAGCGAAACCGTGACGGCGCTCGCGTATCCGCCCCAGTAGTGAGCCGCCGCGAGTCCCCCGGCCACGTAGATTGCGGAGAGGAGCAGCGAAACGCTCACGCTGCCCAGCAGCTTGCCGAACATCAGCTGGAAGGGGGTGACGGACCCCATCAGGACCTCGCTGATGCGGCTCATTTTCTCCTCGATGACGCTGTTCAGGAGTGCGGGGCCGCTCGTCATGATGGTGATGAACATCAGGAACAGGACGGCGGCCGGCACCCCGAACGCGCGCGCGTCGTCCACCTTTTCGGCCGGCTTGACCCTGCCGGAGGCGTCACGCTCGAACAACCCGAGGCTGTCGACCGGCGCCTGCTTGATCAGCCGGGTGACGAGCGTACGATCGACGGCGGCGCGGCGGAACCGCTCGTTGATAATCACGCCATTCGCGGTCGCGCGCAGCCAGGTCGGCAGCGTGGCATAGGACGGGTGGTCGGAGTGGTACTGGATGCGCGCGTCGCCGCCCGGATCCAGCACGGTCCCGGGAATCTCCACGAAGGCGAACAACTCCCCGCGGCGCACACGCTCGGAGAGCTCCACGCGCAGGTCGTCCGGATGCCGGCCGTCCGCCTTGACTTCCACCGGAATGAATCGCGCGGCCGCAGGCCCGTCCGCCCGCCCGTCACCCGGAAGAGCGGCAGAGCCGGCCATCCTGGCAAGCGCGACCAGCGGCGCGCTCACGACCCCTGTGTGATCGATGATCGCAAACGTGCGATCCCTGTCGTCCGCAACCCGCCGGGTCGCGCGCGTCAGCCCCACGGAGAGGCCCATCATCACGGGCATCAGGAGGACGCCCGCAATGAACGCCTTGCTTCGAACGAGCGCCTCGAACTCCGTCTGGGCAACGATCAGGATTTTTCGCATGGTTCAGTTGCGGGTTTCGCGATTCGCACGAAGATGTCCTGGAGCGAGGGACGCGTGACCTCGAAGTGATAGACGGCGGTACGAGCCGCGAGCTGCGCGAGAAACAGCTGCGGATCCCCGGTCAGGCGGACTTCCTGCTGCTGCCCGAAGTCGTTCACCGATTGCACGTCCGGCATGCCGGCGAGCGCTGCCGCGCCGCCCGCGGTACGCAGCCTGACGGTGTCGGCGCCGTACTCCGCCTGGATGGCTTCCAGTGAGCCGTCCAGGACCTTGCGGCCGCGGAAAATCATGAAGATGCGGTCGCACATCCGCTCGGCCGTTTCCATGTCGTGCGTGCTGAACACGACCGTGGCGCCGCCGCGGCGGATGTCGAGGACGGCATCTTTCAGGACCTGCGCATTCACGGGATCCAGCCCGGAGAATGGCTCGTCCAGGATCAGGAGGGACGGTTTCGCCACGACGGCGGCGATGAACTGAACTTTCTGCGACATCCCCTTCGACAGCGTTTCGACGCGGCGATCGTGCAGCCCCCGCAGTTCCATGCGCTCCATCCAGCTGTCGATCGCTCGATCGAGCTCGGGGAGCGTCCCTCCTTTGAGCCGCCCGTAATAACGGAGCAGCCGGCGGACGGTCATCTTCTTGTACAGGCCGCGCTCTTCCGGCAGATAGCTCACGCGGTCGCGAACCGCAGCCGCGTCCCGCGATCCGAGGACTTCGATCTCCCCTTCGTCCGGCAACAGGATGCGCATGATCATCCTGAGCGTCGTGGTCTTTCCCGAGCCGTTCGGGCCGATGAAGCCGTAGATCGACCCGGATGGCACCGCAAGCGTGAGATCGCCAACCGCCGTCGTGCCGGCGAACCGCTTCGACACGCCGCGCAACAGAATCGCCTGCGTCATTCTTCGGGACTCGGGACTCGCCCCACCTCCGCTCGCTGGGGATACGTGCGAGCTGCGGCGCGGCCGCGCCGTAGCCGCTTCGCGGGGAAGGCCGGGGGGGCTCTTGCGCCAGACAGTAGCATGTGTCCGGACTGGGGACTCGGGACGGGGCCGGGGTCAGGCGTGGAACCAACAGCTGACCGCTGATATCTGTTCCAGCGCAGCTGTTGACACATTGTGAAAAGTTTCACATTATTGAGACCGGGTGCAGTCGGGCGCGGAGAACCGCCGCGCGGCCCCTCCGGTTTTCTGTAATTGCCCCCGTTTCGAGTAGTCTCTTGGAGAACGCGGCTCGGACGTCGATACGATGAGTCAGATCTTCAACCGCCACGCGAATATCTACTCCCGACTGAGCATCCTGGCCGTCGTCGGCTTCGGCGCCCTCCTCGGCGGCACCGTCGGATTGCTCAACATCTCGGGATACAACACGAACCAGGACGTGATCGTCGAGCAGCCGATCCAGTTCAGTCATGCCCATCACGTCGGGGGCGAGGGGATCGACTGCCGCTACTGCCACACGTCCGTGGAGGAGTCGGCGTTCGCGAACATTCCGCCGACCAAGACGTGCATGAACTGCCACTCGCAGATCTGGGCGGACGCGCCCATTCTCGAACCGGTGCGGGCGAGCTTCCGCGACCAGACGCCGCTGCGCTGGACACGCGTGA
>Ga0180121_10000886_pt1 | contig 12698 bp, 17 predicted proteins | sample AntDrymUQ5402106_2_FD_129676 | JGI IMG/M metagenome (GOLD analysis project Ga0180121, IMG submission 129676) | Polar desert sand microbial communities from Dry Valleys, Antarctica - metaG UQ540 (21.06) (version 2) (version 2) | ecosystem: Environmental > Terrestrial > Soil > Desert | place...
GTCGGCGTTGGCCACGACCACCCGCTCTACCGGGTCGTCGTCGTCCGCGGTGCGGCGCAGCACCGTGCGCCGCTCCTCGACGTCGACAATGCGGGCCAGGCTGCCCTCGGCGCCGCTGATGTCCCCGACCACCCGGACGGTGTCGCCGACGACGACGCCCTTGCGGCCGAGGGGGCGGGACTTCATCGCCGTCACCACCCGGTCCCCGGAGGGACCGCTGACGAGCAGGGTAAAGCGGCCGCGGTCGACCGTGGTCACCAGGGCGGTCGTCGCGTCGTCGTACGACGGTCGGTCCTTGGTGCGCGGCCGCGTGCGTCGCCGCGGCCGGTCGTATTGCGCGTCCTCGTCCCAGCGGCTCACCGCAGCAGCTCGGTCCACGCGTCGGCGAACCCGGGAAAGGTTTTGGCCGTCGTCGCGACGTCCTCGATCTCCAGGCCGGGCACGCCGAGGCTCAGCACCGCGCCGGCCTGCGCCATCCGATGGTCGTCGTACGTGTGCCAGCGCCCGGGGCGCAGTGGGCGTGGCTCGATCCGGAGACCGTCGGGCAGCTCGGTGACCGCGCCGCCCAGCGCGTTGACCCCGGCGGCGATGGCGGCCAGCCGGTCGGACTCGTGACCGCGCAGGTGCGCGAGCCCGGAAAGCCGTGACGGCGCGCCGGCCAGCGCGCACAGGACCGCGAGGACCGGCATCAGCTCACCGACGTCGTGCAGGTCCACGGTCAGGCCCGCGATGGCGCCGTCGCCGCTGACGACGAGGTCCGAGCCGTCCCGGTACACGTCGGCGCCCATTGCCGCCAGCAGCTCGCGCAGCCGGTCACCGGCCTGGTCGGTGCGCTCCGGCCACTCCCGCACCCGTACCCGGCCGCCGGTCACCAGTGCGGCGGCGAGAAGCGGGGCAGCGCTTGACAGGTCGGGCTCGACGACGCAGTCCAGCGCCGCGACCTCGCCCGGCCGGACCACCCAGCGGTCCGGCTGCTCGTCGTCGACCTCGACGCCGCGGCGGCGCAGCTCGGTGACGGTCATGCGGACGTACGGGAGCGAGGGAAGCGGCCCGCCATGGTGCCGGACGTCGACCCCTTCATCGAAGCGAGCGCCCACCAGCAGCAGGCCCGACACGAACTGGCTGGACGCTGACGCGTCGAGCTCCACCGCTCCGCCGCGTACGGATCCGGTGCCGTGCACGGTGACCGGGAGCCCCGCACGGTAGGTCTCGGACTCCACGCGCACGCCGAGCGTCCGTAACGCCGTGACCGTCTCGGCGAGCGGGCGTTCACGCGCTCGGGGATCGCCGTCGATCCGTACCGGCCCGCGGGCCAGCGCGGCAAGCGGCGGCACGAACCGCATGATGGTGCCGGCCAACCCGCAGTCGACGTCGGCGGCGCCGTTCAGGGCGGCCGGTTCGACCCGCCAGCCGTCGCCTTCTCCAGTGACCGAGGTCCCGAGCGCGCGCACAGCGTCGGCCATCAGCTCGGTGTCACGCGCTACCAGCGGTCTGTGCAGCGTGGACGGGCCGGTCGCGACCGCGGCCAGCACCAGCGCGCGGTTGGTGAGCGACTTGCTGCTCGGCAGCGAGACGGTGGCGTCCACCGGCCGCTCGGCGCGCGGCGCCGGCCACCAGGCGGAGGTGTCAGTGCTCATCGCACCGCGAGTTCAAGCCCCACCTCGGGTGGCGGACACACGTTGACGACACGCCGGTGGCGGCCCGGTCTTCCGCCACTCGACGCCACGCGCCGGCCGTAAGAGACGACGTCAGTCGTCCCGCTCGAACTTGCGCTTGACCCGCCGAGCGGCGATCTCGACCCGCTCCCGTGCCGAGGGCTCGACGTCCACCGCTGCAATCACCAGCCCGCCGGTGAGCGAGACGTTCTTGAGGAACTGCGTCTTCGCCTCGGCCCTCGCGTTCGGCCCCGACTCGTTCCAGAACGCGTGCGCAGCGAGCGTGGTCGGGACCATGGTCGCGGCCAGTGCCAGGGCGGCCACCCGCGGGAACCGGCCGGTGGCCAGCGCTAGCCCGGCCACCACCTTGACCGCCCCTTCGGCCCGCACCCAGCCCGCCGTGTCCGTCGGCAGCGGCACCACGGTGGGCACGCGGGCCGCGATCAGCGGCGCCATCTTTTCTGTGACCGGCTTGGCCGTCGGCGCCATGGCGGACGCGTTGCGGATCTCGTCGACGCCGCCGCCGATGAAGATGGACGCGAGCATCGGTCGGGCGAGGGTGCGGATCAGGCTCATGCGCCATTCATACCGTCTCGGCCGCGGCTCGGCGCGACCAGGTGCGGACCTAGGCTGGCGGGCGTGTGCGGTCGCTACGCAGCCAGCCGGTCGCCGGACGACCTGGTGGAGGAGTTCGAGGTCCAGCACGTCGACGTACGGGAGAAGATCGAGCCCGACTACAACGTCGCCCCCACCGACGCCGTACCCGCCGTCCTCACCCGGCCGCCGCGTGGGCACCGTGACGACCCGCCGGTGCGCCAGCTGGTCGTGCTGCGCTGGGGTCTGGTCCCGTCCTGGGCGAAAGACCCGAAGATCGGCAGCCGGATGATCAACGCGCGGATGGAGACCGTCGCCGACAAGCCCGCCTACCGCAAGGCGTTCGCGGCTCGGCGCTGCCTGCTGCCCGCCGACGGCTACTACGAGTGGTACGAGACCGCCCAGCCAACCGCCAAGGGCAAGCCGGTCAAGCAGCCGTTCTTCATCCGGCCCCGCGACGGTGGCGCGCTGGCAATGGCCGGGTTGTATGAGATCTGGCGCGACCGCAGCCGTGACGAGCACGACCCCGAGGCGTTCCGCTGGACCTGCACGGTGATCACGACCGACGCCGAGGACGAGCTCGGGCGCATCCACGACCGGATGCCGCTGCTGGTCGAGCGCGACCGCTGGCAGGAGTGGCTGGACCCGTCGCCGCAGGAGACCGACGAGCTGCTCGGCCTGCTCGTGCCCGCCTCGCCCGACCGGCTGGAGGCCTACCCGGTCTCGACCGAGGTCAACTCTGTGCGTAACAATGGGGCGCAGCTGCTCGAGCCCTTGCCGGCTGAGAGCTGATGGTTTCGGGTGTCCCCCCGAGACCGCCGGGTCCCGACGCCGCAGGGCGACGCCCGGGTGGTGACGTACCCCGCCGAGCGGCGGTGGGCAGGTTGCCTGCTGTCGCACGGCGCCTCCGGCGGCGTGGATGCGCCCGACCTCCAGCTCGCGGCGCGGTTGCTGCCGGCGCATGGGGTCGAGGTGCTGCTGGTCGAGCAGCCGTGGCGGGTGGCCGGGCGCCGGTCCGCATCGCCTCCGCCGCGCCTGGACGAGGCGTTCAGCGCGATCGTCGAACAGGTGGGGCCACGGTTCCCGTACGTCGTCGGTGGCCGCAGCGCAGGCGCCCGGGTCAGCTGCCGCACGGGCTGGCGGCTGGGCGCCGTCGGCGTCCTCGCATTGTCGTTCCCCCTTCGCCCGCCCGGCCGCCCGGAGCGCTCCCGCCTCGGCGAGCTGCTTGGTGCCCGGCTGCCGGTGCTCGTGGTGCAGGGCACCCGGGATGCCTTCGGATCGGCGGAAGACGTACGGAGCGCGGTCGGGTCGGACGCGCCGGAGCTGACGGTGGTCGACATCGACGGCGGCGACCACGGCTTCGCGGTGCTCGCCCGCGACGGCGGCCGGGCGGCGCGAGACGCCAGGCTGGCCGCCGCGCTGGACCAGGCGGTCGGCTGGCTGCGTACCCACGTCCCCGGAGCGCTTGGGAACACCTGAGCGAGCGGCGGGGTTGCACTGTAGGTGCTGCTGACCGGGTCGGACTCCGCGAGGCCGGGGTGTCGGCGGGCGCCAGTACGCTTGCGGGCGATGACCGACACACCTGTTGAGACGCCGGAGATCGGGGACGACCCCGACCGGGCTGACGTGAACGAGTCCGCCGAGGAGCGGGCGGCCCGCTTCGAGCGGGACGCCCTGCCGTTCCTTGACCCGCTCTACTCCGCGGCGCTGCGGATGACCCGCAACCCCGCCGATGCCGACGATTTGGTCCAGGAGACCTTCGCAAAGGCGTTCGCTTCGTTCCACCAGTTCCGGGTCGGCACCAACCTCAAGGCCTGGCTCTACCGCATCCTCACCAACACCTACATCAACGCCTACCGCAAGCGGCAGCGCCAGCCTCTGCAGCAGCCGACGGAGGAGCTCGAGGACTGGCAGCAGGCGGCGGCAGCGGCGCACACCGGCGCCGGCCTGAAGTCCGCCGAGATGGAAGCACTGGAGCACCTGCCTGACTCCGACGTCAAGGAGGCGCTGGCAAAGCTCCCGGACGACTTCCGCTACGCGGTCTACCTCGCCGACGTGGAGGGCTTCGCCTACAAGGAGATCGCCGAGATCATGGGCACCCCGATCGGCACCGTGATGTCCCGGCTGCACCGCGGCCGTGGCCAGCTCCGGACGTTGCTCACCGACTACGCGCAGGAGCGCGGGATGGCGGTTCCTACCGGTAAGGGCGGCGGCGGACGATGAGCTGCGGCAGCCACCACGGCGGCAAGGACTGCAACGAGGTCCTGGTCAACCTGTACCGGTTTATCGACCACGAGCTCGACGACGCATCCTGTGCGGAGATCCAGCAGCACATCGACGACTGCGCGCCGTGCCTGCAGCACCACGAGCTGGACATCCTCGTCAGCAAGCTGGTTGCCCGGTCGTGCGCCGCGCGAGCGCCCGAACCGTTGCGTGACCGGGTGCTGCAGAGCCTGCGGCAGGTGGTCCAGGTCGAGATCACCGAGACCACTACCTGGCGGGGTCCGTCCGGCACGCTGTGACCAGGCCCGGGGCTTTCGCGCGGTACACGTTTCAGGTCACCGATGCGGACACCGCTATCTCGTTGGAGAGCGGTGACCTGGCCGTCCTGGGTACGCCGCGGCTGCTGGCGTGGTGCGAGCAGCAGACCGTCGCGGCGGTCGCGGCCGATCTCGCGCCGGGGTTGACCAGCGTGGGCACCGAGGTCAGCATCAAGCACATACGGCCGAGCCAGGTCGGCGCATCGATCCGCGTCACCGCGCGGCTGGTGCACGTCGAAGATCACCGGCAGCGGTTCGAGGTTGTGGCCACCGACGACGCCGGTGACGTGGTCGGTCGCGGCGAGATCACCCGCGTCGTCGTTGACGCGGATCGCTTCATGTCCCGGCTCGACTGAGCGTCCGCTCCAGTTCGCCGTAGCTCATCAGGTGGGTGCGTCGAGTGGCGGCATCCGGGTGACTTTCTCGGCGCGTCGTCGGCGTGTTTCCGCCACTCGACGCCGTCGGTCAGAGGTCGAGGGCGAAGGCCAGCAGCTCGACGTCGGGCTTCGGGCTCCAGTCCCGCTCGGGCAGCCGACGGAACCCCATGCCGGTGTAGAGCGAGTGCGCCGCCGACATCCGCCAGTCGCTGCACATCACCATCCGGCGCTGCCCCAGCTCGCGCGCCCGGTCCAGGCAGTGCTGGGTGAGCAGCCGGGCGATTCCGCGACGCCGGACCGAGGGTGCCACCGCGAGCATCCGGAACTCCGCCTCGGTGTCGTCGACAGCGAGCTCGCGGTAGGGCGACCCGACCGGGCAGAAGGTCACGTTGCCGACGGGCTCGCCGGTCGCGCCGGCGACCGCGACCCACACCTCGGCGTCCCGGTCCCGCCCGGCCGCGTCCCGAAGCTCGTGCACGTAGTCCCCGTACGCCGCGCCGTACCCGTCGGCCATGTACGCCTCGACGGTCAGCTCCCCGACCGCCGCCAGCTCTGCCGGTGAGACTCGCCGCACCGTGAGCGGGCCGAGCTCAGACACCGGTCGTCTTCCGTGGGTACGCGACCTCCGGATCGGTGAGCACGTTGACGAGGTAGGGAACTGACGAGGCGAACGCGCGGTCGAGCGCCGGGCCGATCCCCGCGGGGTCGTCGACGGTCTCGCCGTCGCCGCCCAGCGCCTTGACCACGTCGTCGTACCGGGTGCCCGAACGCAGGTCGGCCGCGACGTGGTAGCCGTACAGCATCTGCATCGGGTGCCGTTCGAGTCCCCAGGTGGAGTTGTTGCCGACGACCATCACCACCGGCAGCTGGTGGCGGACCAGCGTGTCGACGTCGAGCAACGACAGGCCGGCCGCGCCGTCGCCGAGCAGGACGACCACCTGCGCCGACGGCCGGGCGATGCGTGCGGCGATCGCCGCCCCCAGACCCGCGCCGAGGCACCCGTACGGGCCGGGGTCGAGCCAGCCGCCGGGCCGGGCCGGCTCGACGAACTTGCCCGCGAACGAGACGAAGTCGCCGCCGTCGCCGATGACGACCGCGTCGTCGGCCAGCCGCGGCAGCAGCTCGCCGTAGATCCGGGCCGGGTGGACCGGGTCCGCGTTCGCCGCGAGCAGGTCGGCGTCGCGTTTCGTCGCAGCCGCCACCTCGCGGCGGAGGGTGTCCTTCCACTCGGTCCAGTCCGGGCCACTCGGCGCGTTCTCGACCGCCTCGCGCATGCCGTCCAGCGCCAGGGTGAGGTCACCGGACACGCTGCAAGCCAGCTCGACGTGGCCGGCGACCTGGCCGGGGGAGTCGGCGACGTGGACGACGGCCGCGGGAGGCGCGCCCTCCCTGTCACCGAAGGCGCCGAAGCTGAGCCGGAAGTCCAGCGGAGCGCCGACCACGACGGCGAGGTCACATTGGCCGAACGCGACCGACCGGGCCTTGGTGACCAGCTGGGAATGGCCGCCCGGCACGATGCCGCGGCCCATCCCGTTGGCCACCACCGGCAGCTCGAGCTGCTCGACCAGCCGGCGCGCCGCATCCTCGGCACCGTCGGCCCACACGTCGGTGCCGAGCACCAACACCGGCCGCTCTGCCTGGGCGAGCAGCAGACCCGCGGTCGCCAGCGCATCCGGGTCCGGAGCGGCGGGCGAGCGGCCCGGCGACGACGGCAGCGTCACCTCGGCCCGGCTGTGGAGCTGGTCCATCGACACGTCGAGGAAGGCAGGTCCGCGGTGTGGCGATCCGGCCGCGGTGAACGCGGCGTCGACCCCGCCGGCCACCTCGGCCACCGACGCGACCGTCTCCGCCAGCCGGCAGAGCGGGGCGACCAGCGGCGGGTGGTCTAGCTCCTGCAGCCCGCCGCGCCCCCAGGTGTGGGTCGGCGCGCGCCCGCCGACGACGACGAGCGGGGAGCCGGCGAGCGACGCCTGCGCCAGGCCGCTCACCGTGTTGGTGACGCCGGGACCGGCGGTGACAACGGCGAGCCCGGGGGTACGGGTGAGCTTGCCGGTGGCCTCCGCGGCGAACACCGCGGTCTGCTCGTGCCGCACGTCCGCCAGCCGAACCGCCGGGTCCGCCCGCACGGCGCCGTCGTACATGGGGAACACGTGCGCGCCCGACAGCGTGAACATCGTCGTCATGCCGTGCCCCTCGAGCTGGCTACTGACGAGCCGTGCCCCCCACCGATCCGGTCGCCTGCTCGTCGGTCGCCGCGACACCGGCGTCGCCGGCGTCGGCGTGGACACGAGGGCACCTCCACGATGCGGGGACCGCGTACCGGCCGAAGACCTCGTACGCGGGCGTAAGCGGTCGGCCGGGAATCTATCGCGACGCGTCGGGTGGTGTGAACAGCCACGGCTGAGCCAGCCGCAGCTCGGTCTGCAGCGCCAGTACGGCGTCGGCCCGACCCGGTGCCGTGCCCTCGAACAACGCGTCGTCCCCGGGAATGCCGTTGCGGCCGTGCACGCCCAGCAGCAGCTGCAGGTGCAGCGCGCGGAGGAACGCCAGCATGTTTGCCGCGGCAGGCGTCGGCGGGCCCGGCTCACCCGGTGGGCGGGCGGCAGCGCCCAGCCGGCGCACCCACGCGGTTAAGGTTTCGGCGTCGACAACGCCGCGATGTAGCACCGCCATCACCACGTACGCCAACCGGTCCTCCTCGCCGTGCCGCCACCCGTACGGCGTCGGGGTGACAAGCCGGTTGAGGACGACGTCGAGCAGCACGGCGAGCTCGGCCGCCCCGAAGTGCCGGGACCGGGCCAGCGCCCCCAGCAGGTCGGCGCCGTGGGCGACCGTGTGCGCCCACCCCTTGCCCGGGACGTGTCCGCGCAGGTCCCGCTCGCGCAGGTACCAGGTGGACGCCAGGTCGCCCCAACGGAGCACGGCGTCGTCGGTGAGCAGGCGCCCTGCCGTATCTCGGTGGATGGCGTCGGCGAGCACTAGTGCGGAGTACGAGCGCCGGAACACGGTGTCGGTGCCGTCCTCGCCGACGCCGTTGCGCAGCCCGGCCGCCACGCCGTCACCGAGGCCGTGCAGGAGCTCGTCGTAGACGCCTTCGGCGACCCAACGGGCGAGCACCGCGTACGCGACGCGGTCGCGGCGCGCCGGGTTGGGGTCGCCCAACATGGTGACGAGCTCGGTCGTCAGCTCCGGCAGGCTGCGGTCGCCCGGTACCCGGTAGGAGTTGTCCAGGACGGCCCGCCAGTAGCTCTGGGTGGGCACCCGGTCATCCTGACACGAGCGAGAATGGCGTCAGCCGGTGTGGATCCGGGTCCGGGCGGCGCGACGCTTGAGGGCTCGCCGCTCGTCCTCGCTCAGGCCGCCCCAGACCCCGTGGTCCTGCCCGGACTCGAGCGCCCAGGACAGGCACTGCTCGCGCACGTCGCAGCGGCGGCAGATCGCCTTAGCGTTGTCGACCTGGAGGATCGCGGGGCCGGTGCTCCCGATGGGGAAGAACAGCTCCGGATCCTCCTCGAGGCACGCGGCACGGTGGCGCCAGTCCACGGGGCGGCTCCTTACTCTTATCGCACGTTTGTGAACACGTTCACTAACTAGGGTCCCAGCAAGCCTAGATCCGCTCCCCAGGGACAGCAACCAGCCTGGCAACGAACTCGCCCGCACACAACCCCCCGCGCCCCCTGATGGACTGTCGAGTCGGTCACAACCGGCGGTCGCCGGTCACCGTGTCAGGCTTGCCGGGTGCTCGCGAGCCCACGTCCAGACTCCGGCGCGGTATGGCCGGTGCTGGCTGCGGCGGGGATCGGGGCACTGGAGGCGCTGGGGTTCCTCGCGCTGGCCGCAGCCGTCCTGGGGGCGAGCGGGCTGTTCTTCGCCGCCTGCGGCCTCGGCCTCGGCTGGTCGGCACGCGGCCTGACCCGACGCGAGTCCTGGAGCCGCGGTCCGCTGCTCGTCGCCCAGCTCCTGCTGCTCGCGCTGGCCTGGTCCTACCACCGGCCCTACCCGCTGGTGGCCGCCCTGGTCGCCGGGATCGCGGTCGTGGCGCTGGTGCTGTTGGTGCTGCCGGCCACCACCCGCGCGCTCACCTGACGCCGATCCGCGGGCTCAGGGTCGAGCTCGGTGCGAAGCACCGACAGCGAGCGGCTCAGCAGCCGGGAGGCGTGCATCTGGACCACCGGCCAGGTGCTTCACCAGCGGCAGGTGCAGGGCGACCAGGTGGTCGCGCTCCTCCTCCCGGCGCGGGTCGTCTGGCGACAGCGTGCCCGGGACGAACTCGGCGTGCGAGCGCTGGCGGAGCTCCTGATCGGTACGCACGGGAACATGCGCTCAGTCGGCGATACCCCCGCGTACGCGGGCCAGCGTGATCACGAGATCGGACCCGGCCACCTCGATGTCGAGGCTGGTGGTCAGCGCCGCCAGGACGGTCCACGAGAAGCCCTCCGTGGAAGGGACCGACGGGCGGTCGCACGTCGCCGATGCCTGCACCTGCAGTTCGTTCGGTCCGAGGCTGAAGGAGACCCGCACCAAGGAGTCGGCCCGCGCTTGCTTCAGCAGCAGCGCGCACGCCTCATCGACGGCGATCCGAAGGTCCTCGATGTCGTCGAGGGTGAACTGCAGCCGGGCGGCCAGCCCCGCCGCCGCCGTCCGTACGACCGAGAGGTAAAGGCTGTCGGCCGGGACGGAGAGAACCACCTCACCGCGTTCGGCCGTGCGGAACGCGCTGGTCTGGCCTTCGAACACGACCGGCAGACTACTCAGCCGGGCGCGTGGCCGAGCGGCCCCGGGTCAGCCCTTCTTGGTGTCCCAGAAGATCTCGGCGATCTCGTCGATCGCATCGAGCAGCTGGTCGGCCGTCTTGACCTCGGACGACTCCTTGGTGCCGCCCCCGCCGCCTGCGAGCTTGGTCGCCCGGTTGAAGAGCTCGTGCAGCTGCGGGTACTTCTCGAAGTGCGGTGGCTTGAAGTAGTCGGTCCAGAGCACCCACAGGTGGTGCTTGACCAGCTCCGAGCGCTGCTCCTTGATCAGGATCGCCCTGGTCTGGAAGGCGGGGTCGTCGTTGTCGGCCATCTTCTCGGCGATCGCCTTGACCGACTGCGCCTCGATCCTGGCCTGTGCGGGGTCGTAGACGCCGCACGGAAGGTCACAGTGGGCCTGCACCTCGATGGTCGGCGCGAAGAAGCGGGACAGGACTCGCATGGCACATCCTCCGGTCAGATCGTCCGGTCACATCGTCCGGTAGAGCATTCGACGCGACACTACCCGCGAACCTGGGAGGTGGCTCGTCGTGTATCGGTGGGGGTTCGTCGTGGTCCGCGGGACCTCGATGCTGCCGACGTTGGTCGACGGCGACCGGATGCTCGTCCGGTACGAAGTGTCCGCCCGACCTGGCGCGCTCGCGGTCGTCGTGCTGCCCGGTGACGTGCTCGCCGTGAAGCGGCTTGCTCGCCGGGAGCCGGCCGGCTGGTGGGTCGAACGGGACAACCCGAGCGAGGGAACCGACTCCTGGTCGGTCGGCGCCATCCCGTTCGCTGACGTGCGCGCGATCGTCGTCTGCCCGGTGTGGCCGCCGCGCGCGGTCGCCCGCTGGTGGACCCGGGCTGTGCGTCCGTAGGGTCGGCGCATGCTCGCCGCGTACGCGCAGAGGCTGGACGAGGACGACCCGCTGGCTGGCCTGATGGTTGGGGACATCGACGCGGGTGAGACACCGGACGACTGGGTGTCGGTCGAGGTGAAGGCCGCGGCGCTGAACCATCACGACCTGTGGTCGTTGCGCGGCGTCGGGCTGTCCGCCGATCGACTGCCGATGGTGCTCGGCTGCGACGCGGCGGGGCTCGACGAGGACGGGAACGAGGTGCTGGTGCACGCGGTCGTCGCCGACCCGGCGTGGACCGGCGACGAGACGCTCGACCCGAAGCGGTCGCTGCTCTCGGAGCGCTGGCCCGGGACGTTCGCCGAGCGCGTACGGGTGCCGCGGCGCAACGTCGTGGCCAAGCCGGCCGAGCTCGGGCTCGAGGAGGCGGCTTGCCTCCCGACCGCGTGGCTCACCGCGTACCGGATGCTGTTCGTGCAGTCCGGACTCCGACCCGGTGACAGCGTGCTCGTGCAGGGCGCCGGCGGTGGCGTGGCGAGTGCCCTGATCATGCTGGCGCGGGCGGGTGGCCTGCGGGTGTTCGCGACCAGCCGGGATGACACCAAGCGCAAGCGCGCGGAGGAGATCGGCGCGCACGAGGCGTTCGAGACCGGCTCTCGGCTGCCGCACCGGGTGGACGCCGTGATGGAGACCGTTGGCGCGGCTACCTGGTCGCACTCGGTGAAGTCGCTGCGGCCGGGCGGGGCCTTGGTGATCGCCGGCGCCACCTCGGGCTTCACGCCCGAGGTCGGCGAGCTGAACCGGATCTTCTTTCTCCAGCTGCGGGTGCAGGGCTCGACGATGGGGACCCGCGACGAGCTGCGTCAGCTGGCCGAGTTCATGGCGGTCACCGGCGTACGCCCGCTCGTCGACCGGTCGTTGCCGCTGGAGCAGGCGCGCGATGGCTTCGCCGCCCTCGAGGCGGGCGAGGTGTTCGGCAAGGTCGTCCTCACCGTCGGCTGACCGCCCCACCCTCCCCAACCGATGATCCGTCACTTCTCAACCCACCATCCGTCAGTTTCGGCACGGCAACCCAGCGGCGTCGGGTCAGAAGTGACGGATCTTCGGTTCAGAAGTGACGGATCATCGGTTCAGAAGTGACGGATTATCGGTGGGGGCGGGCGGGGGCGGTCAGTCGTCGTCGAGCCGGGCCAGCCAGGTGGCGAAGCGGTCCATCGGCGTCTCGAACTCGGGGTTGAGGTCGACGAACTCGCGGACCCGCTCGGCCAGCCAGTCCAGGCTGACCTGCTCTTCGCCTCGACGGGTCTGCAGCTCCTCGACCCCGCGGTCGGTGAAGTACACGTCAGCTGAACGCCTCGTCAACCAGGGCCTTCTGCTGCTCGCTGTGCAGTGACGCCTGCCCCACCGAGGGCGCGGACGACTCCGGCCGGGACACCGGCACGATCTCGACGTCGAGCTCGGCCGGCAGGTGCAGCGCCAGGTGCGGCCACGCCCCCATGTTGGCCGGCTCGTCCTGCACCCACCGGAGCCGGCGCAGGTTGGGGTAGCGCTCCAGCTCGGCGCGCAGTTCCTCGATCGGTCGCGGGTAGAGCCGCTCGATGGCGGCGATGGCCGTCGTCGGCCGATCGCCCTCGCGCTTCGCGCGTTCCGCCCGCAGCTCCCACGCCACCTTGCCCGAGCAGAGCAGCAGCGTGTCGACGGCGTCGGTGTCGTCGAGCCGGTCGCCGAGAACCCGCTGGAAGGACCCAGAGGTGAAGTCGTCCGGGCTGGACACGGCCGCCTTGCTGCGCAGCATCGACTTCGGGGTAAACACGACCAGCGGCTTGTGGATGTCGGCGAGAGACTGCCGGCGCAGCAGGTGGAAGTAGTTCGCGGGCGAGCTCGGGTGCGCCACCGTGAACGCGTCGTCTGCCGCGAGCGTGAGGAACCGCTCGATCCGTGCGGA
>Ga0180121_10000887_pt1 | contig 12694 bp, 7 predicted proteins | sample AntDrymUQ5402106_2_FD_129676 | JGI IMG/M metagenome (GOLD analysis project Ga0180121, IMG submission 129676) | Polar desert sand microbial communities from Dry Valleys, Antarctica - metaG UQ540 (21.06) (version 2) (version 2) | ecosystem: Environmental > Terrestrial > Soil > Desert | place...
GTCGAACCGGGGGACGCACCACCAGTCGATCGATCCGGAGCGGTCTACCAGCGCTGCTGAGTGGCAGTCCGAGAGGAAGCCGTAGTCCGCGATGGCAGGCTGCCGGCCCTCGGGCCGGTCTGGGCTCTCCATGCTGCACCGTAGACCGCGCTCTGGCAGCGATCCGTCGTGGCGGTCCGCGCAGTAAGACTCTTGTAACACCCGCCGGTCCGTCCCGGCATCCCTTCGCCGTCGGCTCAGCAGTCCTGGACGACGAGCTGCCCGGCGACAGCTGTGACCCCGTCGGATGACCTGGACCGGCTGGGTGTAGGGCAGCCGCAGCCGGTCGTCGAAGGCGTAGCCCGACCCGAAACCGCGGGCCGGCGGCGAGCCGGAGCCCACGCGGCGCAGCGGCCGCGGACAGCCAGGACGACGAAAGCCCCGGAAGCCGGTCGCCCCGGTAGGTCAGCCCGTCGAGGGCGACCGTCAGCGCGTGCAAGGCCCCCCGGTGACGAGCACGTGCTCGGGCGTCGGCGCCACACCACGCGCGGTGAAGCGGTCGGCGATGCGGGCCCCACAGCTCGGGCAACCCCTGCGGGTGGTAGCCGTGACCGGGCAGCAGCCGTGGCAGGTCCGACAGGGCGGCGGTGAAGGCGGCGGTGATCTCCGGCGGCGCGGGAGGCGCGGCGTGCGCGAGGTCGAGGACACCGGGAGCCGCGGGGGTCGGCACCCAGGCGCCCACCTATGGGCCCGCCGGCAGCCGGGTCCATGTGCCCGAACCCTGCCGCGCCGCGGCCCAGCCGTCGTCGCGGAGCCGGCCGTACGCGCTGGTGACCGTGGCCCGGCTCAGGTGCAGGGCGGCGGCGAGGTCACGCTCGGCGGGCAGGCGAGCACCCATCGGGAGCCGGCCGTCGCCGACAAGGAGCCGCAGCCGCGTGGCCAGCGCCCCGTACAGCGGGGGACGGTCGTGCGAGAGGTCACCGACCAGCACTGCCAGCCGTCGTCCCGACACCGCCTCCATCCGTCCACTCTCCTCAATTGGCCTGCCGGTCGCGGGCCAATCGCAGTCATCATGGGCTCATGTGGCAAGCCGGCACCAGCGCCCGTGCGGCGATTGCACCCGTCCGCGACGGTGGCCGCGTGGCCCGTTCGCCCGGCCCACCCGGTGCCGAGCGATTCCACCTTGTCCCCGGTCCGTCGACCACGTAGATGGTCAGCTTGGCGACGTCGTCAAAGGTGCCTCCGAAGCCCTTGAGCTAGGCCGCGTTCTAGCATCCGCACGTGATCTATCAGCATCCGCTGGCGTATCTGCTGGGCCTCGAGGGCATTGCCCTCCTGCACGCCTACGCCGGCGAGTACGACCGTGAGTTCACCGAAGCTCGCCTGGCCGAGATCCGGGCCTTGTTGAACACCGACCTTGAACTGGGCGACGGCGCCACGGCGCACCGCGTCTCCACGCTGGCTGGCTACCGCGGCTGGGCACCGTCCTACGACTCACCTGGGAACCAGCTCATCGACATCGAACAGCCCATCGTGCGCGAGATTCTTGCCAGTCTGTCCGTCGGCAACGCGTTGGACGCGGCCTGCGGCTCCGGCCGCCACGCCGCATACCTGGCGTCGCTCGGGCACACGGTGATCGGCGTCGACAGCTCGCCGGACATGCTGGCCAGGGCACGGGACAAGGTTTCCGGTGGCGAGTTCCGTCAGGGCGACCTCGAGCACCTGCCCGTTCCCGACCAGCACGTCGACCTGGTGGTGTGCGCGCTCGCCCTCACCCATGTCCCGGATCTTGCACCCGTGCTCGCCGAGTTCGTCCGCGTCATGCGACCCGGCGGCCATGTGGTGATCTCGGACTCCCGCGGCATCCTTGAGGGTCTCGGCATGCCCATGGTGAATCCCGGTCCGGACGGACGCTCCGCATTCATGCAGAACCGGCCGCGTCGCACCAGCGAGTACCTCAAGGCCGCGCTTCCGCTGGGCCTGCAGGTCCGTCGGTGTGAAGAACCCGGACGCCCCTATCCACTGGTACGCCCGGACGGCACGCCTACGGCAGATGAAGGGCCGCTGCCTGACTACAACCCCAAGGAACCGGGTGACATCTGGTCTCTGCACCGCTTCGCCGCCGAGGCCACCAACGTCGCCTACCGTGACAAGCCGGTCGCGATCATCTGGCACTTTCAACTGTGCAACGGATGACGGGCACGTGGGGGTAGACAATGGCGACTTCAAACATCTGCGCTCATGGCACCCCTCTGTGTCAAGGAGGGGTTGGCGTTGACGGGCTCATCGTCGAGAACTCTGGCGACCTGCCCTTTCTGAGCGCGTGCGGATGCGTTGATCTTGCTCATCAATCACCACGAGCGCGAATCGCGTCATGGTCCGCGTCAATCTGTGCTCCAACAGACGCTTACGAGGGCGGACAGACCTGCACCCATGGTCCGCGATCGCCGGTTGGGGTCCGACGCGCGCGTCGGACCCCAACCGGCAGCTTCGAGCGTGCGGTCGGGCCTCAGTAGACCGCCAGTCCGGACGCCCCATCCGCGACCGGGAGGCCGCCACCAGTGACGACACCCCGCGGGGACAGTCGGCCGTTGTCCTGGACCTGGAAGGCCGCGACCGCGCCGGTACCGCGGAGCAGCAGGTACAGGTAGCGGCTGTCGGCGCTCAGGGCCAGGTCCACCGGCTGGCTGAGGTCACCCAGGAAGGCTGCATCCCCGTCGATCAGCCGGATGCGCCCACTGTCGGACAGCCGGTAACTGGAGATCGTGCCGCTGCCGAAGTTGGCCGTGAACGCGTACCGACCGTCCTCGGTGATGACGACCCAGCACACATCTGTCTGCCGGTTGCGGACCGAGCCGCTGATCACCGACAGATCGCCGTCCGAGGACACCCGGTAGGACGAGACTGCCGACCGTGCGGGGGCAGCGTTGAACGACTCGACGACGAGCAGCCGGCCGTCGTCGCGGAAGGCAAGGCTGAACGGGCGCAGACCGTGGGAGGCGTTGCGCTTCGGCGTGGCGCTGGCCAGGCCGTCGCTGCCGACCCGGAAGACATCGATGGCGTTCCTGGGCGACAGCAGCACGTTCGTCGTCTTGTGGGTGACCAGCAGCAGCCGACCGTCGGGGCTGAACTCCACCTGGCCAGGCACGGCGATCGGGGAGCTCAACAATCTGAACGAGTCCGGGAGGGGGGACAGGGTGCCGTCCGCAGCCAACCTGAAGCCGAGGATGCCGTTGCCGGCAACCGAGCCGTCGAGCACGTAGAGCAGGTCTCCGTGAATGGTCAGGCTGTTCGGCACGTCACCCGCGTAGACCTTCTGCAGGAAGGTGAGGTCTGTTCCGTTGACCGAGAAGACGGTGACGTCGTCGCTGCCGGCGTTGGCCGCGTACAGGAAGCGATGATCCGCGCTCAGCCGCAACGCCCCCTGCGTATCGAGGTCGGTCCCGATCCCGGTCCCGCGGGTGGCGATGCTGCCGACGCGGGTGAGACCGCCGCCCACGGCACGACGGTAGATGATGATCTCGTTGCCCGTGCTGCGGTTGGTCATCGCGAAGGCGGCGCCCTCACCCGCAGCGACCTGGGAAGGGGCGACCTCGGCCGCACCGGACCCCAGCGCCTGCGGTATGACGGTCAGGCCGAGCAGCGTGATGAACGACACTGCGCCCACAACGAGGTTCCTGAGCCGAACTGGTTTCGCTGCGGTCGCCGGCTTCGCCGGGCGGTTCTTCTTCTGTGGGTTCGCGTTCATGTCTCGTCCGTCCCGATTCTCGAGGTAGTCAATGCAACGGCCGGGTGCCCTCGCAGCCTGCTCCACAGGGCCACGCCGAAGCTTCGCAACTTGTCGGTCCCTCGGAGTCTGCATCAGACGCGCGCACCCGGACCGGGGCGGACCCTTACAGATGTCTGAACACGCGACCGTGACCGGCCCCGGTCTGAGCTCACGGGTGAGGTGTCACCTTTCCGAAAGGTTCCGATGGCCGGAGTCGGGTGTTGAACGACGCTCTGCCTGACCACTGGGTGAGGGTCGGCGTCTTTCAGCGTGACGACGTCGTGGCGGGGCGACTGTCGGATTTGATCTTTGGCCCGCGACGAGAGCGTGATCATGTCGTGGACGCGCGGCGACCCTCCCATCCTTCGCGGGGCCGGGAGGGTCGTCGCTTGGTGCTTGGAGGCACCCGGTGCTGATTGTAGGGACCGACCCGGTTGAGGTCGGCCGCGCTCTAGCATCCGCGCGCGATCTATCCGGCGCTCGTTCACCGCGCAGTACCGCTCGCGGGTGGTGGCCGAGTACGAGGCGGCACCGCATGGGCAGAAGGCCGCGGTGTTGCGGCGTGAGGGCCTGTACCGGTCCCAGATCCGGGAGTGGACCATCGCCTGAGTTGGCCGCCTCGCAGGCGGTGGTGGAGATCATGGGAAAACTGCCAAGGGCTCTTGGGGACCATCTCCAAGAGCACGGGTCCGCGTTCACTGCGGTGTTGATCAGGCTCAACACCGCCTGCCGTTCGGCCGGGGACAGTGCCTGAGCGTTGTGCGCGGCGTGACGGGCCGGCCGCGGACCGTGCACCGGCCCCCGGGCGTGGCGGTAGGGGTGGCGCGGGACCGGCCGACCAGCGTGCAGGCTGTCGATCGGCCAGATCTGGGCACGGGAACTGGAACGCCGGGAACTACCTGTGCTCGGCGTCGAGCATGTACCGGATCGCCCGGGCCGCGGGCCAGAGCAGGGAACGCCGCCGTCAGGCCACCCACCCGGCCAAGGTCAAACCGGAACTGCTGGCCGACGGGCCCTCCCAGGTCTGGACGTGGGACATCACGAAACTGCGCGGCCCGGCGAAGGGGATCTTCTACCAGCTGCACGTGCTGATCGACATCTACTCCGGGTTCAACCCGTCCTGGATCATCTCCCCAGTCGAGGACTCCCAGCTGGCAACCGACTTCATCGCCGAGGCCACCGAAGGGACGGCGCCACCCCGCACACCGTGCAGGTCAACCGCGGCACCTCGATGACCTTCAAACCCGTCTCGGCGCTGCTGGCCGACCTGGGGTGAACCGCTCCCACTCCCGGCCCCACGTGTCGAATGACAACCCGTTCTCCGAAGCGCAGTTCAAGACGCTGAAGTACCTGCCCGAGTTCCCGACGTCCTTCGCTCCACTCGCCCACGCCCGCCAGTTCTGCGCCGGCTTCTTCCACGAGTACAACTACATTCGTCATTCTCCGGGGGGCGGCCGCCGGCCGCACCCCGCCGGTCATGCCGACCCAGTTCTGGATCAACCAGCCGGCGGCCGGGCTGGAGCGAGGGACGCAAGTAGCGCGCAACACCTTCGGCGGTTTCCGGCCCGTCCGCGGTGGGGCAATGGGGGGTCTGACGAGGTCGTACCTAGCCACTTCCATCGATCCCCGGACGGCACCTTGACCATGCGTGAGCAGTGTCACTCCTCCTAGCCATCGCCCGGGGCGTGTTCAGTCGCCCAGGATGTCACGCCTACGCCCACGACCACCCGGTCCAGGTCGCCGACCTGCACGTACCGCGCGGCGACGGGCCGTTCCCCGTCGCCGTCATCCTGCACGGTGGCCACTGGCAGGCCACGTACGGCAAGCTCACGACTCGGCCGCTCGCCGCCGACCTGGCCCGCCGGGGATGGGCGGCGTGGAACGTGGAGTACCGCCGACTCGACCGCGGCCAAGGCGGTGGCTGGCCGGCGACGTTCACCGACGTGGCCGCCGCGGTCGACCACCTCGCCGTCCTCGGTGACCCGCGGCTCGACCTGAGCCGCGTCGCGGTCGTCGGCCACTCCGCTGGCGGTCAGCTCGCACTGTGGGCTGCGGCTCGCCCGGGCCTGCCGGCGGGCGCACCGGGCGCCTCCCCGCGCGTACGCTTGCGGGCGGTCGTCGCGCTGGCCCCGGTCACCGAGCTCACCCGCGCGGGCCGCGTGGTCCACCGACTCCTCGGCGGCACCCCGAAGCAGGTCCCGAGCCGGTTCGCCCAGGCCGATCCGATCCGACATCTGCCTCTGGGGGTGCCCACCTTGCTCGTTCACGCCAGCGACGACACCACCATTGCCGTGCAGGACTCGCGCGCGTATGTGACGGCCGCGCGCGCCGCTGGGGACGACGCAACGATGGTGGAGGCCGCGTCGGGCGGGCACACGGGCCTCATCGACCCCGGAACCAGGGCATGGAAGGCGGCTGCGGAGTGGCTGGCGACACAGACCACTTGGCCGTGAGCTCGGACTTGCCGAGGCCCGGTCGACAAGCCTCACTCTCATTCCCGACGGTGGCCGACAACGTACGTAGCGGGCGGCTACAGCCAGAACGCACCGACCCGCGACGTCGCCACGCTACCGCTGCACAGGGGCCACGGCGCGCGGGCAGACGGTCTGGTACGTGATCACGGACACCTCCAATGCCACCGCTGCTCGGAGACTGGGCATCAAACACTCGCCGAAACTGCTCAACGCCAAGCGAGAGTGCCCCGCCTGCGTTCAGGAGGTGACCTCGCTCAGGGGCCGGCTGGGCGCAGCGCCGGTGCGGTTCCAGGGCGCTCGGACTTCCGGCCGATGCGAGCCCTGACCCCCGGAAGCTCGAAACCGTTCCCAGCGCAGTTCTTCCCGCCGGTGCAGTGGCGCGAGCGGGATACAGCCCGTACGTCCGGGTGAAGGGCCACCGGACGGTCTTCAACGCTCCCATCGTGGCCACCGGGAACGGTCCCTTCGACATCACGGCCAACGGCAAGTCCGATCCTGTACTCGAGCTTCGAGTCCTTCGACGCGTTCACCGCATCGATCGAGCGCAGCACCCCTCGTCCCAGGGCTGGTCGACCTGGCCTTCGCCAACGGGGGTGGCCGGTTGGACTCCGGTCGGGCGTCCATCTTCACCCGACGGGACCCCGACTGCCGCTGCTCCCTCTGCCTGCGACCCGGTAGGCCCGCGCGGTCTCGCTCAGCGCTCAGCTGATGCGGTACTTCTGGGCGTCGGCGGCGCGTAGCGTCAGCCCGTGCCCGGGGGCACTGTCGTCGGGGCACACCCGACCGCCGGTCGGGTCCAGGGTGCCGTCGAAGAGGATGCGTTCGATGCGTACGTGGTCGTGGAACCACTCGAGATGTCGCAGGTTCGGCACCGCCATGAGCACGCTCACATGCAGGTGCGGCGCGCAGTGCCCTGACACGTCCAGGCCGTAGGACGCCGCGACGGCGGCCACGCGCACCAGCTCGGTGACGCCGCCGCACCGGGTCACGTCGACCTGCAGGCAGTCGACCGCCCCCGCTGCGCACATCCGATGTGCGGTGGCGAGGTCCCACCCGTACTCACCTGCGGTCACCTCGGCAGCGCACCGGTCGCGGACGTGCCCCAGGCCGGCCAAGTCGTCGGAGGACACCGGTTCCTCGAACCACCGCACCCCCAGCCCGTCCAGCTCCCGAGCCACGCGGGTGGCCTGCCCGATGCTGTAGCCGCCGTTGGCATCGACGTACAGCTCGGTGTCGGGGCCGACGACACCGCGCGCCTGCGCGACCCGCCGCAGGTCACGCTCCTCGCACGAACCCCACGACTCGCCGATCTTGATCTTTACGCGCGGGATGCGCTGGTCGTGGACCCAGCCGGCGAGCTGGCTCGCGAGCTGCTGGTCGTCGTACGTCGTGAAGCCGCCGCTGCCGTAGACGGGCACGTCCTGGTGCACGGCTCCGAGCAGCTTGTGCAACGGCAGATCGAGCAGCCGTGCCTTGAGGTCCCACAAGGCGCAGTCGACTGCCGAGAGTGCCATGCCGCCGATCCCTGGCCGGCCGACGTTGCGCAGCGCCCTGACCATCGTGGACCACGCTTCGGGAACGTCGAAGGCATCCTGACCCGTGACGAGTGGGGCCAGCTGATCCCGCACCACCGCCGCGCACGCTGCAGCGCCGTAGGTCCAGCCGGTGCCGAGGACACCGCCGGCCCGGATGCTGACGACGATCAGCGTCGTCGCGTCCCAGACGAACGTCCCGTCTGCTTCGGGTGCGTCCGTGGGCACCGTGTAGACGGCGACGTCGACCGAGTCGACGACGACCTGCGCGCGGATCACTGCTTCGGGTCGTCCTTGGTGCCGGGGGCGATCTCTGCCACCTTGGACAGCACACCCTCCTTGACCATGCCCCAGCGGTCGGCGTCCCCCTTCAGGAAGGACTCAGCCGTGGCCTTGATCTGCTCCCACGTCGCGTGCGGCGGTATGGGTGGCACGGCGGGATCGGTCATGAACTCGACGAGGCACGGCCGGTCGGCGCCCAGGGCGTCGTCCCAGGCCGCGCCCACGTCGTCAGGCTTCTCCACCTTGATGCCGAGGAACCCGAGACTCGTTGCGTAGCCCGCGTAGGGGAAGTCGGGTAGCTCCTGCGACGGCAGGAACGACGGCGAGCCCTCCATGGCACGCAGCTCCCACGTGACCTGGTTGAGGTCGTTGTTGTGCAGGACGGCGATCACCAGGCGGGGGTCCTCCCACTCCTGCCAGTACTTGGCGATCGTGATCATCTCGTTGATCCCGTTCATCTGCATCGCACCGTCTCCGACCAGGGCGAAGCAAGGGCGGTCGGGGCAGCCGAACTTGGCGCCGATGACGTAGGGGACGCCCGGCCCCATGGTGGCGAGCGTCCCGGACAGCGAGCCGCGCATGGTGCCACGCATCTTGATGTGGCGGGCGTACCAGTTGGCTGAGGAACCGGAGTCGGCGGCGATGATGGCGTCGTCGGGCAAGCGGGTGGACAGCGTATGGAAAACCAGCTCGGGGTTGATCGGGTCGGCGCTGGTGGCGGACCGGCGTTTCATGACCTCCCACCACCGGGACACGTTGTGCTCCACGGTCGTGCGCCAACTGCGGTCGTCCTTGCGGTTGAGCATGGGGAGCAACCGCTGCAGCGTCTGCGCGGCGTCACCGACGATGTTGACCTCGAAGGGATAGCGGAGGCCGACCATCCGCGGGTCGATGTCGATCTGCACGGCTCGTGCCTGATCCAGCTCGGGCAGGAACTGCGTGTAGGGGAACGACGAGCCCACGACGAGCAACGTGTCGCAGTCGCGCATCAGCTCGTACGACGGGCGGGTGCCGAGCAGCCCGATGGACCCGGTCACCCACGCAAGCTCGTCGGAGAGAACATCCTTGCCGAGCAGGGCTTTCGCGACCCCGGCGCCGAGCAGGTCGGCGACCTCGGTGACCTCGGCGGCGGCTCCGCGTGCGCCCTGCCCGACCAGCAGGGCAACCTTGGTACCCGCGTTGAGCACCTCGGCCGCCCGCAGGAGCTGTGACTCCGGGGGGACCGGGGTGGACCACGACATGTCCAGGCTCGAGGGAACCATCTTGAACTCGTGCCCGGGGGGTGTGTAGTCCAGGTCCTGGACATCGGCCGGGATGATGACTGCGGTGACGGCTCGTTGGCTGGACGCGATGCGGATGGCCCGGTCGAGAACGTTCGGCAGCTGTTCGGGGACGGTGACCATCTGGCAGTACTCGCTCGCCACGTCCTTGAACAGCGAGAGCAGGTCCACCTCCTGCTGGTAGTGGCCGCCCATGGCGCTGCGGTTCGTCTGACCCACGATCGCGACGACCGGGACGTGGTCCAGCTTCGCGTCGTAGAGGCCGTTGAGCAGGTGGATGGCGCCAGGCCCGCTCGTCGCGACGCACACGCCCACCCGGCCGGTGAACTTCGCATAGCCGACCGCCTCGAAGGCCGACATCTCCTCGTGCCTGGACTGCACGAACCTGGGCTGGTTCTCAGCCTTCTCCCAGGCCGCCAGCAGGCCGTTGATCCCGTCGCCCGCATAGCCGAAGACGTGATCGACCCCCCACTCCCGCAGTCGTTGCAGGACGAAGTCGCCGACGGTCTGGCTCATGGCTTGCTCCTCTGGTGGCGGTTGGTCAGGGCACGCTCGGGGCGGTCACCCAGCTCGGTGCCCCGCAGCGCCCCGGCGAGCAGCTCGGCCAGATGCACCCCGAGTCGTCCGACCCCGGCCTGCTCGACCTGGGTGCGGCAGCTGAACCCGTCCGCGAGCAGCACGGCCTGCAGGTCGGCGCGGCGAACCGCGGGGAGCAGGACCCGCTCGGCGCAGGCGATGGACACGTCATAGTGCTCGCGCTCGAAGCCGAAGTTCCCGGCCAGCCCGCAACAGCCGGCGTCGAGCTTGTCGACCTCCACCCCGCTGCGCTCGAGTAGGGCACGATCGGCGTCGAAGCCCATCACAGCGTGCTGGTGGCAGTGGGTCTGCACCAGGGCCCGGCGGTTCACCGGCGGCGGATGCCAGTCCGGTGCTCGCTCGCCCAGCAGCTCGGCCAGGTTCTTGGTCTGCATGGACAGTCGGCGGACGTCCTCGTTGCCGGCCAGCAGCTCTGGTGCGTCGGAGCGGAAGACGGCCGTGCAGCTGGGCTCGAGACCAACTACGGGCGTGCCGGCGCGGATCTCGTCGCGCATGCCCGCGACAGTGCGACGAAGGACGCGCTCGGCGACCGCGAGCTGACCGGTGGAGATCCATGTCAGCCCGCAGCACAATGTCTTATCCGGCAGCCGCACCTCGAAGCCGGCGGCCTCGATCACCTCGACGGCCGCGATGCCGATGTGGGGGTCGAAGTTGTCGGTGAAAGTGTCCGGCCACAGCAGGACCGGTCCTCTCGGTGCGGGGCCTCGGGGCCGGCGCCGACGGAACCAGTCGCTGAACCGCTCGGAGGCGAACCGCGGGATCTCGCGCTGGGCGGCGACGCCGCCGAGCCGCTTGAGCAGGGGCGCGACCGGGGAGCCGGTGACCAGGTTCACCGTGTCGGGGGCCTTCGCGGCCAGCCGGGCCCACAGCGGCAGCCAACCCATCGCGTAGTGGCTGGCCGGACGCACTCGTCCGGCGTAGTGGTGGGAGAGGAACTCCGCCTTGTAGGTGGCCATGTCGACCTCGACCGGGCAGTCGCTGCGGCAGCCCTTGCACGACAGGCAGAGGTCGAGTGCGTCGCGCACCTCCGTGGACCGCCAGCCGTCGGTGATCACCTCGCCACGGATCATCTCGAACAGCAACCGAGCGCGCCCCCGCGTGGAGTGCGTCTCCTCGCGGGTCACCTGATAGCTCGGGCACATCACCTGCCCGTCTCCTCCAGAGCTCCGGCAGTTCCCGACGCCCACGCAGCGCGAAGCGGCCCGGCTGAACCGGTTCTCGTCCTTCGGGAAGGCGAAGTGGGTCCGGGGTTCCCAGGGCTGGTAGTCGGTGCCGAGCTTGAGGTTGCTGTCCAGCGCGTAGGGGGAGACGATCTTGCCGGGGTTCATCGAGTTGGCCGGGTCGAAGATCGCCTTCATGGCCTCGAAGGTGCGCACCACCTCCTCGCCGTACATCATGACCAGGAGCTCGCCCCGCGACTGGCCATCGCCGTGCTCGCCCGACAGCGACCCGCCGTAGGACACCACGAGCTCCGCCGCTCGCTCGACGAAGCGGCGGTACCGGGCGATGCCCTCCGCGGTCCGTAGCTCGAAGGGGATACGGGTGTGCACGCAACCCTGGCCGAAGTGGCCGTAGAGCGAGGTCGTCTCGTTGTACCCGAACTCGTCGAAGAGCCTGCGTAGGTCGCGCAGGTAGTCCCCGAGCCGGTCCGGCGGGACCGCGGAGTCCTCCCACCCCTCCCAGGTGTCGTGCTTGGCCGTGGGATGTGCGGTGGCACCCAGCCCCGCCTCGCGCACCGCTGAGAGGCACTCCTCCTTGGCCTCGTCGGTGAGGAGCTTGACGTGCGGCGGGTCCGCCGCGCTTTGCACGTCGTCCACGAGTGCTCGGGCGCGGGCCCCGGACTCCTCCGGGGTGTCGCCGATGAACTGCACCAGCAACCAGCCTCGACCCGGCGGCAGGCCGGCGATGGTCTCCTCCTCGTCGTGGTCGGCCTTCTCCAGGCCGATCAGGACGTCGTCAAGGCCCTCCAGCTGCCACGGGTCGTGCCGCAGGACCTGCGGCACGGCGTCGCCCGCCGATGCGATGTCGGGATAGCCCAGGACGACCAGCGCCTTGTTGGTAGCCAGCGGTACGAGCTCGAGCTCCGCGTGCAGGACGGTGACGAGGGTCCCCTCGCTGCCGACCAGCGCCCGGGCGACGTCGAAGCCGCGTTCGGGCAGCAGCGAGTCGAGGTTGTAGCCGGAGACCCGGCGCGGGATGTCCGGGTAACGGGTGCGGATGTCACCCAAGTGGGCGTCGCGCAGCTCCTTGAGCCGGCGGTAGATGTCGGCGCGGCGGTCCTGCTGCGCGACGATGTCCTCGTACTCGGCCTCCCCGGTCGCCCCGACCCACATGCGCAGCCCGTCATAGGTCAGCACCTCGAGCCGGCGGACGTTGTCGGCCGTCTTGCCGTACGCCTGTGCCGTCGCCCCACAGGAGTTGTTGCCGATCATTCCTCCGATCGTGGCGCTGGGGTGGGTCGAGGGCCGTGGCCCGAACATCAGCCCGTGGGCGGCGAGCTGTTCGTTCAGGTCGTCCAGGGCGATGCCGGGCTCGACCACGCAGGTGCGGGCTTCCCGGTCGACAGACAGCAGCCGATTGCAGTGCTTGGTCCAGTCGATGACGACAGCGGCGTTGGTGGTCTGCCCTGCCAGGCTGGTGCCGCCGCCACGCGACAGCAGGGGCGCGCCGTGCTCGCGGCACACGTCGACGGCCGCGACCACCGCCTCCACCGAGCGGGGGACGACCACGGCGATCGGAGGCTGCCGATAGTTGGACGAGTCCGTGGAGTAGGCCGCTCGA
>Ga0180121_10000888_pt1 | contig 12680 bp, 11 predicted proteins | sample AntDrymUQ5402106_2_FD_129676 | JGI IMG/M metagenome (GOLD analysis project Ga0180121, IMG submission 129676) | Polar desert sand microbial communities from Dry Valleys, Antarctica - metaG UQ540 (21.06) (version 2) (version 2) | ecosystem: Environmental > Terrestrial > Soil > Desert | place...
AACACAAAGAACACCAAGTTGATCACCAAGAACACAAAGATTTTATGATTTTTTTATTTAATCTCTTTAACTATATACAATTTTTTATTATAAATCTTTGTGATCTTTGTGTTCATTTCTTTGAGCGCTTTGTGTTTTAAGAAAAAGTTTGCTAAAAAAGCAACGTTTTGTTATGTAGTAGCACAAAGGGTTTAAAGAAAAAAGTGATTGTAAGCAAAAATTCTTTGATCACTTTGCGTAAGTACTTTGCGTTCCGCCGCGGCGGATTGCGGTTAAAGTCATTCTAGATTTCCATTGAACAATTTGGGATAACTTTATTTCCAGGTCTGCATAAGTTTTCCGCCGTGGCGGAGAGTTTGTAAGCATGTAAATAAACCGGCTTTCGAAGTGTGTCAATGTAATGCCGAACTTTTTGATTATCATTCCCACCAGACTTTTCGTGTTATTTATAACTCCAACGGATCAAACACAAATCGTCTTTTAAATCTTAAATATCCCTTTAATTACTAATCTAATATATTTATATTACACGTTTAATACTTATAATTACTTAAAATCTTAATGCAGAAACGCAAGCATCAAACTGAAGAGAAATTAATGACTACCTATTACAAGGCAGTTGATTTTTTTGATAAGAATAAGAAACATGTTTATACAGCCCTTACAATTGCCGTAATAGCAATTGCTGGTATTATCCTGATGGTTAATAAGAAGAAAGCAAATAATGAAATAGCATCAATTGAAGTCTCGAAGGTACAGCAGGTATACAATGCAGGAAATTTTCAGCAGGCAATTAACGGTGATTCACTCGGATCTTCGAAAGGACTTCTGTATATCGTTAACGAATATGGATCGACTGAAAGCGGTGAGATGGCAAAGATAATGCTTGCAAATTCTTACTACAACGAGAGAGATTTTGACAATGCAGAAAAATATTATAAAGAATATTCCGGCGGAAATAAGATTTTAAAAGTTGCCGCGGCTGCAGGTTTAGCTTCAGTAATGGAAGCAAGGAATAATTATGCTGATGCTGCCAGTCAGTTCGAAAAAACTGCTGAAATGGACAAAGAGAATCCTTTTATTGACCAGTATTTGTTTTATGCTGCAAAGAATTATTACAGGGCAAATGATTTTGATAAATCAAAAAAGTTATTTGATAAGCTGAAAGAAGATTTTCCAAAATCTAAATTTAATCAGGAATCTGAGAGATACAGAGTGTCGATAGGTAGTTAGCAGTTAACAGTTAGCACTACAACTATCAACTATCAACTAAAAAAGTTTGAGTTTAAAAAACAAAATCAACGAAGATTTAAATAACGCACTAAAAGCTAAGAATAGTGTTCGGGTAGATACGCTGAGATCTGTAAGAGCTGAAATACTTAAGATGGACAAATCCGGGATGAACCGTGAAATGAACGAAGAGGAAGAAATACAGCTTTTGAACAAACAAGCAAAAATGAGGAAGGAATCAATTGAAATGTTTGAAGGGGCCGGAAGGCAGGACCTTGTTAATAAAGAACAAGCCCAGCTGGATATTATCAGCGAATACCTGCCAAAACAAATGTCTCCGGAAGAAGCTGAGACAATGGTTAACAGAATCGTTGCAGATTCTGGAGGAACTTCCCAGAAAGATTTTGGTAAAGTGATGGGTGAAGTTATGAAACAATTAAAAGGAAAGATCGATGGCAAAGTCTTACAAGAGCTGGTAAAGAACAAGCTTTCCTGAATTTGATACTAATTAATAAGTATTATCCATTACTTTCAAGGTAAGGGGTGATTTTATTCATGACATCTGATCTTGAATACTCTCGATATTATAATAGCAATCCTCGTTTTGATACCCGCCTTGCTCGGCATAAAGAACGGACTACTCAGAAGTATATTTTCTCTCTCAGGAATTATTGTAGGTCTGTTTCTTGCAACAAGATACAATGATAAAATTGTCTCGATGCTTGGCTTTATAAAAATAGATGCAAAGATATTGAGCCTAATCTCGTTTATTGTAATAATTGTTTTTACCTACTCTATTTTGATATATATCGCAAATAAAATTTCACGATTCAATGTTGTTACCAAAACAATTGATAGAATTTTAGGAGCCGCTCTCGGAATTCTTAAAGGATTAATAATTGCCAGTTTATTCTTGATATTGACGACAAATACATTTAATTTTTTCAGCAAAGAAGAAACTGCTAGCTCTAAATTTTATTCATCAGTAGTTAATGTTGCGCCTCAAATATATAATTATATTCAGAGTTTCTTTCCTGATGCCAAAACTTTTTACGAGGAACTTAATCATCTAATTTTTACAGCTTTATAAAATGCAAATCTACGAGACAAAAATAAAATTAGAATTTGATAAGATTACCAACAGGATTAAGCATCACACATATTCCGAGCTTGGAGAAGCTAAATGCAATGAAATTGATTTTTTCACAGAAGCATCAGTGCTGGAAAAAGAACTTGATAAAGTTGTCGAGATAAAGGATATATTGAATATTAAGGGCGACATGCCTTTAGACGGATTGAAAGATATTCGTAATTCGATCAACAAAATGAAGATCGAAGGCTATTTCATCAGTCCTTTAGAATTCCTACATATACTCGAGTTTCTTAGAATCTCAAGGAAAATATCCAGGCTTATTGTAGAAGCCGGTGCAGAAGGAAGATATGATCTCATTCAGGACTTAACCAAAAATTTATTTTATGACAAAATACTTGAGCATAACATTGAGATAACCATTGATGAAAACGGTGAAGTAAAGGATAGCGCTTCATCAAATTTAAACAAGATCAGAAGGCAAATTAATACCCAATCCGAAAGATTAAGGAAAACTCTTACAAGTATTCTTAAGAGAGTATCGGAAAAGGAATATGTCCAGGAGGACATTGTAACACAGCGTGACGGCAGATTTGTGATCCCGGTAAAAGTGGAAAACAAAAGAAATGTACCCGGAATTATCCACAGCTCCTCAGCAACAGGCTCGACAGTTTTCATAGAGCCAACAGAGATCATTAATCTTAACAATGAAATTACTGAGCTTCATTTTGAAGAGAAAAGAGAAATTGAAAAAATTCTCCGCGAGTTAGCAAAGCAATTAACAGAACACATTGATGAACTCAGGACTAACATTGATATATTATCCGAGATTGATTTTGTCCAGGCTAAGGCGCGCTATGCAATTGAAACAATCTCAGACAAACCTATTATCAAAGGGGGCGAATTAAAACTTATAAACGCGTTTCATCCCGTTTTGCTTCAGACTCACAAGAGAAACGAAGTCGTCCCATTGAATCTTTCAATAGGGGAAAAATATAATACTCTAGTTATTTCCGGGCCAAATGCCGGCGGCAAAACAGTTGTCCTAAAGACTGTCGGCTTATCCCAGCTAATGCTGCAATCAGGAATTCTTATTCCCGCAAAACCGGAAAGCGAATTCAAACTTTTCAGGAAAATTTTTATCAGTATCGGCGATGAACAATCTCTCGAAAACGATCTCAGTACATTCAGCTCTCATCTTAAGTCAATAAAAGAAATTATAGATCATGCTGATGATGAATCTCTGATATTAATAGATGAAATTGCAAGCGGCACCGATCCTGTGCTTGGAAGCGCTTTGTCAGCTTCCCTTCTAAAGAACTTTTCCGACAAGAATGCATTTACGATCGTAACAACCCATAACAGTGAACTTAAAGAATTTGCATATAATACAGAAAAGATTGAAAATGCTTCACTGGAATTTGAAGTTGAGACGCTGTCTCCTAATTTTAATTTTGTTACCGGCATTCCGGGACAAAGTTTTACATTTGAAATCGCTAAGAAATACAAGTTTCCCGAATCCATATTAAATGAATCATATAAGCATCTTGATGAAAACGAAAGCCGGCTCGAAGATCTTTTGAAGGATCTTAACGAGACAAAACAAAATTATAGCGCGCTTAAGAATAAATTTGATATAGAAAATTCCCGTCTAACAGGACTTTCAAATCTCTATGAACAGAAAATACAAGAGTTCAGCAAAAACGAGAGAGAATTAAAATATAAGGCCAAACTAGAAGCTGATAAAATTATTAAGGACGCAAATAAGCTTATTGAAAAAACTATTAAGGAAATTCGTGAAGATAAACTTACTCCGAGAGAAATAAAAAAAGAATTACAGAAAGAGGCTGCAAAGCTGGTGGAAATGGAAGATATTAAAGAAGAGATAGTAATTTCGGACGAAGAAATTAATATAAATGATGTTGTCAGGATAAAAGGTTCAAGCTCAACAGGTGAAGTTATAGAAATATCAAACGGTATTGTGTCGATAAATATGAACGGGCTGATGATCAAGTCCAAGATAGCCGATCTCGAAAGAATAAGCAAAAAAGAATTTAAGAAAGAATTTTCCACGGAATCCATGGTAGAAGTGAACGAAGGAAAGATAGAAAGAAGCTTGGACCTTCGAGGAAAATATGCGTACGAGATATCACTTGATCTTGAAAAATTTATACATGATTCTAACAAAAACGGATTGAAGGAAGTATCCATTGTTCACGGCAAAGGAACTGGAAAGCTACGTGAAGAAGTGCAGAAGCAATTGAAACGAAATCCATACGCCAAATCCTTTCGTTTAGGCAATTGGAATGAAGGTGATTCGGGTGTGACAATCGTGGAGTTATGAAAAAAGTCGTAGTATGTGGCGCAGGCATTGGTGGACTTGTTAGCGCAATTTATCTTGCAGATAAAGGACACGAAGTCAGCATTTACGAAAAGAATGAAAAGCCGGGCGGTAAAATGGCTGAGTATTTTATAGACGGATTTCGATTTGACACAGGACCTAGTGTAATTACGATGCCGCAGGTCCTTACGGAGTTTTTCATGGATATCAACCGAGATATAAATGATTATCTTGAGCTTGTTAAACTAGAGAGCGCTTGCAAATATTTCTGGAGCGATATGACAGTTTTTGATTCTTATTGTTCTGATAAAAAATTATCAAAAGAACTTAAAGAAGTTTTTGGAGAGGCAGAAGAGAAACATTTTTTTCAGTATCTTGAATACGGCAAATTATTTTATGAATTGGCAAAAGATAATTTCCTTAAGGAAGAATTTAAGATTCGGAATTACATCTCAAAGAGAGGGCTAAAGAATTTTACAAAATTTGTATCCGGAAGATCCGTGAATGATGTTTCCAATAAATTTTTTAGAAACAAAAAGCTTAAGCAATTAATGGATAGGTTTGCGACATATAACGGCTCTACTCCATACCTTGCTCCGCAGTTTTTTTCAATTATTCCATTTGTAGAGTATGAATTCGGCGCTTGGTATATTAAAGGAGGTATTTATAGTATTGCAAAGGCATTAGAAAAGATTTGCAGAGAGATGAATGTCGAAATTCATTATGAACAGGAATTAACTGACGCGGAAATTAGAAATAAGAATATTTCAAAACTAAAATTTACAGGTGCAGACAACAATGTTCATGAAGAAGAGAATTTTGATACAGTAATATTGAATTTCACAAATAGTAGCGATCTGATGGATGCAGATTATTTTGATTCAGAAGATTGGTCATGTTCGGTATTTATTATGCTTTTAGGGATAGATAAAGAATTCAAGGAACTTTCTCATCACAACATTTTATTTTCCGATGACTATGAGAAGGAATTTATTGAAATCTTTGAGAAGAAGTTACCCGCCGGCGATATGACAATTTATATTTCGATTTCAAAAAAAGACGAGGATATGGATGCGCCCCCAGGGTGCGAGAACTGGGTCTTACTTGTGAATGCACCGTTCTTAAATAAGAACTTTAAATGGACGCATGAAAATAAACTGCTTTACAAAAAAAAAATACTTGACAGGATAGAATGCTTTACATTTTTGTTTGATGAAAGCATCCGTAATCATATAAAATTTTGCGAGATCTTTTCACCTGAAGATTTTTTAAAAAAGTATAATTCTGAGTTTGGTTCCATATACGGTCTTTCATCAAATTCACTCTATACTTTAATTAAGCGCCCTAGGAATAAATCTAAAAAATTCGAAAATTTATATTTTGTAGGCGGCAATACTCACCCCGGCGGCGGCGTGCCATTATGTTTTCTTTCGGGGAAAATTGTATCGGGCTTAGTTGAGTAAGTTGAGTGGGTTGAGTAGATTGGATGACTTAACAGACTTAACAGATTTAACAGACTTAACAGACTTAACAGACTTAACAGACATAACAGATTTAACAGACTTAATAGACTCAACAGACTCAACCATTCAACAAAGAAGAAACATGAACAAACTATTAATTGTAGATGACGAGCAAAGTATTATTGACAGCATCTCTATGGTACTTGGCAATGAAAACTATGAGCTTGAAGGATGTCTCAACGGCGCTCTGGCCATTCAGAAAGTGAAAAGTACTGAGTATGACCTGATACTTCTCGACATTAAAATGCCTAAGATGGACGGGATTGAAGTGTTAGATAAAATAATGGAGATCAATAAGGGTAATGTAGTAATTATGATTTCTGGACACGGAACGATAGAAACTGCAGTAGAAGCGACCAAAAAAGGCGCATACAATTTTTTACAAAAGCCCCTTCCAGATCTACATGAATTAAAGCTTACTATAAAAAATGCTATTGAATACAAAAAATCACGTGATGAATTAAGAAGAGTCAAGAAAGAATTCATTGAATCGAATAAAATCGTCGGCAGAAGTGATAAAATGAAAAATATTCTTGAGCTTATTAAAAAATTCGCCAGGTTAAATTCAAATGTTCTTATTACAGGTGAAAGCGGAACAGGAAAAGAGCTTGTTGCAAGACAAATTCATCTTGAATCAGATCGAGCAGACATGCCGTTTATCGAGATAAACAGCGCAAATCTTACAGAAGACAAGACCGATATTGAACTATTCGGTATGATGGAGAATGACACTTTTATCAGAGGGAAATTTGAGCAGGCGGAGGGAGGAACTATATTTCTCGACGAGATCTCTAATCTTTCAACAGAAATTCAATCAAAGCTTTTGAATGTGATTGAAACAAATAAAATTACACGAGTTGGTAGCAACGTTGAGATCCACCTTGATGTAAGATTTATTTTTGCAACAAATAAAGATCTTCGTGAAGAAGTTGTAGAGAAAAGATTAAGAGGAGATTTTTATCATCGCATAAATGTACTGCAGATAAAAGTACCTCCTTTAAGAGAAAGGCCTGAGGACATTAATGAACTGATAGATTATTTTGTGGAAAAACTAAGAATTGAAAATAATCTCCCGAAGAAGTCAATAAGCGACAAAGCTAAAAGCCAGTTTCTTACTTTCCGGTGGCCAGGAAATGTAAGAGAACTTAAAAACATGATTGAGAGGCTCATAATTACAATTGACAAAGGGATCATTGATTACGACGATATCGAATTACCTTCATCAAAGGAGCTGAAAGAATTCAGCGAACTATTCAATAGGAATATGGCACTAAATCATTTTCAAAATGAGTCCGAGAAAATATTCGTTTTGAAAATGCTGAACGATTACAAATACAATATTTCACAGACGGCAGAAGCGCTTAAGATACAAAGGAGTCATTTGTACAATCTGATGAATAAATATAACATATCAAAGCCTGGTAAGGTAAGATGATCACTTCGCATTCTTTTGCCTGTAAATTTCGTATAAAAATACCCCCGTCGAGACTGAAGCGTTGAGTGAGCCTATCTTTCCAGTCATAGGAATTTTGATAAGCATATCGCACTGGTTTTTTAAATTATTTCTCATACCTGTTCCCTCGCTCCCTATGACCAAGGCAAGAGGAATTTTAAAATCAGTTTCAAAAATCGATTTACTGTTTTGCATGTCAGTACCGGCGATCCAGTAATTATTTTTTTTTAAATATAGAATTGAATTGGTCAGATTGGTTTCTTTTGCAATGCTAATATAGTTGACAGCACCCGATGAAGTCTTTAAAACTGTGTGATTTACTTCGGCGGCGTTATGCCTTGGAATAACGATCCCGTCAGAGCCGAGACATACAGCAGATCGGATTATTGCTCCCAGATTGTGAGGATCAGTGATCTGGTCAAGAATTAGTATGACGGGATTTACAATTTTTTTATTTTCTTCTACAATTTCCCGTAAGCTTTTATATTCATAGTCTTTTATAAACCCTATGACACCTTGATCCATTCCTTCATCTTTGCTTTTGTTATCAAAAAATTGTTTAAAATCAAAATAATTAAGGTAAACGACATTAATAGCGTTTTCTGCGGCAAGATTTACAATACTTTTTAGTTTATTGTCAGGTTTAACTTTCTTCAGCAGAACAATCTTATTAAAATCCTTTGGATGTGATTTAAGAGTTTCAAGAACAGGATTCTTTCCGATAACCAACATTAAATTGTAAATTTATTATGTTTTTATAAATGATTATTATGAATATAAATATTATAACTCTTATATATCAGTAAAAACCAGATATAATTTTTGAACGAAAGATTAATAAGTATTTATAACAGGTACGCTGAAAAGTTTAAGTATCCGGAAGTGAAGAAAGAAACGCTGTATATTGTTTCTACGCCAATCGGAAATATTGAGGACATATCTTATCGGGCAATAAATGTTTTGAAAAATGTGGATATGATTGCCTGTGAAGACACAAGAAATACAAACTTTTTGCTTCAGCAGTACGGAATAAGGAATAAAACGTTCAGTTATTATTCTCAAGTCGAATCGTTGAAGCTTGACTTTATAATTAATGAGTTATCAAAAGGTAAATCCGTTGCGCTTGTCTCAGATGCAGGTACGCCATGCATTTCGGACCCCGGGAATATTTTAGTTACAAAATGTATTGAAGAAAGGATTGAAATAATTTCAATACCGGGCTGCAGCGCATTAATACATTCATTAGTAATATCGGGATTCTCCACGAAATTATTCTATTTCCAGGGATTTCTTCCTCAAAAAAAGGGACGTCAGACCTTACTTAATGAATTAAAGAATATTAGAATGCTTATAGTTATCTATGAATCTCCTTTTAGAGTTTATAAGACATTAAAAGAAATTTATGAAGTATTTGGTAATAAGGAAGTTTCAGTTTCAAGAGAGCTGACAAAAAAGTTTGAGCAAACAATAAGAGGAAGACTCAAAACTATTTTGAACAAAACTATCAAAATAAAAGGCGAATTTGTAATAATTATTAACAACTATTAATCACCGAATGGAAAATACTGAAAACATAAGAGTAAGATTTGCACCGTCACCAACAGGGTTTGTTCATATTGGATCATTGCGCACGGCATTGTTTAATTATCTTTTTGCCAAGCATAACAACGGGAAAAATATTTTAAGGATCGAAGATACGGATCAAACTCGAAAAGTAGAAGGAACAGTTGAAAATTTGATTAAAGTTTTGGGTTCATTAGGAATTGAATTTGACGAAGGACCTGTACAGGTCGGAGAATACGGACCGTACTACCAATCGGAGCGTCTCGATATTTATAAGAAATATTGCGATGAACTATTGTCAAGGGGAGCAGCTTATTACGCGTTTGAAACTCCGGAAGAGCTGGATGAGATGAGAAAATTACAGCAACTCGAAGGAAGACAGACAATGTATGATCGCCGTGCCAGAGATATTTCAGAAGATGAAGTTCGGCAAAATCTTAAAAACAGAATGCAATATGTTATCAGGCTGAAAGTACCGCTTGATGAAGAAATAAGATTCGCCGATATGATCAAAGGCACAATTAAAATAGACACAAATATAATCGACGATCAAATCCTCCTTAAATCTGACGGTTTTCCTACATATCATCTTGCAAATGTAGTCGATGATCATTTAATGAAGATCACGCATATTATTCGAGGTGAGGAATGGGTGACTTCAGTTCCCAAGCATATCATAATTTATCGTGCGCTGGGATGGAATGTTCCGGTAATGGCGCATGTTCCTCTAATACTTAACAGAGATAAATCAAAACTTAGCAAGCGGCAGGGAGATGTTGCAGTTGAGGATTATTTGAAAAAAGGATATCTCAGGGAAGCATTAATAAATTTCATAGCACTGCTTGGATGGAATCCAGGACAAGGTGAAGAGCAGGAATTTTTTTCAATGGAAGAGTTGATTAAAAAATTTACTCTTGAAAAAGTTAATTCGTCCGGTGCAATTTTTAATGTTGATAAGCTTAATTGGATGAACAATGATTATATTAAAAGCTATGATCTTGATAAACTTACTCAGCTTTCACTTGGCTATTTTGAGAAGGCAGGGTTTGATATTTCTGATAAGGAATTGGTAATGAAAATTTTATCTGCAATAAGAGTTTATCTCAATAAGCTAGATGATATTTCTGATCATTTGAAGATTTTTACACAACAAGAAGTGGAGCTAGAAAGCGGAAATCTAAAAGAGATTCTTGTAACAGACAGCAGTAAGAAAGTATTTGAATCACTTGCCGGTAAGCTTGTAAATTTTGATTCCGTTAACCCGGAGAATTATAAAGCTTCCATATCGGAAGTTCAGAAAGAAACCGGAATTAAAGGAAAGCTACTTTTTAAACCTGTCAGAGTTGCTTTGACAGGAAGTGAGGACGGACCTGAGTTACCCGTGGTGGCCGAAATTCTAGGGAAAGATAAAATTTTACGTTTTCTGAAAAGATGGATCAATTAATATTTATTGTTCTGAAAGTATTCTGACCACATAGTACATAGTCCCACCGCGGTGGAACATAAATTAAATTGAAAATAAAAAATAATATTGTTTCTATATTTTCTATATTCTATGTGGTTCAGAAAAATTTTTTTTCAGTGAAATTAAATCTATCTGATTTTCTTTTTATGCCTGTTCTTTCTTAATCTTTTCTTTCTCTTGTGCGTCGCCATCTTATGTCTTTTTCTTTTTTTACCGCAGGGCATTTATATATAATTCCTTTCTTGGTTAATTAAATGTTTTTATGAAAATTAAATTCTATTTTCTCTTTGAAAGCTCATTTTGTACAATTTTCTTAAATTCTTTTGACACCTTAAACATCGGGATAAATCTTTTTCCCAGGGAAATCTTTTCACCGGTCTTAGGATTTCTTGCAACACGCGGATGCTTTATGTTATTCTTATAAGTCCCGAATCCCCTTATCTCAACTGTCTCATTCCGTTTTAGCGAATCGATAATACAGCTAATAAATCCTTCAACAACTATTTCAGTTTCCTTTTTGCTTAATCCGGTTGCATCTGAAATTGTTGCTGCAATCTGAGCCCGTGTCATTCCAATTCTTTAATAAGATTAATACACAAATTTATATTGTAAAATCGGTTGCTCTAGAAACTCGCTTTTTATCTCTTCCTTAATCGACTTCAGCTCTCCATTTGAAAATGTATCAAGAATTCTTTCTATTAATGTATATCTTTCTTTTTCTTTAATAATCGTGGGCTCTCCTTCTATACCTGAGACATTAGCGGCAATTTTTACAGCATCCTCCAAAGTGCCAAGAGAGTCTATCAAACCTATTTCCCTTGCCTGTCTACCTGTGAATACCCTTCCGTTTGCATACTCCTTAAGCTTTTCCTTATCCATCTTTCGTGATCTGGAAACTACTTCGAGAAATTGGTCATATGAATCATCGACTATATCCTGAAAATATTCTCTATCCTTTTCATTTAATTCTCTTAATGGATTTCCTGCATCCTTCAGCTCGCCACTTTTAATTATCGTTTCCTTTACTCCAATTTTTTCAGCAAGTACTTGAAAATTCATGAGATTAATTATCACTCCTATACTTCCCACTAATGAGCCCGGATCTGCAACTATAATGCTTCCACCACAAGCAGCATAATATCCCCCGCTCGCTCCTAAAGAACTTATAGAAACTATCACCGGTTTTCCACCGTCGCGGACACGCCTTATTGCTTCATACATTTCTTGTGAAGCTGCAACACCTCCTCCGGGAGTATTAACCCGGAGAATGATAGCCTTAATGGATTTATCTTCACCATATTTTTTAAATTGTCGGACTATTGATTCGGAAGAAATTATCGTATAGTCGAGATTGACTAATGCAACCTTACCTTTACCGCTCCCGCCTTCGCTTTCTTGGTAATACCGGTCAGACGTGGATACAATTTTTGCAAAGAATAATAAACTAATCCCGGCAAAGATCAGTCCGATGAAAATCAAAGATATAAATATTCCCCAAAACCATCGTGCTGAATTTGCCTTATTTACCTGTTGATTAGGCTGATCCATTTAAATTAATTTTTCAAAGACTCTTTCCTCTTAAGAGCATCCTGAGCTTTATCTGTCATACCTAAATTGGCATAAACCGATATGAGCAAATCCAATACCTGTGGCTCTAGATCTTTTTTCTTCAGACTCTGAGAAAGCGGTTCTAAGTAAACCAAAGCTTCGGTGAATTTTGCCTTGTAATCGCTTTGGTCATCCTTTGACCTCATCTCTTCGCCTATTTTTGCAAGTCCCAACGCTGCATTATATGCTGATGTCTCATAATAGGCATTGTCCTTCGGCAAAGAATTCAAGCTTAAGACTTTTTTAAAAGTCACAGATGCCGCCTGGTAATTATTAGTCTGCATCATTCCAAGACCAGATTCAAAAAGTATTCTCGCAACTCTTTCAGCTGCTTCTTTCGAATTTGATTTGGATGCGATATCATTTAATATTTCCAGAGCTTTTTCATTTTGCCCTAATGCTAAATA